>Ga0315904_10010692_pt1 | contig 11826 bp, 11 predicted proteins | sample LakEriMetagenome_6_FD_203529 | JGI IMG/M metagenome (GOLD analysis project Ga0315904, IMG submission 203529) | Freshwater fungal communities from buoy surface, Lake Erie, Ohio, United States - Buoy 12 MA120 | ecosystem: Environmental > Aquatic > Freshwater > Lake | place: USA: Lake Erie, Ohio...
ATTGCCATTTTGAATCGGGTAGTTCCCTGATCACGGTGAAGCCTTCCGCGCCAGAAGGCTCGTTATTGGATGAACAGAGGCAAACGATGTGGTGGTGCTTGCCAACATACTGGTTGAACAGTACGATTCCCTTCTGGCCGCCAAATTGAGCAGGCATTACTTTGTACCATACCAGGCTCAGGATATTTGCCATATCACAGGGCTGCAGCCTGTTTGCGCCTTCGGAACTCCATATACAACGCGATCAGGAATACAGCCACCAGAATAATCTGGCTGATGCTCGTGATCCTTGAGCCCATGATGTAAGACTGCGGCTCGAAGCGAAACTCGATCTTATGTGAACCTGCGGGTACATACAGGCCACGCAGTACATAATTTGTTTTTACGATCGGTGCTTCCTTGCCGTCGATGAACGCTTTCCATCCGCGGTCGTAGTACACTTCGCTGAATACCGCAAATTGATCGGTAGTGGCATTGAAGGAGTAGCTGAGCACATCGTTATCATTTTTATCCAGTTTGATGGTGGCCGAAGAATCGCGCAAGGGCATTTTAGGAATGGACGACTTGAAAGATTCCTGCACAATGGCTTCTTCTGTCGCGTTAAAATCATTCAGTGCCTTCATCTCCATGGCTGCGTTGGGGACGAACCTGATGTTGTTGACCAACCAGGCGGCACCAAGCGCATCGGGATTCGTTTGGGCAACGGGTCTGCCAAGGGAATCCGGTACGATCACATACCTGGTATCCAGCATGTTGAGCACCTGCATGTTCATCGGCTGTTTAGCAAGCTGGTTAGCGATCAGATCCTGGTATAGGCTGAGCTTAGCTGCATGGTATCCGCCGATGGATCGGTGGTGATAGGATGTGATGGCATCGTTAAATGCATCCTGCGTGAGGTTGAATACCCTGAAATGGGGTTCTTTATCCTGCAAGATCTGGAGGTCTGCGGGTGTTGGGTTGAATACGGCCTCGTTCTCCTCTGGCTCAAGAAAGTTATCATTGCTCAGGTATCTTTTACCTATGGGAAGGATATCTATTGCAGTCAGTACCAGAAAGGCGATGACAGCATGACGGGCTTTCAGTGTATTGCGGGCATAGAGGAACAGCAACAGGAATCCCGCAGTAACAAAAAACAGGGAACGCATCAGGTCAGAGGCAAAAAGTGACTTACGGTCATCCGCCACAGCATTAATGATCTCCCTGGCTGCACCGGGATCGTTGGTCATCATTTGGCTCAACTGCTGCTGGATATACTTATCGCGCTCCGTAGTGTAGTCAAAACTGAAATACAACATGAGGGCGAGTACGAATACTCCTGCCGTGATGATCCCGGCCTGCTTTAGCTTTTTCAGGAGTTCCTCTTTTCGGCCATCGCCGTAGAATGCCTGCTGCAGGCCCAGAACAGCGAGAAATGCAAAGCTGAGCTGGGGAATGATCAGGATCATCGCCGGCGCCCTGAACTTGTTGTATAGGGGAAGGTTGTTGAATAGGAAGGTATTGAATCCGGCCAGGTTCTTGCCCCACGACATCATAATGGCCAGGATGGTGATGGCGAACAGCCACCACTTGTGATTGCTTTTAACGTACACCATCGCAAAGATGAACAGGAAACAAATCAGGGCTCCGAGATAAACCGGACCTGCATGGCCGGGTTGGTCACCCCAATAGGCCGGGAAAGACCCGTAGAGTTGGTTGGCAAAGTCCCCGGGATATCCTTTTTCCTGCATCAGCTCCACCAGTTTGGAGTCTTCACCGAGCGGGCGCGGACTTCCACCATAGATGTCAGGGATCATGAATGTCATGGTTTCTGCTTTGCCATAGCTGCCGTACAGGAATGCATAGGCCGTGTCCAGGCCGCCCCTGGTGGGGTTGGAGTTGGACAGGCTGTCGTTCAGGTTCAGCGAGGCCTGACCGCCGCGGATGGTGGCCTTGGAATAGTCATAGGTGGTGAACAGCATCATGGCATTGGTGGCAATGCCCACAACGCCGCCAAGCAGGGCAAAGCCCAGCGCGGTGACCATATGTTTGGTGTTCTTCTCACGAACCCATTGGATGATATGGGCCACGGTCATGAAGAGGACGATCAGTCCGAAATAGTAAACGATCTGGAAGTGATTCTGGTAAACGAGTATAGACGAAAACAAGGCCAGGAAAGCGGTGCCCAGCCAATATCTGCCGTTGAAGACCATGATGAGTCCACCCAGGGCGGCAGGGAGGTATGCAATGGAAAGCATTTTGGTATCGTGGCCCACGGAAACGATCACGGGATCATAAGTAGAGTAGGCATAGGCAATGGCCCCAGTCATGGCGATCCATGGATTTACCCTAAGCACCAGTGCCAGGAAATAGAAGCCAAGGCAGGCCAGGATGAAGAAGCGGAACGGTTTTGGAATGAAGAGGGAAAACGCTTCGCTGGCCACGTAGGAAATAACGTTATTGTTGTTGGTTGCGATTTGGAAGCCAGGCATGCCGCTGAACATATTGATGGTCCACAAGGGGGCTACGCCATCGTGGGATTGTTTATAGTCCTGTATGTCCTTGCTCATTCCTTTCCAGTGTACAATATCACTTTGCTGCAGCACCTTCCCCTCAAGGGCTGGTTTGCAGTAGATCAGGGAGATGATGATAAAGGAAGCAACGGCAACAATATGGGGGAGTAGTTTCTCGAAATTCAGTTTCTGCATGCTTTTACTTTCAGGGGGCAAAATACCAAAGGATTATCAATTTTTGTGATGATTGAGACCGGCGGGCAACTATTTTCTGTCTTAATCCTTATCTTTTAGTCATGATACACAATATCATCAAAGACAGGGCAACCAAACTTTTCCTGTTACTGGCGGGCTTTTTTGTGGCCAATGCCATCATCGCAGAAGTGATCGGCGTGAAGATATTCTCCCTTGAAGATACGCTGGGCATAGAGCGGGCCAGTTTTTCCCTATTCGGGCAGGAGAATCTGTCGTTCAGTTTAACCGTGGGTGTGCTGCCCTGGCCGGTGATCTTTGTGATGACGGACATCGTGAATGAGTACTATGGGGTGAGGGGCGTTCGGTTCCTGACTTTACTCACTGCCGGGCTGATCACATTTGCTTTTTTTATATTCTTTTTTGCCATCAGGCTGATGCCTGACACCGGTTACTGGATGGGCTCGGGGGCCGATGCCGGTGTTCCGGATATGCAGGCTGCTTATAAAGCCATTTTTGGACAGGGAATGAATATCATTGTGGGGTCGCTTACCGCATTCATGCTGGGCCAGCTTATCGACGCGCTCGTGTTCAGGAAGATCAAGACCTTCACGGGCGAGAAATCCATCTGGGCCAGGGCTACCGTGAGTACGCTGGTTTCCCAGTTTATAGACAGCGTGGTGGTGACCTATATCGCCTTCACTGTTTTCCGTGGGGTACCGGTTGGACAGTCCATGGCTTGGGCATTTACGGCCTATGCCTATAAGTTTGTGATCGCGCTGTTGTTTACTCCCGTGGTCTATCTGATCCATTATGCTTGTGAACGGTACCTGGGTTCAGAAACGGCCAGGCAGATGAAGATCGAGGCCTTGAAGGGGTATTGATGCTGTCACCCCATCACATCCACTTATAAAATTGCATGAGGTAGAGAGGTCTCTCTGCCCCAACCGAAGTGGGTATACTTACCGGTTACGTATCATGCCGGCGACCACCTTATCTATCGGCAGGGAAACGGAGTCGCCGGAGAATTCGTCCCATTTAATGAAGCGGAAAGTTTCTGTTTCACCCGTTTCGGCATACAGTTTCATTTCGCGTTCATCAAAATCAAAAGGCTTGTTCCTTAACGGCGCTTTGATCTCTTCCAGGGCATGGGCGAAATAATAGATGGAGATGATCTGGTGCTCGGGGTTGAAGGCAGACATCTGGAAGAAATCGGTGGTGTAGATATGATCCCCGACCCGGACCTCGAGATTCATTTCTTCCATGAATTCCCTTTTCAGGCAATCCCTGGTGCCTTCGCCGAACTCAAGTCCGCCTCCGGGGAACTTAGTGTAGTAGTTTCCCCTGATATATTCGTCGGACACCAGCACCCTGTTGTCATTGTCTAGCAGTATTCCGTAAACGCGGATATTGAACATTAAAACCATTTTTTCTTTACAAAAAACCAGGCCATGATCACGGAGATACCCAGGGACAGGATGATGGGTATATAGAAAGCATGGGCATTATTCTGGTAGGGTATGGGTACGTTCATTCCGAAGATGCTGGCCACCAGTACCGGAAACTGCAGGATGATGGTGATGCCTGCCAGTCTTTTGAGGACCAGGTTCTGGTTGTTTGCGATAATGCTTGCAAATGCATCCAGCGTAGAGCTCAGGATATTGGTGTAGATATTGGCCATCTCGAGGGCTTGTGACATATCAATGATCTGGTCGTTCAGCAATTCCTTTTCATCTTCCGTTAGGCCGAGCATGTTGGTCCGTTCCAGTTTGATCAGGAGCAGCTCATTTGAACGCAGGGCGGTAACAATATAGACCAGGCTTTTTTGGATCCTCATCAGTTCAAAAAGTTCCTCATTTCGGTTGGCCTCGTAGAGCCGCTGTTCGAGCATGTTCCGCCGGTGGTTGATCTCCTTGAGGTATTCAATAAAGGCCTGCGTGACTTTCTCGAAGATCTTCAGCACCATCATGTTCCGCTTGTCCGGGTGGCGGTTCTGGAATGTATTCAGGAATTTCTTGATCGCCCCATTCTCGAAGGAGTTTACGGTGATGATCTGGTGGTGGGTGAGGATGATGCAGATGGGAATAGTGATGTAATACGCATCGCTGTCATTGAACGAATTGTTCTCAGTTGGCGTTTTGATCACGATCATCTTTACATTGTCAGCCACTTCAAAACGCGGCCTCTCGTCGATATCGAGGGAGTCCTGCAGAAATTCAATGGGCACATCAAGCTTATCGGCAATTTCAGTAAACTCCTCCTGCCTGAAGGGTGGCAGGATATTGACCCAGGTGCCGTTTTCCGGATTGTCCACCGTTGTTGTAACACCTTCGATATTTTTGAATAACTGGATCAATTTGCTCGTTTTAAGATTAAGTCCCTGATTAATTGGCGGATTGTCGGATTTGCGGATTATCGGATTAGGGCTTCGACTTTTGCAGGAAATTCTGATTTTCGGAATTCGCTAATCCGCCAATTCACTGATTGGCTAATTGAGAGAACTCAGCATCAAAGAATCAGCCAATTAGCTAATTAGCCAATTAGCTAATTAGCCAATTAGCCAATCTCTAATACTTCCCCCTTATAAACGAATTCCGCCGGTCCGCATAGCCAGATATTCCGGTATTCGGTTTCATGGACCCTGTCGAATTCAACAGATAATTTTCCGCCCAGTGTCTGCACATTTACCTGGTTGAAGCCGGTGTCATTGTGCGCTGAAACTAAGGCCGAAGCCGTTACGCCGGTTCCGCAGCTGAGGGTTTCATTCTCCACGCCCCGCTCGTATGTTCTTACATAAATGGTGTGGTCATTGATCACTTCTACGAAGTTCACATTGATGCCGTCTTGTACATAAGTTGGGTTTTTCCTGATCTGTCGGCCTTCTTCCGTTACTTTATGCTCATGTATATAGTTCACATACCGCACAAAGTGAGGCGAACCGGTATTCAGGACAAAATCAGACCCATGCATTTGTACTTTTGATACATCACCCATTTTGAGCCTTATCCAGCCATTGATATCGATCTCAGCTTCATGCGGTCCATCCACAGCCAGGAAAGAATATACCTCTTTGTGGAGGCCGCTATGGTAGGCATACCGCACTATGCATCTTCCGCCATTGCCGCACATGCTGCCTTCCCTGCCATCGGCATTATAATATTTCATTTCAAAATCATATCCATCCCGGTCCAGGAAGATCATCAGGCCGTCTGCCCCAATACCGAAACGGCGGTCACATAAATGCCTGATCTGTTCTTCGGTGAGCTCAGGCAATTGTCCACGCCCGTCAATGATGATAAAATCGTTTCCAGTTCCCTGGTACTTTTGAAATTGGATTGCGTTTTTCTGGGTCATATGGATTGAATGATCTCGAGTGATTTTATGATTAAACGTTGAACTGCTGCTTTTCCGTCTTCCGAAAACGATTTTTTTATCCGGTTGGCCACAATCACGTTTAACGACAGGCATTGATGCCCCAATAATTTGCCTAAGCCGTAGATGGCCGAGGTCTCCATTTCAAAATTGGAGATCCTGTGTGGTCCGAACCTGTAATCCTGCAGCAGGTTGATCAGGTCGGGCCTGGCAAGCCCCAGCCTCAATACCCGACCCTGCGGCCCATAAAACCCGGGGCAGGTGACGGTAATGCCATGGTGGTAGCCAACTGCGAAATGCTTCAGCAATGTGGCGGAAGCGGAGCTGATGTATGGCATGGAGAATGGCTGGGCCATTTGGGTGTGGGTGATAAAGGACTGCAGGATATGTCTCTCCTCTTCGTGGTTGTCCGGGCGGTAGAAGTGGAGAAGATTGTCGAGTCCCAGGCCATGTGTTCCGGCCACCATGCTGTCCACATCGATATCTTCCTGTAAGGAACCCGAGGTGCCTAATCTGAAGATTTGCAGTGCCGTATGGTGTGGTTTAACCTGGCGGCTTTGGAAATCCACATTGGCAACGGCATCCAGTTCGTTCATCACAATATCGATATTGTCCGGTCCGATTCCTGTTGACACCACTGATATCCTTTTGTTGCCCAGCCAGCCAGTGTGGGTGATGAATTCGCGATGATGTACCTGATGCTCAAGTTTATCGAAATGTTTACTGATCTCCTGAACGCGCCCCGGATCACCTACGGTGATCACCGTAGGTGCGAGCTCTTCGGGCCTGAGATCGAGATGGTAAATGGCGCCGCGACTATTAATAATTAGTTCAGAATCTTGAATTCGATGCATGACTATACAACAGGGTGGGCTTTTGCCGTTAAAAGGAAGGTTAGTAATTTGTTTTAAGCAAATTTAGCAGGAAATTCCTACATTTGTCAACTGTTATCGGGTTCTGTGGCCGAGTGGCTAGGCAGAGGTCTGCAAAACCTTCCACAGCGGTTCGAATCCGCTCGGAACCTCCCTTTTTTGAAAAGACCATCGTTACCGCGATGGTCTTTTTTTTTATTTATGTCATGAATCGGCTTGGCAAAGCAAAGCAGTTCCATTCCGCTTTTATGATATCATACAAACCCAAACAACTGGCCCTTTTTATTTATCTTGCCGTATGAATTCAATTTCGCGCTATTCAAAGTGGGTCACCTTGCTTGCTGCGATCGTCATGATTATTGCGTGTTTTCTTCCCTGGGCGTATTACCCTGATCTCAATAAATCGTTTACTGGTTTTTTCTCTGAGTACAACCTTTATGGGAAGCCCGGGAAATGGCTTACGTTTATGTCATTTGCCAGTGTAGTCTGCCAGTTTGTGCCGAGGATTTCCCTCAAAAGGCTTAACCTGTTGCTGATGGCGCTTAACCTCGCGTACGCCATCAAGACTTTCATTGTTTACGTGGAATGTTACAGGGGATATTGTCCTGAAAAACAGGTCGGGATCTACCTGATGCTGCTCTCGGCCGTTGTTCTGATGATCACCGCAGTATTTCCATCCGCCTCCTTAAAGAAAACAGAATTGTTGTCTACCACAGGAAAAACGGAATAGTTGTTCCGTTTGCAATGATAGAGTAACAACAATCTTTATTTACTCAGTTTGGCCCAGTTGTCTTTCAGGGTTACTGTTCTGTTATAGATCGGTTTGCCAGGAGTGGACAGTTTACTGTCCAGGCAGAAATATCCTTTCCGTATGAACTGGTAGCAATCTGTCTCCTGGGAATCTGCGAGGGAAGGTTCCAGGTATGCATTTGGTATGATCTCCAGGGAACCGGGGTTGATCAATTGCCTGAAGTCCTCTTCCGATGCCGGATCCTCTACCTTGAACAGCCTGTCGTACAACCTCACTTCTGCTTTAATGGCGTGTTGAGCGGAGACCCAGTGGATCGTTCCCTTCACATTGATCCCGGACGTGTCGTTACCGCTGCGGCTTTCAGGGATATAACTGCAGTGGATGGCAGTAATGTTGCCGGCCTCGTCTTTTTCGAATGATTCACACCTGATGATGTATGCATTTTTCAGTCGTACCATAGCACCCGGCGCCAGCCTGAACCATTTTTTTGCCGGAACTTCCATAAAATCTTCCTTTTCGATCCAGAGTTCCCGGCTGAAGGGTAATTTCCTGTAGCCCCCGTTATCCGGTGCCTCTGGATTGTTCTCGCCTTCAAGTTCTTCCACGCTGTTTTCCGGATAGTTGTCGATCACCAGTTTCAGGGGGTCGAGCACGGCCATGCGGCGAAGCGCGCTTTTATTCAGGTCTTCGCGCACGCAGAATTCCAGCAGGCCCATGTCGATGATATTCTCCCTTCTCTGCACGCCGATACGATCACAGAAATTGCGAACCGAAGCGGGCGTATATCCTCTTCTTCTCAGGCCCGAGATGGTAGGCATTCGGGGATCGTCCCAGCCGTCAACATAACCTTCGTTCACCAGCTGCAAGAGTTTACGTTTACTCATGACCGTGTAGTTCAGGTTGAGCCTGGCGAATTCGAACTGACGCGAAGGATAGATCTCTAATTTTTCTATGAACCATTCATACAACGGACGATGGACTTCAAATTCCAGGGTGCATATGGAATGCGTGATCTTTTCCAGTGAATCTGACTGCCCATGTGCGAAATCATACATGGGATAAATGCACCAGTTGTTGCCGGTGCGGTGATGATGGGCATGCTTGATCCGGTACATAATTGGGTCACGCATATGCATATTGGGGGAAGCGAGATCTAGTTTGGCCCTCAGCACTTTCTCGCCGTCGCGATATTTTCCGGCCCGCATGTCCTGGAAGAGTTGCAGGTTCTCTTCCACGCTCCGAGAGCGAAAAGGGCTGGGTTTGCCGGGTACGGTAGGCGTTCCCTTTGCAGCGGCAATTTCTTCAGATGTGGAGTCGTCAACATAGGCGAGTCCTTTCCGGATCAATTCAACGGCAAACAGGTAGATCTGTTCGAAATAGTCGGATGCATAAAAAACGTTGTCCCAATGGAATCCAAGCCATTTGATATCTTCCTGGATAGAGTCCACATATTCAGTATCCTCTGTAACGGGATTGGTATCATCAAAACGGAGGTTGGTTTTCCCGCCATACTTATCGGCAAGTCCGAAATTCAGGCATATGCTTTTTGCGTGGCCGATATGGAGGTAGCCATTGGGTTCCGGGGGGAACCGGGTATGGATGGACTTATGTTTTCCGCTTTTCAGATCCTCTTCAACGATCTCTTCCAGGAAGTTCAACGATTTTTCTTCAGTCATATCAATGCTTTGCGCTGCAAATTTACGAAATCACGGAGAGGCTTTTGCGAATAATATTAACCGATTCCCTGATGTGGGATTCATTGATCACCAAAGGTGGGGCGAACCTGATCTTGTCGCCGTGAGTAGGCTTGGCCAGTAAGCCGTTTTCCTTGAGTTCCATACAGAAATGCCAGGCTGCATCTTTATCGGGGTGTTCAATTTCGATGGCATTCATCAGGCCCTTGCCCCTGACTTCGCGGATGTTTTGGTGGCCAAGGTCCACCAGGAGTTTCCTGAAGAGCTCACCCATTTGGGCTGCATTGTTGGCCATATTTTCATCTTTCAGCACTTGTAGGGAGGCCATGGCTACCCTGCAAGCCAGGGGGTTGCCGCCATAGGTGGACCCATGTTCACCGGGTTTGATGGTGAGCATCACCTGGTCGTCTGCCAGCACGGCGGAAACGGGCATAGTACCCCCGCTCAGGGCCTTGCCGAGGATGAGGATATCGGCCCTTACCTGTTCGTGGTCGCAGGCAAGTAGCTTGCCGGTCCGGCATAGCCCGGTTTGGATCTCATCGCTGATGAACAATGCATTGGCGTAGGTGCAGCAGGCTTTGGCGTGCGCGAGGTAACCATCGGTGGGTACAATAACACCTGCTTCGCCCTGGATCGGTTCAACTAAAAATCCGCAAACATTCGGATCTTTTAGTGCTTCCTCGAGGGCGGGGATGTTGTTGTATGGGACCACGATGAATCCGGGCATATAGGGGCCGAATTTTTCGTAGGAAGAAGGGTCCGTGCTGAAGGAGATCACGGTACTGGTTCGGCCATGGAAGTTATGGGCACACACCACGATCTTAGCCTTGTTTTCCGGGATGCCCTTATGGATATAACCCCATCGGCGGGCAAGTTTGATCGCAGTTTCAACAGCTTCTACGCCCGTGTTCATGGGTAGTACTTTATCGTACCCGAAATAAGTGGTGATATACCTTTCGTATTCTCCCAGCTGGTCGTTGTAAAAGGCCCTTGACGTGAGGGTTAGTTTTTGTGCCTGCTCCTGGAGGGCCCGGACGATGACCGGGTGGCAATGTCCCTGGTTCACGGCGGAATACCCGCTCAGGAAATCAAAATAGGGTTTGCCATCCACGTCCCAGACGTGCACGCCCTGGCCTTTGCTGAGGACAACGGGAAGTGGGTGGTAGTTATGGGCGCCGTATTTCTCTTCGAGATCAATAAAATATTGTTGCATGATTGCTGCAGTTAAGAAGTTCGATAAATGGAAGAAAGTTGCAAAGAAGAATTAGCCAATTGGGCAATCAGCCAATTAGCTAATGATTAAGAAGGTCGAGGTTGGATGCAAGAATAGAATGTTGCATGTATCAAAGATAACTAATTTAACGGTACCTGGATCAGTTTCCAGGAGGGCTGGAGGGGAAGGGCGGGTGGTTGGGTGAACAGGCCATAAACGGCTGAACCGCTGCCACTCATAGAGGCGTATACGGCGCCATGTTCATATAGCAGTTCCTTGATCTTGCCGATCTCCGGGAAATGGGCAAACACAGTGGTCTCGAAATCATTCAACATCCTGTTCTTCCATTCACTGACTGGTTCGCTGACCAGGGAACGGAGACCCCGTGACTGGCTACGAGGAACCACACCCGAAAACGCCTGGGCGGTGCTGATATGTATACCCGGGTGTATGATGGCGATGGTGTAATGACTGAGATCCAGTTCAATCGGTTCCATGATCTCTCCCCGTCCGCCGGCTATCACGGGTTGATTTTTGATGAAGAACGGACAGTCGCTGCCTAATTTCAGGGAAAGGTCTACCAGGGCCTCGGTTGAGAGTCCCAGTTGAAAATATTCGTTCAGCGAAACCAGTGTGAAGCTTCCGTCTGCCGATCCGCCGCCAAGGCCCGCGCCCATGGGGATCAATTTGTGCAGGTGCATATTGATCGGAGGGAGATCGGGGTACAATGCGGTAAGCAGGTCATACGCGCGTACACAGAGATTGGATGAGGGGTTGTCACTGATGGTAAGTCCTGAGCTTTGAAACCCGAAAGATCGGGCGGGGACGAACTCAAGAATATCGGTGTATGGTACAGGATAGAAAACCGTTTCGAGGTTGTGATATCCGTCAGGCCTTTTTCCAAGGACCTGGAGGCCGAGATTGATTTTGCAATTTGGAAATATGATCATTTGCCGCCGCGGCTGTTGATCTCGTCGCGTATGGCGACGGCCCTGATATAATCCTCCTGTTCCAGTACATCGTTCAAAAGGTTCTGCAGGTCTTCCAGACTCATATCTTTCAGATCGTCCTGGGACGCGGCACCTTCCTGGGTGGTGGTGGTGACGGTTTTTTTCTTTCCGCCACCTGCATCTTCCGTGAGGATGCCCGCACTTTCGAGAATGTTCTCGTAGGTGTAAATGGGGCAGCCGAACCTTACGGCAAGTGCGAGCGCATCTGAAGTGCGTGAATCTATTTCCACGGT
>Ga0315904_10010693_pt1 | contig 11824 bp, 12 predicted proteins | sample LakEriMetagenome_6_FD_203529 | JGI IMG/M metagenome (GOLD analysis project Ga0315904, IMG submission 203529) | Freshwater fungal communities from buoy surface, Lake Erie, Ohio, United States - Buoy 12 MA120 | ecosystem: Environmental > Aquatic > Freshwater > Lake | place: USA: Lake Erie, Ohio...
GCACAACACCAACAAGCCCAACCTCTCCGAGCTTCCGACCACGCGCCAGCTGCTGCGCTCCACCACGCTCGCAGCCGGCGTGGCGGGCGCCCTGCTCGTAACCGTGGTCCTCCCCGCGGAGTATGGCATTGATCCGACCCGCGTCGGCTCGGTCCTGGGTCTCACAGAGATGGGGCGCATCAAGCAGCAACTGGCGAGGGAAGCCGAAGCGGATGCGGCGGCCTCGCCCGTCGGCGTTCCGCAATCCCCGAGCCCGATCCCGACCGCCCCGGCGGAGGCGCCATCGGGACCCGCGTCCGCAGCCGCTCCCCATCGGTCGGACAAGGTCGTGATCACGCTGGCGCCGGACGCCGGCGCGGAGATCAAGCTGGTGATGGCGCAGGGCGCCCGCGTCCGTTTCGTCTGGTCGAGCAGCGGGGGGAAGGTGAACTACGACACCCATGCCGACCGGCCCGGCGTTAGGTACCATGGCTACGGCAAGGGGTCGTCCCAACGGGTCGAAGGCGATTTGGTCGCCGCCTTCACGGGTAGCCACGGCTGGTTCTGGCGCAACCGCACCGGCGAGCGCGTAACCATCACCCTGGAGACGTCCGGAGCCTATAGTGACGTGAAGCGGGTCGTTTAGTCGGGATCTCACAAGAGGCTCAAACGGGATATCCAGTTCCCGATTTCCTGAACGGCGAAGCCGCGCGTTCGATCGACCGCAACGCAAGGATCATCGTCGATCATTTGAACCTCGCGGCGCCAACCGAACAATCTACCCTCGGTCCTTCTGTTGAACCTTGTGCTCCATCGGCCCAGGATCGACCCGCGCGACTTGGGGAGGACCTGCCCGCATGTGCAACCACTATCGCTCATCGGGGGCGTGGCGGACCCTCATGGACGAATTCAGCCTGACGCGGATCAACCCGTTTGCCGACCTGGGTCCGGCGCGGGGGGTGAATGTGCAGGGTGATGACCTGTTTCCCGGTCATGTGGGAGAGATCCTGGCCAATCATGGGGCGGGCGACGGCTCTGGCCGGCTGACGCCGCAGGCAGCCTCGTGGTGCTTCATGCCGGCCCAGGCGGCGGGCAGGACAAGCTGGGCCGAGTGGCTGAAGACGCGGCGGGGCTGCAACAACGCGCGCGGCGAGGAAGCGGACCGCAAGTGGCCGTTCGTGTTCGTGGCGAAGACCGGCCGGTGCCTGATCCCGGCCGAGGCGTTCTTCGAGTGGGACGACGCGCCGCCAAAGACCAAAACCGGCGGCGGCAAGACCGAGTATCGCTTCAGCCTGCCGGACGGGCGGGCCTTCATGCTCGCGGGACTGTTCGGCCGGGTGGAGCCCGCCGACGCGGGACCGATGTTGACCTACACCATGATCACCAAGGCCGCGGGGGGCGACACCGCAGCCATCGGCCACGGCCGCCAGCCGGTCATGCTGACCCCGGACGAATACGCCGCCTGGCTGGACCCGGAGACGCCGATCGCCGCCTTCACCACGCGCTTCGATCCCGCCGGGACCTTCGAGGCGCGGGCGGTGAAGGGGCCGAAGGCGGAGGCGGTTTAGGGCGGGCCCGGGCGCCCTGTCGCTCAGACATGCGACACCCCATCTATCGGCGCATCAACTTCGGGAGCCATGGGCATGATCGACCTTCGCGTGTTGGCCGCCGCGTTCTGTGCGCTGGCGCTCGCCGGCTGTGAGAACGCGGGCACGGCGCTGAAGACCACGGCGGGCGACTTCGCCAAAGAGGCCGCCAGCACGGCGACCGGCATGGTTGGCCTCAAGAACGCCTGCACCCTGGCAGGCCAGAGTGAGGCCTTCTGCGGGTGCCTCGATACCGAGCTCGGCTCAAAACTCGACGCCCAGCAGGTGAAGGACCTGAGCGGGGTGATCCTCGACACCGTGCGCACCGGCTCTATCGAAGCCGCCCAGACCAGCCCGGCGGCGACGGCTGAGACCAAGGACGCGCTGGTGAAGTGCGCCGCGCGGGCGGCGGTCACAGGCGTGGTCGGCGAAGCCTCGGGTCAATAGGTCAGGCCAGCCGGGCGGCCAGAGCCTCAAGGTCGGCCACGAACCACACATGGCGGCCGCGGTTGGACTCGCGCACGAAGTCGCGGAGGGCGTTGCTGGCCGCGACCGCGTCCGAGATGTCGCCGATGAAGGCGACCTGGAAGCCGTAGTTGACGAACTTCTGGATTACGCCGCCGGCAATTCGGGTGGAGAGCGTGAGGAAGCCGGGCGCAAGGCGCGCGACGGGGATGGCGATGAGGCCGGCGCCGTAGGCCTCGCCGATCAAGTCGAGCGCCGCCTGTTCGCCGTCGAGGCGAGGACCGTCGGCGGCGCAGAGCCACACCGTATCGCGGCCGAGGGTCATGGCCTCGCCGATCACATTCGCCCCGCGTGGAGCTCGAGATCCTCGCCGTTCTGGATCAGCACGTCGCCGTCTCGCAGGGTCCGATGCGGGCGCCCCTGGGCGCGCATCCAGGCGGCGACGGCTTCGGCCGCCTCAGCTTCAGGGTGGTCGGAGCGGTAGTGGGGCACGATGGCGGCCTCGACCAGGCCAAGGCCCTCCCACACCGGCTCGGGATCATAGCCTTTGGCCAGCGCGTGCGGGTCGTCCATCAATTCCAGGCCCCGCAGGTCAGGTCCGGCGACGCAGGCGCCGGCGCTCCAGCCGCCGTAGGCCAGGCGGCCGGCCCAGATGAGCCCCGGCGCCAGGGCGTCGAAACCGCTGCGGCGCATGGCGCGACGCAACAGGAAGGCGTTACCGCCTGTGACCCAGACCAACCGGGTCCGCTCCAACGCCGCCAGCAGGCGCTCGGTTCGCCCGAAATAGCCGCGCAGGTCGAGGTCGTAAGCGTCGAGTCCGAAGCTCTGAAACTCGGCGATGGGATCATGCACCTTGCGCCGATAGGCCTCGCGCTCGTCGGCCGGGATGAAGTCGAGGGCGTTGGCGATAACGCCAACCCGCCCTCCGGGACCCGCCATCCGCACCAGTTCGCCGAAGCTGTCGCCGGTGCGCCAGGAGGCGAGATAGAGCTTCAAGCCCGCCGCGCCTTGAACCACGGGGTCAGCCGGGCCAGCGCCTCTTCCACCTGCAGGGTCGAAACGGCGAAGCTCAGCCGGATGTAGCGGCTCCCGTCGACCGGATCGAAGTCGATGCCCGGGGCCAGCGCCACACCGGTGTCGGCGAGGATCTGCTTGCAGAACGCCAGGCTGTCGTCGGTGAAGGTGCTGACGTCGGCCCAGATGTAGAAGGCGCCGTCGGGCGGGGCGATGCGGTCGAGGCCGAGCTTGGGCAGCGCCTCAAGCAGGATCTCGCGATTAGCCCGATAGGTGTCGAGATGGCCTTCAAGCTCTTCGGTGCAGTCGAAGGCGGCCAGCGCCGCGTGCTGGGCGAGCGAGGGCGCGGTGAGATAGAGTGCGCCCATATAGGCGACGGCGCGCGAGGCTTCGTCCGGCGGAACGATCAGCCAGCCGAGCCGCCAGCCCGCCATGCTGAAGTACTTCGAGAAACTGTTGACCACGATGGCGCCCGGCGCATGGGCCAGCATAGAGCGGGCGGGCTCGCTGTAGCTCAGGCCATGGTAAATCTCATCGGAGATGATGCGGATGCCGCGCGCGGCGCAAACTGCAGCGATCGCGGCCAGCTCGGCGTCCGGGATGATCGTGCCGGTAGGGTTGGCGGGACTGGCGATGATCACGCCGGCCGGCGCCGGGTCCAGCGCCTCGAGCATGGCGGCGGTGAGTTGGAAGCGGGTTTCAGGGCCGCAGGCGATCTCGTGCGGAACGAGATTCAGCGCCTTGGCGCAGTTGCGATAGGCGACATAGCCGGGCCGGGCCATGGCGATTACGTCGCCGGGCTCGAAGGTCGCCGAGAGCGCCAGCACCAGGGCCGGCGAGGCGCCGCTGGTGAGCGTGATCTGCCGCGGATCGACGGTCACGCCCTGGGTTTCGGCGTAATGGCGGCAGATGCGGGCCTTGAGGGGCTCGCTGGACCAGTAGCCCATGGGCTCGGTGTCCAGAACGCGATGGGCGGCGGCCAGGGCCGCGGCCGGTGCGCCGGTGGAGGGCTGGCCGAACTCCATATGAATCACTGAGCGACCCTCGGCCTTCAGCCGGTGCGCCATCCCACTGACCGAAATGGCGTGAAAGGGCTCGATCTTGAGCGCCATGCTCAGTTGTCCCCGCCGACGCCGATGAGCTCGATCTCGAACACCAGCGTGCTGCCGGCCGGGATTCCGGAGCGGTCGCGGTCGCCGTAGGCGATCTGGGCCGGAATCACGAAGCTCCAGGTCTCACCCACCCGCATCATCGGTACGCCCTCCTGCCAGCCCTTGATCAGCCGCGGGAGCGGGAAAGTCGCGGGCTGGCCCCGGGAGCGGGAGCTGTCAAACACGCGCCCGTCGATGAAGCGGCCCACATAGTGGATGGTGACCACGTCGGAGGGCGAGGGCCTGGGCCCGCCGGGCCGCGCCTTGGAGATGCGCTTGGCCTGTAGGCCGGTGGCGGTGACGGTCCAGCCGGCGCGGGCCCGGTTCCAGGCTTCATAGGCGCGCTGGCCCTGCGCCCACTGCTCCTGCGGCGTGCCGGTGTAGACGATCGGCGCCGGAGGGGTGGGCGTGGTGCAACCGGCAAGCGCGAGGGCGGCGGCGAGGATCAGGGCGTGGGCTTTCATGCACCCTCGTTCCCGCCCCTGCCCGCCGCTGTCAACCGGCGCCGGACCCCTTCCGCAACGTCGCCAAAGCGCCTACTCTCCGCTTCATCCTCGGGGTGTCGCGCTTGAGCGGCTGAGAGGCGGGTGATCCCGCGACCCGTCGAACCTGATCCGGGTCATGCCGGCGAAGGGAAGGGCGTATTCCACCCGATCCCCCGCCCGTGATCCGTCCTGAACGGAGCCCACGATGAACACGCCGATCGGTACGCTGAAGCCCGGAAGCATCCCCACCGGCGAACGCCCGGGGTCGAAGAAGGTCTACCAGCCCGGTGTGATCTGGCCCGACATCCGCGTGCCGTTCCGCGAAGTGGCCGTCCACCCCTCGGCCAACGAGCCGCCGCTGACGCTCTATGACCCGTCAGGACCCTATACCGACGCCGCGCCGGACATCGATATCGAGCGCGGCCTCTCCAAGACCCGCGAGCCCTGGGTCGTCTCCCGCGGCGACGTGGAGATCGTGACCAACCCGCGCGAGGTGAAGCCCGAGGACAATGGCTTCGCCAAGGGCGTTCACCTGGCCCCCCAGTTCAGCGCGCCACGACGCGTCTACCGCGCGAAGGCCGGCGCCAACGTCACTCAGCTGGAGTACGCCCGCCGGGGGATCATCACCCCCGAAATGGAGTACGTGGCGATCCGCGAGAATCTGCGGCGCCAGCAAGGTGACGCCTTCATCCGCGACGGGGAGGACTTCGGCGCTTCCATCCCCGACTTCTGTACGCCCGAGTTCGTCCGCGACGAGATCGCGCGCGGCCGCGCCATCATCCCGGCCAACATCAACCACACCGAACTCGAGCCGATGATTATCGGCCGCAACTTCCTGGTGAAGATCAACGCCAACATCGGCAACTCAGCGGTGCTCAGCCATGTGGCCGACGAGGTCGACAAGATGGTCTGGTCGATCCGCTGCGGCGCCGACACGGTCATGGACCTCTCCACCGGGCGCAACATCCACAACATCCGCGACTGGATCGTGCGCAACAGCCCGGTGCCGATCGGCACGGTGCCGATCTATCAGGCGCTGGAGAAGGTGAACGGCGTCGCCGAGGACCTGACCTGGGAGGTGTTCCGCGACACCCTGATCGAGCAGGCCGAGCAGGGCGTGGACTACTTCACCATCCACGCCGGCGTGCGCCTGGCCTATGTGCCGCTGACCGCCAAGCGCGTGACCGGGATCGTCTCGCGCGGCGGGTCGATCATGGCCAAGTGGTGCCTGAGCCACCACAAGGAGAACTTCCTCTACACGCACTTCGAAGAGATCTGCGAGATCATGAAGGCGTACGATGTCTCGTTCTCACTGGGGGATGGCCTGCGCCCCGGCTGTATCGCCGACGCCAACGACGCGGCTCAGTTCGGCGAACTGGAAACCCTGGGCGAACTCACCCAGATCGCCTGGAAGCACAACGTCCAGGTGATGATCGAAGGCCCCGGTCACGTGCCGATGCACAAGATCAAGGCCAACATGGACAAGCAGCTCGCGGTCTGCGGCGAGGCGCCGTTCTACACCCTCGGTCCGCTGACCACCGACGTCGCGCCCGGCTACGACCACATCACCAGCGCCATCGGCGCGGCCATGATCGGCTGGTTCGGCACCGCCATGCTTTGCTACGTGACCCCGAAGGAGCACCTGGGTCTGCCCAACCGCGAGGACGTCAAGGTCGGCGTCATGACCTACAAGCTGGCCGCCCACGCCGCCGACCTCGCCAAGGGCCACCCGACCGCCAGAGCCTGGGACGACGCGATCAGCCGCGCCCGCTTCGAGTTCCGCTGGGAAGACCAGTTCAACCTCGGCATCGACCCGGAGACCGCCCGCGAGTACCACGACGAGAGCCTGCCGAAGGAGGCCTTCAAGACCGCCCACTTCTGCTCCATGTGCGGCCCGAAGTTCTGTTCGATGAAGATCAGCCAGGACATCCGCGACGCGTCCCGCATGCAGAACGACGTCGAAACTGGAATGGCCGAGATGGCCCAGAAGTTCCGCGACGGCGGCGGCGAGATCCTGGTGCCGTTGGGGTAGCTAAGTCGCGCCTGCGCGAGGCTCCTGGATTCCGGCCTCGGCCGGAAAGAGCGGGGTGGGTGGGATGCGCGCCACCCCTACGGTGTGTGTCGTCGCGCGCGGATCCAGCGGCTGGCGAGTCGCTTGACGCCCTCGGTCACGGGCAGTCCGGCGTGCTGGGACAGAGGGTGGGCGCGCCCCTCAGTGTCTGTGTTGTCGAACACCAGCACGTCACCCACCGCGCCCTTCACCTTCAGTCCGATCAGCGGGAACGCCGTCTCGCCGCCTGCGTAGTCGTCGTTGAGATAGACCAGAACCGTCCGGAAACGCTGGTTCTGCAAGCCTGGGAGCGCGTCCAGGTGCGGGGCGTATTGCTGACCCGGTTGGTAGCGCAGGACATACATCGGCTCCGCCTGATCGAAGGTCGTACGGCTGGCGGCGGCGAGCCGCCGGTTGATCGCATGGACCGCCGGGTCTTCGATCAGCCAATGCAGTTGCGCGCCGTCCGAGCTCCGGATCGGGTGCGCGACCTCGCGACCGTCCGCTTCAATGACAGTGGAGCGGCGATGGTGCGGTTCGGCGAGACCGGCGATGTAGGCGCACTCTGCCGGGGTCAAAAGTCGTCTGTGGATGGTCACAGGGAGCCGTTCTGACAGGACCTCGCCATCGGTGATCCTGCGCGGCTCGCCCGCCGCATCCAGGTCCATCGCCTGGATCAGTGACAGTGCGCGCGCGCGCACCGGGTCAGTCCGCGCCTCCTCGGACAGACGGCCTAGGGCGCCGCCCCAGTCACGCGCGCCCGCGACGCCGTTGGCCTGCAGATTGGTGAACACCGTCCGGCCGAGGGGATGACCGGCATCTGACCCGCGGCGGAAGAAGTCGCGCGCGAGGACCTCGTCGCGCGCGACGGCGCGCCCATGCCAGTAGAGATCGCCCAGCGACACCAGCGCCTCCGGGTCGGCCAAGGCGCCCAGCGCATGCAGCCCCTCCAGCGCCTCGGATGTCCGACCGGCCTGAGCCAGGGCCGCGACCCGCGCCAAAGCCGCTGATCTTTGGGTTGAACCTTCCGATTCACTCACCCGCGCAGGAACCGCGCGACGGCATGGGTGCGGTTGGCGGCGCCGAGCTTGCGGCGGGCGTTGTCGACGTGGAAGCGGACCGTGGTCTCCGAGAGGCCCAGAATCACCCCGATCTCCCAATCCGACTTGCCCTCGGCCACCCAGGTCAGCACATCACGCTCCCGGGCCGTCAGGCGAGGCTCTAGGTCCAATCCGGGTTCGCTGACCGTCACCAGCACGGCGGGCCGCTGACGGAACACAGCCAGCCGGTCAGAGCGCGCCGGCGCCACATACAAGGTCAAAGGCGGACGCGCCTCGGTGGCGTTGAGGACGAGGGTTCCACCGGCCCTCAGCCGGGAGTCGGGAGATGCGGCGGTGGCGATCAATCCCGCCAGCCGCCCGCCGGGATCGTTCGGCGCGATAAGCCGGCCAGCCGCCACCGACAACTCACCGCGGCGCGCCAGCAGGCGTTCGGCGGCGGGGGTCATACGTCGCAGCCGCCCATCCTGGTCCAGCAGAAACACCGACCCGCCGCCCGCGACCCCCTCGATGTCATCGTCCAGGAGGCCGCTGTTGGCGAGTGTCCGGGTCATACGGAACGCCCGGCGAAGATGGCCGTGAACGCCCCGGGCGCGACCCACATCGGCGCGTCCAAAGGGATCCGTCGACGTCGCCCGATTGACCGTGATCGTGCTCACCTCAAGGCCATGCGCCTCGAGCCGGATGATCATGAACGACTGGATGTCCTGCGGGCGCATGAAATCGTTGAAATACTCAGTCCGCGCGATCTGCGTGCGGGGCATACATTCGGCGTCGGTCAGGATGCGTGGCCGCCAGTCGGCCATGTAGACCTCGGGCTCCGCCATGTTCGAAAACGGATTGATGCCCCCGTAGTAGGTCTCATAGAGCCGCGCCATCTCCGGATCGATCCGCGCCAGGACGCCCGAGCCGGAACCGTCGGCGACGCTGAGGCGCGAGAGCCAGGCGCCGGAACCGCCGAGATGATCGGAAAGCCGCGCAATGGCGTCCGGCCACAGGTCCGGATCCACGGCTGCGCCGTAGATAGCGTCGAGAAGACCGTCGTCTTCAGCTTGCATAACCTGCCCGCCCCATCGGCCGATGCGGAACCGACCGAACGCTACATCCGAACGGCTGTGAGCGCCAAGCCTTGCCCCCGACAGGCGAATTCTATCCGCACAGGCGCCCGGATTTCCGGCGCCCGCTCCCCTCCGGTCTCGAACTCGGCTAAGCCTTGGAGAGGGGATACCTGCCGCCGATGACCGACGCCGATCTGCTGACCCGCGCCCGCCGGATGGCGGCGAGCCTCGCGCCGCGCGCCGGCGAGATCGAAGCCGCGGGGCGCATCCCCGCAGACCTCTCCCGCGCCATGGGCGAGGCGGGCTTTTATCGGATGTTCGTGAGCGAGGCCTGCGGTGGCCCGGAACTGAGCCCGCGTGCGGCCGCCGAAGTCTATGAGGCGCTGGCGCAAGGCGACGGGGCCTGCGGCTGGGTCAGCTTCATCGCCTGCACCACCACCCTGGCGTTCGGGCGGCTGACCGACGAAGCGACCCGCGAGATCATGGCTCGGCCCGACAGCCTGGCCACCGGCGTGTTCGCCGCCAACGGCCGGGCCGAACGGGTTCCCGGCGGGTTCCGCGTGTCGGGCCGCTGGGACTGGGGCTCCGGATCGCCCAACGCCGACTGGATCGGCGGCGGCTGCGTGCTGATCGAGGACGGCCAGCCGCTGCTGAACTCGGCGGGAACCCCGCGCAACCACATGCTGTTCTTCCGCGCCGATCAGGTGCGCTCGCTCGACACCTGGCGGGTGGCGGGGCTTTCCGGCACCGGCAGCACCGCCTTTGAGGTCAAGGACGTCTTTGTCGACGAGCGCCATGCTGCGGGGGTGTTGCGCAAGGCACCGCCGGACCGGCCGCTCTACCGCTTTCCTCCGTTCAGCCCGCTGGCCCAGGGGATCGGGGCGGTGGCGCTGGGGATCGCCCGGGCGGCGCTCGACGAGGCCATCCGCGTGACCGGCGAGAAGCGGCGCGGCGGATCGTCGGCGCCGCTGGCCGAACGGCCCTACACCCAGATCGAGGTGGCGCGCGCCGAGGCCCGGCTGCGCGCCGCACGCGCCTTCTTCTACGGCGCGCTGGACGAGGCCTGGGCCGTGGTCGCAGGGGGCGGCGCGCCGACGGCGGCGCACGCGCGGGACATGCGGCTGTCGGTGAACCACGCGATGGCCGAATCGATCGCGGTGGTGGACGCGATGTATGCGCTGGCCGGCGGGACCAGCATCTACTCCACATCGCCGCTGCAGCGGCAGTTTCGCGACATCCACGTGGCGGGCCAGCACTTCATGGTCTCGCCCAACATCCTTGAGACGGCGGGGCGGCTCTATCTGGGCCTTCCGACGAACACGGCGGGGTTCTGAACATGCTGAAGGCTCTGCCCAATATCCTGACCGCCTCGCGGCTGGTTATGGCGCTGTTCATGTTCGTGGCCTTCGCGGCGGCGGCCGGCGCGGTCCCCTACTACTCCGACCGGCTGGAGCCTGAGGCCCAGTTCGCCCTGCAGCGCTGGGCCGTCTACGCCTTCGTGGTCGCGGCCCTGACCGACTTCCTCGACGGCTGGCTGGCGCGCAAGCTGAACGCCGAGACCGTCTGGGGCGCGATCCTCGATCCCATCGGCGACAAGGTGCTGGTCTGCGGCGCGATCCTCGGCCTGATGAGCCTGGGCCCGCAGCCGATGGTCGTTCTGCCGGCCGGGCTGATCCTGTTCCGCGAGTTCACGGTCAGCGCGCTGCGGGAAGTCACCGCCGGCAAGGGCGTCTCCCTGCCGGTCACGATGCTCGCCAAGTGGAAGACCACGCTGCAGCTCACGGCCCTGGCAATGGAACTGATCGCCGCCGCCTGGGGCGCCTTCGCCCTGCCCGACGGCACACCCTTCCGCTACGGCTTCGAGACCGCCGCCCACGCCATGCTGTGGCTGGCCGCCCTGGTGACGCTGATCACCGGCTTCCAGTACTGGGAGCAGGCGCGGAAGGCGCTGTCGAACGGGTAGCCTCCCAACGTCACGCTCCAGTGTCATCCCGGATTTCGCGCCAGCGAAAGTCCGGGACCTCCTGCGCCGGGTTGTTGGAAGTCCGCAACGCCCCGAAAACGTGGCGCGATCCGGCGCAGGAGGTCCCGGTCTTCGCCCGCTCCGCGTGGGCGAAACCGGGATGACACCCGCATTTGCTCTTCTACCCCTTCGGCGCGGCGGCGGACCACTCGGTCTCGATCTGCACCTTGACCTCGTCGCCGACGCCGAAGCTCGTCCCGCGCGGCGGCAGGGAGGCGGTGACGCCGAAGTCGGAGCGCTTGAAGGTGGTCACGGCGGAGAAGCCGACCTTGGGACCGCCCATGGCGTTGGCCGCCCAGCCGCCGTTGAAGGTGGCCTTCAGCACCACCGGCTTGGTGACGCCCTTGATGGTCAGGTCGCCGGCCACATCGGCGGTCTTGGGGCCGGTCACCGTCACGCCGGTGGAGCGGAAGGTGATCATCGGATGGGCGCCGGCGTCGAGCCAGTCCTTGCCGAGCAGCTTCTGCAGGAACCCGGCCGGCGGCGCCGGCAGCAGCATCGAGGTGGGATCGATCCCGGCGGTCACCCGCATGGCCGACGGATTGGCCGGATCGAAGCTGAGCTCGCCCGAGAGCTTGCCGAAGTTGGCCACATAGGCCGAGAGCCCCAGGTGGCTGACCTGGAAGGTGACCGACGAGTGGGTGACGTCGAGCGCATAGGTCCCGGCGGGTGCGGTGGTGACCGGCGTCTGAGCCTGAAGGGGGCCCTGGAGCGGCGCGGCGGCGATCAACAGGGCGAGCGCGGCGGCGGGAAGCGCGAAGCGGGAAGGTTGGAACATGGAGACCTTTCAAATCAGGGGGGATTCACGGCAGCGGGATGAAGTCCTGGTCGTCGGCGTCGGGCAGCTTCATGCGGCCGGCGCGCCAGTCGGCCTTGGCCTGCTCGATACGATCTTTCGATGACGAGACGAAGTTCCACTCGATGAAGCGCTCGCCGACCGGCTCGCCGCCCAACA
>Ga0315904_10010695_pt1 | contig 11822 bp, 11 predicted proteins | sample LakEriMetagenome_6_FD_203529 | JGI IMG/M metagenome (GOLD analysis project Ga0315904, IMG submission 203529) | Freshwater fungal communities from buoy surface, Lake Erie, Ohio, United States - Buoy 12 MA120 | ecosystem: Environmental > Aquatic > Freshwater > Lake | place: USA: Lake Erie, Ohio...
TCTATCAACCTGATCCCGCTGACAACATTGACCCCCCTGATCCAATATCATGTATTGGGCTATCAGGTGCCATCGGCCAGCATATCCGATGCTTTCCCGAACGTGTTGTCACATTCATTGTTTGCATTGCCAGGCGCTCCGGCTCCCTTTGTCAGGATGCCTAGTTTCCCTTCCAGAAGGGGAACAGCTGCGTGGTTGAATACGGTTCCCGTTTCAAGGGCAGACGTGCTAGCGACCAACGGTGTTATACACGTGATCGGAGGCATCGCCCAACCGCCATCACAAACCGTTTCAGCCATAATCGCGGGTGATACCTCTCTGTCATTCCTCAGAGCGGCCATTCTAAGGGCTGATTCCGGCCAGGTAGGGATGAATCGCCTTGACTCGGTCATGAACCTTCCTTATGGACCAAATCTGACCATTTTTGCCCCTGATAACAATGCCTTCAGGGCATTTCTGGGTGCTCTGGGACTGCCTCCTTCATCAGCAGTATTTGCAGCATTGCCTGTTCAAACCGTGAGGGCCATTGTTTCCTACCATGGCTTGGGTACCCGGGCATTCTCGGTAAATCTTCCCGCGACGGCAATCAATGTTCCAACCCTGCTCACAGCAGTAGCTCCGGGAACTACCCTGAGTGTGAACACCGCGGGTGTAAGAGGTCTGGCAAATCCAAGCATAGCGGCCATCACAACGGCCAACAGAAATGCCATTAATGGTGTCATTCACGTAGTGAACCAGGTACTCCGGTTCCAGTAATATCATTCCTTGGGATATAAAAAAAGCCTCAGCAAATGCTGAGGCTTTTTTTGGTCTGGTATTCTCTCAAACGTTGAACCGGAAGTGCATGATATCCCCGTCTTCAACAATATACTCTTTTCCCTGGACGGCCAGTTTGCCGGCATCCCTGCAAGCAGCTTCTGATCCGAAGTGCACGAAATCCTGGTACTTGATCACCTCAGCACGGATGAATCCTTTTTCAAAATCAGTATGGATCACGCCGGCAGCCTGTGGGGCGGACATACCCTCGGTGATCGTCCAGGCCCTTACTTCCTGCACACCTGCAGTGAAGTAAGTGATCAGGCGAAGCAACTTGTATGTGGAGGTGATCAGCCTGGCTACGCCACTCTGCTCCAGCCCAAGGTCTTCCAGGAACATTTGCCTGTCGTCATAACTCTCCATCACCGCGATCTCGCTTTCTATTTCGGCGCTGATGAAGATGATCTCCGCTTTTTCATCTTTCACGGCATTCAACACGGATTCAGTATGTTGATTCCCTTTCACCACCGACTTCTCATCCACGTTGCAAACATACAATACGGGCTTCATGGTTAGCAGGAACATATCATCAATATGCTTTGCGCGGTCTTCGGGGTTCACGTCAAATGAACGGGCATTCTTACCCTGCTCGAGGTGTGATTTGAGGGCTTTCAGGATTTCAACGCCGTTCAGAATATCACGGTCGCCGCTTTTAACCAGCTTCTCGGTCTTGGCCAGCTTCTTCTCAACACTATCCAGGTCCTTTAGTTGAAGTTCTGTATCGATCACTTCTTTGTCTCGCACCGGATTCACATGGCCGTCAACGTGGATCACATTCTCATTCTCGAAACAACGCAATACATGGATGATAGCATCCGTACTCCTGATATTGCCTAGGAACTGGTTTCCAAGCCCTTCCCCCTTACTCGCGCCCTTCACAAGCCCGGCGATGTCAACGATCTCTACCGTGGTAGGCACTACCTTATTGGGCTTTACCAGTTTCTCCAGTTCGATCAGTCTGTCATCCGGAACCGTGATCACACCAATATTGGGTTCAATGGTGCAAAACGGGAAGTTCGCAGCTTGCGCCTTGGCGTTGCTGAGGGCGTTGAACAAGGTCGATTTGCCCACGTTTGGTAGTCCTACTATTCCTGCTTGTAAAGCCATATGTTTTGATCTGCTTGAAAAATGAAGGGTGCGAAGATACGTGTTTGCGACGCAATTCATATTTGAAAGCGGGATTATGTACCTTCAGGCCTCACATTTCATCAGAATATGACGCTCAGTTATATATGGCTCGGTTTCTTCCTGGTGGCATTTGCCATAGCTTTTGTAAAATGGGCTTTCCTCAACGATCCCCTCGTCTTTAAAGTCATCGTTGACGGGATTTTCAAGTCTGCCGGAGACAGCGTTGAACTCTCCTTTAAACTGATCGGGATCATGACCCTTTTCTTAGGATTCATGAGCATCGGGGAGCGCGCTGGTGCGATCCGGTTTTTGTCGCGCCTTGTAGGACCTTTTTTTTCCAGGTTATTCCCGGAAGTTCCCAGGCAACACCCGGCGATGGGCCACATGATGATGAATTTTTCTGCCAACCTGCTGGGGCTCGACAATGCAGCCACTCCTTTTGGGCTGAAAGCGATGGAAAGCCTGCAGGAGTTGAATCCTAAAAAAGAAGTGGCAAGCAATGCCCAGATCATGTTTCTTGCCCTCCATGCCTCGGGTCTTACGCTGATCCCCGTGAGCATTATTGCCATGAGGGCGGCTGTCAAACCGGCTGCAGCCAATCCTGCCGACATTTTCATACCCTGCATGATCGCCACATTTGCGGCCACTGTGGCCGCATTGATGATCGTGTCCCTGAAACAGAAGATCAATTTGCTTCAGCCCGTAATTCTGGGCTGGATCCTGGGGATCTCGGCCCTGATCGCAGCGCTGATCGCGTATATCAAGGTCTTCCTCGATGCGGCTGGCATTGAGCAGTTTTCATCAGTACTCAGCAACGGTATCATCCTGCTCATTTTCCTCGTTTTTCTGCTGGGCGCCCTTTGGAAGAAGATCAATGTATTTGAAGCTTTTGTGGATGGAGCAAAGGGTGGATTCGAGATCGCTGTTAAGATCATTCCTTACCTGGTTGCCATGCTTGTAGCGATCAGTGTGCTGCGAACATCGGGCGCTTTTGACTATCTCCTGCAGGGCATGCAAACCCTGTTCTCTTCCATGGGCATGAGAACTGATTTTGTTTCTGCCTTGCCCACTGCCATGATGAAGCCCCTGAGCGGGAGCGGGGCGAGGGGGATGATGATCGATACCATGACAAAATATGGTGCTGACTCTTTTGCAGGGAGGCTTTCCGCGATCTTCCAGGGATCCAGCGACACCACATTCTATGTCATTGCCGTCTACTTTGGATCAGTTGCAGTTAAAAATACACGGTATGCCATACCTGCAATGCTGCTCGCTGATCTTGTTGGCATCATAACAGCGATCTTTGTGGCATATCTTTTCTTTGGCAGCTCATTATGAAGTTGAATATACGATATATAGCCATCATACTACTACTGCTGACCATTGCGGAATGTAAAACCAAGGATACCGCTTATGCTGACGATGAGTTGGTGGATGCCGAAGCGGTGTTGGGTTATGAAGAAGGCGATACGCTGGTACTGAAGAAAATGCCCCCCGGACTGCAGGAATGGCTGACATTTTACAAGAAAGTGGACACGGGATTTACACTGAATAATTTTAAGGCTTCAGGGGTAAGCCTTCACATCGGCGATCTCCCTGCTCCCATTGCGAAGAACAATGAGGCCCAGTTCAGGGACTTGTTTGTGTATTCGCCCGACAGTAGCAGATACCTCGATCTGGTGAGCTATAACTACATCAGGGACAAGAACAGCCTGATCTCAGGAGAAGCCGATCAACAGGTTGTACTCGCTGATGTAAAGGCAAACAAAAAGAAACAGCTTTTTTATTTCGGCCCATCACAGTTGGCAGAGTTCGCGGACTGGACTGGAACGAATAGTTTCCTGGTGGGCATCATGAGCAGAACGGAAACAGGAACCGGTGTTGATGCAGAGCTTATGTTCTTTCATCTTAAGGATTCAACATTTACCAATTTCAGGCTCAACCACACTCTGCCACTTGATTCAACCTTACTGGCAAACAAAGGCTTCCTGGATTATTTTTTTACCAACAGACAATTCGAAGTGCAATGAGTCTGGTCAGAATCTCGCTTAGTAAAATAAGGATGTTTGGGTTTCACGGCCTCCACGCTGAGGAGCGGTTGGCAGGTGCCGAATATGAGATCAGCATGGAGGTTTATTTTACCGCCGCTCACATGATCAGTAAACTGGATGAAACGGTTGACTATGTGAATATCCATGAGATCATCCGGGCTGAGATGAATAACCCGCGGCCATTGCTCGAAACCGTATGCATGGAAATTGCAAACCGCGTGAAGGAACATTACCCGAATGTCTCTGAAATTAACATAACCATAAGGAAAATCAATCCCCCGCTCGCTAACTTCCGTGGTGAATTAGGTGTTTCGATCATTAACCGGTATTGACTATGAGGTATTTTATTACGCTGCTGGCTGCAATCTTATCGCTCGCGTTTACCCATGCCCAGGATGTAAGCTTTCTGATCAATGAGGGGGAGCTACTGGAGAAAGAAAAAAAAGATGATGAGGCACTGAAAAAATACCAGGAAGCAGTACGTTTGGCGCCCACAGACAGCAAGGCATTGAACAAACTGAGTGAAATAAACGGCGTGGTGGGGAATCGTCAGCAGGACAAGAAGGTAAAAATGGAGTATTTCACTGCAGCGAAGATGTATGCGGAAAGGGCCATTCAACTGAATCCAAAGGACGCGGATGCTAATTTCGCCCTGGCGATGGCCATGGCCAGGATGGCCCTCGTCTCCAGCGGGAAGGAAAAGGTACAGCACATAAAGGATATCAAGAAATATGGAGACAGCGCTCTGGCCGCCGATCCAACACATTTTAAAGCCTTGCATCTGCTCGGTAAATGGAACATGGAAGTGGCTGGCTTGAACGTCGCTGAGAAAGCAGCGTTGAAGATCATATATGGCGGTCTGCCGGTAGCCAGTGTAGCAACAGCCATTGAGTATTATGAACAGTCGCGGCGGTCCAACCCAAACTTCATTTTGAATTACCTGGAACTTGCCAAAGCCTACAAAACAAATGGCCAGAGCGATAAGGCTATTGAAGTCCTGAACCGAATGTTGAAACTGCCCCCTAAGACGGCCGATGACAACGGATATAAAGCTGAAGGGAAACATTTACTGGAGAGCCTTCTCTGAGAATGCAGCTTTTATATTACCTTGTGCAGCCCCAAAACGATGTTTTTCCATGAAGAAAATCTGTTGTTCCTTTTTGATCGTGCTGTGTTTGTCAGCCAGCGGACAATCGGCCTATGATCCCTATGCGCTGTTTTCGCCCCAGGTCTACCCGGGTGGTGACGGATTTAGGAATTCGGCTGGTGAGCCGGGGCCCCTATATTGGCAAAATAAAGCGGACTACCAGATCAATGCATCCCTGGATGAGGCAAAAGACGAGATAACTGCATCCGTGGTCATTACTTACCGGAACAACAGTCCTTCAGCGCTTCCCTATATTTGGCTGATCCTTGAACAGAACCTTTTCAGTAATGCATCCCGGGGATTTGCAAAGATGCCAGCATCCGGTGGAAGCCGCTATGGCGACAGCAAATCGCAGTTTCCCGGGGGATTTCGCTTCAAATCAGTGACCCTGGTAACAGACGGTGCAGGTAGGGCCTCAGAAACCCAGGCGGATACGGTGGTTTCTGATACCCGCATGCAGATCAGGCTCCCGAAGCCGTTGGCATCGAAATCAGAAATAAAGATAAAGCTGGACTATACTTTTAAAGCACCCGAATACGGGGCTGACCGGATGGGCGTGCTCGCAACGGAAAAGGGTAAGATTTATGCCGTGGCCCAATGGTATCCAAGGGTATGCGTGTTTGATGATATTCGGGGTTGGAACACGGACCCCTATCTGGGCGCAGGCGAGTTTTACCTTGATTATGGGGATTTCGACGTCAGTATAACGGCCCCGTCAGATCATGTAGTGGTGTCTTCGGGCGAACTGCTCAATCCACAGGACGTGCTCACTGCAGAGCAGCTTAAGAGATACAATACCGCCAGGGAGTCAGAGAAAACCGTAATGATCCGTACTAAAGATGAAGTAGGGGACCCCAGGGCCATGGTGAAGAAGCCCACGCTGACCTGGAAATTCAGGATCGCCAACGCGCGCGACCTGGCCTGGGCCAGCTCAAAAAGTTTTATTTGGGATGCTTCATCAATCAATATTGGCAATGGAAAGAAAGCGCTAGCCCAGTCGGTCTACCCGCCGGAGTCTGCCGGCAATAGTGCCTGGGGCAGAAGTACGGAATACGTGAAGGGCTCCATAGAAGGATATTCAAAAAGATGGTATCCCTATCCGTACCCGGTAGCCGTGAACGTGGCCTGTAACGTGAGCGGAATGGAATACCCCGGGATTGTTTTCTGTTCTTACAAGGATCGCGACGAGTCGCTCTGGGGCGTGACCGACCATGAGTTCGGTCATACCTGGTTCCCCATGATCGTTGGGAACAATGAAAGAAGGTATGGCTGGATGGACGAAGGTTTCAATACGTTCATCAATTCAATCTCATCCAACGATTTCAACAAGGGCGAATACGCGCAGGCCGAGTGGAACGGCCAGGCGGTAGCCAATTCGCTTTCTGATGAGAGCACTGAAAAGGTGATGCTTACGCCGGATGCGATGCAGGAAGCTAACATCGGCATCAACCTGTATTTCAAGCCTGCATTTGCCCTGGCCCTGCTTCGTAATCATATCGTAGGACCCCAAAGATTTGATTATGCATTCCGCAAGTATATCAATGACTGGGCCTTCAAACATCCCTCGCCCTGGGATTTTTTCAGAAGCATGGAAAATAGCACGGGGGAGGACCTGTATTGGTTCTGGAAGGGTTTTTTCCTTGAAAATTACAAGCTGGACCAGGCCCTGGTCAATGTCAATAATGCCCCGGAAGGTGGTGCACTGCTGATCACCCTCGAGAATAAGGGAAAAATGGCTATGCCCGTGATCCTGGAGATCACCACCCTGGGAGGGCAGACCATCCGTAAACAACTGCCCGTAGAGATCTGGCAGTCGGCCTCCACCTATGTTTACCGCCTGCCGATCACAGAAAAGGTTCGGAAAGTGGTCATAGACCCCCAGGGCGTGTATCCTGATGTAGATCCAAGAAACAACAGCTGGCAGGGTAGCAAGTAGTTTGCTTATTAGCAAAATAACCCTTACCTTTGCTGCCCATTAGCCCAAACGGTTCCAAAAGTGTTTCGCCTGAGCGAGGCCACCAGCAGGGTAATAGTAAACAGACAGAAATGCCAAAAGTAAAGACGCATTCAAGGGCAAAGAAGACTTTTAAAGTTTCCGGCACCGGAAAGATCATGTACAGAAAGCCTACAAGGGGTCACCTGCTGACCAAGAAATCATCCAAGCGCAAACGTGCTTTAAGGATTGAGGGTGAAGTTCACCACGCCAATCAGGATTTCGTGAAAAGGCTGTTGAGGATGAAATAACCTCAGGTCAATCTAATCTTAACTTTAAAACTCATTTGAAATGCCTCGTTCAGTAAACTCAGCAGCATCAAAGGCCCGCAGGAAGCGGATCCTTAAACAAGCAAAAGGTTTTTACGGCAAACGTAAAAATGTATATACAGTAGCCAAGAACGTTTTAGAGAAAGGGCTCCAGTACCGTTATGTGGGTCGTAAGCTCAAAAAGCGTGAGTACCGCGCACTCTGGATCACCAGGATCAATGCAGCGGTCAGGGAAGAAGGACTGACCTACTCCGAGTTCATCAATCGTCTCAAGGTAAAAGGCATTGAACTGGATCGTAAGGTTCTGGCAGACCTGGCGATGAACGAACCTGAGTCGTTCAAATCACTGGTGGCTTCTGTAAAATAACTGCAGTTAAACCTGAAGTACATACCGGATATGATAATTTCATATCCGGTTTTTTATTTTTCATATATTTTTGTCGTTTGTAACCCATTTCATTACGATTAATACCGGTAAAGGAATTGAGCAATAACACGTACACGGACCTGGTCAAGCAAACATTTTATTTTCCGCAGGAAGGTCTGGAAGTCAAAGATGGAGATCTCCATTTCAATGGTCTTGATATCAAAGCCCTGGTGAAGAAATATGGAACGCCCCTGAAGCTTTCATACCTGCCCAAGATCGGTATGCAGATCAACAAGGCCAAGGATATGTTTGCCAAGGCTTTCAAAAAGCATAAATACGAAGGGGAATACTTTTATTGCTATTGCACTAAGAGCTCCCATTTTTCCTTTGTAGTGGAGGAAGCCCTGAAGCACAATATCCATTTGGAGACTTCGTATGCGTACGACATAGAGATCATCAATAAGCTCTATGAAAAGAAGAAGATCAATAAAGATGTATATATCATCTGCAATGGATTCAAGCAGAAGGCTTATACGTCGAGGATCGCCAAACTGTTGAACACCGGGTTTAAGAATGTGGTGCCGGTACTCGATAACAAAGAAGAACTGGATGCTTACCGCCGGTCTGTGAAGGTACCCTTTAAACTGGGCATCAGGGTAGCCGCTGAAGAAGAACCCACTTTCCCTTTTTATACGTCCAGACTGGGCTTAAGGGCTAAGGACATCCTGGAGTTCTATGTTGACAACATCGAAGGCTATGAAGATAAGTTCCAGTTGAAGATGTTGCACGTATTCCTTAACAAGGGTATCAAGGATGATATCTACTACTGGAGTGAACTCAATAAAGTGGTGAATTTGTACTGCCAGTTGAAGAAGATCTGTCCTGAACTGGACTCCATCAATATTGGCGGCGGATTCCCTATTAAGCATTCGCTTGGGTTCGACTATGACTACCAGTTCATGGTCAATGAGATCGTTGGGAACATTAAGAAGGCCTGCAAGAAAGCCAAGGTACAGATGCCGAATATCTACACGGAATTTGGAAGCTATACCGTGGGTGAGAGCATGGCCCATATCTACAGTGTGATCGCCCAGAAGGTCCAGAACGACCGGGAGACATGGTATATGATCGATTCATCATTCATCACTACACTCCCTGATACCTGGGGCATAGGGGAGAAGTTCCTGATGTTACCTGTCAATAAATGGGATAATGATTATCAAAGGGTGGTTCTGGGTGGTATTACCTGCGACAGCCATGATTACTACGATTCAGAAGAACACATCAATGAAGTGTTCCTGCCGAAACTGACATCCAACGGAGAGAATGAAGACGACAAGGAACCGTTGTATGTAGGGTTCTTCCATACAGGCGCATACCAGGACCAGATCAGTGGTTATGGCGGCATTAAACATTGCCTGATCCCTTCACCCAAGCATATTATACTGGAGAAAGACAAGAATGGGAAACTGATCGATTGGGTATATGCCAAGGAACAGTCGGCCCAGAGCATGTTGAAGATACTGGGTTATATCAAATAAGATCAGTTCTTAACCACTACGGTGGTGACGTTTCTTTTGTTGCCCCGGGGTGAAATCTTTGGCTGATTGCTGGCCGTAGATCTTCTTGTCTTGACTCAAAAATATCAATACATGAAAGCTGTCTTTATTCTGACTTTCACATGTTTCAGCCTCGGCGCGAGCGCCCAGTCCCCGGAAGATTCTGTGAAGCAAGTGGTTAACAGCCTCTTCAAGGCAATGAATGATGCAGATTCTGCAGGGGTTGTGCATCTGTTTGCCAACACGGCTGTGTTGCAAACCATTGGCAGGGATAAAGTGATGAAAGACGGTTACGAGACATTCGGTGCTTCCATAGGCAAGTTGAAAAAAGGGCAGCTGGATGAGCGCATTAGTTTCGGAGGCATCCATATTGACGGCTCCCTGGCTTCGGTGTGGACGCCGTATCGGTTATACTTCGATGGCAAGTTCATCCACTGCGGGGCCAACTCCTTTCAGCTGGTGCGACTTTCTGGCGAATGGAAAATCGCTCACCTGATCGATACCAGGAGGAAGGATTGTGATTAATTCACTTTGAGTTTATACTTCTTGATCACTTTAGGATCATTGAAGTATTTGTCTGCATCCGCCTGATTAACGCCAGGTTCGAAATCAATGGTAGGCAGGTCGATGAGCTGTAGTTGGGCTGTTTTGAGCTCATCCCTGAGCTTTTTGGTTTTCAACAATACATCCGGGTCACGTTCACCCACCAGCGAGTTTTCACTGATCAGGTATTCGAGCCTTTTGGTAACGCCCCTCAGCTGGGCTGCAGTATTCTGTTCCTGCACTTTATTGGGGGCGACCGCTTCCTTAACCGGTACGAGCGTCAGACCGATAGAAGGCAGGATCTTGCCAATATCTGCCACGTCGGGGTTAGATGCCGTTGTTGATACCACAGTACCTGCTAAAGCGGTGGTAGAGCCAGTGATGTCGAATCCAGCCCTTGTTGACTTATTTGCTTTCACGCTCTTGCTGATCACATAGAATGTGAGCTTGAGGTTTTGGACGTAGTTGTACATCTCCAGGGAAATCTTCTCATGCTCCAGGTATTTCTGCGGATAGTTGATGCCGGGGCGAACGGCTATACGCACTTCGGATGTGTCCCGGTTATAGAATTTGTCTGACCCGATGAATTGCACAACCACCATCCTTACCCTTGTAGTATCATTCTCCTTGATGAAATCAAAAGGAATGGGCCAGAGGAATTCGTCGTTGCATTTTGCGATCGGTTTGGTTATGCTGATAGGAAAATTAGTGTTGAAATTGATCTGTTCGATAGGGAAGGAGCCTGATTCGCACTGTACGCGAAACCTGACCGTATCACCTTCTTCATAAAAGACTGTACCCAGTACCCCTGGTTTCACTTTTGACAGATTGATCTCTGTACTGTAAAACAGGATGGAGATAGAGGTGTCCACTCTTTCCTTGGGGTCGTATAAATTCTGTACGCCTATGGAAACTTTATAAGGCTCATCGTATTTCAATTTCCCACTCCGGAAAAAAGATTTTTCGGCCTTGAAATAAATGGTGCCGTTTGACCTGCCGATCTGCACGCCTACAGGTGCCTGTTTGAGGTACCAAAAGTAATTCTGGGGATCTTTATTGATCTTCAGATCGTAGTTGAGGATGGAATCCACATGGATGGTGAAGTAGGGATTGATGTTGATGATCCGCAGCACCGTATCCGCCGGGTCAATCACAACAGTTGGAATGACCGGAATGGTATCTTTAGTATTCAGAAGCGTATCGATCTTCTTCTCCTGGGCGGAAATACCATATGAGAGGCAGGCCAGGAACAGGATAGTCAGGATTCTCAATAGTCGGTTTTTTGTTCTGGGCAAAATTATATTTTTTATCATACATAAATTCAAAGTAAAAAGCTAAAAAAGCCTCCCGTGGAACCGAGAGGCTTTCAAAACCAACTGCTTATGAGTTTTTATTGGATGTTGATCTCTTTGGGTTGGATGACAGCTTCTTCTTTTTTGGGCAGTTCGATGACGAGAACACCGTTTTCATATTTTGCCTGGATATGGTCAGACTGGATGCTGTCGTCCATGGTGAATGTCCTTGCGAACGACCTGTAGGTGAATTCCCTGCGCACCAACCTTTCTCCTTCTTTGTTGGCTTCCGTTTTCTTCTCCGCCGTGATGGTCAGGAGGTTGTTGTCCATACTGACTTTAAAATCGCCCTTGTCCATTCCGGGAGCGATCACCTCAATGGTATACGCTTTTTCGTTTTCACGAATGTTCACTGGTGCGGCCGTAGTGGAGTTGCCAAAATCATCGTTCAGGATGCGTGAAGGAAATTGGTTGAAAAAGTCTTCGAAAAATGATTGTGCCCTCTTGTCGGCCGGTTTCTGGTTGAATCTTACTAGTGTCATATTGTTTAATTTTTATGGTGAAACAGAATACGACCTGTCCATCAAACGGGATACCATACCGGGAATACTGATAAAATGTCGAATTAGGGAAAGTCGTTCATGCCAAAAAGACATT
>Ga0315904_10010696_pt1 | contig 11821 bp, 25 predicted proteins | sample LakEriMetagenome_6_FD_203529 | JGI IMG/M metagenome (GOLD analysis project Ga0315904, IMG submission 203529) | Freshwater fungal communities from buoy surface, Lake Erie, Ohio, United States - Buoy 12 MA120 | ecosystem: Environmental > Aquatic > Freshwater > Lake | place: USA: Lake Erie, Ohio...
CCAGGCGTCTTTCTTGCGCTGCTTGGCCTCAACCAGGACTGGCTGACCGTCCTTCAGCCTGGCCTCCACATCGTGGGGAAAGGCGTCGAACGCGCCGCTGCCGGGCTGGCGTCGGGCGGTCAGGCCGAGTGCCTCAAACTGCTTGACGATCCATTGCTCCAGCTTCCGGCCCTTGGCTTTGGCCGACTTTGCCTTGATCATGCCGTCCCCCTTTCGGAAACGATCTCGCCGTTGTCGAGCAGGTGAAAGAACGCCTCCCCGCTCTCCATCTCGGCAATGGTGAAGTTCCGGCCAGCAAGGTAGGCGAACACCTTCTGGCGGTTCTCGTCCGTGAACTTGAAGTTCGGCCACCAGCTTCGGTCGCATGTCGTCAGGATCTGGATGCCGCGCTGCAGGCACTCGACCGCCACGGCGCTGTCGAACGACACGAACCCGTCGATGGAGTCGTAGAACGCATCATCCTTCGGTCCCTTGCCGATGACCTTGACCTCATGCTCCGGCCAGAAGCTCTGGGCAATCTTGACCCATTTGACATCGAAGTCTGCCGGTAGCCTGCAGTAGTTGAACAGGAAGCTGCTCGGCGGCTGGTAAGCGATAAATCTCGCCTTGTTCAACGGACGCCATGGCAACTGCCTGATTACGCCGTCCAGGCGCTTCAGGCGGTCGAAGTCCTTGGGTGTGGGGTCGCGGTAGATGTTCCCGCGGTTGCCCCTGGAGAAACGGTAGTAGCCGCGAAGGTCTCCAGCGCCATGTGCGCCGCCGATATGGCCGTGATCGACATGAATCCAGGTCTTTTTCTCGGCCTTGCAGCGCCTCCTGACATCCACGCCTCCGTGGAGGATGCCGTAGTGCATATTGTTGGTGGCAAGAGGGGCGTCGTACCTGACGACATTAGCCCCGAAGAAGGAATTGGCGACATGCACGCCGTCGTTGTGCGGCGGATTTCGCGGCAGATAGAAGTTCAGCATCATGAGCCAAGCAGCCTTGTCGGCCGCAGCGCGACTTGCCTGATATGGGCGTCTTCGTATCGGTTTTGCCCCATCAAATCGGCAAATCGCTGCTCAGGATCTCTGCCATCGAGGCTCGTTGGCGAGTCGGAAATGACATATCGCTTCGCCAGGCCGTTTTGCGCCGATCCCTTGCCGTCGTAAACAGACAAATCCCCGCGTTTGCAGAGGATTTGCACGCATCCAGACGTTCTTTTGTAGGATTCGCCGAGATCTTCGGCCAATTCCTTGATCGTGAACGGCCTTCCCATTGCCATAGCGGCTTCAAAGGCGTCCTCGTAGAAGTAGCTCATCTTTCCCTCCTTGTTCTGACCGCATACGGGTCTCTTGTGATGCCTCCAAGACGGTGCGCCATGTCGCGCAGGTCTTCATCCACCCTGTCCTGACGGGTTTTGACGCTTGCGTATGTCGAGATTGCGAACCCGGCCTGATCGTAGCAGTGATCTTCCTGGGTTCTGGTAGCCGGTCCCTTGTCTGGCTCAAGCGTGTCTAGGACCAGGCCCGGCACAGTCCTCCAGAAGTGCCGGCAGTTCGACGTAAAGTACACCATCGGTTGGACGACGCCATCGTTATTTGGCTTGCCACGCAGCCTTTCAACGAACTCCGTGTAGTTGGCCTTCCTGTCCCGCCTGCCTTGCCGGAGGGTGAACACTTCATCGGTGGCCCGGCGCATGTTTTCCTGGGGTGAAGGACCATCCTGACTGGCCCACATCTGCGGATCTGCCACCCTGATGTCGATCGGCGGCAGCTCCATCTCCCTTTCGAGCTTCAGGATCTCCCTGGCAACCTCGCCAGACGACATCCGGCATCCGGTATCTGCCTCTCCCGACCACCCGTACCACTCGGCAAATTGGATCAGCGCCCCAGGGGGTATGTGAGTGTCGGGGAAGCCGTCCTTGGCAACCAGGGTGGCGCCTTCGCTTACGACCCACCAGCCAATGGAAAAGGGTTTTGCGGTCCCCCAGTCCATAGCCATGATGTGTGTCCAATGTCTTGGGGGCTTGAATGGGCGGACCATGTGCTTGCCCCGTTCGAGCATGCTGAGGGCCGCTCCAGCCACCACATCCCAGTCGCCATCCCGCAGGGCCTTGGCTCGCTCGGAAGACAGGGCGGTGAAGGATCCTTCATAGCTGTCCACATCCAGGTGAGGGTTGTCCTCCATGCGGGAGGGTATGTAGAGGCTCGTCCAGCCCGCGCTCTTCTTCGTCTTGGTCGTCCGGTCCCGGAACATCTGCAACGGCGGCGCCTGATCGATGAAGATCTCGCGCAGCAGGTTATGGCTTGGACCCCCAGGGTTCGACCCAATGACGATCCGCGGGAACATGTCCTTCTGCGTCGCCTCGTACCGGCCCAGTCGCACACGGGTACGCAGGAACTTGATCTGCTCCGGCAGGAACAGCGCCCCCTCATCGATCCCCAACCAATGCATCTCGGCGCCCTGGTACTTGAAGATGTCCTGCAAGTCCTCGGCAAAGCAGAACTGCAGGAAGGCGTCGTTGTAGAACGTCAGCTTCCGGTCGGTCTCCTTCCATACCGCCACCTCTGCCGGTATCCCCATCTGCTGAATCGGGATCAGGTGGTTGTCCTTCAGCTCCGGGTACGTCCGACGAAACAGATACGCCTGCAAGCCAGGGTTCTCCAGGCAGGCAATCAAGCCATCCATCCTGAGCGCGTGGCTCTTCCCCCCACCCGCCGCCCCGCCAAACATGATCTGCCTGGCGCGGACGGCATGCAGCACCTGCTGCTTAGGGCTTGGCAGGTAGTCCAGGGACCATTTGTTGGCCATCCAATACCTCCGGTGTCACATCTATGACCCCATGCTTCGCCGCAATCGCCTGGTCCCGGCTGACATTGATCTCGATGACCAGCTTCTCCTGCGCCGCCTCCTGCCGGAACTCCTCCCTCGCCACGTTCCGCTCCAGCATCCAAGCCGACGCCCGCCAATCGTCCGAGTCCATCATCTTCCTCACCAGCCGCTGCGCTGCCAAAGCCCGCGCCCGCCGGATCAAAGAATCAAACCGCGGCTCCCCCTTCCGCCACGACGCCACCTGACTCGGATCCAACCCCGCCGCCGGCGCCGCCAACGTCACAGGCATCCCACCCGCAACATTGTGCAAAAACCGTGCCACCTCCCCAAAAGGAAACACCGTCCGGTCAAACTTCGGGTACTCGATGCCAGCAAGGCAATCAACCCACAGCTCCAAACTCGACCCATCCGTAACCGTCACATCCCCCACAGGCTTCGGCCCGTGCCGCTCGCCACTCGCCATCGCCCTCTCGCGCCTCCTCAAAGAAAACCCCCCTACCCTCGCATCAAACTCCCCCTGCGTAAACACATACCTCCTAGAGAGCCACCAATACCCGCACCCAGCCTCCCACAACACCCGCACAACCTCCCAGTCACACCTATCCCATACAGCAGGCACAGGTCTTGGGCATGGCTCAAAAATGGGCATTTTTTGTATGCAGAGCTAGAGGTTAACGTGGGGTCATGCACGTAGCGCTCGCAGGCTGACTTCGCAAAACCCCAAGCCGGGGGGGGTGTCCGATCTCGCGACACCCCCCGAGGGGGGCCCGACGCGTCGCCTCGCTGCGTGTCCCTTGCGTCACACTGTTGCGACCGTACCACACTAGGCCTTCGAGGTGAAACCGCTGCAGCGTGGCGTCCGAGACACGCTAGGCGGCACGGTCCGTGCATGTGGCCAGGCATGCAGCCGGCGCATGGCTGGGGTGCGCCTGGCGCATACGGGTTGGCACGGGGTTTGCATCAAGTTAACGCTGTTAAGTTAGCGAGGGCGAGAATGTTACTCTATAACCCTTGTCGCCTATGCCGCCTTGGCCGAAGACCGAAGCCGAGACCCTGAGCAGCCCGATGGCCTCCCTAGCCCCCGTCTATCTACTCTCTCTCCCCATGGGGATAGGTAACAGGGTCCATGGGCTTTCTCTTTCAGGGTTACATTATAACGCATGCGATGCGCGCATATCGGCCATGCAATAATTCCGTGATGCTATCTATGATATAGTGTGGTGTGATGCATCCGTTGCTTAACCCCACGGAGGATGCGATGTATCAGACGGAAAGCTTTGCGTTAGGCGTGCGTGATGGATACCGCGTCATGGGTCGTCAATGCGGTGACGCGGGCCATGTCTTCGGCCTCGATCGCAACGCATACCTCGAAGGCTACGAGTACGGGCTTGTCGCGGAGCTGGCCGAAGCCGAAGCGATTGACGGCGGCATTGACTCCGAAGCCGAACGGTCGCGGGCGTAACATGGGAAACTCTGCCCTTCCCCAACCCCTGCAGCAGTACTTGCTGCTTGACTCGCACGCTTTGCATATCGCAAAGCGCGACAACCTGACAGTCCCCGCCTGGTTAATAGCCAATGCCAGACAGTGGGAATCGTTCTGCCATGACCGACAGTTTCGCCTCAAGGCAATACAGATAGACCACGAAACATGGTCGTATAGTTCTAACAAGCCCTTGAAGCGTCAGTGGGTAATAAAGGCCATGCGGGGCCACGAGGTTCTCGGCAGATATATGACGATCGAAGCCGCAATAGAAGCGGCCCGGCGAATAATCTTGTCGCGCGCCTGATCGACGCTTCGGCCTACCGCTCGAACATGGGCGGTAGCGCGAAGCGCCAATGTCGGCGGTTCAATCGGAGGAATCATGCAATCTGCTATTCTATGGCGAGGGCCATCGGAGCTAGACCGCGCGCCGATCGCCGTCATCGCAACGGGGCTTGACGGCGCCCGAAACCGCAAGACCGGGCCCGGCCTGGTCCAGACTTACATCATACGGTCGGATATGGCCCCGATCGAGGCTAGCCGCACGGGTGCCGATGCATCGGTTTGCGGGGATTGCCAGCACCGCGGCCAGGCAGACGGAACGCGCGCAATCGGCCGGAGCTGCTACGTCACCTTGTCCTGGGGCCCGACAACGGTTTACCGGACCATGCTTGCCGGCAGATATGATCACCTAGACGTTGAAAGCGCCGCCGACCTATTCCGCGGCCGTCGGGTTCGGCTTGGAACCTACGGAGACCCTGCAGCGGTGCCCATTGCGTTCTGGTCCGCATTGCTTACCAATGCTGGCCGGATCACGGGGTACACGCACCAATGGCGACGTTTCCCGGAATTCGCGGCCTATTGCATGGCGAGTGCCGATTCCGCCGATGATCGAGCGGCCGCGCGCATGCTGGGGTTTCGCACGTTCCGGGTTCTGTCCGATCGAGACACGCTAGACCGAAACGAAGTCTCATGCCCAGCCAGTGCCGAAGCCGGCCATCGCACAACGTGCGACGCTTGCCTGGCGTGTGGTGGCAATTCAAGCCGCGCGCGGGCTGATATCGCAATCCGCGCGCATGGCGTCGGCGCCGCTCATTACCTAACCCGGCATAGCCTGGCGGTGGCGTCATGAACCTGATTCTGCTTTTCCTTAAGGCCGCGGTCGCCGCCGTGATCCTTTGGGCGATCGTCGCATTTATCTTTGCTGCAACTCCGGGGATGTAGCATGGCCAAGAGACAGAAACCGAAACGCTACCAGTATGAAGGGATGATAATCGAGCAAGGCTTGACGGGCTGGCACGTTCTGGATTGGGACTATGAGGCCGAATACTGGCGTGCCACGCTCCGCTCAGAACATGCCGCCCAGCAATACGCTCTGCAGCAGTACGGGGGCTGATCTACCGGGCGCCGCGGTTCGAGCTGCGGCGCCCCTTCCCCATGAAAGGAAGTGGCCCGAAACTTTCACACGACGAACGGGAACAAGTCCCGGCACCCTTATTCCCGGCCATGCAGCAGGTGCATATGAGGGTTCCCGCGGGCGCAGGGCTGGATTGAGGGGAAGGGGTTGATTAGGGGGGGATCTTTCTATATGAACCAAACAGATGCAACTAACGCAACGGAGGATGCGATGGAAGACATCTACATGAGCTTGCCCGAGGCGTGCGGAGAGAGCGAGTGCCTGGTCAAATGGCACATCCGGCACATCTGGGCCTATGCCGACGGGACCTGGTCGGAATGCGACGCCGATGGAAACCACGACCCGCTAGACGAAGAGGACATCCCGACTGTCGAGCAGCACGACGCCGCATGGGCCGAATATGCGCGGTACGTCATTGAGACCGGCGCAGACCCGCTCAACAACTACTTCGTTCGCCGCACGGTAAAGAGGCGCGAGGCTTGGCAGTTCCGGCTGCGTCGGTCGATCGTCGGTGCAGTCCTGGTGCAAGCTGTGCGGTTGCGGAAGGAGGTCCGATTCTATCAGATCCCCGATTATGTGCGCCGGTATCTGAACCTTCAGGGGAACACCCACAAACTAGGCGATAGCGTCGATGAATTAAGGGAGGCTGGCGTCCCGCTTGATTGCCGCTGGTATCACGCGAAGATCGAGCATGAAGTGCCGCGGCCGGCCGCGCGCGTCGCGGCGGAATTGAGGCGAGCGGCGCGAAAGCATCTGCGTCAGCACAACCAGAATATGAAGCAGAAGGCTTCTGCTTGACGCTCCCTGCCGCCGCTCGAACACCGGGCGGCGTCGGGGAGCGCCAGGCTCCAGTCAATCAAGGGAGGAACAGAGCAGATGATCGAGACCCGCATTTACGTCGGCGACACATACCAAGCGGTTCGTGCGCGTACCCTCAACGGGCTGTTCCGCCGCATCGCGAAGGCGTACGGCGGAAACGGCGCTCTTGGTCGCCTCGACGGCTGGAACAGCGAGGGGCAGATCTACCGGCTGACCATCTGCCGGTCGCTCCCGCGCCGATATGGCAGGTGCAGCGAGATCCTGCGGGAGATCACCATCATGGTCCCTGCCGGCGCCGCTTGACGGTCCCGGCTGCCGCTCGAACACGGGGCGGCAGTGGGGAGCGCCATGCTCCACAACCAACCAACGGAGGACTTCCCATGGGTATCACCATCCACATCCACGATATCCACGATAACGAAAAGCTCACGCCCAACGCTCGCTTCACTTGGCCGCTCAATGAGACCGGGGGCGACGAATACCGCGAGAACCGCATGCGGGTGACGCTGGGCGGTTGCGATCTTTCCCTGAGCATGCCCCAGGCGATCGCCCTGGCCGACGCCATCCTCGATGCGACTTGCACCCGCCTAGCCGGGATCGCGGCGCTCAATGACCGCGTCCCGCGCCCGCAGGGCTCCGCGGTCCTGGAGGCCAGCAATGGATGAGGTCGGGCGCGCTCTCGACCGCATCCTGCGAGAGGTCTGCGAGCGATATGCTGTCACGGAGCGGCAGATGACGGGGCGGCGCCGTGCCCCTCCTCTGCCGAGAGCGCGGAGGATCTTCTTCAGCGCAGCCTACCTTATGGTCGAGCGGGCGACTGGCGTCACCATCGCGGCCAGGCTGCGGCGCGGACACCTCGCCGTGTCGTCGTCGGTCACATATGTCAACCAGGACGCAGCCGAACTGGCGATCGTCCGACAGATCGAGGAGGCGCTTAAGGATGACGAAGCCATCCAGAACCTGTCCTGAATGCGGAGGGAAAGGCCGCGTGCTTTACATTCAGGAGTTCCCGCGGTCGGAGGGCTACGCGGCATCCTTCCGGGCAGAGATCGAGACCTGCCACCGATGCGACGGTCTCGGCGAGGAGGAGGTTGACAACGAGGAAGAATGAGAGTTGGATGTTGGGTGCCGGGGGCTAGGAACCCCCGGCTCCCTGGATCTGCGCGGCTTCGCACCCCGCCAGTCCACGGACCCACCCTTCGACGGAGGCGGGTCATGTCCAGTAACATGGACTAGCCAGCCGACGAGCGCAAGGGACTTCTGCGACGAACCTGAACCGCCTGGATGCGGGATGCAGGAGAAGCAGGAGGGGATTCATACAACGTCCTTCGCTTCGATCCGGGGCATTTTACCGGGAACGGGTTTTCGACCAGGCACAAGCCACCCCTTTGAACCGTACACAGTACCCTCCCGATCGGGGACATAGATCAGGGCACGGCGGCTGGCCCCCGATACAGGGCAGGGTGGGTATAGAGGTCGGAGCGATGAAGAACACCGCGTCTGTATCCCCCACGGGGATATAGCGAAAAGCGAACTATGTCCGGAGGGAACATGACCGTCTACTACAACGAGTTTGACCCCTACGCCGCCGCCTGGCTGCGTAACCTGATCGCCGCTGGCCACATTGCCGATGGCGTCGTGGATGAAAGGAGCATCGTAGATGTCCGACCCGAAGATCTCGCCGGATTCACCCAGGTCCACTTCTTCGCGGGTCTCGGCGGGTGGAGCCATGCAGCTCGACTTGCTGGCTGGCCCGACGACCGACCCCTCTGGACTGGCTCCTGCCCCTGCCAACCATTTAGCCTTGCCGGCAAGCGAACCGGGACCGCGGACGAGCGGCACCTCTGGCCCGAGATGCACCGCCTGGTCGCAGCCATCAGGCCTCCTGTCGTCGTTGGCGAGCAGGTGGCAAGCAGGGCAGGTCTCGACTGGCTCGACGCTGTATGCGCTGACCTGGAGGGAGCGGGCTACGCCACAGGGGCGATCGATCTATGCGCTGCGAGCGTCGGCGCTCCGCACATCCGGCAGCGACTGTGGTGGGTGGCCTACGCCGATGGCCGGAACGCCAGCGCAGAAGGGTTACAACGCGGCGGGGAATACGGACAGCAGCCGGAAGACGGTAGAATTGGTCGCGGGTTGGCCTACGCCGGGAGCGAAGGACGGGGACAAGTCTGTGAGAACACCCGAGGGGGCCGAAGCGGAAGCTCAGAGACGGGGGTGGACGAACGATCTATGCACGGCGGCACATTGCGCGGGGTGGCCCACTCCCCAGGCGCGGGACCACAAAGGCGCGGATCTGGATGGGGTCCACGACAGGGGCGGGAAGGGACCGCCGCTGAACGAGGTGGCGAGGCTGGCTGGATGGCCGACGCCCCTGGTAGGGGACGCGCACCTTTCATCGACGCCGGAAGCTGCGATGCGCCGGATCGCGGAGGGCAAGGAAACAGTCAGCAGAATTGCGGCTCTGGCTGGATGGGCGACGCCGACAACAGCCGATCACAAGGGCGCGGCAACGCCGGAGGCAGTCAAGGACTGGGCCTCAAGGGGCCACAATCTACCCGAGCAGACGCAGATGGCGGGGTGGGCGACGCCGACAGTCCACGACACGAAGGGGACCGACTACAACCGCTACACGGAGGAGGGCAAGGGAGAGAACAGATCGGCGGCATTGCAGGACCAGGCACAACTGGCTTCTGGTCTGCCGCCGACTGGATCCCCTGCCGAGACGGCAAAGCGAGGCCAGTTGAACCCGGCACATTCCCGTTGGCTCATGGGATATCCAACAGAGTGGGACGACTGCGCGCCTACGGCAATGCGATCATCCCGGCGCTTGCGGCCGAAATCCTGATTGCAACCGCCACCTTGATCGCAAATAGATTGCAACCAGTTGCAAACGGAGGAACCGATGAAAACTGACCGGATTAGCGACTACATGACCGTTGAGGATGCTTCGCGCGAACTGGGCAAAGACCCCGCGACCGTGCGCGCTGCCATAAAGCGTGGCGGCTTGCCAGCGCGGAAAGTTCTTGGTCGATGGCGCCTCAATCCCGCCGATGTGCGCCGAGCCGCGGCTGGGTTGTGTTTCGGGGAGCAGAACGACGACATCGCCGCACTGAAGGCAGAGAACGATCGGCTACGAGCCGACAACGAGCGACTTCGCAGCCACGCCGCGAACATAAAGCACTTGATGGATGGCCAGGTACAGATCGAGAACACCACGATCTGGGCAGAGCTGTGCAAGATGGTCGATCAATGACCGTCAAATGCAAATGCTGCGGGCGAGCCACGGCGAGCGACGAGAATACTGACATTGTAAACTTCCTGCTGCGGGTAATCCCGACATTGGCACAGATTTCGCATGAGGGAAGTCCGTGGCAAAACGAATATCGCGGCGAGTTATTGCTTGACGCCCGCGATATTCTTCGGCGATATCAGGATAGGGCGACGGGAAGGACGTTGTCCGACAAAATAAAGGAGGCGCTTCGATGAATCAGACCCTGAAGGACGCGCTTGTTTGGTGCGCGGTTGCCGCAGCCATGATCGGCTGCGTCGTAGCTGTGTTGGCAGCGGCGCCATGATGGCCGATCCCATCCCCCGCCTGGCCAAGATGCCGGGCTGGTGGCGCGGCGCGGCGAGCGTGCGCGTGGCCGAGGCCGAGCAGCATGCCGCGCAGTCGGACGCGCGGCGGCGGAACCTGATGATCGCCGCGCAGTATGAGCGGCGGGCGGCAGAACTGGAGGCCCAGTCATGAGCGACTTCGCCAGATTGATGATCGACGAGGAGCGTGTTCTCCGCTGGACGGCGGAACACGACAGCGCGGGCGCACATCTAGAAATCGCGAAGGCGCGACGAAACTGCTCCTACCTCATTTCGCAGCATGATCCGGTCGCCAAGCTCGGGATCGACCGCGAAAAGCTGCGCGCAGTTCTGGCCTTCGTGTGGCACGGAGACCTTGGTCGGCTGGAGCGGGATTTCGCCGCGCTGGAGGCCACGTCATGAGCGAGAACTCGACATGCGTCGGCTGCATCCATGCGTCGTGGGATCGCACAGCAAACGGGAAGTTGCATCCCAACGGCGATGGCAATTGCCTGTATCTCAAGAACAACCCGATGGATCTGCGAATCCCCGCCGCGTTCTACTGGACGGCAGGGTGGCCATCTCCGGCGGGCGGCTGGATCAATCGCAGAGCCAAAGATGGCGTGGACAAGGGCTGCGCGTTCAAGTCGAAGGAGGCCAAGCCATGAGCGAGGATGAGATGCTGAACGAAATCCGCGAGAGGCATGAACATAAGGTGCGGTGGCTGCGCGAAATCTCCGCTTTAGGCCCGCAATCGCACGAAGACCGTGCGTTTCTCTTGACCGAAATCGAGCGCCTGCGCGCCCGCGTCGAGGTGTTGGAGTCTGCCTTGCGGATTATCGCGCGCCTCGATTCTCCTCACGTGCACATGACCCCAATGCGGAGAGCGTGTGCGGCGCTGGGGATACAGCCATGATCATCCTCGGCGCGATCTACCTCGCCATCATCGGCCTCGCCACCGCGCTGGCTGGCGTTGCGCTGCTGTTCGAATCGCGCGGCGATAGGTTCGTCGCCCGCCTGGGCGCGGGACTGCTGATTGGCGGGTTGGCGGGCGTGGTGCTGGCGGTGGCGATATGACCCTCCTCGTCACCGTCGCCGTCTACCTCACCATCTGTGTCCTTTGCGCCGCGCTTGCCAACTTGGCGCTGCTGTTTGAGAGGCCAGCGGATTACGCGGCGCCGAAGGATGCCACCCCATGACCCACCGCCCCGCCCCGCTGCCGATCCGCTGGTGGCTGCTCATTGACACCATACTGGCAACGGCGCTCGCCCTGTTCGCCGTGTTCACCACGCTGATTGCGGCTGCCGGAGCAATAACGGTGGTCGTGCTGGGGGTGATGCTGTGGTGACCCACCGCCGCGCCCCGCTCGTCATCCGCTGGTGGCTGCGCGCCACCGGCTTCGGTGCGATCACGATGCCCTGGCGCGTGGCCTATTACCTCGACTGGCCCCCGCCGGAGGGGCTCGTCGCGCATGAGGAGGTCCACCTGGCGCAGATCGAGCGATACGGAGCGTGGGGCTTCGCCGCGCGGTATCTGTGGGGGCTGGCACGGCATGGGTACGAGGCGCACCCAATGGAGATAGAGGCGCGGATAAGGAGTGGATACAGATGAGTGACTTCAGCGAAGTTGCGGCCGGTGCGGCTGTTATCATCGTGGTGATAACCACGGTCTCTGGCGAGCGCCCAGATGAGCGAGAGCGCAAGACTCTGGCTGAA
>Ga0315904_10010698_pt1 | contig 11820 bp, 6 predicted proteins | sample LakEriMetagenome_6_FD_203529 | JGI IMG/M metagenome (GOLD analysis project Ga0315904, IMG submission 203529) | Freshwater fungal communities from buoy surface, Lake Erie, Ohio, United States - Buoy 12 MA120 | ecosystem: Environmental > Aquatic > Freshwater > Lake | place: USA: Lake Erie, Ohio...
CGGCGAGCGCCGCGAACGGCTGTGTCTCGCCGGCTTTTCGTTCCCGGTCGTCAACGCCGAGTCGGATCGGCTTGTCCTCGCCTCGCCGGACGGTCTGCTGGTGTCGCTCGCGCCGCGGCGACCGGCCACGGCTCCGGCCGCTGCGCCGCCCGCGCCACGCCCTGCCCCACCGCAGCCCGCGGAACCGCCGGCCGCGGAGGCGGAAACTGCCACGGACACCTGAGACCCGGCCGACGGGAGCGGCGGTGTCTGTCCACTCGCAAAACATCGAAGAAGGAAGAGCCCGGCCAATGGCACGTGCGCAACCAGTTCCGAGCTGGTGAGCGACTCGTGAGCCACGTGCTCCTGTCTCCCCGGCCCCCAAAACGTTTCCGGAACCCGTGCCTTTGCCCCGGCGGTGTCGTGTTTGTGGCGTCGGCGCAGACTTTCTCTGGGTCCGGCCTCATGGCGGCTTTGTTGGTGCCTAACCACTGGAATGCCGATCATGGCCGCCGGCTCGGCCGGAACCGGCGGTCAGACCGAAGGCCAGCCCGAGCCAAGGGAAGCCGTGCGGGTTTAAGCGGTCGCCCGATCCCATGACCCTGCGGGTCGTGCCGGTGCTTCGTCACCAACGGCTCAGGGCGGGGCGGTCGCGGCCTCGCGGCCGATAGTCCGCCGTGGGGACGGAGGCGGGAGATTCTCCAGGGAGGGAGGCTCAGATGGCCCGGTCGATCTTGTGCGGCGTGCTTGCAGCAGCGGTGGCCGTGGGTCTCACGGCGGCCCGGGCGGCTGACGTGGGGCCCGAAATCGACCTCAGCACGTTCGGCCGCGAGGCGGCTGATCCGGCGAGTGTGTGGGATGACCTGCCGCTCCAGAATGTGGGGCGGCGGTTTGGCACCGCCCCCCGGAGAGTCTATCTCTCGGGCATGATCGGCCCGTCGTTCGCACAGGTGAACAGTCCGGCCGAGTCGGCGCTTCTCAGCGAAGACACGCTATTCGCCGCGGGCGGCGCGATCGGCATCGCCTTCGAGCGCCGCAACGGCCGACTGCGGCTCGAGACGGAGGGCATGGGCCGCGGCACCTATGACGCCGAGTTCCTGGCGACCCCCGCCCCAGGTGACACCACGATCCTGACGAACAACTGGTCGGTCATGGAGAACGTCTGGCGCGACTACATGCTCACCGACCGCTTCGGCATCTACGGCGGCGGCGGCATCGGTGCCGGTGGCTATATCCTCGGCGAACAGTTGGCAGGGGATACGCTCTACGCCAGCCCGGCCGCCAACTTCGCCTGGCAGTTCGGCGGCGGCCTGCTCTGGGAGCTATCCGACCGGCTCACCTTCGACGTGGGCTATCGCTACTTCCACATCAACACGATCTCACAGACCGGCGTCGAGCCCAATCAGTTCTCGTCCAGCGAGCTGATGTTCACGCTGCGGCTCTACGAGCCGTTCCGCAACTGGCGGCGGTGAGGCCGGCTGCCCGGGCACAAGCCCAACAGCCGACGAACTTTCGGGCCGGCTCCATACCGATTCGCCCAATTTTTGCGGGGCCCGCAACCTGCGGCTAGCCTTTAGGGGCACGCATGCGGGCCTTTAGAGCACGGTTCGATTGCCTCCGCCGGCGGTTCCCCTTCCTCGAGAGATCCTCCATGTCATCGCTCGTACAGTCGCTCTTCCCCCGGTCTCACCGGCCGGTCCGTTCCTCGCGTTCCCGCCGGGGCCGGCGGGGCTGGGGCACGAAGCGACCCGCCGCCCGGTCCTCGCGGCGGCAGCGGGATGCATTCTTGAAGCGTCGGCGGGCCGCCCGTGGCGTTCGCCCCGGCGTCGAGGCCCTCGAGTCGCGGGCGATGCTGGCGGCCGACGACATCGTCGTGAGCCTGGTGGGCAACCAACTCGTGCTCGCGCTCGACCCGGCCGGGACGGCGATCACGAACCTGAGCACAAGCTATGCCTCGAAGGCCGGCATCCTCTCGATCACGGCGGCGAGCGCCGGCACGCTCTCCTCGGCCGCGGCGATTCCCGGGGTGACGATCAATCCGGCCACCGACACGATCGCGGTGAATCTGAACTCGGTCACGAAGTTCGCCGGCATCTCCGTGGTCGGCGATGCAGGTCGCGACGTCGTCACGATCGGCCCCGGCGGCGTGAATCTCGCCGCCGTGACCAAGGGCGCGGCCGGCCAGGGCCTTTCCATCGACACCGGCGCCGGGTCTGCCGACGCGATCGTGGTCACGAACCCGGTGTCGGCCAAGGGTGCCGGCCCCGTGAGCCTCACGACCAAGGGCCAGGCGACGAAGCACGGGATCCTGCTCTCGGCCAACGTCGTCTCGCCCACGGGCTCTCAGACCTTCACCGGCGCCGTGACGCTCGAGAGCGACGTCGCGATCAAGGCCGGCAAGGTCGTCACGTTCACCTCGACGGTGGACGGCGACCAACGGCTGACAGTCTCGGCGGGCGGCCCGGTCGCCTTCCTGGGCGCCGTGGGCATGAACCGGCAGCTCACCGGGGTGACGCTCGCCCGGGCGGCGGGCGTGACCTTCGCCGACGCCTTCCAGCTCGACGGCACGGGCACGGCCCCGGGAACGAGCGGCCTCGTGGTCGGCCAGAACGTCAACAGCGTCGTGTTCCTGTCGTCGTCCGGGCCGCTGACGCGCACGATCACGGGCTTCACCGGGGCCGGGATCCAGTTCGCGGGCGGGTCGCGGAACTCGCTTGTCACGGGCGTCACGAGTGCGGGGAATGCCGTCGGCCTGCAGCTGGGCCCGGGTGTCTACACGGGAACGCAGATCGTGGGGAACACGTTCAGCGAGAACGCGAGCCACGGCGTGACGATGACGGCCGCGCAGGGGATCACGCTCGGCGGCAGCGGGGCCAACGGCAACACGATCATCTTCAACGGCGGCTGGGGCGTGGTCGCCAGCGGCGCCTCGAATGGCTCGCGGCTGGCGGAGAACCAGATCGCCAACAACTCCACCGGCAACGTGGCCAACCTCGGCGTCGGCCGCTGGCGGTGGTTCCCGGCGCGGGGCCTGGTACCCGGCGTGTCATCGGCCCCGGGCCTGACGGTTCAGCTGAGCCCGGTGGGGCTGGCGGCGCTGGGCGCCGGCCAGCTCGGCCGCTATTCGTTCACCACGGCCTTCGACATCAACGGCGTGGGAGTCGCCTCCGAGGGCGCGCTCGACACGGCGAAGCGGCTCGTCGGGATGCAGGCGACCGTCGATAACGGCGGTGCTCCTGCTGCACTGTCCGTGGCGATCCCCTCCGCACAGACCACCCAGTTCCGGCAGATCGGGGCCACGACCTATGTCGACGCGGACCAGCTCGGCGTCACGGGCCTGCCGTGGGTGTCGGTGACGGGCGCGTCGCCGGCCGCCGTGGCCGTCACGAGCCTGGTCGCGGGCCTGACGCCGCAGGCCACGCTCCGGGCGGTCGAGTTTCCGATCAGCTCCCAGTTCGCGGGCACCGATTCCTTCGGCCAGCGGTATCAGGCGACGATTGGCAAGTCGAGCTTCGCGGCGCTCCTGCCGCTGGCGAACCTCACCGAGCTCGCCACTTTGCCCGTGTTCGGTAACGACGCGATTCCGGTCGACGTGTGGCTCAACAAGCAGGGCTATGTGAGCCGGTTCGCCGTCGAGGTGACGGGCGTGGGCACGATCACGGTCTCGCTGGCCGACTTCGGGAAGGCGGTGCAGGTGGTGGCGCCGGCGGCGGCACAGACGGGCGGCGTCGACTCGGCGGCCGGCCGGGCGCTCTTTGCGGACGGCGCGAATGGGGCCATCACGGGCGAGAACGGCGGCAACGGCGGCATCATCTACGGTAACGGCGGTGCCGCGGCGGCCGGCGGCAACGGCGGCAACGCCGGCTGGATTGGCAACGGCGGCTTGGGCGGCGGGGGTGCGATTGGCATGGCCGGCGGCAACGCCGGCAACGGTGGCAGGGGCGGCATCGTCTTCGGCAACGGCGGCGAGGCCGGCAACGGGGCGTTGGGCCTGAATGGCTCGGCGGGTGCTGACGGAACCAATCCTGGCGACGCCGGTGGCAACGGCGCAGCCGGCGTGGCGGGCGGCCTCGGCGGCAACGGCGGCGCGGGCAGCTCAATCTTCGGCCGTGGTGGCAACGGCGGCTCGGGCGGCAAGGGCGGCAACGGCGGCGCCGGCGGCGACGGTGCGGCCGGTGCTGCGGCCCCGAATGGGTTCACCGCGGGCGGCAACGGTGGCGCGGGTGGAAGCGGCGGCGCGGCGGGCGTCGCAGGCAAGGGCGGCGCTGGCGGAACCGGCACGTTCGTGTTCACGGCTTTGCCCGGCTTGAACGGTGTCGATGGCGTGGCCGGCAACGGCGGCGCGGGCGGCAATGGCGCCGCCGGCGGCGCGGGCTATGTTGGCAAGGCTGGCACGGGTGAAATCGGCACGAACGGCGGCTTCGGCGGCGCCGGCGGCGCGGGCGGCAGTGCGACCAGCGGCATCGGCGGCAAGGGCGGCAACGGTGGAGCCGGCGGCGTTGGTGGCAACGGCGGCTCGGGTGCGGCCGGCAAGGCCGGCGGCAACGCGGGCAATGGCGGGTCGGGCGGTGCCGGCGGCAATGGCGGTAGCGCCAGTGTGGGCATCAACGGCAACGGCGGGAATGGCGGCAACGCGGGCGCGGCCGGGAACGGCGGGGCCGGCGGTGACGGCGACGCCATCACGAACAACGGCGGTGACGGTGGCAACGGTGGCAACCCCGGTCTCGCAGGCGTCGGCGGTGCGGCCGGGAGCGGCGTCGGCGCTGTCGGCACCGCCGGCGCCAACGGCATCGCGGTCACCAGCGGGGGCAACGGCGGCGATGGTGGCAGTGGATTCAGCCCGACAAGCCTGCTCGGCGCCTCCGGTGGCGCTGGCGGCGACGGTGGCCGTGGTGGCTTGTACGGCAATGGCGGCAACGGAGGCTACGGCGGCGACGGGTCGCACGCCGCCGATCCGGGCGTGGCGGGCGGCAACGGCGGCGCCGGCGGCGCCGGCGGCGATGCCGGTGTGATCTCCGGCAACGCCGGCAACGGCGGCGATGGTGGCAACGGGGCCGCCGGCTTCAGTGGCGGCATGGGTGCCTGGAGCGCACGGACCGGCCAGGACGCGACGGACGGCGGCAGCGGCGGCGCGGGCGGTGCGGGTGGCAGTGCGACCAACGGCGTCGGCGGCAGTGGCGGCAACGGCGGTAGTGGCGGAGCTGGTGGCAACGGTGGCTACGGCTTCGACGGCATCGCGGGCACCATTTCGGCGGTCGATGGTCTCAGCGGCCAGGCGGGTGGCCATGGCGGCGACGGCGGAAGTGGCGGCGCGGGCGGCGCCCGCGGCACGGGCGCGACGCTCGGCACCGACGGCAACGGCGGCAAGGCCGGTGCGGCGGGCAACGGCGGCGCGGGCGGCAACGGCGGCGCCGGCTTCTCGGCGGCGAGCAACAGTGGGCTCGCTGGCGGCAACGCGGGCGGTGGCGGCGCCGGTGGTAAGGGCGGCAACGGCGGTCTTGGTGGTGTGGCCGGTGGCGTGACGGCGACGGCTGGCACCGATACGGCGGGCGGCAATGGCGGCGCCGGCGGCGTGGGTGGCAACGCGGGCAATGGCGGCTCGGGTGCGAGCGGTGCCGCAGGCACGAATGCAAGCATCAACGGCACGAACGGCGTTTCAGGCGGCAATGGGGGCAACGCAGGCAATGGCGGCGCCGGTGGCGCCGCGGGCGTCGGCGGTGGAGGTGCGCCCGATGGCATCGCTGGTGACGGCGGCGACGCGGGCCTCGCGGGCAACGCCGGCGCGGGTGGCAATGGCGGCGCCGGGTTCACGGGCGCGGCCGGGAGCGGCCAGTCTGGCTCGAGCGGCGGCAATGGCGGCGCGGGCGGTGTGGGCGGCGCTGGCGGCGCTGGCGGCGCGGCCGGTGGCGTTGGTGCCATCGCCGGCATCGACACCGCGGGCGGCAATGGCGGGGCGGGTGGCGTGGGTGGAGCCGGCGGCAACGGCGGCGCGGGAGCCAACGGTGTCGCAGGCACCGACTCGCTCAGCGATGGCACCAACGGCGGCAACGGCGGCGCGGGCGGCAACGCGGGCTACGGCGGCGCCGGTGGCAACGCTGGTGCTGGCGGCGGCACGGCGGCCGTCGGGCTCCCTGGCAACGGCGGCAACGCGGGGCTGGCGGGTCTCGGCGGCGCAGGGGGCAAAGGCGGCGTGGGCTACTCGGGCCCCACGTTCTCCTACACCACCAATGGCAGCAACGGCGGCAACGGTGGCAACGGCGGCGCGGGCGGGGCAGGTGCCGCGGGCGGCGCACGCGGCAGCAATGGCCTGGCACCGAATCTGAACCCGGCCATCGCCGGCATCAGCACGGCGGGTGGCGCCGGCGGGGCCGGTGGCAACGCGGGCAATGGTGGCGATGGCGGCGGTGGGGACTACGACGAAGACGGCGGCGACGGCGGTAACGGCGGCAATGGCGGCTTCGGTGGCGCCGGTGGCGCATCGCCGCTCGGGCTCGTCGGCGGCGCCGGCGGCGCAGGGGGCAACGCAGGCTTCGGCGGTGCCGGGTTTGCCGGCGCTTCCGCCAACATGTTCTCGATCAACGGCAGTCCGGGCGGTGACGGCGGCAACGCCGGCAATCGCGGGGCGGGCGGGGCGGGCGGCGCGGGAATCGCGACCGGAGCGGCCGGAGCGGCCGGCTTGAGCGCGAGCGGCGGCCACGGGGGCGACGGAGGCAACGGCTTCATCGGCGGTTACGGCGGCGCGGGTGGGAATGGCGGCTCGGGCGGCGTCGAGGGCAACGGCGGCGACGGCGGTAATGGAGGCTTGGGCCTGGTCAGCTACAACGGATCCAACTATGTCGGTGGGCGGGGCGGCAATGGCGGAGCCGGCGGAACCACCTCTGGCAACGGCGGCAACGGCGGCGCCGGCGGCGGCTTCAGCACGACCCTCACCGCCTTGTCTTCCGCGTCCGCTCGAGGTGGGAATGGTGGGAACGGGGGCGCGAGCGTGGCCGGCGACGGCGGCGCCGGCGGCGCCGGAGGCTCGGTGTCTCTGATCGGGGTGACCTCCGGCACCTTCATCGGCGGCAACGGTGGAGCCGGTGGTGCCTCGGTGAACGGCAACGGCGGCGCGGGCGGCGCCGGCGGCTCGGCGCAGGTGCAGAGCGGCAGCGTGACCCTCACCGGCGGCAACGGCGCCGCTGGCGGCGCTGGATCGGGTTCCGGCAACGCCGGTGGCGATGGTGGCGACGGCGGTTCGCCGAACGGTGCGGGCGGCAGCGGCGGGGCGGGACTGAACGGTGCAACGGCTGGCACAAACGGCAGCGGCAGCAGCGGTGGCAGCGGTGGCAGCGGCGGCTACGGCGGCAACGGCGGCGTGGGCGGCATCGGCGGGAACGGCGGCGCCGGCTGACGCCCGCGGCACGTACGATCCGGAACCCGGCGAGGGGCTTACACGATCCGCAGGCCGGCTGGGATCTGCTTGGGATCCCGCCAGAAGGCATCGCGAGCAAACCGCCCGAAGAGATCGGGAGGCAGGAGCGTCTGGCGGGCTTCGGCTTTCACCGTGCCCCGCACGGTGTGGAGGCCCGGCGTACCCGCGCGGTCGTCGAACTCGGCGACGTCGTAGGTGACGCTATTGAAGTCGTGGGCGAAGGGTGGCTCGCCGAGGAACTCGTAGATCGCCTTCATGGTTGTGGCGGGATCGTTCGTGAGGGTCTCGTATTGCACGAGCAGCAACCGGTCGCGCTGCTCGCCGTAGCAGGCCTGCTTGAGCGCGTCGTAGGGGGCGCCCACCATCCCGTCTGGGCCGACCACGGCGTTGGCACGGGTGTAGACGGTGCCGCCGGGCGTGTAGCCGAAGATCGACGACGGACTGAAGACGTTGCGTTGCACGAGCCGCTCGATGCTGTCGACGATCCAGGAAACGTCGCGGACGCAGGCGATCACGCGGGCCTCGGGAAACAGCCGCGCGACGGCGGGCATCCAGGCGCACCAGCCGCGGCTGGTGTCAAAGATCACCTCGGCCTTGCAGCCGGCGTAGAAGCTCTCGAACAGGCCGCGGAGGATCCGCTCCCGCTTGGCGTCGTCGATGAAAACCGAATACTCGTTGCGGGCGCTCATCTGGCCCAGGAGGGCGCCGAACAGGCCGGCCAATGGCCCCGACATCCCCGCCTCGAACCGCGGGTTTTGCCGGAGCAGTGCCGCCAGGAGCGTCGAGCCCGAGCGTGGCAGCCCCGAAATGAAGTGGATCGATCTCATGGCGCCTTCTTTACCTTGTGGTAGACCAGCCAGCGCATCGCGATCGGCGACTCGTGCCGGGGTACGTCGAAGACGTCGAGGCCGCTCACCCAGTCGGTATACCAGGTCGTGGGCGGCCAGGCCTCGGCCGGCAGGTGCTGCCGTTCGTAGTCGTGGACCGGATCGTCGGCGACGAGCACGAGCGGCAGGCCCGCGGCGGCCGCGGCGACCTCCGGATACGTGAAGATCGACGTGTAGACCTGCAGGCCAAGCTCGCGGGCCGCGACGTCGGGCGTGTAGCCCACCTGCGGCAGGAAGACGTTGAACACGAGCCGTCCGCCGGGGGCCAGGCACGCCGCGGCGAGCTCGAACATCCGGCGGAGCTCCGCCGTCGTGCGGAAGTCGGAGGCCACCTCGGCGAGCACCACGAGCCCATAGTCGCGGCGCAGGTCGTCGAGTGCGGCGAACACGTCCCGTTCGATCACCCGCACCGGGAGCGATGCCTTTCCGGCATCCTCCCGCAGGATCGCGGCGAACCTCCCGCTGAGTTCGACCGCATCCACCGGATGACCCCGCCGGGCGAGCGCGAGCGCGTTGCGGCCCGGGCCCGCGCCGATGTCGAGCACGGGGCAGGCGGCGGGTGAGGGGGCTTCTGCGGCGAGGGCCGAGACGCGGGCGTCGGCCGTCGTGCCGAAATAGGGGGGCTCTCTCGCCGCCACCCAGTGGTCGTAGGTCTCCCCCAGCGATACAGCCTGGGGCGTGACGGTGTAGTTCACGGTCAGCCCAACCGGCGACTCGTAGGCGATCACAATCTCGGCCCGGGGCGAGGCCGCATAGGCTGCGGTGAGCTGGCCCGCGAGCACGCTCTTGAGGTGGGCCTGCTGCTCGGCGTTGAAGGTGATGCCGAGCGCTGCAAATGACTGCGTGCAGAGGGCCTGGTAGTCGTCGAGCAGGGCCGGCACCGCTGGCAGCCGGATCTGGCCGCTGGCGACCGCGCGGCGGAGCAGCCGCCGCGTCATCGCGGGACGGAGCGACTGCGGATCGGTCATGGCGCGAGCCCCAGCACGACAAAATCTCGATTCACAAGCGACTGAAACAGCGTACGGGCGAGCGCCGCGAGCCGCTCGGGATCGTGGCCCGCCGCGGCGGGTTCCTGCGCCGCCTCGGCCACGATCTCGCGGAGCGTGCGACGGCCGGCCACGAGCCGCACGAGGGCGGCCTGCAGGGGCTCGAGCGGGAGCCGCCAGTCGTGTCGAAAGATCGTGGTGCCGTCGAGACCGCAGCGGTGGCGGAAGTGCGGCACGGCATCGAGGATCGCGGGCGACGCGAGGTCGACCCGATACATCGCCGGCGGCCGGTCGGCCCGGCAGGCCGTGAAGAAGTGGCAGGCGTTGCGGGTGTTGATCCGCTCCATCACGGCCCACCGCTGCCGGTCGGGCAGCGCCGCCACGGCCTGATAAAACCCGCCCCCGGGCGGCGTGGGCGGCTCATAGGCCGACTTCAGAAACCACCCCTGGAAGACAAGGTCGGCGGAGGCGACGAGGTCGAGGCAGTCGTCCACGGTGTAGCTGCGGTCGCGGCCGTGGAGGAACGTGTCGACGAGTCCGGCGTCGAACCTGAGGTCGGGGGCGAACGAGAGGTAGCTCCGCACGGGGTGATCGGTCGGCAGGAGGGCGATCGCCTCCTTCACGGTGAAGAGCGAGGCCTCGTTCTGCGTGAGTCCGATCTCGCGGAAGATCGCCTGCATGATCTCGACACCGATCCGCCCGTAGCGGGCGTAGAGCATGATCGCGGCCACGCCGTCGGGCCGCAGGCAGCGTGCCAGCGCCCGCATCCCCGCTTCGGGCGACGCCATGTGGTGGAGCACACCGGTGGAGACGACGAGGTCGAAGTCGCGGCCGAGCGTGCCGACCTCCTCGATCGGCAGCAGGCGCAGGTCGAGATTCCGGAGGCTGTACTTCTCCTTGAGGAACCGGTGGTGATCGAGCGACGGACCGCTGACGTCGATCGCGACCACCCGGGCCCCGGGATTGGTGTGGGCGAACACCGCCGCCTGGTTCGTGCCGCAGCCGGCGATCAGGATGTCGAGGTCGGGCCGCGCCTCGCGATCCGGCCAGAACATCCGGTGGGCGTGGGAGGGATCGAACCACTGCCAGTTGCCTGCGAGCCAGCCGGGGAGGTCCACGATCGGTTCGGGGTAGACCCACGTCCGGTACTGGCCCGAGACGACGTCGGCGAGTGGGTCGGTGGTCATGGTGGGCGGGTTCCCGGCGAGCGGTGCATGTGGCGTCCGACCCAGAGGATAACCAGCCGGCCGGCGACCGGCGGATCGCGAGCCGATCGGAACCTTGCTCCGCTCAGATGCGTAAAAAGATCCTGTGCGGGAGAACTCGCGACGCGCAGAGAAGGCAGACCCACCGAGCGGGGTGGCGTCAGCGGCCGCGGGCGGCCGACTGGGCGGGAACGCGGGCCTTGGGATCCTGCCGCGAAGAACTCGGCGGCGCTCTCGGCGGCGTATTCGTCGAACGCAGCACCGAGCGGAGCGTGTCGAAGTGTTCCCGGCCGATCGCCCAGGCTGATCTGGCCGCGCTCACCGAGAAGGTGCGCCGTCGTGTCGGGCGTTGGTTCCGCATGCAGCGGCTGCTCGACGCCGATGCGGCCGCCGACATGCTCGCTCGAGAGAACAGTGGGTTTTCGGCGGACGCCAGCGTCCGGATCACGCTCTTTCGTCTGCAACTGCGTGTCTATCGTCAGCCTCTCGAGCACCTGCTGCGATATTGTGCCCGGCCGCCCTTCGCGCTGGAGCGGCTCGCCGTGATCCGCGGCGAAGACAGCCGCATCGCCCGCGTCCGCTACGTGCTCCCGCGACACAAGGCAGCCAACTGGGTTGGCCCGGGGCGCGGGCGGAAGTCCACGCGGCCGGGCGCCAGCGGCGTCAAACCGCGATCTCACGACACCTCGCGACGCCAAAGGCCAAACTCATGGCTCGGGTGGGCGAGGGGTTTCCGCTGGAGTGCCCGGGGTGCGGTGGCGACATCCGACTGAGAGAAGACGGCCGGCAGGAGCCGGCTCACGTCGAACCGAAGGTTCGCAAGCGGAAGAAGGCCAGGATGGCTTCGCCCGCGTGAAGTCAGCCCCTGACACACCTCGGCGAACCGCTCGAGCCCCCGCCCGTCTCGCCCGCCCGTGGCCCGCCGACCGCCTGGGGAGAGCTCGTGCAGGTACATGACGACCGGGCAATCTTTCAGGCGTCGCACGACGAGCTGCCCGACATCGATATCCACAGCCTCTGACGGCATTCCATGCCACGGTGCGGAAGACCCGCGCGTAAAGCGGTTTCAAGGCCGGCCTGCGCCGAGGAGAAAAATCCAGCCTTGAGCGTGACTCGGAACCTCCACGATCGGGCCGCATACGGCCCGACCAACTCCGGCGGTAGCCCCTCGTGATCCGCTCCGCTCGGCCGACGCTTGCTGAAGTGCAATTGGCCGACCTATCCTGCGGACGGCGTCCTCGTCACCATGCAGCCCACCGACGTCGATTCGGACCGCTTCGAGTTCGCGCTCAACTCGCCGGCCGTGGACGCGCCGCTCACCCGGGGCAGTTCGGTGTTCGCCGCGACCACGG
>Ga0315904_10010701_pt1 | contig 11820 bp, 6 predicted proteins | sample LakEriMetagenome_6_FD_203529 | JGI IMG/M metagenome (GOLD analysis project Ga0315904, IMG submission 203529) | Freshwater fungal communities from buoy surface, Lake Erie, Ohio, United States - Buoy 12 MA120 | ecosystem: Environmental > Aquatic > Freshwater > Lake | place: USA: Lake Erie, Ohio...
CCGGATGTCGCCCGCGCAGCCCTGGATGAACATCGAGGCCGTTTTGCCGCTGTAGATGGACTCGACAAAGGTCTGCGCCTCGCCGGGGAAGTCGGCGGTCATCATGGGAAAGCCCTTGGGATGCGGCTGCGAGCCTTTGTCGCCCCAGGTGAAGAAGCAGGGATGGCAGACGGCATGCATGAGGATGGCCAAAGGCGTGAGCGACTGGCCGTCGTCGAAGCGCAGCACCTTCACACGTGGGTCGTTCGGGCCGTCAGGGTTCAAACTCACCACCGCGCGACCATCGTAGATTTTGCGGCGGTTGATGCTGAAGCTGATGCGGTCCTCGGCAAGGCCGATGCTAGTCGGGCGCATGTTTGAAGCGGCTTCTTTGGCCGCGGCGGCGAGCTTTTTGATCACGTCGGAGGCCCAGCGCATGTTTTCCAACCAACCGGGGCCGGAGTGATTGTGCGAGGCGCAGATCATGATGTTCGCCGCGGGCACGCCGGTCTCTTTTTCGATCGCCGGACGTGCCAGCGCCACCATGTCATCCCATGCGCCGATCACATCCATCGTCACGATGGCCGCCTTCGTCTCGCCATCATCCAAAACGAGCACACCAGCCCGCAAAGGATCACGCACGCCATTCACCACCCGCGTGTGACCAGCCACCGTGATGTCCTTCACCTCCGCCGGGGTGATGTCCACTTTCGCCGCGCCTGCTTTGAGGTTCGAGACGACGGGAAACTTGCCGTCGATGATCTGCGCGTGCGCGGTGACGGCAAAGAGGAGGATGAGGAGGCGATGCATGCGGCAGAGAACGGTGGATGAGCGGCAGGCTTTGCGCCCTGCTCAACATGGACTGCGGCAGCCTGCTGGCCGTCGAATGTTTCAAGATGATCGCCACACCAAAGAGCTACCGCCAGTGCGCAGCCATGGGTGTTCTTCGTCCACCACGGGACTCTGGCGGCAGCAGGGCTGCCTCGGAAAAGCGGCAGCAGGCTGCCGCAGTCCATGTTGTCTTTGCTTGACGATTAGGCCTCTTTCGGAGCAACGTTTCTGGATGACACCTGATGTCCCAACCGATGACGAATGCCTTCGCGGCACCCGGCATTGGCCGCATGCGCCGCCACATCGACTTTCGGAAAGCGGGGTTTACTTCGTCACGGCACGCGCTCGTGACCAGAAGCATCTGTTTCACTCGCCAGAACGTCGCGATTGGTTTGAGCAGATGCTTTTCGATGCCTTTGCGGAGCCGGGTTGGAAACTGGAAGCCTGGGCGGTGCTCTCGAATCACTACCATGTCGTCGCTCACAGCCCGCCGGGCGGGGCTGAAACGCTGCGGGCAGTCATTCAGAAGCTGCACAGCCTGGCCACCAAGCGATTGAACTTGGAAGATGGCACGCTGGGGCGAACGCGCTTGTGGCAGAACTACCGTGAGACGCATCTCACCTATCCGCAGAGCTATCTCGCAAGGCTGAACTACGTGCATCAAAACCCACGTCATCACGGGCTGGTGCCGCTGGCCTCGCAGTGGAAATGGTGCAGCGCGGCAGCCTTCAAACGCGAAGCCACTGCCGCCTGGGTAAAGACCATCGCGGGTTTTCCCTTCGACGAAATCGCCGCCGAGGATGGCGAGTGAGATGGTATGGACATGGACTGCGGCAGCCTGCTGCCGCTTTCGGAAGGCCAGCCTGCTGGCCGTCGAATGGTCCAAGGTGATGTTTCGTCGAGGCGCTCTCGCGTTTGCGCCAGCTGAGAGGCTTTTCGGTGACCAAACGATTTCGGCGGCAGCAGGGCTGCCTCGGAAAAGCGGCAGCAGGCTGCCGCAGTCCATGTAGCCGTGATCACTCAAACACGATCTCGCCCATCACGCTTGTGTCTTCCATGCGCGTCCCGGTGAGTGAGGAGGACCAAATCGCGCGGTCCACCTGCTCACGCGGTAAAGCATGGTTGCGTCCGAAGTTGGCTTTCCAAGTGATGCCTTTGCTCGGTGGTGCGGCACCGAGAGTTTGGAAGGGAATCACGATGTGAGCATGCCAGCGCTTTGTCTTCGCATCGACGCGGGTTTCGCTGGTCCAGTCGCCGTTCCAGGTGGGATCGTCTTTGCTGTGGCGGGGGTCCATCACGTCGGTGATGCGGCCGTTGAGGGCATCGTATCGGCTGGTGGCATTCGCGCCTTGGGTGAAGCGGTAAAAGAGCGGTTCGGCGGGATTCGGGGCGAGGTAGAGGTCGATGGCTTCTTGATTCGTGAGGACGCGGTCGCGGTTGAAGGCGGTGAACTTCGTTTCATCGCCGAGCGTGGCTTCGGCGCGGAGGTGGAGGGCATTTTCGTCGTAGAGGAGGCGGATCGTCGTGTTGCGCGGCAGCGTGTGAAGGGGCGGGAGGAGGGTGAGTTCGTGCGCGGCGGCGGTTTGCCACTCGGGGCTGTCGAGCGTGAGTTTGGCGGTCGTTTTGGCGATGGTGAGCTTTTTGAGGCCGGGCGGCGGAGCATGGCGCATGGCTTGCGTGTCCCAGTTGAAGCAGGTGTTCGCATACGGCTCCTGGTAGCCGTCGTGGGCGAGTTGCAGGTGCTTCGCGTCGTGGCCGGGAAAGGGGAAGAGGACGTGGTTCCACTCCTTTTGATGCCCTTTGGCGTAAAGCGTGGCGATGAAGGCGTTTCGCGTGTCGATGGCATCGAGCAAGCGATGCAGCGATGGCTGATCCGGTGCCATCTGCCAGGCCTGATGCAGATGCACGACCTTCGCGAAGTGCTTCAGGTAATCAAACTCGGCGCGGACGAGCGCGAGGCGTGTTTTGATCTTCGACGTGCGGGCGAGTTGCTCCGACTGCGCGAGGTGGCCCTCCATCGCGGCGAGCACGCGCGGCGTGTAGAGGAAGGCGATGAGTTGAAACGGGTCCTGCACCGTTTTGCGTCCGCGAGCATCGGTGGGCAGCGGTTTGTAGGTCCACACGTCCGTGCGCGTGCCGATGTGGTCGGAGTAGAGCGCGATGGCGTGATACAGCTCGTCGTAAAAGGCACGCATATAGAAAGCGATGCTCTTGTCCGGGAACGCGCCCTCGCAGAACTCGGGGATGAGGTCCTTCGCGTGGTTGTTCGCCGGATCGTCAAACATGCGGCCCATGGTGTAATACACCGGTCCTTCGAGGCCAAAGAGCTGGCCTGGGCCGTCGCGATACAGCGACTGGATGCGCGCGGCGGCGAGCCTTTGCACCTGCAGCTCGATGTAGCCCGGCGTGCGCATCGGTGTGTAGCGCGTGCCGAGGTTCGGGCACCAGTTATAAACGTAGCCGGTGAAGCCGCGCGGCACCTCGATGCCGCGCCACGGGGCGATGTCCTCCTCGTTCGTGCCGGTGAGCATGATGCAGGTGTTTGCGGGGAACTTCGTGAACGTTTTCGGCGGCTGTGCGGTGAGGATGTAGCTCATCATCGTGATCTGCCCGCCTGGATGCGATTTCTCCACGCGCTGCGCCACCTCGCGGTTGAAGATCCAGATCTTCTCCGACCAGTCCTTGCCCGTGCCGTAGAGCGCCTCGCACTTCTCGCACTGGCACTCGCGGAAGCCGTCCGGCTGGCCGAGATCCACGCTGTCAAAGCCGCGCTCCAGGTGCGAAACGAGGTCGCGGTAGATGCGCTCCTGCACCTCGGGGTTCGACAGGCAATACTGCCCGTTGCCCTCCGGCTTTAAACGCGAGCCGCTGATCAGCGCGAAGTATTCCGGGTGCTCCGCAAACAACTCCGCCGGCACCGCTCGCTCCCAAGTGTGCCCGCCGAACTGCTCATCCACGCGCGGGAAGCGATTGTGCGCGAGATCGTAAAACGAACCGCCCGCCGGATGCGCCGAGTTCACGCGCAGCAGCGGCGTCTTCGTCACGTTCAGCGAGTCCGGCACCGTGATCGTCTTCATCGGCAGGAACTCGATGGCGGGCGACGCCATGAGGTCGATCTTCGCCGCGCCACTCACCGGCGTGTAACCCGGCAGGTCAGGATACAGGAAGCGCACGCCGAGAAACTCCCGCGCAAAGTCCACCGCCGCCTTCGCCGTGCCCACGCGATCCCAGTTCGGCCTCCGCGCATTCTCCACCTTCGCCTTCGAGGCCTGATCATTCCCCGCGAGGATCACATCCCGCCCCACCACCCGCTGCACATAGCTCCAATCCCGCAGCTTCGTCACCTCCACACCGTTCTTCTGCGCCAAAACCGTGTTCCCGAGCATCAACGCCGGTTTGGAGCCATCCCGCTCCTTTTCACGCACGATGGCAATCTCCGCTTTGTTCGCCAAAAACGCCGTCTGGAGCAGCCGCGCCGTCTGCTGAAGACTCGCATCGATGGCCGGAGTCGGTGCCGCATCCGGCAACACGATCTGGTAGTCCGTTTTGCCTGCGTCGAGCAATGTCAGGTCCGCAGCGGCTGCGGCGGTGATAGAAAGTAAGAACGCGAGGAGGGGTTTCATGTGGGGACATGAAACGTGGGGAGTGGGGTGGGTCTTCGCGAAGCAAGAATACAGTTTACTCCAAATTGCAGTGTCTCAGACACAGATCGTTACCAATCCCTCCACTCATCAATCGCTGAGGCCAAAGTAGGCTGTCGAGCAGCAAACATTACGAGCTCCAACGCATCACAAATATCCTCCCGATGAGTCGTTTCGATAAACTGAGTGGATTCATCAAGTTGATTGAACGCTAGGACGGCTTTTTTCAGTTCCCGTCTTGCAGCGGTCGACGTGATTTTCGGCAAATCCGAAAGCGAACGTATCAAAGAGGAAATTATGGATTGAGACGGCTCCATATAGGGGCCATCCAAGTCCTCGTTCCAATGCTCGAACCAACGTCTTTCTTTGAGTGATTCCAAGGTGATGGTTTTCAGCATCTCAGCATGCTTCGCTGCCTGTTGCCGTCTCTCCTCCGCCTCCTGCTTGGCGTGTTCGGCATCTTCAAGCAGTAGGCGCTCTCGGTCATTGTCCCAGCGCCATTGAATGAGTATTTGAATTGAACAGCTTTCCCAAGATGAAGAGCTTGATCCAACTCTCTGTTCTACAGAACGCGGAAGTTCAATAGCGCCGGTTGAAATGAAGGAATCTGGGGGTGGAAAAGCGGTCCAAACTCCCGCTTCGACTTTTTCCCACGAGTGATGGGTTAGGATTAGTGGCTTGAGCAATTCGTCTTTGGATGGTCGAACAGCGGTAGCGCCTATCCATGGAGAAGGAGCCAAGTAAACCATGCAGTAGCCACATTCTGTTTTCCGAGCCAACACAACAATTGCCCCAAATCGTCCATCTCCCAACGGCGCAAGAAAAACGCTTCCTGGTGATGGCATTTCGGCCTCTGTATATTTTCGGGGTTTGGACATCGGGTGAGTTGGAGGTGAACAGAGCGACTCACTAACAGAAGCAGACGCCGAATTCAGACACAGCATAACGCTTGTCTTATCGAGGCCAAATTTCCTTTTCATCTTCCTTGGTGTTCCAGCCACTCTACGAGTCCCTGCGGCCGTTTCGCGGGCGGTGTGCTTTCCCTCAACACATGGACTGCGGCAGCCTGCTGCCGCTTTCGGGAGGCCAGCTTGCTGGCCGTCGAATGGTCCAAGACGTTGTTTCGCCATGGCGCTATCGCGTCTGCGGCAGCGGAGGGTGTTCTTTGTTCATCAGGAGACTTCGGCGGCAGCAGGGCTGCCTCGGAAAAGCGGCAGCAGGCTGCCGCAGTCCATGTTCCGGGAACGACGCCGCTACTTCGTCCCCTGCAACGTCCCAAGCCACTCGACGAGCACCTTCGGCCACTGGGCACCGGGGAAGTTGTGTTTCACGCGGGTGGGCATGAGATTGCCGACGCCGTGGCCGCCTTCTTCGTGGAGATCCAGACGGGCGGGCACGCCGAGCTTCTTCAAGTCGGCGATGATGTTCGTGGCGATCTCGATGGGCTTGTCGGTGGTGGCGTGGACGAGAAATACGGGTGGCGAGTTCGCCTTGAAGACGAACGGGTTCTCCGGCTTCCGCCAATGCCAGGTGCCGAGACCCACCGCGAAGTCAGGACGGCTGCTGAGGCGGTCGATGGGATCGGTGGCCTGCGGATCGCCGAGATCGAAGTTCGCGGCGAGATTCATCGCGAGGTTCGCACCCGCGGAATAGCCTGCGACGCCGATTTTCGCCGGATCGATGCCCCATTCGGCCGCGCGATGTCGCACGAGGCGCATCGCGCGTTTCGCATCGAGCAAGGTGAGCGCCTGGATGCCTTCGTGGGGCAGGATGTGCGGCGGACGCGTGCGGTATTTCAGGCCGATGACGGCCACGCCCATCGGATTGAAGACCTGCGCAGCATACACAACGTGCGTCTTCCAAGCGTGCCCGCCGTAGCCGCCACCGGCACACACGACGATGGCCATGCCGTTGCGATTCTCCTTCGGCGGCAGGTAGGGAGTGATCGTCGGCACGGAGACGCTTTGGATGGTCTGGTTGTCTTTGATGACCTCCGGCGCGGCGTTTTCCAGGAACTGCGGCGGCTTGTCTGGCCAAAGATGAATTGGCTCCGGCGTGCCGGGGCCGAGTTGCTGCATCAGTTCACGCTCGCTGGGCGAGAGTTCGGCCAAGGCACCTGAGGCGACGAGAAGGTAAAACAGCAGCGCCAGTCTCATGCAAAAAGGCTATGCACCACCTTGCCGCCTTGCAGGCCCGTGAGGCGGATGCGGCGGCCGCCGCTGACCACGGCGAGGTTTTCGTGATCGAGACCCAACAGGTGGAGCATCGTCGCGTGCAGATCGCGGAAATGCACCGCGCCATCGACCACGGTGCTACCATCGTGGCTCGTTTCGCCATGCGCGTGACCAGCCTTCACACCGCCACCCGCCATCCAGAAGGTGAACGCACGATGCTGGTGACCCGTTTGATCCTTGTCCTTGCCGGGTTCGAGGCCTGGACGGCCAAATTCACCGCCCCAGACGACGAGCGTGTCTTCCAGCAGCCCGCGTTCATCCAAATCATCGAGCAGCGCGGCGATCGGCGCGTCGGTGGTGGCGCAGTTTGCGGTCAGATCACGACGATGATCCGTGTGCTGGTCCCAACTGCCGTGCGTGATCTCGATGAAGCGCACGCCCGCTTCGCAGAACCGCCGCGCGAGCAGGCACTGGCGGCCAAAATCGCTGTCTTTGCAGGTGCCGGCTTTGTAATTCTTGCCGACCGCGTAGCGCTCGAGCGTCGCTTTCGATTCCTGGCTCAAATCAAGCAACTCCGGTGCCTGCGCCTGCATGCGAAAGCCGAGTTCCATCGTCTGGATGACGCCTTCGAGCTGCGCATCATCGCCACGCAGGCCTGCGTGGTCACGATTCATCGCCTGGATGAGATCGAGCTGCCGGCGCTTCACATTCATGGGCAGATGATCGCCCGTGATGTTGCTGATCGTTGCCTTGGACATGTCCTCGCCATTCACGCCAATGGGCGTGCCGCCAAACACCGCCGGGAGCTGCATCGCAGCGTATTCGGAGGGCTTCGCGGTGTTGAAGCTGATGAAACCCGGCAGATTTTGATTCTCGGTGCCCAGACCATACGCCACCCACGCGCCCATGCTCGGGCACGGCCGCAGGCGGTCGCCCGTGTGCAGTTGCAGCATCGACTGCGCATGGATGCTCGTGTCCGCGGTCATCGATTTGATCACACAAAGCTTGTCCGCATGCCGCGCGAGGTTTGGCAGCAAATCCGACACCCACAGGCCGCTGCTGCCGCGCTGCTTAAAATTCGCAATCGAGCCCGCGTGCGGCTTTTGGCCGATCTGCGGCTTGTAATCAAAGGTATCGATCTGCGCCGGCCCTCCGGCCATGTTCAGAAAAATCACGCGCTGCGCCCTCGCGCGCAGTTTGGGCGGTCTCGCCGTCAAACTGGCCCCCGCGAGCCCGGACATCGCCAAATAGCCAAAACCACACGAGGCGGTGTGGAGCATCTGGCGGCGCGAGACGGTGATCATGGGCCGTAAACTACGCCACAGGCCCACGCGGCCTTTCTGGGCTCACGGTGCCTTTCCACAGCCACGCAACTCGCCCGCGTCGCCAGCGAAATCCAAATGACGAGTTCGACATTCAACCGTCCTTCGTCATGGATGCGTTCCGCTTCCCTGATGCCCCGACGCGCTTCCATTCCCCACTCTGACAGCGAGATCGCGCCCGATCTCTTCGCGGCGTCGCTGTCGTTGGCGAAGCGGCATTTTTTGGGCTGGGACCGTTCGATGGTAAAAGCAGTCGTTTCGCATGTGGCGACGGCTTGGAGTGGCAAAGGTGCGCTGGATTTGAGCGAGGTGCTCATCATCGTGCCCACACGCAATGCGAGCCGTCGTCTGCGTGAGGCGCTGGCGGTGCATGCAGCGGAGAAGCACGCGGCCGTGCTGCCACCGCGGGTGGTGACGCCGGATTTTCTCACTTCGCCTGAGCACGCGCCGGAGTTGCATCCGGCCGGAGCGCTCGAAACGCGGCTCATCTGGGCCGCGGAGTTGCTGCGCATCGATTTGAATGAGCATCGCGAGTTGTTTCCCGTCGATCCGGTGGAGCGAAACTTCACCTGGGCACTGAAAACGGCGGGCGATCTGCTCGACCTGCGCGAGACGCTCAATGAAAAGGGCCTGAGCTGCGCGGACGTGGCACGCATCGTCGAAAACAGCGAGATGGAGCCGGAACGCTGGCGTGATCTCGCGAGCATCGAGCGACACTGCGTGAAGGCGACCGTGGAGCGCGGTTTCGCGGACTGGCAGGCCACGCGTCGTCATGCCGCACAAAATGGAAAACCACCCGCTGGCATCGCACGGGTCGTGATGGCTGGCGTGCTCGATCCGTCGTCGCTCGCCATCGACGCGCTGGAGACGTGGTCGCGCCATGTGCCGGTGGAGGTGCTCGTTTACGCGCCGGAGGCCACGCATCGCGATTGTTTTGACCTCTGGGGCCGTCCGCGAGCCGAGGCGTGGCTCACGCGGACCATCGACATCCCCGACGCGAAGACGACAATCCACCAAGGCGGCACGCCCGGCGAGCAGGCCGAGGCCGCGGTGGAGCTGATCACGCTTTACGATGAGCCGGGAGCCATGACCGCGATCGGCGTGGCTGACACGGAAGTCATCGCGCCGCTGGAGAAAGCGCTCGCTGCACGTGAGATCGGCGCGTTCGATCCGGCGGGCCGGAAAATGGGCACGCATGGCGTCTTTCACCTGCTGCGCATCGTTTCGCAGCTCGTCGCCACACGTTCATTTCACTCAGTGGCGGAGTTGGTGCGTTGTCCGGATGTCGCGGAGGCGATCCGTTCGGCGGTGGAGAGTCAAACAGGTGAAAAGCCATCGCTGAGCCGGCTGCTCGATGATTTCGACACGCTCGCCGTCACCTCCCTGCCGGACACGCTCGATGACGCGCTGGAGCTCGCGCCGCGTGTGTTCAGCGATCCGAAAAGATCGAGCGCCGTGCCTGCCGCGTTCGCATGGATGGAGCGCATCGTCAAAGCACTCGAAGGCCGGGACTTCGGCATCGCGCTCACGGATTTTCTTGGCGAAGTCTTCGCCTCACGCCGCTTCCGCAGTGACAATCCGCAGGACGCCGTCTTCTCCGCCATCGCTGATCAGATCCTGCAGGTGCTCGATGCGTTGGATGAGCTCTCCACGCTCTTCGCGGGTGGTCTCGATGCCGCGCAGCGCCTCGAGTTGCTGCTGCACACACTGGGCGATCAAATCTTCTACCCCGACCGCAAAGCGCGCGACATCGATCTGCAAGGCTGGCTCGAATTGCTGTGGGAGGACGCGCCGCATCTCGTCATCACCGGCATGAATGACGGCAAGGCACCGGAGGCCATCCTCGGCCACACCTTCCTGCCGGATTCCGCGCGTCGCGTGCTCGGCCTGCGCAACAACGACACGCGTTTCGCTCGCGACGCGTGCCTCATGACCGCGCTCATCGAATCGCGACGTCACAACGGCGGACGCGTCGATCTCATCTTTGGCCGCACGGATGCCGATGGCGCGCCGCTGCGTCCCTCGCGCCTGCTTTTCCAATGCGCCGACGCAGAGCTGCCTGCGCGCACGCTACACTTTTTCCAAAAGCATGCGCCGCGTGTCGATCCGGTGCCGTGGCAGCTCGCGTGGCACCTGCAGCCGCGTCTGCTGTCGGATGATGCGCCGCTGTTTCAGCGGCTGAGCGTCACGCAGTTCGGCGGCTACTTGCAGTGTCCCTTCCGCTTTTATCTGCGTCATGGACTCGGCATGTCGGAGATTGATGCCACGCGCACGGAGATGGATGCGATGGAGTTTGGCAGCCTGCTGCACGGCGTGCTGGAAAGCTTCGCGCAGGACGAGCAAGCCATCGCACTGACGGACGCGGAGAAGATTCGCGAAGCCTTCCACGCGATCCTCGATCGCCGCCTGCATGGCATCTACGGCTCGCGTCTCACCGTGCCGGTGACGATCCAGCGCGAGTCAGCGCGTCAACGCCTCGGCTGGTGGGCGGAGATCGAGGCGGAGCAGCGCCGCCAAGGCTGGCAGATCATCGCCGCGGAGACGCGCTTGAGCCCGAAAGATGATCCGTGGCAGCTCGCAGGCATGACGATCAGCGGCCGCATTGATCGCATTGAGCGTCATGCGCAGTTCGGAGTTCGTTTGATCGACTTCAAGACACGCTCGGCCTTTGATCCGGTGAAGAAGACGCGCAAAACGGTGGAGAACTACCACCTCGCGCCGCTGAAGCGCGGTGAAGAGCCGGAGAGCTTCGCGGAGTGGTCGCTCGTCACCAGCAGCGAAGGCACCGCGTCGCGCTGGATCGATCTGCAACTGCCACTTTATCGCCTCGCGATGGAGGGGCGCTTTCCCGGCGAGAAGATCACCACCGCGCACGTCACGCTGAGCAAGACGAAGCCGGAGATCGGCCTTGATGAATGGAGCACGCTCGATGGCTCGGTGCTCGAAAGTGCACGCGCCTGCGCCGAGGGCGTGATCACAGCCATCCGCGAGCGGCAGTTCTGGCCGCCAGCGGACAAACTGCCGTATGGCGATGATTTCGGCGCTCTCTTCCTCGGCGAGCCCCTGGAGGTGATCGATGCGAGCCTGCTCACACGAAAGGAGGCCGCATGACGATCCCAAACGAGATGATCCTCGCCTCCGCAGGCTCCGGGAAGACGTGGCAGCTCACGAATCGCTTCATCGCGATCATGGGGCAGCAGTTGCTCGCGGGCAAAGATGTCACGCCGGAGCGCATCGTGGCCGTCACCTTCACGCGAAAGGCCGCAGGCGAGTTCTTTGATTCCATTCTCGAAAAACTCGCGAAAGCGGCCTCGAATGCCGATTTTGCCGCCAAGCTCGCTGGTGATGAAAAACTCGATCCTGAGGCCAAGGACGACCCGCTGCGGCCCATTCTGCGTGCGTTGAAGCCAGAGCATTATCAGCAACTCCTGCGTGTGTTCATCGCACGCATGCCGCGGCTGTTTCTCGGCACGCTCGACAGTTTCTTCTCGGCCATTTTGCGCAGTTTTCCGGCGGAGTTTGGCCTCGCGGGCGATTTCGAGATCCTGAACGAGCATCTCAGCGGCGTGGAGCGTGAGCGCGTGTATCGCCTCGTGTTTCAGCGCACACTGCCGGGCCTCAAATCGCGTGGCGAAGGCCTCGCGGCACAGCAGGAGTTTCTGGAGGCGTTTCGTCGCGCCACCTTCGGTAAAGAAGAGTCGCGCATCCGTGACGTGCTCGACCAGTTCATCGAGAACCAGCACGAAATCCTGCTGCATGCCGCCAGTGGCGAACTTTGGGGCAATCCGCGTGCGGTGTGGCCCAGCGGCTGCCATTGGCTGGAGGCGCAAATCGACCTCAAAGAGGCCTCGCAGCGCCTGCGACAGCTTTTGG
>Ga0315904_10010702_pt1 | contig 11819 bp, 12 predicted proteins | sample LakEriMetagenome_6_FD_203529 | JGI IMG/M metagenome (GOLD analysis project Ga0315904, IMG submission 203529) | Freshwater fungal communities from buoy surface, Lake Erie, Ohio, United States - Buoy 12 MA120 | ecosystem: Environmental > Aquatic > Freshwater > Lake | place: USA: Lake Erie, Ohio...
ACCAGTTTGTACAACCAATGATCTTTTTGGATCTGGTCCTTGGAACTCAACCTTACCATTGAAGAAGTTATAGATTTCTCCACGGAATAAGTCAAGAGTAAAGTTATTTTTGTTGTATACTCTTTTGAACGCATTGTTCAACTGTTGCCAAAGTCCAGTAGAAAGTCTGATGTCATCTGGTCCATCTTGCTTAACTCTACCACCTTGTCCCCACATTAAGTAAGTCTCAATGTCACTTGCAATTTTAGTTAAGTGAGCAGCTTCCATTTGAGTTAAGAAAGTTCTAGAAAGATCTCCATTATCAAATGCTTTTTTAACTTTATCCTTACCTAAAACTTTTACCATATCTTCTAAAGATGTGATAGAAGGATCATTAGTAGCACCAAAGTTTCTCCAGATCTCAGTTACAGGAACTGTACCATCTGCATTCATACCACCTTTGATCATTAAATCTGCTCTTGAAGAAACTGAATAATGTACGTGAGCTTCAGCACCACCAACAAAGTTGTAGTACTCACGGAAACCAGTTCTTGTAGTGATGTCAGAAAATCTTTCACCATACTCACCTCTTGCAGAACCTTTTCTAAAGAATCTAGTTCCATTGTTTAAGTATGAGTTATCCAAGAATTTAGTGTTGTCATTATTCACAAGTTGAACTGTGTAAACATAACCATCACCTAATGGAAGAATATCTTCATCTGTAATGTACATCTCAACCCCATTATATTTGTCATAAGTGATGATATCACCATGTCCAAACTCTCTGCGGCTTAATTTAATTCTAAAGGTTGTTCCATCAATACCTTTGAAAGTATTAAGTGGTTCAATATCCTCAAGAATGTATGGAAGATCTGTAGAGACAGGAGTCTGCCACTTATACTCTCCACGAGCATTATCTACCATAATTACATTTTTCCCACCAAAACTTGACATTTGGTAAAGAGGCATTTCTACCTTTTGAGACATTGCCCAAAGGTCAACTGGACCTAAATCCATAGGTTCAGCATCTTTTAGCATGTTTACCAAGTGGTAAGAATCCACATGGGAACTTGCATTGTAAGCGGTATCCCGAAGGAATATACCATTGTTTAAAATTGGAGTTGCCATTTTTTATATTTGTTTTATTTGTTACTTAATTAAAATCTTTTAAATAGATTATTTTTTGTTAATTTTTTAGGTTGTGAAGGAGCAGATGGTCTTCTTGGTTGTTCATCATATTGTGAATTTGTAGATGATGTTAACCTTCTAGACTGTTCAGTTTTTAATTGCTTAACTACTTTTTCAGTTGCTTGCTTGCTACCTTGTTCTTTAACTCTGTTTTTATATCCATTTGGATCTGCCAATAACCAAAGTGCTTCAGCAATTAGGTCATGTCTTGGCTCTACAAACTGGTACTTCTCTAATAAGTGTCCAAGTAAGTTTGTAGGTTTACCAGAAATAGATGGATAATTAGGTTGAACTAATCCGGAGAACAACAAGCTTTGTATTTTTTTATCTAATTTAATTCCTCCAATAGCTCCTGCAGATAATGTATTGTATACATTTTCCTGGTATGCTTTGGCTTGCTCAGCTTGTAATTGTTTTCTTTCTTCTTGTTCTTCAAGTTGTTGCTGTACAATTTCAGCTTGCATTGCATCAAGCTTAGGTTTAAATTGATTTGCTTTTTGCTCAAGTCTGTTTAAATCTTTCCAGTCTTGGATTTCTTCTTCAATCTCTTCAGGAGTACCAAATTGAGTAGCATGTAAATACTGTCTTGCAATTTCTGCTTGATCATATTCATCTGATGGATCAAGTTGTCTCATCTCTTCTACATGAGCAAGAGTTCTAAACAGTCCTTTAAGATCAGTACCACCATCAGCAACATATTTAGCTGCAACTTGAAGTTCTTCTGGCAATGCCTCAAAGAATTCTCTTGGTGTATCTCTTCTAACTTGTTCTTCTCTTTCTTGAAAATTTGCTTCAAATAGTTCACGGAAATCTTTTGTTGTGTATTCTTCTAATGGTTTATCATCTTCAAAAGGAATAAGTGTTCCTTCATCTATCATCTTAATAGCTAGATCATACAAACCTGATTTATCTACTTTTGGTCTTCCTTTATTACCTGCATCTTCTTCCTGTGTGATAAGTTCATTAAGCTCATTGATTGTACTTTCAATCTCTTCTGGCTTAACATCTTCCTCATCTTTTTTTTCAGAGTCAGTTTTTTTGTCAAAGAACGATGTATCTACACTTTCCTTAGAAAACATAGATTTTGGTTTCTCTTCTTCTGCTGGGAGCATTACACTTTCTGCCCCAGGCATTCCAAAGATTTCATCAATATTTACATCCACTTGTCCTACCGCTGTAGAATCTTCTACCTGATTATCAGGATTTTCAATGTTTTCACTCATCTTGTTGGTTTTATGTTATACTTTAATATACAGAATAAACTTCAAAAATTTAATCTTCTAGAAAAAAATACTGTAATATATAGCTAAGTTATTTTTCTTTCTTTGGATTGCCATCATATTTGTTTTTGTTTTCCTGTGCAATTTGTAGTTGTTTCTCTGCAATTTCCCTTTCTGTCTGAAGTCTTTCTCTTTCTATCTGGTTCTTCTGGTTTTCAATAGTCATTCTATTTACTTCTTTTTCTCTTTGAAGTCCAGTTTGTTCTTGATACTGTTCAGTCTCTCTAATTTCTTTCATTGCATCTCTATAGTCAGACATTTGATTTTGATCAACATCTCCCGTAGCTCCATAACCTGCAGCTCTAATTTCAGCAACTAAGATATCTCTTTGTCTGTTTTTCTCATTTTCAGCAGCAACAGAATCAATCTTCATTTGCTCAATCTCTTGTTGTTTTTGAAGTTGTTCTTGTTGCATTTGCTGTTGCTGTTGCATTTCTTGTTGTTTCATCTGCTGTTGTTTTTGTTCAGAGTCCTTAAGAACAACATTAAGAGCAGCAATAGAGTCTGACTGAACAACTTTACCTAGATCAAAAATAGATGCGCCTGTAGTATTATTTTGAATTGCCATTTGCTTTAACTGCTCAAGAATAGCTCTATGGTTTGCATTAGTACTAATAGCAATATTAAGATCTCTAAGTAAAAGATCAGTACCGTTAATTTCAAAGTTTACTTTCTCATCTGCAGAAGTAATATAAGTTAATCTAGCAGATGGTTTAGTAGAATGATAGTATTGAGCTAAGTCAGTTCTCATCTGATGCACCCTAGGCATTAGATAATCACAATGCTGAATAAAGAATATTTCTGTTTGAGCATAAGATGCTTGCATTGCCTGTTCTACTCCGGTAGCAGTTGATTGAGATAATTGTTGCCCCATTCTTTGAGGGTTAACTCCAATTACTTCATATGCTTGTTGTTTAAAGTAGTTAGCTAAATTTATCCTAGACATTAATCTATTTGTTTGTTCTAGATCTAGTTTTTGGAAGTGTTGGAAGTTTAATGCATTCTCTGTATTTGTGATAGATGTATCTAAAGGAAGAATCTGGAAATTCTTCATTGCTACATAAGCTTTAGCATAATTACCTTTACCCCAATCTTCACCTAATGAATGTCTTGGTAAAGAGTTTTGATCAAGCATGATTACTGTACCAAGCTCATCAATTAATATATCTGCAATCTGATTGTTTACAATGTTATATCCAATCTGGTATGGCTTCATTAAGTCAATAAGTGCAGTAGACTTAGTATTTCTATCTGAGAATACAGATCCTTCTACAGGAAGTTTACATCCATATAAATTAGAATCTCCTTTAAACTGAAACTTAAGTGGGCCAATGTGGTTTCTATTTACACCAATATAGATAGGTGAGAATCCACCTGGGTTATTCATACCCCAGAATGAAGGTACATTTGGTCCTATTTTTACTCCACCCCATACCTCATTAATCCAGATCCAATCTATATGCTCTCCAAAAAGTAAATTATCTTTTGTTTTATTTTTAAAGAGTCTAGTATCATATATTGGTTTATCTGTTATCTTATAGTCTTCTGTAACTATATCATTACTTACTTCACCTTCTTCTGTGATCTTTACAAGATGTCCAACTTTTCTTTGTGACTTCCAGTATGCTTGAGTTACTCTAAGTAAGTATGCCGTACCTTGATCATAGTAATCTTCACCCTGAGAAAGTATCTGAGTAACAACATCTGCTCCATCTAATACATTACCAGACATGAAAGATGTGTATTGTCTATATGCAAGAGATGGCATATTAGTATTCCATTCATGTGTTTTTGTACCATCATAGAATGAACCATCATTTTGTAGACCCCCAATATTATATCCAGCAGATCTAATTGGATATACAGACTCTAAAGCCTCATGTTGTTCTGTAGTAAGTAAGTGTCCAAATTTATCAATTACATCTGACACAGTGTACATATCTGTTTTACCTACCCAGTTTCCTTGTGAGGTATATCTAACATCTGGAGACTTGTGATAGAATGTTAAAAGTGGATTCCATAATTCTACATCATAGTCATCTTCCATCATGTGAAAATGCCAGAACTCTCTATCAGTAATAAGCATATCTCTAAATGCTCTTTCCTCAAGTTCATCCATTCTGAATCTTTCTACATCTACTTTATGCTGATGTTCTGCCCACTGCTCTACCATTGAACGGTAATCTTTTTTGAAAAACTGTTCAATCTCTGGTAAAGTTTTTAAGTTTTCAGGCTGTAGTTGTTTTGTGGCTTCTTCTGAATTTGGATCTAAACCTTGTTCAAGCATAGCTGCTAACATTTTAGTTGCAGCATCTGCCATTAAAGTTTGCTCAACCATTCCTCTTTTTTGCTCAAGCATCTCATTGTAAGAGAAATCATCAATGGCTCTATAGGTAAGTCTAGTAGATCTTTTAGCAAATTCAGCTACTAGTACATTAACAACATTGGGTATAATAGGATAAAACTTTAGTTCAAGGGCTGATACATCTTCTTTAGTTAATACCTCTATAATATCTTTATACTCATTATCCTCTTCAAAAATATAGTCAGATCTATCAATTACTCCTTTTGCAAGTTTATAGTTTTTTAGTAATCGTCTAGCATTTCTTCTTATTTGTTTTAATCCTTGCCATTCTAACCAGTCTAAGTTCCAGGCAGCCCATTCTTCAGTTTTATCTTTTTTAGGTAAAAACTGTAATGGTTGGGTAATACTACCTAATCTATTCTGTTCTGTTTTAGCTCCTTTCTTAAGTTGTAATGCGTTATATACTTGCATAACCTATTATTTAATATTTTTAAATGCAGATCTTTTAAACCCTCCACTACTGTTCATCATTTTATTCCCCATATGTTTAAACGGACTCTTATTTAATTTAAACAAATTTTCTGACTTTTGCAAGTTTTTAGCAGCATCATCCATTATTGCTCTTCTTAAATAACCTCTGTTAGATTGTTGTATTTTCATGAACCCAACCAATGCTGCAAAAGAAACCAGTCTATCCACGTTTACACCTTCTGAGTATTCTCTCATCTCTTTGATTAACATTGGATCAGGAATTCTTTCTATACCATAAACTGTTTTTACTACAGTACCATCTGGTTTTACTTCTTGATCTAATTCTTCTTTAGTATATTCTATAGCATAGCTTAGTAAGTGTGCTTTAAATAATGTACCGGTATTTTTCCATCCATATTCTTGAAACACATTGTTGTTAGAACCTAAGTCTTTTAGAAACATAATCTGACTTTTTGGAACTAAATACCTTTGCTTTCTTCTTTGGATCATGTACTGTATAAACAATGAGATATTATTTTCTACTAGTGCCCAAGCATTATACCACTCTATTATAAGTTCTAATTGTTTATGTGTTTGATTAATATCATCATATCTACCACACCAAGCTGCTACTATTTTATCTTGTTCTATATATGTCTCTATCTCAGTACCTGTATGTCTTGCTACTTGTACTGGAGCTTTCATTATATATATGGAACATAGTGATTCTGAGGTAGTTGTCTTTCCTTCACCAACAGGGTCAATAGATGCATAATACTGTCCAAATTGTGGATCTGCAATAGGTCTTTCCCAAACAACTAGACATCCAGTTTTATCTTCTGTTTTCTTATTAACTGGGAATTCCATGATAGGTCTTTTGTTACTTTTTGTAACTATAGCTTTTCCTTCTGCATCTGCAGAAATATCTAAGAACTCATAAGCATATTCTTTTTCTTCTATTCTTCTTTCCTGTGCAGCAAGAAGATGTGGTGGGAATACAGATACTGTTCTGTGGGCAAATGCCTCTCTAATATTTCTAGGATGCTGAGAGATTCTTAACTGATAATCTTCTGGGGCAAGTTCTTCCTTCCACTGTTTAAACTGTTTGTCCAATGCTTCTAATGCATCTTCTACAAGTGAATTACCATAATCATCTATGTGTGGAGGCATAGACCATTGCTCAGGAATAAACAAACCTGAGAGACCTGTTGTTCCTTTCTCATCTATTAGATCTGTTTCCACTGCATAGATATCTTTAGATGTAGGATTTAAGATCATGTCCTTAAGTGGAAGACATTGTGATAAATCACCCACAGATCCTGCAGCTATAAATACTCCTGTAGTAAGTAAACCAGATCTCATTGCTGGTCTCATGTACTCATATGTATGGTCCATCTTAGGTGCAATCCCAGCTTCTTCATGAAAGAAGTATTTAACTGGACCCCCTACACCATTTGTTGGATCTTTCTCAAATGACATGCCTTGCATTGTACCTTTAAGACCAACTTCATTTTTTCTATCTCCTTTTCTTACTTCAATCTTCTGTTGCCACATCATTACTTTATGTGGAGTCATTGGTCTATACCATGCAGTATGCTCATTTAAGAAAGCAGCATATTCATCTAAGAACTTCCATGAGCCTTTCTCATTTATATAATCTTTAAGACTTGCTCCTATCTTCAGAGTAACCCCAGCTTCAAACCAAATCTGGTTTAATAGCTTAGCCATGTGAAAATAAGAAGAAGCTATCTGCCTTTTTTTAAGAATAGCTACATGCTTATAGTTGAGCTCTGCCAATAGTTCATAGAGGGCCATGTGATATTGGGCATCCCTGATTTTAGCAAAGTCAAAGATTTGTTGTTCCTTATCAAATATTGGTAAGAAATTGAGCCACATATAGTAATCTCTTGTAAGATACCAAGTGTTTTCTCCTGACTTGTAAATAACTCCTCTTCTACATCTAAGCTTTTGTTCATCCCAGTAATTGATGAAGTCTTTGGACTTAAATGGAGAGTCGCAGTAATATCCATTTCCTCTAAAGGTTCTTGATTCAGAATTAAATAATAAGCTAGTTTCATCAAAATTATATTTACCAGGTTCTTTAAAAATGTCTCTTATAAATGTAGCAAAGTCTTCTCTTGAAGAAAAGTCTGTAACAGTCCAAGTTCCATTGTCATAGGTTGGTATGTTTTCAAATATCTCCATTACTGATCATATGCCATTCCAATACCACCTCTTACTCTACTAGATTGTTCTTCCTGTAGATCTTTATATGCACCTTTAAATGATGCTCTAATTGCCTCATAGTTCTTAGCAGCATTTACTAAAGCTGTAATATTACCATCCCGCCCGTGTGTGATAGGTGTAGTTTCCATATATCTACCTAATCTATCTAACATGGATGCAATACCTTTGTATGCTCTGGATGTAGGTGTTTCATACATTCTCTGGCAAAACTGTAATGCTATGTATATATCTTCATCTTCAGTAGAAAAATCTGCATCTATTTGTTCCAGAATTAAAGACTCCTTATCTAAATCCGGTGTATAGAAAAATGGATTTAGATCTGGATTAGGACATGTCATATAAAACAAGTACTGATATATCTTAAGATAATCATCTGGATAGTTATCCATAACCATCTTAAGTGCCTTCAAGGTATAGCAATGCTCTGTTGGAATTACTTTACCATTCTGTATGTCAAATAGTTTTACAATCATTTCTTTTTAATTTTATCTTTATTATCATGCAAGTAATGCATAATAGCTGTTACTTCATCTTTTAGATAAGGTATCTCCATTTGTACTACATCTTTAACAATAGGGTCACCATTGTCATCATAGCTTGTTAATGGATACCCATATCTATCTTCCCCCTCTGTCTCAAATAGTATATGATGAATAAATATTTTCCCAGGTTGCAATTTGGGATTATGCTTTAGAATCATATACATATAAATACTTAGCTGTAAACAGTAGTGATTAAAATTACAGTCATCTAAATTAGATACAGGAGAGAGTAACTTTTCAGAAACTCCCTCCCAATCTTTGTATGATTCAGTCTTGATCTCTTTATTAGTTTTGTAATCAATAATGTTTATTTTACCATTAACTACTTCTACGAGATCTGACTGACCACAGATGCCTACTGATTTAAGATAAACCATATGCTCTGGATACACGCCTGGCTCTAATTTTTGTGTAGGAGCTGTCTTAATTCCATTTGCTAAATCATTAGGTTTAAACACTGGAACTGTAACACCTTCTCTTTCTATTGAAGCTAAAGAACATAAGTCAGCTTCTCTTTGGTTATGATAGAATGTTCCAAGAGTAACTGCTCTTTCTGATTCTGCATTCCAAATAGATATAATATCTTTTGGTGAAAAACCATACCACTTAGATCTCTTATTCTTACATACCTTCTTTGCAATTTTCTCTGCATCAAAAGGTTTTTTAAAATGAGATACTAGTGTAGTAACACTTATCCAATTAATCTCTGAGCCATCATTGCTTTTATAGCTATGATCTTTGGCATTAAATACTATACTCATAGTTTTTCTAATTGTTGTTCTTCTTCTTCTGTACTAATAGCTTGCCATTTACCAAGAGGACATTCTGAAGCTAATGATCTGGTTTTAAATGTAAGTGAACACCCACATTCATTGCAACAAGGTGCTGTTCCTTTTACTGCACATTTTCTACCTTTGCTTGGACAACTATCACAGATATCATATCTAAGTCTAGATATTTCTTCTACTGTTTCATCTCTAATAACACTATTAGTTATCCCCTCCACTATCTGTTTCCGGTTTTCCCAAATTAGTTTTAGTGTATTTTTCATCTTTAAAGTTTTTTCTTTTTAGTAATTCATTTTCTGCCTTATCATGAATTTTATTTAAAAGATCTAATTTCTCTTCTACATTCTTTTTATTATGATAAGCACCAAATGTAGAGACATCATGATTCTTTAAAACCTTTTCATAATGGGGAATTGCTTTTTTTACCTTTTGAATTTTAATTACAAAATGACCTAAACCATCTACATTTATTCTTAAATCAGTAAGATTGCTTAGTTTTTTTCTTAATGTTTTATAATAAAATTCAATTAAATCTTCTGCTAAACCTTCTTGTATTTCAAACTCCTTAGTTAGTTCTTTGTATAATTTATTTGCCTTCTTTGGAGTCATTACTTAAAAATTTAAAATCTAAAAGTATAATACCTTCTGTTTGAACTTTTAAATCAGGATTTAACATTATAAATTTTTTATTGTTAGGATCCTTGATAACAAGTTTATTTTTCTCAGCTTTATTTATACAATTTCTAACAGTTTGCGGAGATTTAAAAATCCAATCTTCTTCTGAAGAAGCATCAAGACAAAAATTACTTAGTTCTATTGGTTGATTGAAACTAAGTAAAGCAAGGCAATTTAAATCAGATTCACTTAATGATACTCTATTAATATAAGAATATGTAAGGATCTGGAATTTAACTACATCCCATTTAGGCATTTTAACCTTTTTCTGAACTTGATTAACAAGTGCCATTAACCTCTTTTAAGTTTTTTACCATTAGAAGGTGCTTGTTCTGTAGGCATTGTAGAATCATCTTCTTCTTGTGTAGGTTGAGCAGCAGCCATCATTGTTGCATATTGCATTTGCATTGAAACTCTTTTGTACCTAGCTTCTTCAACTTCTGTAAGCAGTTTCTCATATTTAGCTTGTGCTTCTAAATAAGGAACTGAGCTTTCATAAAATTGTTTCATTTCTTCTCTTCTAGCTTCTAACTGTTCTGGAGATAGTTGCTCATTCATTTGTTGGTTTTCCATGATATTTTTATTTAAAGTTTACACAAATATATATAAAATAAGTTTAAATAAAACAAGTTTAAAATAAAATCCAGGCATAGTATATACCTGGATCACCTTACTTAGAGAAGTTTAAGTAATATTATCTGTTCTTAATAGTAAGATTTAATATGGTCAGTAAGTAAAAGTTTCTAGATATATCCATTTCAAATGAAAGAATATCTAATGAAGACAATCTTACTCTAATCATTATCTTATCCCATTGTTTTGTGGATGATTTCCAAGAGTTTCTAAATTTCATATTATAGGTTTTTTAACATGTCTATTACTTTAGGATCTGGATACATGTCACTCTTATCTTTTCTTACAGAGTTGTGTGTATAGATTCCAGGAACCCCTTTAAATGCTTCTTTATCAATTGCCCAGATTTCTGATCTATAAGTCTTAGGAATATCATATGTTTCACATAAGTATTCTACTAGTTGTCTTAGAGATTCAATCTGTGCATCTGAATATTTGTACCAATATTTGGTACCTTTAAATGGTGTCTCAAGAGTTGTTACATTCTCTGGTTTAACTACACCATTTACATAGTTATAGTATTTGCCATTGCGGAGTTTTAATGGACCCCAGTTGCAAACTTCTATACCTACAGAAAGTTTATTTAAGTTCTGATACTTTGCACCATTCTTAGTAAAGTCTTCTGAATCAATACCTAAATGCCAAGCCCAATGTTTAGATGAGAAGCATTGTACAATGTCCCCATTCTCACCAATAACAAATGCAGTTGCTATTCTTGTATCATTACTATTCCAGTATCTTGATACAGCTACTGCATTGCCTCCACCTGCTGTATGATGCAGGTAGATTTGTGTCTTCTTAGACTCTTCAGCATAGAACTGATCTTTGTCTAATCTTGCTTGAACAATTTTATTAATATCCAGTTTCATTAGTTCTTGATGTCTTTGTAAGTGTCTGATGCGTCTTTTAAACCTTTTCTTAATTTCTTTACAGTATCACAAGTTTTTCTAAGTACATTGTTTCCGGTAATATCAAACCAGTTTTCATTAATAGAAGCTAATTCTATAATTGAGAATATACCTAGTAGGATATTAGTTAAAATAGCTGGTACAGAAATTACAAAAGAAAACCCTAAGAAGTCAAGTAAGCTATTTGCAAATGGAGTTAATGCATAATAGTCTAATGGAAATACTACACCTGCAGTGATATAATATCCTAGAGATTTGTATACATATCCTTGTCTAAGAATTCTAGATTGAAATATATCTCTGTATTTTCTTTTAGTTTGTTTAGCTATTTTTCTAAGAGATATTAGTTTAACTACAGTATCTACAAAGATTATAAACATTAAAACAAGAACCATAATTTCAATTGGTGCAAAGAAAGAAGAGACTGCCAAGATTCCTAAAGTTATATTTGTTTTCATATTGTAGGTATTTGAGCTTTAATCAGACGGTATATAATATATAATATAATAATTATTAACCATATACCACCCAACCATGCTAGGAAGTTGACCCAACCTGGGATGTATTTTATCTTTTGTGGCTTTTGAGTTTTTGTTACTAATCTAGTTTTATAAATAGTATTACCTCTTACAGTTCTGTAGATAGTATCTACGCGGGCAATTACTTTGTATTTATTGTCTCTAACTCTTGATTGTAACTTAATAATAGTTCCATCTTTCTCTGCTAGTCTAGAGGCATATACATTACCTAATGAATCACAGAATAATGTATCTTCTATATATACAGTTTCTCCCGGGATATTA
>Ga0315904_10010704_pt1 | contig 11815 bp, 9 predicted proteins | sample LakEriMetagenome_6_FD_203529 | JGI IMG/M metagenome (GOLD analysis project Ga0315904, IMG submission 203529) | Freshwater fungal communities from buoy surface, Lake Erie, Ohio, United States - Buoy 12 MA120 | ecosystem: Environmental > Aquatic > Freshwater > Lake | place: USA: Lake Erie, Ohio...
GAAGATTCATATCAATTATTACAAAAACTAAAAGCACTTTCATTAATACCTGATTATATTACTATTGATATAGCACACGGACATTCTATTAAAATGGAAGAAATGATTAAATATATAAAGAATGATTCTGCTTTTAAAGATACTTTTATTATTGCAGGTAATGTATCTACCATTGAAGCTACAAGCGATCTTATTATGTGGGGTGCAAATGCTATAAAAGTAGGTATAGGTCCGGGTAGTGCGTGTACAACATATCCTTGTACGGGATTTGGAAGTAGAGGAATACAAGCGTCAATTGTTAAAGAATGTGCAAGTTTTATAAAAGATAATAATTTAAAATGTGATATTATTGCCGATGGTGGTATAAGTGAAATATGTGATATTACAAAAAGTATAGTACTAGGTGCTACTATGGTTATGATAGGAGGAATGTTATCAGGTTTTAATGAATCTCCGGGAAAAATAATAATAGGAACTGATGGCAAAATGTATCAACAATATTATGGAAGTGCATCTACATTTTCGTATGGAATTGATGGTAAAACTAAAAATAAACATATAGAAGGTACTAGTAAATTAGTACCATTTAAAAATCAATCAATATTCAATTTTTTAAATCATATACAACAATGTTTGCAAAGTTCTATATCATATGGTGGAGGTATTGATTTAAAATCATTAATGTCAGTAGAATTTATTTTAAAAAGAATTTGATAAATAAATATTAAAAATTTCTATTGGTATTACAAACAAATAAAGATGATTATTCCAATTCGCTGTTTCACTTGTAATCGTATAATTGCATCTAAATATATGGCTTATTTAGATAAAATAAAAGAACAACAATCTACCGATGTACTAGAACAAAATCAAAATACTGAAAATATTTTAACCGGTGATCCTAATATAGACTTAAATAATGAGACTAAATATCAACGGATATTTAATGAATTAGGTATAGGTGACCGTTATTGCTGTAAAAGACACTTATTAACACATATTGATTTATTAGAAAAAATATAAATACTGCAATATTTTTTTATTATTATACAAGAAATATTATATAATAATAAGAATGAATCGCCCAAATAATGTTGATCAATCTCAAAAAGATTATGAATTTGCGCGTAATTGGGATATGAGATTAAGTCCTACTGAAATAACTGAAATGGAACGCTTATCTGCTACTGCAAATGCATTACAACTTTCTAGTAATAATTATAAAAATCCACTTAATATGAGTTTAAGAGATCTTTTTAAAGAATGGTCTAAAAATACATTAAATACTATAATGGATCTTATATCCTTTATGGTTAATATAGGTAATTATAGTAAATATTTCACGGATGTTGATCAAACTAATCAATGGTTTACGGGTATTTTAACAATAATTAGTGATTTTTTTAAAATATTTAGAAAAGATCAACGTTCATTATATATTGGTTTTACTATATTAATTATATCTTTAATGTTATGGTATATAAATCTTATTGATAATAAATAATATATTTTTATATTAAGTTTTAATGTCGTGGATTACAGATTTAAAGTTTGCATTAAATAAAAAAGACTATTTTATTTATCTTTTATTAGTTTTTTTTATTTATTGGACATTCTCTAATACATTTACACAAAATAATCTTGTTTATCTTATACCTACTTTATTTATTATGTGGTTTATATTACAAAATAGTATAGATACAAGTTTTGCTTCTATGCAAAGACAAAATGATAAATTAGAGGCTATAAATATAAATGAATATGAAAGTTTGAATAAAGATATAGAAACTATTGATATTTTTCTAGAAATTAAAGATCTTGTATTAATTAATCGATTAAAATTAGCAGAAACTATAAAGAGAACTAATAATTTTTTTTATTTATATGATTTTGTATTTAATGAACCTATTGATAAAACTCAGTTTTATGAATTAGCTTTAAATGAATCTAAGGCTGCATTAAATTCACTAATGTCATTTCATATAGATTTGGATACATTACCAAAAGATGATTATAATGGTATCGCATTTGTTACTGATGATATGATAAAAAGTGCAGTAGAAAAACTTAAGAAACGATTTCAATTATTTTTAAACAAGATGGAAGTACATATAAATAAAAAGTGGATTGAAGGAGACATTAATATTTATTCTAAACCCGTATATCCTGATGATCCTAGCCCTAGTATATTAGATGATACACAATATTCAGCAAATTATAACCTATATTAAATAAAAAAAATATTATTATATTATATAGTTAATTTCCGGATGTCTACGCAATTAAATAAAAAAGAACAAGAAGTTCTAGAAAAGGCTAAAGAACAATATAATAGATTGTTCAAACAACAAGGTGGTGCTGACTTTAATGGTTTTGTTCGCCGTATTACTTCTAATCGTGTTTTAGAATTATACTTAAAATATTTAGGTTTAACTACTTTAAATAGTGTTACATTAGTTCCATTTGCTTTATTATTAGGTCGTGATTATTTCCAAAAGTATTTATTAAAGAAATCTCAACGTGGTGGTGGTGAATTAGTTCCACGTAAAATCCCATTTGTTGATAATCCAGCAATCGGTACTTTCTTAGTTTTAGCAGGTATTCCTTTAGTCGGTTTAAATGCTAATACATTAGTTCCATTAGGTGTTTTAATGATTGTTTATGAAATGGCAGGTAAATTAATGGGTCGTGGTAGTTCAAAACGTAGTCGTAGTCGTAGTCCACGTCGTTCAATGAAGGGTGGTGATGGTTCAGCTTATGCTACTACTTTAAGTGCAGTTGATGCAAATGCTCCTTGGCAACGTACTTATAGTCAATGTTTACCATTTGCACGCCAAAGTGAATGTGCAGCAGCTGCTAAAGTTGCTAAGAGTATTCAAGATACAATTAATCCGGGTGTTACTAATTCAATGCGTGGTGGAAAACGTTCATCAAAACGTTCATCAAAACGTTCACAACGCCGCTCATCAAAACGTCGCTCACATAAGAAATCATCAAAACGCCGTCAACGTCGTTAAAAAAATATCTCATATTTTTTAATTTATTTTATAAACAGTTTTATAAAATAATTTTTTAAGAAATTTATTAATTATTAATTTTTACTTCATAAAACTTATTTTTACATTTTTTTTTCAATGACCACCAGTTTTATATCTATCTTTTTATCTCTTTATTCATCAAATATTGTCTATATTGTGAATCTTGAAAATCAACTATTCCAACCGTTGCTTTTTTTGTTAAATCATTTTCATTCACATCTAATCGTCTCTTTTCAAACATATCATATGCTTCTCTTCTTTGCGTTCTATAATTTTCACTAAAAGGTATATTAAGTGCATTTTGAAATGATACAAAATTACGTTGAAATATATTTATATTTTCACTATTTCTTTGAAATTGTTTATCATTCCATTGCTCCTTATTTGCATAAAATTGCGATGTATTTAAATTACATACCGGTTTACTATATTCATTAAAACCACTTTTATTATTATTAGATGACATTTTATAATAACAAAAGAATATATTATTCAATAAATTCCTATGATTATATTATAATGTGTCGTATTGTATATCTTGTTTTTATATTAGCTGCTATTATTGTTCTTGGATTTTATGCATATTATTTACAAAAGAAAAATGACTATACACAAATGTTATTAAATGCATCACTTAAAAAAGAAGTTCCTAAAATTCCAATCGAATGGAATACTCGCACTAAATCATTTGATAGTGAAAGTATGTTACCTCGCTCATTAAAATATTTAGCAGAACCTGATAAGTGTTTTGATTGTACTAATCAAGTTGCTGCTAGTTTAGGTACTGAATATGCTATTTATGAACAACCTACTAAATTATTCAGTATGGGTTCCTTATAATAATTTTATTATACTAATTATAATATCATTATTATTATAATTTAAGATGATCTTTAATAAAATGTGCTAGTTCATTATCAAAATCTTCGTGTTTTAAAATATTTCTAATATTATTTTTATCTTCTTTCTTCATCTTATGTGGATTTTTCATAAAATATTCTATATAAAATTGTGATGAATTACTTCCACCCGCAAAACTAAATGGACTCGTAAATAATTTTTTAGCAGTATCAAATATACTAGGCTTACCCGATTCTACCGTTTCACTTGTTAACTTTTTCTTTTTACTAAAATAAGGTAACATATAATCTAACATTTCATTACCCAATAATGACGTATCATATGATGTAACACTCAATGGTCCATATGAATAAGTTATTAATTTTGGTCCTTTTTCCGTTGTTATTTCATCTCCAAATAATTTTATAGGCTTTAATTGACCCGTTATCAATTGCTCTTGTTTTTTTATAGGTGTTGTATATTCAGGTTCTTCTATTTCATCATCAATAAATAATTGTTTAGGTTCTAATTTATCTATTGTAATATAGTCACTTACATCTATACTCAAATCAATTGGTATTGAATATTCTTCTATCATTGATTCTTTCTCTATAAATTCAACTGTAAAATCATTAACAGTTAATATAAAAGAATCATTATATAATGATAAACAAGAACATACATTTTTTAATACATTTATAATATTGAAATCTTTTTGTATTATTGCATCTATTATTTCTTGTTTTACCTCTAATAATAATAATAATCGATCATAAATAGCTTCTTGATAAGTTACATATCCTATATAAAAATTTATTAAATTACTGCAATTGAATATTATTATTGGTATAATAATATTAATATCTACATAGTCTAATGAATAATATAAATCTTCAAATATATAAAAATCATCACTATTATTACCACCTTGCATTATATTTTTATTTTGTTCATTCGATATACTTTTATCTTGTTCATCATTAATAAATTTAATATTTTCTCTTAATTTTGTAGATATATCTTTTTTAAGTTTTTTAATTGTATCATCTAGTGGATTTAAAAATTCATTATTAATATTTATATCATTTATCAAATCTATAATGCCTTTTATTATATTAATTTTTCCATCTAATTCAACAAAAAATGATTTCAATGAAGTATTTACATAATTAATTAATAATGCATAATAATTAGGATTATTTGTGCTTGCAGATGATACTAATTCATTTTCAATCCTTTTTATTAATTCTTTAAATTCTATTAAATTTCTATTTAAATCTACATATAATCGATTCGTCATTGGTATATTTTGTTTAATAATTGTTGAATTATATTCTATAAATTTATCTATCAATGATATAATATCTACTTTACTATCAATATCTTGCATTAATGTTTTATCAATATCCGGTTTATAAGTGATCTTTTGTTTATTATTATTATATTTAATTTGATTATCTCTTCTTAGAATAATTGTGAAATTATCTTTTATTGTACTATTTTCTATATCTTGATTTTGAATATATTTATTTTCATTTGATTGAGTTTTTGTAAGTTTATAAATATATAATACATTAGTCTTTCTAACATTAATATAATCGACTATTTCATCTGCTAAATTATCTACAATATAATAATAATCTTCTAATGAATCAAACCATTTATATCTACATATATTAGTATTTTCATCATAATCATAAGTTTTAACTGATATCCAATGACCAACCGGACCATTAGTAAATAGAACAACATAACCTAGTATATTTTTATCAATAGATATATAACTTTTTAGTTTTGATATATTTGATTCATTCAATTCATTTGTATTATTTATTTCAATTTTAGAAATTAAAAAGTTATCTTCTGTTTGTTTATATTTATTATGAATAAAATTATTAATCTTTCTTAATAAGTGATGTACTATTTCAGTAGTATAATCACCTTGATCTATATCTATTTGATATAAGTCATTAATTAATTTCTTTAATGGTTTTATAGAAGCAGGTATAATATTATTTTTGTTGAAAATAATTGCAGTCCCCGTATCATCTTTATAATCGATAAATAATTTATTATCTAGTATTTGTATGCGATATTCATCTTGATTCGAGCTTGATTGAATTTTAATATAACCTGTATCAATTAAATTATTTAGAATAGAAGGGATAACATTAATTTGGAACTTACCATTATTATTATAAAATAATTTGAAATCGAGATTTTCTAAATTTGTAGTTTTATCTTTTTTTCTTACTATTTCTATTTTATCAAAGTTGTGTATAACTATTGGATCTAGTCTATTAAATAAGGTATTATTTATTATAATCGATAAATCAATATTATTTAATAAATTATTTAAAGCGTGTTTTCCACAAAAATTTGCATCCTGCTCTTGAAAATATTCAAACGTTGATGGTACTGATGTAGTTGTAGTAGCTGTAGTAGTTGATATTGATGATTTGCTATCTTTATTCTTATCTATAGAATATACAATATTATTATAGAATGTTATACTATTTGATGTAGTGAACATAGCAGGTACATTGAGTAATCGTGCATATAATAGTGCATATCTATCAAGAGTAGTTAATACCATTTTACCAATTCCTAAATTTTTTTTATAAACGTCAATTTGTTTATTATTATAATAGTAAACGGCGTGTACTTGTGATAAATCACCACTACGTTTTATATCTAATAAAAATCGAATAAAATCATTAATATCTTTTTCAGTAATTTTAGTAACCGGAACATATAAAATGTCATTTTTGTCGTATATAGCTTTAAAATATGTAATTTTATCTTTATATTTATGATCATCATCTATGATATTTAATTTATTATCGACTAAAAATTGTTTAATATTTTTTTGATTTACTGATTTTCTAGTAGCAGACTCCTTATCTTTATCAGTAACGGACTTTGGATTTAAAAAACCTTTATAATCGTCTACAGTATATTCTCTAAGATTACCATCCGTCTCAGGTGCATATATTTTTTCCCATTTTCCATTATTAAATTTAGTTTCATTTTGAATATATTCAAGATCAGTTTTATTTATTTTAGTAGTATTATAACCTAATAATAATGCGATATAACACATTTCAGCACTTATTATATAATTTTTATTCAATAATAGGTCGATTAAAGCATCTTTAATATATGCATTATTTAATTTATTCCAATTCTCACGATTACCATAACTTGCTTTAAGTATAATTGATTGGTTGTTTCGAATAAAAAATATATATGAATTGCAATTATCTCTTGGATCACTTGTAATATAAATATTTACGGATGATATAGTTGGTACTTTTATAAATTGTATTTTAGACTTTTGAATATCATTCCATGATTTATCTTTTATAAATTTATATGGAGTATAATCTAAAATCGATTTAAATATATTATATAGATTCCATCTTTTATCTACTTCTATATAATCTAATATATCATTATCTTTAGTTATAATACCGTTTGCATCTATTAAATCTTTATTTAATAAGTTATATGATAATGTATTATAAGCAATATCAATATAATCTACTTTGTTATTATAAATAGATACCGTTATATCAGTATCTTTAATATTATATTGTATATTTTGTTGTATATTTTGTGATATATATGTAGTATTATTAATAAATTTAGTAATATTGTTATAAACTTCTTTAGATAATTCATTATAAAATTTTTTATTTGTATCACAATCTTTTTTATATTGAATAATTTTGCCCTTGTTATAACTATAATAATCAAAATCCTGATTACAATTACAAATTTTAGTTTTCTGTAATGAATTTACTTTTTTTTGTGCCATATCCCATTTAGATGTCTCTTCATCAATATGAATATAATTTATATCTTTTTTATTATTAATTGATTTTATTGTATCATAGAATATCAAATATAGTGTAATATTAGTAGCATCAACCAAATTTCCAACTATTTGTGTGGGTGCAAATTCATTATATTTTCCTCTTGCAATTTTAATTTTTTCGATATCATAATAATCAAATTGTTTTCTTTTTGATTTTAAAGATGATGTAACTTGGTCAAGATCTCTTTTATAATTAAGCTTATCTAAATCAGTAATTTCGAATCCTTTATTGAATCGACCATCTAATTCGGTATTTTCTCTAAAAGCAACTGTTGAAACCGTTGAACCGGTTGAAATACATTTACCGGATTCTATTAAATGTCTCATAAAGTTTTCATCAAATATTCCATATTGTACTTCATCAATTATTTGAACTGGTCTATCATATAATAAATTTATTATATAGCTACCCGTTAATTGTTGACTTTTTTGATCGTGAAAAGAATCAATAATAGCAAATGTTCTAAATATATCATCCGTTTTATAAGTATCATTATTTTTATAAAACTCCGTTATAAATGATATTGGAGATTTAGGAATAATTTTGCTTATAGTAGTAGTTAATTTTTGTTTTTTGATTGGTTTTTTAATTGGAGTAGGTGTAAGTGTAACCGTAGATGTAGATATAGTGGATTTCATTTTATCATCTTTTATTTTATCAAATAAAGGTTTTATTGTTGATGCTATATCGATAATACCACTATCTCTAAGTTTTACATTTGTATATATAAAGTCATTATCTATATTATCTATATTATCTATATTATCTATATTATCTATATTAAATAAATCATTTATTTGTAATTGTCTCCCTCTTTTTACTGTACCACCCGTACTATTATATAGATTACTACAATTAATATGATCATCTATTCCACAATCATTTTTAAAATTCGTTAGATTATCTTTATAATTCTTATCAAAATCCTTTTTTCCTATACCAAAGACACCGGTATATTGGAACTTAGTATTATCTTTTATTAGTTGTTCACCTAAAATTATATCTAAACGTACTTTAATATTGTTCATTTGATTTAAATCATAGTTTTTATATATTTTATAAAAATCACTCATGATTTCAATAAGTTTTTGATTAAATTTAGATTGATTATCTTCATTAGTTACATAATTTTCATAACCCATTGTATAATTTTTTACATCATCATAAAATGATATTAATAAACAACTGATATTTTTTTGTAGATTAACTAAAGCAGTTTGTGGATCAATCATAGCTTGTTTTATAGCATCATCAGTTTCATCATTATCATCATATGTGTTATAAATGATGTCATCTTTTTCATCCTCATTAGTAATATAACCATTATTATCATCATTAACATCATCATCATCATTAATATCATCAATAACATCATCATTAGCATCATCATTAACATTTTGTGTATATTTTTCTTGATCATCATCTTCTTCATCATCATCCATGTTATTGCTTGTAGTTGTAGTAGAAATATTTATTAAATTTTTATGAATGAGCTTATATATAAAAAATGCAGCACCACCTTTAGCACTATCATACCAACGTGCATTATTTGCGGTGCTCATTTTATCAACATATATATTTGTACCATATTCATTTAATGCGTTTGATATAGTATTATTATCATTTGTATAACCTAAATTATCTAACATAATTCTCAATTGTGGTAGCTTAGGTTTTAGTTGTTTATATATTTCATTATCCGTGATATTAATATTATTAATTTTTATTTCGGGATATTTACCGAAAATTAATTCAACCGAATTTAAAAATTTACGTATATATGTTGTATTAGCAACTTTGGTTATATTAATTATATAAGGTGATTCCCCACTTATAAAATCTTTAATTTGATCATATGTTTTACATTGTTTAATCGTATCAATATATTCAATAAATAAATTAATCCAACGTATATTATAATCCGTAATTTTTGTTTTTTGTTCATCATCCCATATATCAAATGTATTATTATTTAGATTATATCTATCACATAAAATAGTAAAATAAAGCAATAAGAAACCTTTTTTAAAGTTATTTAGTTGTATCTCATTACATATTTGTTGTACTACTTTTCGTTTTTTAGAAGCCATAGTATTTACTATACATTCATAAAAAAAAGAATAATAAATATTGTGATTTATTCATTATTCATTTTCAATTTTATTTAAACTCTTATTATATTTACCTAATTTATTGCCAACTTCATTAGTTCCCTTAACAACTTCATATACAAATGAAGGGTCTTCATTACTGATATAATAATACTTTTTACCAATTTTAATGGTTTCATATTCAATTTCAGGCTCAGGTTCATTTTCAGTTTCATTTTCAAGATCATCAATAGGTTCAGGAATAATTTCGGGTGATTTAGTAGAAGTAGGAGTATCAGCTCTATTATTCATAAGTTTCAATCTTTTTTCTAAAACTTCAATATATTTATCTTTTTCTACTAATTGTTTATTTAATGTAGTATAAATGCTAACTTTTTTAAGACAAGCGATTTCATCAGTTAATGTAGCAAGTTTTTTTTTGAGTTGTTCATTTTCAATAGAAATATCATCATATTTTTTAATAAATTGGTTCAATTGAAATTCACAATCAGTATAAGTTGATGTAAGTTTATTTAAATCATTAGAGAGAATAGAGTAATCATTTTCAATATCTTTAATTTGAGTAATAAGATTAGAGAATTTATTCATATTGTTGTCTAACTTATAATACCGCGTAAAATCTTTAAATCAAATTTTTTCTTTAATTTCATTCTGCTTATCTATCATTTTTCGTGTAACTGCTCCCATCTGTTTCATCTCCTCTTCATTATACTTATCCATTATCCTTTTCCTCTTATTTCTAAAATTATCCATCGTATTATCTAAACCCGTATATTCTACTATTCCTTTTGTTAATGGATCCGTTGCTATATTCGGTTGCACAAAATTTCTATATCCCGTATCCACATCTAACGACATCAAATTATTCAAATCCGTCGGTATCAAACTTTTAAATCTAGTTATATTATTATCTACATATTCTAATCCATCCGCAAATATTAATAAAAACTTATTTATCATCGTTACTATATTTGTCGCTGATATCATCGCTACCCCTAATGATGGAAATAATAAACCCATATAATCTAGTGCTCTCTTAAAATCTTTTCTCTGTATACTCATTAAAAACTTAAAAAACATTGGCATCGAATTCACTAATGATATTATCGGCATCTCCGCTATCCCTAATGCCGTCGCTATTGGGGCCGTCGCAGTACCCAATCCCGGCACCGTTGCCGATGCAGTTAACATCGTTGTTAAACCCTTTAGTAATATCGGCGTCACAAATCCTAAAAATATTGCTAACCAATTTAACCATATACCTATCAAATCTATTATTATACTATTATACTTTCCAAATGTCTCCCCCTGTTCTAAATAATATAATGGAAAAAATATCATATCTATAAATCTATCCAAATTTAATCCTACTATCCAATCACTAACTATCTTAGATACTCCATCCCAATCTTTATCAGCATATGCATTAAAAAAAGGAATCTGTTCTATTATTGGTTTTACATCATCTCTTTCTGCAAATTCTTTATTATCTAATGCATCTAATACCTTTCCAAATACATTATCATCATAATTTATTATATCTAATGGTTGGCTATTTCCACCCTCCATTTTACAAGCTTCGTGATTCCCATTTTGCACATCACGTATTTCACTAACTAACTTAGAATGCTTATTATACATCATATCCATAAAATCTATAAAATACTCATTATCCAATATATTTTTTATATCTCTCTCCTCCAATTTTGTCTTATACTTCTTATTCAAATATTTTATCATCTCTCTACACGTTTTGTAATTTCGATATTGATAAATATCATACAATAAATTATTAAACACATTCGCATTTATAGCTATTGCCCTTTCATCCACTTTTACGTTATCATCTACCATATCCAACATTTTTAAATAATTTACAATCGAACGTATATTATCGACCTTCCTATTCATGTCCATTATTTATATCCATAGAAATTTCAAAATT
>Ga0315904_10010705_pt1 | contig 11814 bp, 5 predicted proteins | sample LakEriMetagenome_6_FD_203529 | JGI IMG/M metagenome (GOLD analysis project Ga0315904, IMG submission 203529) | Freshwater fungal communities from buoy surface, Lake Erie, Ohio, United States - Buoy 12 MA120 | ecosystem: Environmental > Aquatic > Freshwater > Lake | place: USA: Lake Erie, Ohio...
ATCCCCTGCTCGAGGTGCCGAACGCGTACCTCGCACCGCACCTCGCGAGCCGCACGATGACCGCCATGGACAACATGAGCTGGGTGGTGAAGGACGTGGCCGCGGTGCTGCAGGGCCGCGCGCCGCGGTTTCCGGCGTGGTGAGGGGGGCGGCTTCGTCGGCTTTCTTCACTGAGATTCCGCGTATCCAGACGTCTGGATTTCCGCGATCAGTTGGTTCAGATCGCTTGTGACGTACCTGTACGGGTCGCTCGGCCGCTTCGCGACAAGTGGCTCGAGCGACGGCGACTGGCGCAACTCCCAGATGTCGCGGAAGGCCTGCATCGCGCCGTCGCATTCGCACACTGTCGCGGCTGCGGCGGCGAGCTCAGCCTCGGCCATGAGCGCCATCGAGAGATGGCGCGGCCGCGATGAGGGCACGCGCTGCCCGGAAAGCTCGCGGGCGATCGATAGAGCAACCGCAAGCCCGCGCGAGGCGATCGACCGGCGCGCGTCGGCATCGGCAGCGGTACCGGCGCCAGCGCCCACCGGCACCATGGCAAGCGAAAGTCGCGCCGTCACCGCCATCTCAAGCGCCCGCCGCGCCGCGGCGACCTCGGCTCCGGAGTGCAGCGTTCCGCCGGTCTCGCGAAGCGGCGAGAGCACCACCCTGTCGATTCGCTCGAGCGCCGCGCGACGCCACGCCTCATCGAACTTTCGCGTCGGGCCGAGGTAGCGCTGCGTCAGCTTCAGCAACTCGGTGTAGCTCCGAAGGTTCGATGTGTCGGTCAGGAAGCACTCGAGATGACGCCCGATCACGAGGTCGAGCGAGGCCCGCGCTTCGACGGCAACCGGGTCGTCCACGCGTCCCGACTCCTCAGACGCACGAAGCCCTGCATCGACGAGTCGACCAAGCGCGGTCGCGTACTCCTGGAGTTCCGCCATCGAGGCCGCCTCCACCGGGAGGTTCAGGAATCGGCTTCGATACTCCTCCACAAGCGCGTCGGCCTCGGCTCCGAGCCTCGCGCGTTCCGCGTCTGACCGCGCCGCGCTGACCCGCGAGTCTCGACGCACGAAGGCCGCCTTCTCGATCGCGACCGCCAGTTCCGGGCGCAGCGTCGGCAGTTCCTCCGCCGCCGCGCGACCGACAAGGTCCCGGCGCCGCGCGCACTCGGAGTCGTAGAGTGCTTCCGCACGCGCCATCAACTGCTCGACTTCGCGTGGTTCCGCACCCGCCTTGATCCGCTCAAGCACCTCGCTCCAGAGGAGGTCGCCGATCAGAACCCGTAGGAGCCCCGCATCGCGTGCGACCCGAGTCCGCACCGTGGCGTCGGCCGACCGGAGTGCATCCGACTCCGCGTCGCGAAGCCCACGCTCCGCAGTTTGAAGTGCGTCGTCGCGTCTTCCGGCGTCGCGCAGCTCGTCCGCCTCCATCCGCACGCGCGCCACGCGCAATGCGGCGACGTCGGACGCCCCCCCGTCGATCGCAGCAAGCCGAGCAATCGCGTCGTCGGCGACCGCAAGCCACTCCGCGCGCGCAGCGTCGTCGCCGGCGCCCGACAGATTCACGCGGCGCGACGCAGCCGCGCGAGCCGTCGAGATCGCAGCGCGCCCAAGCAGCGCAAGGTCGGCGGCGAGTTCCGCCCGCCCGCGAGCGTCGGTCGGGCCAGGGTCGCCGCGATCGCAGAACCTGCGCCACGCCTCGGCCGCGCGAATCTGTGCCGCCAACAGGCCCCCGCGCCGCCCCTCATCGCGCGCGAGCTCGACCTCGGCCGCGAGATACGGTTCGAGAATACCCTTCAGTATCTCGCGCTGCGCGGCAAGAAGCCCGGCGCGTCGCTCGGCTGCGTCGCGCGTCGCCTCGGCGAGTTCCGTCCTCGCCGCAGCCGCATCGGCCTGCGCGGTACGAATCTCGCCTCGCACGACACCCGCCGTACCGGCACCGAGCCCAACGACGATCACGCCGGCCGCCAGCACCTTGGCGCGGTTTCGCCGCGCGTACTTCCGCACGCGATACGCAAGCGAGTCGGGCGCCGCACGAAGCGGCAGCCCCTCGAGGTATCGTCGTATGTCTTCCGCAAGCTCACCCGGCGACCCGTAGCGTTCGCGCCGTTCCTTGCGCATCGCCATGAGGGGGATGTACTGGAGTTCGCGCTGGAGCAGGCCTTCAAGCGCACTCAGATCCGATCCACGCGCCCGCGCGATGGCGCGTGCTTGCGCAGCGTCCGAACTTGCGATCGTCGAGATGCGTGAACTTGGCGCCGGCGGCTCCACGTCGCGCAGAATTCGGCGAATCTCCCCCCATTCGTCGCGGGATTTCAGCTCGCGGAAACTGAACGGACGGACGCCTGTGAGCACTTCGTACAGCATCACCCCAAGCGAGTAAACGTCGGTCAGGTTGTCGACGCCGACCGCATAGGGGTCGGCCTGCTCCGGACTCATGTATTCCGGGGTTCCGACCATCTGAAGCATGCCGGTCTGGTGCCCGCGCCCTCCCACCATGCCGGTCAAGAACTTCGCAAGACCAAAGTCAATGACAACCGGCCGCGGCCGCCCCGATGCATCGAACTCGACGAGCACGTTGTCCGGCTTCAGATCGCGGTGCGCGATGTTGTTCTGGTGCGCATGCTGCACTCCTTCGCAGACATCGATGAAGACCGAGAGTCGTTCCCGGATTCCGAGCCGCTCGCGGTCGCAGAATGTGGTGATCGGCGCACCGCGCACAAGTTCCATGGCGAAGTAGGGCCGGCCATCGACCGTCGTGCCGCCGCCGAACACCGTGGCCACGGAGCGGTGGCGAAGCTGGCTGAGGACTTCGCGCTCCTGCTCGAATCGAGAGATGTACTCGGGCGAGTCATGGCCGACGCGCACGATCTTCACCGCAACCTCGCGCGGCAATTCCTCGTCGCGCGCGCGCCAGACCTCGCCGAACGTCCCGGCGCCGATGCGCTCGATGAGGGTGTACCGCCCGAGGCGCGTCTCGGGCGACGCTCCCATGCCACCATCGACCCGGATCCGGCCGCTCGCCGGCGTCGGCGAACGCGACGTGATGTCCGGCGTTGGCGCGGGATTCGGCGCCGGCGAGAGATCGAGTGAAACCGTCGGCGCCGCCGGTTCGGCGGCGCCGCCAGCAGGCGCGTCCGCCGATGCCGACCGCTGCGCCGGCTCTTCACCCAGATTCGATTCCTCTCGCGCGCGATCGTCGGCCATCGAGGCCCTCCTCAGGGAAGGTGAACGCGGTCAGCGTAGCGTGACAGCCGATTCATGCTGCACGCGCCACGTCGCCACCACAGCGCGGCGTGGAGCGGTCACCGCGCCGCGTTGCACGCACCCCACGAGGAAAGCAGGATCCCGAGGTCGCTCGAGTCGATCACGTCCGAGCCGTCGAGGTCCGCGGAGCCGGCAAGACCCCAGGTCGTCAGCAGAATCCCAAGATCCGCCGACCCGACATCGCCGTCGCCGTCGATGTCGCCGAGGCAGCCGGGGTCCGTCGTCAGCTCAAACACGCGGCCGCCGCCATAGCCGCGAGGCTGGTTTCCGCCGGAGTTCCCCGACTTGAAGCCCGCGCCCGTCACCGTGTCGCCAAGCACCGCGTAGTCGTCCGGCGGTTGCGCGTTCAGGTCGGCACGACGGATCCGCCGCACGCCCTGCCCGTCGAACAGCACGTCGTCTGCGCCGCTCTCGAACACCGGGTTCGCGCCCCCGGCCGTCACGTTGTTGAAGCGGCGCACGAACGCGCCTTCCTCGACGCCTCCGACCAGTTCGCCCAGCGCCACCGCGAAATCCTGCTTGCCGTCGGCGTCGAAGTCGCCGATCGCCACGCCCAGCGGACGGTCGGTCAGCGGAAGCGCTCCGCCCGACGCAAAGCCCACCGACGTGCCCGGGTACACGTTCACCGCGGGCACGGAACCGAACTCGGCGCTCGAGAGCCCCGCCACCACCATGTCGGCGAAGCCGTCGGTGTTCAGCTTGCCGGTCTCGATCGCTAGCGGCTGCCCTGGGCCGAAGGTCGGCGGGTCGAGCGTCACGGTGCCGTCGCCGAGCACCTCGACCTTGAACACGCGGCCGTACTCGTCGCCTGCGGGCGCGCTGCGGGTCGCCACGAACGCGCCTTCCTCGCGGCCCGTGTCGTCGATCGGGCTCACCGGGCCCGGATCGGTCGGCACCGGCACCGGCGTGAACGGCGTCGCGTTTCCACCGACGATCTTGCCGGGCCGGATCGAGCCCGTCGCGGGGTTCGCGATCAGGAACGCGTGGCCGGCCACCGCCGGGTTCAGCGACGCAGCGTTGAAGAGCGGGCTCAGCGCGAGATGGGTCCCGCCGACGCCGACGGCCTCGGTGTCGACCACGGCGAAGCCAGTGACGTCGTCATTCGAGTTCCGGAAGAGCTGCAGCGTGCCCGATGCTCGGTTCAGGACGGCGAGGTCGAGCCTTCCGTCAGCGTCGAGATCGGCGCTCTCGACCGCGATCGGCTCGAGCTCGGTCGCGTACACCGCCTGCGCGCTCGCGCCGCCGTTCCCATCTCCGCGGAACACGTAGAGGTTCCCGGGCAGCGCGGCGCCGCCTGCACCCGTGCGCCGCGCCGTCACCGCGATGTCGTCGAAGAGGTCGAACGCCGCGGTGAGGTTCCGCGCCACGATCGCAGTCGGCTCCTCGCCGACGCCGAGATTCGAGTTCGAACTCCCCGCCGCACGCACGAACTCCTGAAGATCCGCGACCTCGAGGACAAGTTGCCCAGGCACCAGCTCCTCCTCGCCCTTCACCCTGAGGAAGCGATCGAGGAGCCCCTGCGCGGAGAGCGTCGAGTAGAACCCCGTCGATATGTTGGCGGCATCGATGAGTGTGAAGCGCTGGCCGATGTCGAGCCCGCCGGCGCCGAACGCGCCGAGCCTCACCACCACGCCGCCGCGCATCGAGGATGATCCGAGGGTGTGGAGCGGCGTCAGCGGCGAGGTTCGGAGGACGATGCTCACGTTCGAGAGCGGCTCGGTCTGGAACGACCCCGTCTCAAGCGATCGGAACACCGACAGCGCCCCGAGCTCAAGCTTGCCGCCGCCTCGGACCTGCGCGTAGCCGCCGACCTCGAACGCCTGGGTCAGCGCCAAACCGTCGAGAATCAGCGCCGCCCCGGCCGAGACGGTGAACATTTCGCCGACGCGGAAGTCGCCGCCCATCGTGAGCCGCACGGTACCGCCCGCAACCACCATCGACTTCACCGAGACTGCGGCGGAAGTCGTCATGGTGACGGTGAGGCCTTGCGCCGCCCGGAGATAGACCGCGGTGCCCGCGCCGGGGACGCGGCCGGAGGACCAGTTCGCCGGGTCATTGAATGCGCCTGAAGGTCCACCGACCCACCCAGCGACGTTCTCGCAGGCGTCGATCACGCCGTTCATGTTGGCGTCGCGCTCTGGGAAGAGGATGAGTTCGCAGGCATCGCCCACGCCGTTGTCGTCGCAGTCCTGCTGCTGCGGATTCGAGTTGTTCGGGCAGTTGTCGATGCTGTCGCTCAGCCCATCGCCATCGGTGTCGCGCTCCACGGTGGTGACGGTGAGGCGGAACGCGGTGACTCGGAGGGTCGTCGTGTTGCTGCCCGCTCGACGCACCGCGACCGCGAGGTTCGCGAGCGATGCCGGCGTCCATCCGCCCGCCGGCGCGGCAAGCACGCGGCCCGCTCCGCCGAAGCGGTAGGTGCAGCCGGTGTTGCTTGTGAAGGATTGGTTGGCAAGAAGCAGCTGCTGGCCACCCACCGTCACGCGAAGGTCGACCGAACCATTCGTTCCGTCGTTGTAGCGGCACATGACGTCGGCAACCACCGAGGAGATCGCACGATCGGCCGGAATCTGGACGCCGCTGAAGGTGCCCACGAGGTACGAACTGTCGGGCGCCACCCCCTGGCCTCCGTTGTACGCGTAGGGCTCGAACTGCGAGTTGCACGGGCAGGTGTCGCCGCAACCGGGATTGCCAGAGGCCTCGCCTTCGTCACGCCACGCGGAGTTGGTGTTGGGGACAGCGGACGCAAAGTATTGCAGCGTCTGGGCCGTTGGTTCGAGAAGGTCGGGAATGCCGTTGCCGTTCGCGTCGGTGGGGTTCACGTAGATCTGGTACTCACGGGAGACGCTGTCGCGGACGTATTGCTCCTTCGAAAGCCCGAAGATCGAGTCGACTCGCACCGCGACCTCGCGCGAGACGGCATCGGTCACGAACTCCGCCTTCTGCTGGCCCGCGATCGAGTCGACGCGCACCGCGACCTCGCGGGAGACGGCATCGGTCACGAACTCCGCCTTCTGCTGGCCCGCGATCGAGTCGACGCGCACCGCGACCTCGCGCGAGACGGCATCACGAACGAGCAAGTCGGTCGTCGTACCGCCGCCCGTGCCACCAACGAACACCGCGACCTCGCGGGAGACGGCATCGGTCACGAACTCCGCCTTCTGCTGGCCCGCGATCGAGTCGACGCGCACCGCGACCTCGCGCGAGACGGCGTCGGTTACAGGGATCGCTTGGCCGAACGACGGCCGAGCAACGCCGGTCGCTACGACAAGCAGCAGTACTGCGGCCCAAACGGACCGCCCCACACGAAGATGGAGCGTGCGGCTCTGCATGGCCGTCTCCAGGGTGCCGGCTTACGGATTGGGGAGGACGGCGCGCGCCATAACGGTTGCGTAACCGAGGCTCGTGCCGAGGTTGCCGGTGGCGATCCAAGTCGACTGCTCGAGGTTGCCGCTTTGGAATGTGGCGGACACCTTGGTGTAGTTCGTGTTGGTCGCAGAACGAAGCTCAACTTCGACCGTCGCGTTCGATGGCACGTTCTTGCATTCGAGCACGATCTGTACCTGAGGGTTCGGGACAACCACGTCGGTAGGCGACGCGAACGCGCCGGTTGGGTCCGCAGGAGCCGCAACACCTCCAATCGAAACCACTCGGATCGCTGGCGTGAGCGCGTGACGAAGGAAGACGAAGCTTGTGGGGAGAGGTGCGCCGCTGTAGGCTGGAAGGCTATTGCCAACTGTGATCGAGTTGCCCTCAAGACGGATTCGGCCATTGATCGCGCCCGTCGCTGTGACCGTTGGAATGCTGACCAATGGCGCGACAACTCGCACCTGACCACCTCCACCCGCCCCAAATGACCCACAGTGGTGGCTGTTGTACGGGGAGTCCGCCCGAATGGAACCGCCACCCATCACCCGCGTTCCAGACGCAATCAAAATCGCCCCCCCGCCGCCCGTACCATTCCGACCATCTTGGATACAGCCATTCACCGCCCACGAGCCACCGCTTCCGCCGATCAGCGGAAACACACCGCTGTTTCCAACCATCACCGTCGGCGCCCCATTGTTTCCGTTGCTTGCTCCCCAGCCAAACCCTCCCGTGCTAAACGCAAGGTACTTCGCTCCTCGAAATGCGCCCGGGCCGCCGTCGGCGTGGAAGGGTTCCCGCCCATTGGCCGCGCCGTCAAGGCGCACCGTCCCATTGATCGTCACATCCCCCTGCACCAGCCACACCACCGGCGGGTTCTTCGGGTGGTTCTTGAACGTCACCGTCACGTTCGACGGGATGTTCACGCTTGTGAACTTGTAGACCACGATCCACTGCTCGGGGTCGTACACGCCCTGCAGGTTGTAGTCGGCGGGCGTGTCCCAGGTCGCGGTCTTCGCGGTGCCAAGGTCGATCGTGACGTTCTGCGTCGGGTTGAAGGCCCCGTCAGAGCCGTCGGACGGCACGTTGAACTGGGCATGCGCCGCAGGCGTCGCTCCCACAAATCCCAGCAGTGATATGAGGAGTGCGAGGAGCGCAAGAGTGGTGAAAGATCCGTGAGGACGGCAGGTGTTTCGCATGGCATGGACTCCGTGACCAAGGGGAAGCGCGGGAGGGCGGTTGGGCGTGACAACAACCCTCCGACACGCCTCGCAAGCGACACGCGCGCGACGCGGCGCCAAAATCTCAAGAACCCGCTGCGAAAATCGCATGACGAACCGACGTCTTGCCGTGCGCACCTTCCCCGCGCGCATTCCCGGACTGATTGCCAGAACCCGCGTGTGCCGGCCGAGATGCAGATGGCCCGTCTCGGCTACCGCCCATTGCGGCCGGCACGCGATCGCCGCGGTGACCGGACGCACCTCCCACGCAACCCCCACGCAAACCTCGAGAAACCCGTTACTTCGACGTCGTCCCCGGGGCGCCCGTGAATGCGTCCTGAAAGCTGACGTCGGTGGCGTTGTGGATCTCGATCGCGAGTTCGTCGGCGAGGGCTTCGTCGCCCACAAGGCCCGCTCGTCCGTAGCGAACCTGCAGGAGCTCGACGCTTGCCGGACCGGTTCGTTCGGCCTCGGCGATCTGTGCGTCGAGTTCCTCGAGCAGCCGCGCCCGGAGCTCGTCGAAGCGCGCACGTGTTTCCAGACCGACGCCTCGCTTCTCCTCCTCGCGCATCGCCTGATACGCCCTGCCCACCACCTCGAGCGTGGCGTTCACCCGTGCGTGCGCCGACTCGGGCTGCGGGCGCGAGGCAGACTCTGGAGCGAGCGGGGCCCGAGCCGCTGCGAGCCCTCGTTCGATACCGCGCACGAACTCCGCCTCGTCGCCGCCACGCAGGGCGAGCCATGCTTCGGTGGCTGTGAGCAGCGAGTCCCACTCGCGAAGTCTCGGTGACCACGTGTCGCTGTAGCGAATTCGCTCGATGATCGACCGAGCCTCGGCCGCGATCTCCGGACGCACCTTGCTGTCCGCACACTGAAGCCCGTAGGAAACCCGGAGCATCTGTACGTCAAGGTACGGAAACGACATGAAGACGACGTTCTGCTTCACGGCGTCGTTCCGTGCGACCGTGGCGGCGGCGTCATCCAGCATGGCGACCGCCGCCTCGGGGCCGCGCTCATCGAAGAGGAGCGGGGCAAGGTGGATCGCCGCACGGAGATGGAAGGCGCCGGCACGAGGATGCTGGGGCTCGCGGGCAAGCAACTGGCCCGACAGCTCGAGCGAGCGAAGGAGATGCTGCCGAAAGGCCTCCCGATCGCCGCGCACCATGTCGGCGTGCATGGCGAAGAGCTGCCCTGCGGCCGCTGTGAACAGCGACACTGAACTTGTCGGGTCAATCGCCAGCGCGCGCTCGCCCGTTTCAGCCGCACGGTCGAGATAGGTCAGCGCCAGCTCACGCTCTCCCCGCTCCCAGGCCCGGTCGGCCACGCGCTGATAGGTCCACGACAGGTTGTCGGCGAAGAGGCGGCTCGTCGGGTCGCCCTCGTGCAACTCGAGGTCGATGGAGAGCTGCTCCTTCTCGGCCTCGATGAAGCCTGGCTCGCCTCGAATGGTGTCGAGCTTGTAGGCGAGCGCCACCGAGAGATCGGCGAGCGCGAGCAGGTCGCCGGGGCGCCGCGCGACAATCTCTCGGCGCATGCGTTCGGCCTCGAGCGCGAGTTCGCGCGAACGCTCGGACTTCTTGTCGCCCTTCATCAGCCGCGCGAGCAGTTCTTCCTCGACGCCCGCGGCGCGCGCCTTGAGGAGCTCGATGTCGCCCGGGCGCGCTTGGAGGCCCGCGCGCGTTTCCTCGGCGACCTTCGCAAGCAGGATCGCGCGCCGGTCGTCGGTACTGGGTAGATCGCGGATCTCGCGTGCGGCGGCGAGTGCTGTGTTCGCTGCGTCGAGGGCATGGTCGCGGGAGGCGCCGGCGCGGTAGGACTGCGCGACGAGGGGAGCCGAGGCGGCAAGCGCGAGGCAACCGAGCGCGACCGCAATCTTGCGGCGGGCGAGCGCCCGCGCCAGCCGTTCGGCAAGAGACGGCGTGCGCGCCGCCACATCGTCGCCGGCAAGCCAGCATTCGAGATCGCGCAGGAGCGCGTCCACCGAGTCGTAGCGGTCGCCGGCATCGCGCGCGGTCGCCTTCGCGATGATCGCGTCGAGGTCGGCGTCGATCGCCTCGCCTCTACCCGCGCCCGTGCGCGCCACCGTGCGTGCGGCACTCGGGATCGGCTCTTCAAGCACCACCCGCAGCGCCGCCGCGAAGTCGTCGGAGGGGACTTCGCGGGGCGCGCGCAGCGTCGCGAGCTCGAAGAGAACAAGGCCGAGGCCGAACACGTCGCTGCGGGTGTCGAGTTTCGCGCCTCCGGGCGTCAGCGCCTCGGGGCTCATGGCGGCAAGCGTGCCGAGCGCTTGCGGAAGATCGGTGAGGCTCGCGCGCTCGGCGCTCGCGGTGCGCACGGCGCGGGCGATGCCGAAGTCGATCACCTTCGCGTGCGGCTCGTCGCCCACGATCTGGACGAGGATGTTCGCGGGCTTGAGGTCGCAGTGGAGGACGCCGAGCCTGTGCGCGGCGCGGATCGCGGCGCACGCCTCGAGGAAGAGCTCGACGCGCGCCCGCAGCGGCAGCGCGTTCGTGCGGCAATAGTCGACGATTCCGCCGCCACGCACATGCTCCATCACCATGTAGGGGCGGTCGTGCGCGTCGATCCCGTAGTCGTAGATCCGCGCGATGTTCGGGTGCTCGAGTTTCGCGAGCGTCTGCCGCTCGGCCTCGACCCGCGCGGCAAGCCGCGGGTCGGACGCGTCTTCGAAGAGGAGCTTGACCGCGACGCGGCGCAGGATCGGTGACTCCTGCTCGGCGACGAGCACGGCCGAATGCGGACCGACGCTCAGCGTGCGCTCGATGCGATAGTGGCCGATTCGCGCTGGAATCGCGCGCGAGACTGGCTCGGGCGCCGCCGCCGCGATCTCTTGAAGTGCGCGCTCGACCGCGGCCTCGGCACCACCCTCCGCGGGGTCGGCGATGCCGCCGCGCTCGTAGTCCTCAAGAAGCCGCCTGAGTTCAGACTTGAGCTCCGCCGCCAGTTCGGCGCTGACCTCGAGCGCCGCGATCGCCCGCGCGGGCGCCTGCGGATCGCGCTCGAGCGCCGCGAGAAAGAGCGCCTGCGCCTCTGTGGCTGGTTGGGGGGCGGACCGTTCCGTCACACTCCCTAGGGCGTCGGAAGCGGAGCGCTTCGCCACAATCTTGCCGCGCGCCGCGCGCGGACTCACCCGTCGATCCCCCACCCCGCCGCCGCGCGCGACTTCCCCATCCAGATGCGCGCCAGCGTCCACTCCCGGCGCACGGTCGTCTCGGGAACGCCGACATGCGCCGCGATCTGCGCGAAGGTCAGCCCGCCAAAGAAGCGAAGCGCCACGATCTCGGCTTGAAGCGACGAGACGGTGGCGAGTTCGGAGAGGAGCGTGTCGACCGTGCGGATCCGGTCGGCAACCTCGGGGTCGAGCGCTGGGTTCGTTTCGGTAGCGTCGTGGTCGCCGAGCGAATCGGGCTTTCGCCCCCCGCCCCGCTTCTTGCGCCCGACCCCGCGCGCGTGGTCGACGAGCACATGACGGATGGTGATGACCGCATTCGCGATGAACCAGTGCGTGGCGCCCGCAGGGTTGCGGGCCTTGTCGGCGTCAAGCGAGAGGAGCCGCAGGAACACTTCATTGGCCAACGCCGTGGCCTGGAGCGTGTGATCGACCCGTTCGCCCTCGAGACGTTGCTGGCAGATCGCGCGCAGGCGACGGTAGAGCGTGTCGAACTCGACAGGCGCGGGCACCGCACGCGCTGCGGCGGACTCGGCGGCACCTGCCTCTTCGACGGGCGGCGATCGGTGTTCAGAAGGCTCCATCGTTCACATCGCTTCCGCGCGGACACCGCGCGGGTGGCAGCGAAGTAGACCCCACGAACCAGCTCCGCGCAAGCGCGGACGACTAGGTTCTGTCTGACGGATCGCCGAAGGCCAAGACTGATGATCCTTGGAATCCGCATCGGCGCCCGGTTGGCAAGGAGGGGAAACGAAGCTGTATCCCCAATGATCCAACCACGCGATACAGTGAG
>Ga0315904_10010706_pt1 | contig 11813 bp, 9 predicted proteins | sample LakEriMetagenome_6_FD_203529 | JGI IMG/M metagenome (GOLD analysis project Ga0315904, IMG submission 203529) | Freshwater fungal communities from buoy surface, Lake Erie, Ohio, United States - Buoy 12 MA120 | ecosystem: Environmental > Aquatic > Freshwater > Lake | place: USA: Lake Erie, Ohio...
TCCGCACCACTCAAAGTGGTGGCACCCATGAAGGGCTGTCGCAGTCGACTGGTTCCGTGCTCGCGCTGCGCGCTCGGCACCGCCTGATGCCCCTCACTCCGCCTTCGCCTTCTTCCAGCCCCACGCCATGTGTTCCTCGCGGGCTGGGCAGTTGTCCTTCACCTTGGTGAAGCGCACGGTATCGCGGACGACCTCGAAGGCGTAGACACCGGGAATCTCCGCGCACATCGCCGCGCCTCCCAGATTCGTGAACGTCGCGGCCGAGCCCTCTGCGTCGAGCGTCCAGCGCCCGACGACCGAACGCGCCGGCGCGCCACTCCGTGCGGGAATGTCAATGCTGAAAAGCCCTGTCGGTTCGACCATGAGCGTGGCGCCGTCGAGGTCGCTCGTCCATGCGCCGACGAAGGGCGCGTCCTCGAGCGCCTTCGTGTCGACGGCGTCTGCGCGCGGCGCGCTGCTGCACGCGGAGAGCGGCGCGAGCGAAACGAAGGCCGCAGACGCGGCAACGATCAGACGGATGGAGCGGTTCATGCGGTCCTCGATGCTTCAGAAGGTGCGGGGGCGAGCCGGTTGACGCGCCGCGCGATGCTCTCGACGCGCGCGAGGCGTTCATCGAGCGCCGCGCGCGTCGGGGCGACGACGCCAACATGCGCGACCTTGCGCCCCGGGCGCGGGCTCTTCCCGTAGAGCTGGAGCGACGCGCCCGGGATCGCAAGCACTTCCTCGCGCGCGGGCAGGCCGCCGACGAAATTGACCATCGCGGCGAATTCGGCCATGCCCGTGTCGCCGAGCGGAAGGCCAGCGACCGCGCGCATGTGGTTCTCGAACTGGCTCGTGCGCGCGCCGTGGATCGTCCAGTGGCCGGAATTGTGGACGCGCGGCGCGACCTCATTCGCGACGATCGTCCCGTCGGCGACGAACATCTCGAGCGCGAGCGTGCCGACATGCCCGAGCGCCTCGAGCACGCGCCGCGCGTGGCCTTCCGCCGCGCGCGCGAGTTCGTCGGACACGCGCGCGGGCGCGATCGAGCGGAAGAGAATGCCCTGCGTGTGCAGGTTCTCGACGATCGGATACGCGGCAATCTCACCGTTCGCCGCGCGCGTCGCGACCACGCTCACCTCGCGGTCGAATGGCACGAACGCTTCGTAGATGCAGGGCGCGTGGTCGAGCGAATCCCACGCGCGCGCGAGTTCGTCGGCCGAATGCACCACGCGCTGGCCCTTGCCGTCGTAACCAAGCGTGCGCGTCTTGAGGACGCCGTGCGTGCCGACGGTCGCGAGCGCGAGGTCGAGCTCGGAGCGCACGTTGATCGCGGCGAATGGCTGCACGGGTACGCCCGCGCCGCGTAGAAACTCCTTTTCGCGGATCCGGTCGCAGGTGAGCTCGAGCGAGCGGAGGCCCGGATAGACGGGCTTCCGCTCGGCGAGAAACGCAAGGCTCGCCGCCGGGACATTCTCGAACTCGAAGGTCATTGCGTCGACCGACGCAGCGAACTCGGCGAGCGCCTCGCGGTCGCTCCACGTTGCAGAGATGTGCCGGCCCGCCACGCGCGCGGGGGCATCTGGCGACGGGTCGTAGAAGACACACTCGATTCCGAGCGGAATTGCAGCAAGCCCGAGCATCTGCCCGAGTTGGCCGCCGCCGAGGACGCCGATCTTCGTCGCAGTCACTTCTGCTTCGCCTTTCGCGCGCTCGTCCGAGTCGAACCTGCGCTCCTTTGCGCGCGCGGCTTCGCCGGCGCGGAGATCACCCCCGGAATCGGGTTCGCGAGCACCTTCGCGGTCTGGTTCGCGCGGAATGCCGCGAGTTTCTCGGCCACGCCCGCGTCATGGTGCGAGAGGATGCTCGCCGCGAGAAGCGCGGCATTCACCGCGCCAGCGCGGCCGATCGCAAGCGTTCCCACGGGAATGCCAGCAGGCATCTGCGCGATCGACAGGAGCGAGTCGAGGCCCTTGAGCGCCTTCGACTCGACTGGTACGCCAAGGACGGGAAGATCGGTCTTCGACGCGCACATGCCGGGAAGGTGCGCGGCGCCACCGGCCCCGGCGATGATGACTTTGATGCCGCGACCGCGGGCGGAGGAGGCGTACTGAAACAGGAGATCCGGCGTCCGATGGGCCGAAACCACCCGGCACTCATGCGAGACGCCGAGCGAAGCAAGCATCTCGGACGCATGCTGCATCGTCTCCCAGTCCGATTGCGAGCCCATGATGATGCCGACGGCCGGAGCGGGCCGGGTGGTTGCGCGCGGCTTGGATCGGGACGGGGCGCGGGTCGCGTCGCGGGGCATGGCGCGATGGTACGGAAAGGACGCTCAGGCGTGGCGGTCGAGCGCGCCGCGCGGTGGGGGCGTGGTCCAGCTGCGCGCGGGGCGTGGTCCGGCTGCGCGGGGCGTGGTCCGGGGAGGTGCTACCATCTTCCTCCCCCGGTCTCGGCCGGTTCGCCCCGAACACCAGAGCCCCCCATGAGCGCCATCCGCGTCAACGGCCAGTACTGCCTCCTCCGCGACGTCGAGAAGAAGGACTTCGTGGCCTTCGTGAATCTCGTGATGCAGAAGATCACCGCGGCGGAGCCCATTCCGCATACGGCGGCCAACGTCGTGGCGTCGCTGCTCGCAGAGGGGAAGACCCAGCAGGAACCGATCGTCCAGGCCGGGCTCCAGTCCTGCGCGTCGCTGGGCATCAAGAACATGTGGGTCGATGGCGGCACCGCCAACGTCACCGAGGAGACGCCCACCGACGCCGCTGCCGGCGCCGAGACGGCCTTCGGATTTGCGGCCATCGAGTCGGGGCTTGCGCTGGCCGCGGCCATGTGCAACGCGTTCCGCCGCAAGATCCGGGTGAACGAGGCCGAGGTCGCCATCGTCCGACAGTCTCGCGAGCTCATGGTGCAGCTGAGCCAGCGCGTGAGCGCCGCGAAGCAGGTCAATGAGCCCGTGTTCGTGACGGCCGGCCGCGTGCTGGGCGGCATGATGAAGGACGGCAAGGCGCTCGATGACCCCGAGCTGATGACCGTGCTGTGCATGCTGTCGGATCTCGGCGCGACGGGCGTGCGCCTCGACATCGAGAAGGGCATGCTGGGGTTTGGTCCCTTCAATCCAGCGCACGCGATGGCGAGCGCGATCCTGCAGGGTCTTGACGCCGAGAAGGTGAAGATGGTCCGCGGTTCGATCGAGAAGACGAACGAGCAGTTCAAGCGCCTCGCCGACCAACAGGGGGGCGGGGCCCAAGGTGGCGGTCAGGCAGGGCAGCGCGAGCAGCGGCTCTCGGTGCCTGCCGTGATGGGCACGCGTCGGCGCCGCTGAGCTTTCGCGGTCGTGCGCAAGGTTCTGAGTCCCTCGTGTGCGACGCGGTGATGGCCCCCACGCGACCGCGCGGCCTTCTCGGGCCTTGATTGTGGACGATGGCTTTGCGCCGGAGCCCTGTTCGGGCATGATGTCGACTGCATGATTCGAACCGCAGCAGCACGAACCTTCGCCATGCGAACGCAGAGCCTTGTGCATGCGGTTGCAGCGGGTGTCGTCGTCGCGATCTCGTCGACTTCGCACGCGGCGCCGGGTGCCGTCGCGGGCGGCGGCCAGGAAGGGCTCCTGCGGAGTTCGCTCGGAGCCTCGGCGCTCGAGCGCCTGCGCGATGCGCTGGGCCAGTTCATGCGCCCGGCAGCGTGGATCGAGCTCCTTCTCGGCATCGGCCTCGCGCTGGTTCTCGCGGCGCTGATCGCATTCCACCCGCGCGGCCGACGCAGGCCCGACGCGGTGCACGCGATGGACGAGCGCAAGACGCTCGTGATCCTCGGCCTCATCGGCGCCGTGGTCGCGGCGCTCGTCGTCGTCGATCAGGCGATGGCGCTCGTCGTCCTCGGCCTCGGCGCGCTCATCCGCTTCCGCACGCTCATCGCCACGCCGAACATGAACGCCCGCGCGATTCTCGTGATCGCGATCGGGCTTGCCTGCGGACTCACGCAGTATCTCCTCGCCATCGTCGTGGCCCTCGCAGCGTGGCTCCTCATCTGGTGGATCCAGGCGCGGCGCACCGCGGAGGTGAAGATCCGGCTGCTTCCGATGGCGGATCGCGCGAAGGCCGAGCTCGTCGCGTCGCTTGAACTTCGAAGCGCCGGGTGCCATGTGCGTTCGCTTCGCCCAGGGAAGTCGGGCCGGTCGTTCACGATGGGCCTGCAGGCGCCCGAAGCGCTCGACGACGAGGCGATCCGACGTCGCCTCGAGACGCGCCTGATCCCGGAGGTCGGAGCGGTTGAGATCGAGACGCGCAGCGCGACGTGATCACTTGGCGATTTCGGCGCGCCAACGCTCGATCGTGCGCGCCTTCTTCTCCGGCCGCAGCGAGCGGAACTGGTTCGCGTCCGCGAGCGACGCGAAGCCGATCGCCTCGCCTTCGTAGACGACGGGCGCAGCCGATGCGTTGAGCGTCTCGCCCGTCAGCGGGCAGGTCGCGTTCGAGATTCCCTTCTGCGGGAGAACCTGATCCTTGGCCAGACGCGCGCGCTGCGAAGCGGAGAGCGACGCAAACTGGCGCGCGTTCTCGCGGCCCTTGCAGTAGACGGGGTAGGTCTCGAAGAAGGCGGCCTCGTCGAGTTCGGTCACGGGTTCGCCGGTGATCGGGCAGAGGCGTTCGGTCTGCACGATCGGGGTGATGACCTCGACGGTCGGAAGCGTGCTCTTGATGCCGGGCTGGCATCCCGGCGCGACGACGCCGAAGAGCGCGAAAGCGAGCAGGCAGGAGTTGGAGAGCAGCTTCATGGTCTGTGGCCTTTCGGGAGAGCGTTGCGTCTTGACGAGGTGAAGGAGCGTCGAGCAGTCCACGCGTCGACGCAAGGCCGACGACGCGCCAAACGCACGCTCTTCACCTCGAATGAACCAAACCCTTACAGAACGGACTTCCGCATCCGCGGCATGCGCGGCGATTGATCGAGGATTGCAGTTTGCATTCCATTCAGATCACATGAAGCGAGGGGCCGATTGTTCAGGAGAAGGCTTTATTTCCTGCGTTTTTGCCATTCCTTGACCATGCCTTCATATGAAGGTTGTGTGAAGGCTCTCGCAGCGCCTTCATCTCGCCCTGACCAAATCCTTGTTCTTTAGTGTGATGCTCCTCGGTCCACCGCGGTCGCGCCGGGCACCTTGCCCAGCAGGCTGAGAGGGCCGTTCACCTGTCCATGCCAGTCAACACCGTTCAGCAAAGGAGCACCACGAAGATGAAGACGAACATCACACGATCGATCGGAGGTCTGGTTGCAGGCGCGACCACGCTCTCGATCGCGGGCGCCGCGCTCGGCGCAGGCGGCGAATCCATCGACACGGCGTCGCAGATCGCAGAGCTCAAGGCCGCCAACGCGGCGCTCGCCGCGAAGGTCGAGAAGCTCGAGCGCGGCGCCAACGGCGAGGAATGGCTGACGGAGCAGCGCGCGAGCGAGATCCGCGCGATCGTCTCCGACGTCCTCGCCGACGCGTCGGTGCGCGACAGCCTCCAGGCGTCCGGCGCAACCGCCGGCTGGAACAAGGATCAGGGCGGCTTCTTCATGGCGTCGCCGAGCGGCGACTTCAAGCTGAACCTGCGTGGCCAGGTGCAGGTGCGCTGGGCCTACAACAACCGCGACAACAGCGGCCTCGGCGCCACTGCTGCGAAGGAAGGCAACTGGGGCTTCGAGAACCGCCGCACGAAGCTCACCTTCACGGGCTTCGTGATCGACCCGAGTTGGACGTACGAAGTGAAGCTTGTCGCGAACCGCGCCACCGGCACCGTGACCGGCGCGACGTACAGCGCGAACAACATCGTCGGCTCGGTCGAGGAGATCTTCGTTCAGAAGGACTTCGGCAACGGCATGATGCTGCGCGCCGGACAGTTCAAGGCTCCGTTCATCCGCGAAGAGCTCGTCTCGAGCGCGTCGCAGCTCACCGTCGAGCGATCGCTCGTGAACGACGTCTTCTCGACGAAGTTCGCGCAGGGCCTTCAGGCCGAGTTCGGCGGGCGTGCCGGCGAGCAGTGGCGCGCGACGGTGTTCTATGGCGATGGACTTCGCGCGAATGCGTCGAGCGTCCCGAGCTCGGCCACCGCGAACGCCGGCGGCTACTCCGGTTCGTACACCACGAGCTTCAACCAGAACACGACGAACTGGGCCTTTGCCGGCCGCGTCGAGTATCTCGGCGCCGGCAACTGGCGCCAGATGCGCGACCTCAACAGCTACATCGGCGACGACAAGGGCTGGATGATCGGCCTCGGCGCGATGGGGCAGAGCCTTCGTCCGAGCAATGAGGGCACGCAGACCGCTTCGACGACGGACTCGATGTGGGGCGTGACCGCAGACCTGACCGTCCACCTCGGCGGTGCGACCTTCTACGCCGCGGGCATCTACCGCGACGTGCAGCTCGCCGGCAACGTCGCCACCCGCGGTGGCGGCACCAGCGACAGCATGGGACAGTGGGGCGCGGTCGTGCAGGGCGGCTACTTCCTCAACAGCGAGCTCGAGCTGTTCGCGCGATATGAGATCGGCAGCACCGACACCGACAAGTTCCGTGTGGCCGAGCCGGGCGTCGAGCTCGAGTCGAACAACATCGTCACCGTGGGCCTCAACTACTTCATCGGCGGCAACAAGGACATCAAGTGGTCGTCCGACGTCGGCTTCGCCATGGCTCCGATCGGCGACTTCAACAGCTCGGGCGCCGATTGGCTCTCGGATGGCTCGTCGACCACTGGAAACGGGTTCACGAACGACGGCCAGTGGGTTCTCCGCTCGCAGATCCAGATCACCTTCTGATCGCTCGATTTCCCCCGGGGGCAACGGCCGACCGACTCCGGCCGCCCCGGCGAGATTCATGTCATCCACGCGCCGCCCGGACTCTCCGCCGGGCGGCGCTCTTTTTGGTTGCCTCGCGCCTCTCGCGCATGCGTTAGCCTGTCCATGTGCACGGACGCGGCGACGATCATGAACATGCGGGCACGGAGGCCACGGAGGCCACGGCGGCTGCTGAGACGGCGACGCCTCGACTGTGGGCTCCGTTTCGCGCGCTCGGCGCCTACTCGGAGCTGGTGTGGCCGGCGATCGCCGGACCGGCGCTTGTCGGCGGCTATCTCTGTGAGCGCTCCGAGTGGGTGATCGCGGCGTACGCGCTGTACTCGGTCGCGTACGTCGTTGGCGGCTGGGAGGCGACCCGCGAGGGCCTGCGCCAGTTGCTGCGTGGCCGCCTTGACATCGATTTCCTCATGGTGGTGGGCGCGATTGGCGCCGCGCTCGTCGGCGAGTTCGCCGAGGGCGCACTGCTGCTCTTCCTCTTCTCGCTCGGTCATGGGCTCGAGCACCTGGCGCTGTCGCGCGCGAAGAGCGCCGTGAGCGCGCTGGCGAAACTCGCGCCAAAGCGTGCCCGCGTGCGCGGCGCCGATGGAGTCGAGCGCGAGGTCGCCGTCGAGAAGCTCGCCGTCGGCGACATCATCGTCGTGCGGCCTGGAGAGCGCATCGCGGCCGATGGCGAGGTGCGCGAAGGCCGCTCTGGCGTCGACCAGAGCCCGATCACGGGCGAGAGCATGCCGGTCGACAAGGAGCCGGGCAGCGCGGTGTTTGCGGGCTCGCTCAATGGCGACGGAGCCCTTGCGGTCTGCGTGTCGCGGCCGGCCTCCGACACGCTCGTCGCCCGCATGGTGCGTTTGGTCGCGGAGGCGCAGGCCACGAAGTCGCTTGCCGAGCGCGCCGCCGAGCGCTTCACGCGCATCTATGTGCCGTGCGTGCTTGTCGTCACGACGCTCGCGATCATCGTGCCGCCGCTGTTTGGCTGGCTTTCGTGGAGCGAGGCGTTCCTTCGCGCCATGAGCATGCTGATCGGCGCATCGCCGTGCGCGCTTGCGATTTCGACGCCGGCCGCGGTGCTCGCGGGCCTCGCGCGCGCGGCGCGCGGCGGCGTGCTGGTGAAGGGCGGCATGCATCTCGAGGCGCTGGGCACGGTGCGCGTCGTCGCGATGGACAAGACCGGCACGATCACGCGGGGAAAGCCCGAACTCTCGGCGCTCTCGCCGATGCCGGGCGTCGATGGGGACGAACTGCTGCGCATCGCAGCCGCCATCGAGCAGTCGTCGAGTCATCCGATCGCGAAGGCCGTGGTCGATGCAGCGAAGGCGCGCGGCATCGCGGTGCCGCCGGTCACCGACGCCATCGCCGTGAAGGGAAAGGGCGTCGAGGGCGTGGTGGATGGCGTGCGCGCGGGCGTCGGGCGTGCGCGGCTCTTCGAGAACAACGCGCTTGTCGCCGATCCGCGTGTCGAGGAACTCGCGCGCACGATCGAGGCGCAGGCGATGACGGCGATGTCGGTGGTGCATGGAGCGCGCACGCTCGGCGCGATCGGCGTGAGCGATCGTCCGCGCACCGAGGCAGCGGAAGCGATCCGCGCGCTGCGCGACCTCGGATGCGAGGTCGCGATGCTCACGGGTGACAACGCGGCGACCGGTGCGAAGGTCGGCGCCGACGTCGGCGTGTCGATCGTGAAGGCGGGCCTGATGCCCGAGCAGAAGATCGACGAGATTCGCGCCTTCGTCGCATCGCACGGCGCCGCTGCGATGGTGGGCGACGGCGTGAACGACGCCCCCGCGCTTGCGGCCGCGACCGTGGGCATCGCGATGGGCCACGGCGGGACGGACGTCGCGCTCGAGGCGGCAGACGTCGCGCTGATGTCCGACGACCTCACGCGGCTGCCGTTCGCGATCGAACTCGGCCGCGCCACGCGGGTGATGATCCGGCAGAACGTGATCTTCTCGATGGGTGTGGTGGCGATCCTGATCCCGCTGACGCTTCTCGGCGTGGTGCCGTTGCCGATCGCGGTCATCTGCCACGAGGGAAGCACCGTGCTGGTCGCGCTGCATGGCCTGCGGCTTCTCTCCCGGCGCGACCGATTCGCCCGGAAAGATCGCGTTCGGGCCGCGTGACTCTTGCATCGGGGGCGTTGGCCCGTCACGATGGAGCACATGACACGACCTGCCGTTCGCCGTGCGCTTGCCGGCGCCTTGGTTCTCGCCTTCGCAGCTGATGTGCAGGCGGAGGTCTTGCTCGACACGCCGTTCCGGAATCACGCCGTGCTGCAGCGCGAGCGCGCGATCACCGTGACGGGCCGCGCCGAGCCGAACGAGCCGCTCGCGCTCTCGTTCGGCGCCGCGCGCGTCGAGGGCCGGGCCGATGCCGAGGGCCGCTTTGCGCTCGTCCTCGCCGCGATGCCGGCATCGCTTGAGCCACGCGAGCTCGTGGTCGAGGCGAAGAGCGGCCGCGCCTCCGCGAAGGACGTCCTCGTCGGCGAGGTGTGGTTCTGCTCGGGCCAGTCGAACATGGAGTGGCCGGTCGACGCGGCGAACGACGCGGACCGCGCGCGCGAAGCCGCGTCGAAGGTCGTGATTCGTTCGTACAAGGCCGAGCATCGCACCGCGAACAGGCCCGCCGCGCGCGCCGCCGGCGTCTGGCGCGTGGCGTCGCCCGAGACGGTCGGAGGCTTCACGGCGGTGGGTTGGTGGTTCGGCGTCGATCTCTCTCGCGCGCTCGATCACAAGGTGCCGATCGGTCTTGTCGACATCTCATGGGGCGGCACGCGCATCGAGCCGTGGATTCCGCTTGATGCGATGGCGAAGTCGGACTTCAAGCAGACGGCCGATGATCTCGCCGCGCGGATCGCGGCGTTCGAGGCCGATCGGCCGAACGGCGGCAAGGCGCCCGGCACGGAACCGCATGAACCCGCGGCGATCTATAACGCAATGATGGCGCCGTGGATCGCGTATCCCGTGCGCGGCGCGATCTGGTACCAGGGCGAGTCGAACTCGGGCGAGCCCGACAACTACCGCACGCTGCTGCCGCTCCTGATCCGCTCGTGGCGCGAGAAGTCTGGAAACGCCGACATGGCCTGGGGCGTGGTGCAGCTTGCCGCATTCCAGCCCTTTGTCGAGGGCGAGCCGGCGCAGGGAGCGTGGGCGCTCTTGCGCGAGGCGCAGTTGCGCGGCGCGCGCGAGGCCGGCAACGCTGGCATGGTGAGCGCGATCGACCTCGGCGACGCTGGCGACATCCATCCGCGCCGCAAGCGCGAGGTCGGCGAGCGGCTTGCGATGTGGGCTCGCAACACCGTCTATGGCGAGGCGTCGGTGGCCTGGCAGGGGCCGGAACTCGCGAGCGCCGGGCGCGAGAATGGCGCGATGGTGCGCCTGCGCTTCCGGCACGCGGAGGGCCTGCGCGCGACTGGCGGCAAGGCGGGCGGCTTCGCGTTGGCTGGCGCCGACGGAACGTTCGTGTGGGCCGAAGCCACGATCATGGACGAGGGCCGCGACGGCATCGTGCTGACCGCGCCAGGCGTGGCAGATCCCGTCGAGGTCGTGTACGCCTGGCAGAACAACCCCGAGCGCGCCAACGTCGTGAATGGCGCAGGGCTTCCCATGGTTCCGTTCCGCGCGAAGATCGCGCCAGCGGGGAGGTAGCGATGGGCTTGCGGATCCGAGCGCTCGCGGCAACGCTCTTCCTCGCGTGCGGTGCCGCCGCGCGTGGCGAGGAGGTGGTCATCCCGGCGCCGCTCAAGCCGCTGCTTGAGACGCACTGCGTGGCGTGCCACGAGGGCGCGAAGCCAAAGGGCGGCCTCGATCTCGCGGGGCCGCTTGCATCGGGCCGCATCGACGATGAGTCGCTGCGCGCGCTGCGCAGGCGCCTCGTGAAGCGCGACATGCCGCCGGCCGAGGAGACGGAGCGGCCGACGGAAGCCGAGTATGCAGCCGCGGTCGTGACGATCGACGCATGCGTGCCGCCCGCCGCGCGCGAAGTCTCGGCGGTACGCCGGCTGAACCGCGTGCAGTATGCAAGCGCCGTGCGCGACGTGTTCGGCGTGGAGCTCGACATGCGCGCGCGACTTCCGCGCGACGAGATCGGCGAGGGCTTCGATACCACCGCGGACACGCTCGTCTTGCCGCCGCTTCTCCTCGAGCGCTATCTGATCGCCGCGGAAGAGATCGCCGCCGAACTGGTTCCATCGGCCGGCCCCGCCGAGCCGATCGTGGTGGCGCCCGAACGCCTCGAGCGCCGCGGACAAGGCAACACGCGCGACGGCTTCGCGTGGCTCTGGACCAACGGCGCATTGACGGCGAGCTTCGAGATCAAGCGCGCGGGTCGCTATCGCATCACGCTCGAGGCCGCGGCGCAGCAGGCGGGACAGGACATGGCTCGGCTCGCGTTCCTGCTCGATGGCGTCGTGGTAGGCGAGCATGAGGTGCGCGCGACGCCGGACAAGCCGATGACGATCGCGTGGGAGGGCACGCTTGCCGCGGGCGAGCGTCGCGCCGGCGCGCGCTTTCTCAACGATTTCTACGATCCGAACGCAGGCGAACGCGCGAACCGCGACCGCAACCTCGCGGTCGGCTTCGTACGGATCGAAGGTCCGCTCGACGCGCCCGCATCGTCGCCGTTTCTCGAGCGCGCGACTGCGATCGCCGGCGACGGCGCGGCGACGCGGCGGCTCGGCAGGGCGGCGGCGGCGTTCGGCGAGGAGCTCTTCCGGCGGCCGCTCAGCGAAGCGGAGCGCGATGCGTTGGTGCGCCTCGCGCGAGAGGCGTCTGCGCCCGAGAAGGACCGCAAGGAGCGCGATCGCACGCGCGACCGCGAGCAGAACCACGAGAAGAACCACGAGCGCGAGTGGCGCGACGGCCTGCGCGTCCTCGTCACGGCGCTCTTGGTCGATCCACGCTTCCTGCTGCGGGTCGAGAAGCCCTGCAAGCCCGACGAGGCCACGCGCGTGCTTGACGGCAGCGAGATCGCATCGCGCCTCTCCTTCTTCCTCTGGTCGAGCGTGCCCGATG
>Ga0315904_10010708_pt1 | contig 11812 bp, 21 predicted proteins | sample LakEriMetagenome_6_FD_203529 | JGI IMG/M metagenome (GOLD analysis project Ga0315904, IMG submission 203529) | Freshwater fungal communities from buoy surface, Lake Erie, Ohio, United States - Buoy 12 MA120 | ecosystem: Environmental > Aquatic > Freshwater > Lake | place: USA: Lake Erie, Ohio...
TTTATCCGTTAATACAAGAACAATAAGAGAAGGGAGTAACTTTGTTAACAATCAAACAGGCGGCTGTCCGTCATTTGGATGAACCACAGTTGCTCCCTGATCTTTTTCCTTCGTTAAAACAAGAAGGCATTAGATTTAGACGTGGACAAGTAACAATGATTGCTGGTCAACCTAACTCTGGTAAATCTTTACTTGCACTTTTTTATGGCATCAAAGCCAACGTTCCAACACTTTACATTTCAGCAGACACAGATGCTTATACAACATCTATTCGTGCTGCAGCAGTTATCACAGGGCATATGGCCTCAAGTATTGAAGAATCACTTAAGAATGATGGTGCTGATTTTTATACCAAAGAACTAGCATCACTTAAAAAGATTGAATTTTGTTTTGACCCTTCCCCTACATTAGATGATGTTGACCTAATGGTTAAGGCTTATGGTGAGAAGTATGGCGAGTGGCCTCACCTAATTATTATTGACAACCTTATGAACGTCTCAGCTTTACACGACAACGAGTGGACTGGTATGCGTGACATCATGAAAGCCTGCCATCACATTGCTCGCGAGACTGACTCAGCAATTTTTATTTTACATCACACATCAGAAGCAGAGGGTGATCCTTTGTTTCCACCATCAAGACGTGCAATACAAGGTAAAGTTTCACAACTACCTGAGATGATTTTGACTGTTGCAATGGAAACCGAGCAATCAGAATTTCGTATTGCTTGTGTTAAGAATAGGTTTGCTAAACACTCTGCTATGGGTGATAGGTGGATAGCATTAAAGGTAGATGCAAGTCGTATGAAACTATCCGATGAAGGATTAATTGATAAAGCTAAAAGATATAACGGAGTCATGAGTGGTCAGACACAACTTTAAGAGAAGAGTAAGCAATGTCGGCTAAAAATAAAGCTAAAGGTTCTAAGTTTGAAACAGATGTAATGAAATGGTTACGTTCTAAAGGTTACACAGCTGAGCGTTTACGTCAGGCTGGTGCTAAAGATGAGGGTGATCTTGTTGTTTATGTTGCTGGTTCCCCATATTTGTTTGAATGTAAAGCAACGAAGAAATTTGATTTGCCACAGTTCTGGCGCGAATTAGAAATAGAAGTGTTAAATTATGCTGATGCTAGAGATTTAACAGTAGGTCCTATTGGTTATGTTGTCGTTAAAAGACGCAATGCAAGCATTAAAGATGCTTGGGTTATTCAATCACTGGACCAGTGGAGTAAACAATACAAACCATGAAATTAGCATACGCAGATCCACCTTATTTTGGTAATGGAAAAAGACTTTATGGTGAACTGCATCCTGATGCACATTTATGGGATGATAAAGAACAACACATTTATTTATTACAAACTTTGGATGTTTATGATGGTTGGGCTTTAAGCTGTAACCCAAAAGATTTAAAATGGTTATTACCAGAAACTCCTGAAGATAGTAGAGTTGCTGCTTGGGTTAAACCTTTTGCTAATTGGAGACCTAATTATCGTGTTCAATACACTTGGGAACCAGTTATATTTAAACCTGCAAGACCTAAAAAAGGATATCAAAAGGGAACTGAATCTGTAAGAGATCATTTGGTTTGTAATATTGCTCTTAAAAAAGGTTTATCTGGCGCAAAACCTGATGCCTTTAATGATTGGATATTACAATTAATTAATTATGAACCGGGAGATGAAGTAGTAGATTTATTTCCTGGATCTAATAGATTAGAAGAAGCTGTAAATAGAGCCAATGAGACCTAAACTATTAGATTTATTTTGTGGTGCTGGTGGAGCCAGCATGGGGTATCATCGCGCTGGTTTTGATGTAATTGGTGTAGATGTTAAAAGGCAAAGACGTTATCCTTTTGAATTTATCCAAGCAGATGCTAGAGATGTTCTTCGTGACCACGATTTTACAAAGTCTTTTGATGCTATCCACGCTTCACCTCCTTGTCAAATGTTTTCTAATGCAAGCAATTTAGCTAAAGGGCAAGACAATTATGTTTCCAAAGTTAATATGATTCCTTTAGCCAGAGAAGGTTTAATGATGACTGCTCGCCCTTGGATTATTGAAAATGTTCCAGGAGCACCATTGGAAAACCCTATAACATTATGTGGTTCATATTTTAAGATAGGTGTTAGAAGACACAGGCTGTTTGAATCTGGTGAATTTAACATTAAAGGAGTAGAGTGTGACCATAAATCTCAACCTAAAATAGTTGGTGTTTATGGAAAGCTTAGAGATAAGATTCCTGGCGGCGGCAAAACTGCTGACAGTATTGAAGAAGCAAGAGAAGCAATGGGTATTGATTGGATGATCTGGACAGAGATCGTTGAAGCAATACCACCTGTTTACACAGAGTATTTAGGGAAGCAACTGATTGAGGTAGTATGACCGGTAATCATGATATGGTTATGGTACTCAATCATTATGGAACTAAATGTAGTGACGGAAGAAGTTGGCAAAGCATACGTTGTGTTTTGCACAAAGATACACACGCTTCAGCTTCAATAAGTCCAGACAGAGAAATGTATTTTTGTTTTGTTTGTGACTTTGAAGGAAATGTGTATCAGTTAATAATGGAAAAAGAAGGGTTGGATTACCAAGATGCTATCAACAGAGCAGAAATTATCACTAACGGAAACCGCAAAGCGGTATCATCAAACTTTAAGCAACGAGGCAGTCTATTACCTCAAATCAAGGGGTATAGACCAAAAGGTCGCAGATACATTCCTGCTCGGTACAGTGACTGATCCGGTTGCTGGCCATGAACATGGCACAGGTTGCTTATCTATTCCATACATCACTGGCTCTGGTGTTGTTGGTATTAAGTTTCGTAAGATTGATGGAACCAATCCAAAATACATATGGCCTACTGGGCAAAAGATTGGTATGTTTAACGTTGAAGATCTTAAAATAGACATTGACACTATAGCCATTTGCGAGGGAGAAATTGATACAATGGTTTTGTCAGGGCTATGTGGTATACCAGCTGTTGGTGTTGCTGGGGTTACGCAATGGAGAGAATGGTTTCCTATGATGCTTGAAGGATACAAGCGCATATTTATTTTTGCAGACAACGACCTTAAAGAAGATGGTCGCAATCCCGGTATGGAACTTGCTAAAAGAATTAAAGAAGATCTTCGTAATGCAATAGTTGTTAATCTTCCTGAAAACAAAGATGTTAATGATGTGTATCTAAGTGAAGGTCCTGATTGGTTTAAGGAGAAGATTGCATGACAACAATCATTGGTATTCAAAAACCAGACCATTGTTTACTTGTAGCAGATTCACGTACCACAGACGAAGGTGGTCGTGCCTACTCTCATCCAACAGTTGCAAAGATAACTAAACGAGGCAAATTTATTATTGCTGGTTCTGGTTTAACACAACCATGCGACATCGTGCAACATATGTGGAAGCCACCATCACCACCAGCGCACGCTTACAAAGATTTATATCATTACATGATTGAATCAGTTGTGCCATCAATACGTGTGGCACTGACAGTCAATGGTTATCAACCGGAAAAAGATTCAACCGAGCAAGATTTTGTTTTTCTTATCGCTATTAAAGGAACTATATTTGAATTAGATGAAACACTTTCAGTATTAATGCGAGATGATGGGATCTATGGTGTTGGGTCTGGAGCTCCTTACGCCATCGGTGCCCTTCATGCTGGGGCTACATGGAGGCAAGCCATGCAGATAGCGGTGAAAAACAACGTGTTCACCGCTCCCCCTTTCATTACGCATAAGCAGTCCAAATGATTCCAACTTTTGTCGGTGGACCGTTTGATGGAGATGAAATAGATAAAGATATGGAAGGAATAGATGAAGTACAAATTTATTTACTCAACGAAAGGTCGGAAAAGATTTCGGTCTACGTATACTCGCAAGATGACGAAACAGGAAATTACTTTTATGACGGAGAGTTTGCTCCCGAAGAACTGGAAGAGGAAGAAGATGAATAATGACACAAGTGGAATGGGAACAGGTCCTGATGCTTCTAATAAAGCAGGGATTCAAGATAGTAGCGCACAACAAGCTGACGGAAACAATAACCATAAAGCTCCCACACGCTTCTTCTACGAACATCCAGCAGTCAAAGATCACGGAAGTGGCATAGCATTAAATGATTTAACATCTTTTATGGAATCGTTTAATGATTATGTGATGAGTCGTATTAAGGGTGTCGGTGCTGACCAGTATATGAAATCAACAGGGCAACTATTTGAAACATTTACTGTTCAAGAAACAGTTGATGAGTTGCTCGCAGAACTTGCTGACACTATTGCTTACACCAATTTTATTGCTATCAAAGTGATAGCACTATCAAATGCAATTAAGGACAAACAATGAAACGCATAGTAGTGCTATCGGATATGCAAATACCTTTGCATGACAAGAAAGCAATAAAGGCTGTAGTGAGGTTTGTTAAAGATTATGAACCAGATGAACTTTTTTGTGTGGGTGATGAAGCTGATTGCTTAGCACCAGCACGTTGGTCTAAAGGATACGCTGCAGAACACAGCAACTTACAACGAGACCTTGATGAGACCACACGTATTATGGGTGAGTTTCGTGAAGCGTTAGGTGATTATCCTTTTCATCTTATGAGATCAAATCACGGCGATCGCATACAGAGATACATAGAGCGAGATGCGCCAGCACTCGCAACACTAAGAGATTTAAAGTATGAAAAACTATTAGGCTATCGTGATTTAGAAATTACATACCACAATAAACTATGGAACTTTGCTCCAGGTTGGGTAATGGGACACGGCGATGAAGGGCCAACCAGTAGGTACAGTGGTGGCACAGCAATGTCATTGGCTAAAAAGATTGGTATGAGTGTCGTATGCGGACACACACATAAGCTCGGATACCTACACGAAAACAAATCTTTCAATGGAAAATATATTTCAAGTCTTTATGGTTTTGAAGTTGGAAATATGATGGATCTAAAACAGGCCACATATTTAAAAGGAGGAAGCGCCAACTGGCAAACAGCTTTTGGTTTGCTTTACATACACAATGGCAAGGTAACACCAGTGCCAGTACCAATAATAAATAACTCATTTGTAGTAGAGGGAAAAGTGTACAAATGGTAGAAGAAGACAAGTGGATTAAAGATGTAGCAGACATAGCACAGACTGTTGCTTACACAATTACACGAAACTATAAAGGTTATGCAGAAGTAGATGATGTTAAACAAGAACTACTTGAATGGTCACTCAAGCGTGCAGATAAAATACAAGAGTGGTTATCAGAAGATCTAAGCAAACAAGAGTATCGTCTTGGTATTAAACGTTTAGCTAAAACATTTAATCGCATGGCTGATAGATATTGTCGTAAAGAAAAAGCCAAGAAGCTTGGTTATTATGTACACGATGAAGCCTTTTACTCAACATCATTAGTTGAAGAATTACTACCAATGGCATTTAGTAATGAACTGATAACGAAAGATCCGGCAAGTGAGTTTGTTTCTAATGGTGGTGGAGACCCTGCTACAGCAGGATCATTTTTAGCATCAATGTATGACATGCGTATTGCTACTAAAAAACTAACCATAGAATTATATGAGATTCTTCGCATGCGTTACGAGGATGGCATGAACTTGGCAACTATTGGTGAGATTCTAAACCTTTCCGAATCAACTATAAGTCGTAAGGTTAATACTGCCGTTAGGCAAATTAGTAAAGAACTCGGTGGCGAATCACCCTGGACGTAACACAAAACATTTTGTCATTAAAAAACATACATAAGAATAAAGATGTGTATGTGCTTGGTTCAGGTGCAAGCCTAAACTTTATTGACCCAAAATTTTTTCACAAAAAAATAACTGTGTGTGTCAATGATGTTGGTGAAATATATTTGCCGACCACAAAATATGTTGTGACCAAGTATCACCCTGAGGCTGTAAGTTACGCTAAAAAAATGCCTGATGTTAATGTTGTTGTTAGTCGTGGCAGTCTTGGTGGGCAGTACACAGCAGCGTTACCTGTGTTAAAAAACTTGTACACTTTCAGTCACAATATGAATAAGGATGCTTCAACAAGTGTGACAACTGATTGGCCTGTGGAAGATGACAGTTTGTATGTGTCTTGGTCAAGCATAACCTCGGCTATGCACTTTGCTGCGTTTCTTGGTGCAAAAAATATTATTATGGTTGCTCACGATTGTGGTGAACTTGATGACAAGTCTTGGGTTGATGGTTATGTGTATGATACTTGGGATAAAACCAAAGTTGAGGAAGCCAAGGAACGAAACAAACAGTTTGAGATACAATCAATAGCAGTCAAAGGTAAACTTAAACAGTTATATGGTTGTAATGTTTATAGTCTTAATCCTTTTATTAACTACAATCTTGAAGGTGTCAAGTTTCGTAGTTACAACGAAATCAATTAAGCTTTTTGTATAACATCTTTCCACTTTTCAAAGAAGTAATCTTCGTCAGCTTCAGCAAGTTTCATTAACTCTGGGTTGTCCCTGGTTAATTCATTGCCGTGAATATGTCTAACCATTGCTGGTACATGAGCCACGCCACCTGCCCTACGTGCTTGAATATCAAGATCTCTATCCCCATACCACCAACGATATTTTTCATCTGGTCTAACATCTGAAGCTAAATCTAACACCCAACAATAACCACATACGTGGCCTTCAAATGGGAAAGGATAACCCAATGGTGCTTCAACTGATGCCATTGCATTAGCAATTTTATTTAATGGATCACCAGCAATGCGAACATCATCATTAAGAACAGCAACATAACGAGCGCCTCTGCCTAAAGCAAAGTCAATACCTTTATTCCACCAACGATGAATGTTTACTTCACCAGTGTCGTAGATATTATTAACATCATAATATGGTTCGTTGTCATTAACGGTATGAACAATAACTATATGGTTTCTTTCAATACCCGATTCAACAATGATGTCTGGTATGTACTGCCTTCTTGTTGCCGTAGGAATAACTAACCATAATGGTCTTTCTTCACTCATTCGCTTACCACCTTATCTATCCAATGTTTTTCAAATTCTTTACAAGTAACATGAACATTTAGATCACGTTCACCAGTGTCATACCTTACGTCAAACTGTGGCACAAGATGAGCCATTTCAAGCACTGGTACTAATAATAGCCCATCCTCAAAGCGAAAACAAATCCTGTGATAGATGTTGTAGTTCTCGTTATATGGTGGACATATAATCATGCGTTGAAGTTTTTGATATGGAAACTTAATTGTCACACTTGAATTAACTTTTAACCATTTAACCTCTAAATCACCAATGTAGTTTTCGCGCCCATTAGGGCGCACTTTTGTCATGTGGTAATCGGTAAAGAAAAATGGAGGCGTGGGATAAAACAACCACGATGGTTCTAATTCATTTAATGCTGTGACAACTGCTGTGGCACGTTTATCATCACCCCACACTTGGCGTATCGGTTCAAGACTCATTAATAATATCCATTTCTTTTATGAAACTCTAAAGCTTTTTGCCAAGAACCATATCGTTGCATAACATATTTATGTGCAGCAATAAGCTGAATACGAAAATCATCAGACTTTTCAATACCAACTAAGTCCCACGTTTTATCAACAAACTGTCCAAGACCATACGCTGTTGATTTACGATTACGCGCATCAGGATTCCAAGAAGATTCTAACATGATTAACTCATGCAATGCTTGGTATTCTTTTGCTGAAACCATTGATCTTGCATAACTTCTTGCAGACACAGGAAAGTCTGGTTTCCTTGGTTCCCTCTTTTGTACAGCAGGAGGTAAAGCGTTCTCGGTGTTAGTTTTCTCATCCAATGGCAACATCAATGCAAAGCCAATGGCAACTATTAACATTCCTACTACGAATTTAAGTTCCATTTACCACTCCTATTCCTAAGTTTGTAACGCTGTTGCTCGCTGGTACCACCCCAAATTCCCTTTATTTCAGGGTCTTTTAGGGCATATTCCAAGCATTTTTCAATGATGGGACACTTTCGGCACATCCTTTTAGCAACTATTGATTCATATATTGAACCTTTTTTGGGGAAAAATAGTTCGGGATCAATTTCAGCACAGAGTGCTCCGTGCCAATAATCTTTCGGTAACATTATTCTCCTTTGTTAGCCTCATTGTTACAAGTGCAATACCAAACAGAATGACAAATATAACATTTGCCCTCTTGGTCTTTATTCTCCCCCACGCACCAACACCAATGCTGGTTGTGCTTGTTTCGGAGCTTCGGGAACATAATTTAATTCTCTAATTATATATCGGAGCATTGCTTCTATTCGTTCTAATCGTTCTTCAGTCGTCATCATAATCCTCCATATCACCTGGATCAACGTATTTTGATTCCCAATCGTCATGCATTTCACGAATGTAATCATTGTATGCTTGTTGCTCGCAAATCTGGCATTCGCCAGACCAACTTTTACCACAGCAAGTAATAGCATTATCTAATTGATTCATTGTTTTTTTAACCATTCCTCAATTTCGTGTATTTTAAATCTGTATTGCTTTCCTAATTTGTAGCACGGTAGTTCTAAATCGGAAATAGCAGCCCTTACCCATATTGGGCTTTTACCAAAATACTTTGCTACCTCTTGGGTTGTCATCATTTTATCAACAACAATTTCTTCTATCATTTGTTCTCCTTAATTTCATGTGCATCTAGTTGGTAATTAGTTTCAATTGGGTCATCCCAGTTGCCTAACTCGTCAGCCAAATCTATAGCATCTGCTTCATTTTCAGCTTCAACCATTTGTTGTTGATCGTAACTAACCATTTTATATACTATGTATTTTTTCATTTGTACTTCCTTTCTGTTAATTTAATTATTTACCTGTCTTAACGATTTGTCAAGAACATTCAATCGCGCGTTCTCAGTGCACTAAACCCACCACCCACCACCCACCGACCTTGGATAGTTTTCCACAAGTTTTCCACAGCTTGTGGATAAGCTGTTGATATGTTGTGAATTGTTTTGTGGATAACTGAAGCGCGTGTTGCGTAATTTTAAGATTAAATTATGGTAAGAAAATGTCTGTTTTGTCTCTAATGTTGCATTTATCCCCTTTTGTCATAATTTGTCGGAATTTCCTATGATACACGATTGAATATGTCTTTGCAATTTGGCGATTTGTAGGGAATAATCAAAGTGGGTAACTCTGCCCGAATTATGAAAGGAATTAAAGTGACAATTTCAACTGATGTCCCGATAGTTGATGATGTTATTTACTCAGTTACTAATGAAGTTAAGTGTGATTGGAATGGATGTAATTGTAAAAAATTAGCATCAGAATTTGATAAATATTTTTTTACTGCTACTGATGTTGATTGTATTTCCAATAATCATTGGACGAAATACAATGAGACATTTGGCGATTCTAAAGTTTTTGCAACTGAAGCAGAAGCAATTCAATATAAGGAATTGAATCCTTTTGTTATTCGGGTTGATTCTAATTTTCTTGGTCAATGGGTGGTGAGATTTTGGTCAAAGAAATCTTTTTACTATTGTTCTATTCACTCTTGCAATTGCAATAGTTGTGACGATTTATTGCCGAGAAGCGTTGCAACTATGGTCGGCGATTATTATTACTGTGATGATTGTCGCGATAATGAATTTTCTTATTGTGACAATTGTTCAGAGTGGGTGGAATCGGTTTCTGATTTAGAGGGCGATTATTGGTGTCGTTATTGCATTGATTCTGTAAACGCTACTTGGTGCGATTTTTGCGATATGTGGGAGCGCCAATTATGTGATGCAAACTATGACCCTGATGATGTGGAATCTTGGAACAATTCTGATTATGACGGAATCATGAATTATTCTTTCAAGCCTGCTCGCCCTAATTTTTTTATGGGTTCTGTTGATTCTGATGATTCTAGGCTGTTTTATGGCATGGAATTAGAGGTTGAATCAATGGATAATTCAATGAGTGATGGCATGAATATAGTTAAGGAATCACTTGGCGAATTTGTTTATTTTAAGGCTGATGGTTCACTTGATAGGGGCTATGAATTAGTGACTTTCCCTTTCACTTTCAACTACTATTCAGAAGCGATTGACTTTAAGTTTTTGAGTGGGTTGCAGGGATTGGGTTATCGTTCTTGGTCTGCTGGAACTTGTGGGCTTCATGTTCATATTTCGCGTACCGGATTTGCTTCCTCTGGTCATATTTGGAAATTTGCACAACTGATTTTAAGCAATCAGCGTGCATGGTCTAAGTTGGCTGGACGCGATTCAAGTCGTTGGGCATCTTTTGACCCTGAACAAAATGGAATTATGAAAGTGCTGAAAGGTGAAAAATTTCCGGAGCGATATTGTGCCGTTAATTTGAGTAATGCCGACACAATAGAGGTTAGGATTTTTAGGGGCTCGCTTAATGAGAGGCGCGTTCGTTCTGCCATTGAATCTGTTGATTGTGCGATTCAATACTCCAGAACTTTAAGCGTTCACGACATTAATCAGGGCGCATTGAAGTTTGGCAGATTTGCTGATTGGGTCAATGAGAATCGCACCGATTGTGCTTCTTTCATAGATTTAATGTGTGAATATGGTTTGATTCCACAGCTTAAGACAAAAGCTTCTGATGCTGAATCTGGAATCCAAAGCTCATTTCGTACTGATTTGCAAGATGTGAACAACTCTCAGCGATCTCTTTCCGTACTAACTGACAATGTGGATGTCCCACAATGTCCGAATTCCGATCTACATGCAGAACTGGAGAACTAAGAATATGTGTCTATTAATGGTTGCAAGTCCTAACTACACTCCGACCCGTAAGGAATTGATGTGTGCCTGCACCAATAACCCTGATGGATTTGGGTATGCAATACATGTCGGGGATAGAATCCTGACAGGTAAGGGATTGAACGCTGAAAGTGTGGTGTCCAAGTTCCTGAAAGTTCGCGCACAATATCCGGATGCTTGGGCAATGTTTCATGCTCGCTGGGCAACTCATGGTTCAGTATGTACAACTAACTCCCATCCCTACGAGGTTGGAGGTCGTCAAGATTTGATTTTGGCGCATAATGGGGTCTTGGGTGTTGAGATTCCTGCAGGGGATGACCGAAGCGATACTTTGGTTTTTGCTGAAGATTGGCTTCCTAACTTCTTGGAATTGTTGGATGATGAATCTGGATTTGGTGAACTGGAAGAATTGGTATCTGGTTCTAAGATTTGCATTTTTTCAACTGCTCCTGAATTGCAGAATCAGGTCTATATTCTCAATGAGGATTTGGGTCATTGGGTCGGTGGGCTTTGGTGGTCAAATTATTCTTATCAGGTGAAGGATTCTTGGATGTTTGGGACTAAGAATTACTATTCATCCAATTGGGACTATGTGAAAGATGACGACTATCAAACTGATTTTTGTTTTAATTGTGAGATGTACGAGCCTCATCCATTGGTGGATTTTGTTTGTGCAACCTGTGGTTCATGTTTGGACTGCTTGACTGATTTGGATGATTGCCTTTGCTATCGTCCCGACCTACATCAGGAATCACTATTTGGGGGTGAATATTGATGAAAGGCAGACTTACATTTTGGGCATGCGTGGCGCTTGCCGGTGCTTGGTGGGTGCTGTTCTTTAGTTTGTTCATCTAATACATATCCCGATATGTGGCGCGTTCCGATTGGGGCGCGCTTCATGCTTTTAGGGGTCATACGATAGTCAGCGTTCCTGTTCCTATAACTTGGGCGTTTGTATGTAAATAATTGCGCGTTCTGCGTAAATCTGGAATCCTCTCTCTTAATAAATGAGTGTGCGAAGCACACGATTAGATGGGTTGGCACACCCACAACCAAGTC
>Ga0315904_10010709_pt1 | contig 11810 bp, 10 predicted proteins | sample LakEriMetagenome_6_FD_203529 | JGI IMG/M metagenome (GOLD analysis project Ga0315904, IMG submission 203529) | Freshwater fungal communities from buoy surface, Lake Erie, Ohio, United States - Buoy 12 MA120 | ecosystem: Environmental > Aquatic > Freshwater > Lake | place: USA: Lake Erie, Ohio...
GGTTGAGGTTCTCGGACACTTCGGCGCGGCCGAACGCATGATGCATAGATCCTTCGAACTCAACCCGTTCTGTCCAAATTGGTACTACCTTGGCGCCGCACGGGTCGCCTATTTTACGGGCAATTTTGCGCAGGCGGTAGATTTTGCTCGGCTCGCTCCGCCATTAAGGCTTCCGAAGCTCATTCATTTACTTTCCTTAGCTAAATTGGATCGCAACTCGGAATTCCAATCGGCAAAGTCCCAGTTTTTCCAAGCATTCGGATCGGATGCGGTTAAGAAAGCTATGGCGTCAATGCCGCCACTCTGTACGGATGCGGCACAAATGCTCGACGAAGGTCTTCGCAAGGCAGATCTGGCACTTTAGCAAGCATCTAATTATCATTCACTTGCCGGACAGTCCTTAAGTCCTGTACGCTCGGATCGCCTGGCAACACAAATCAGTCTGCCCCGGCCATTTCAAGCGCCGCGTCGCGCAATTGCTCCAAAGCGCGGCCCGGCAATTCACCCAGCGCCAGACAATGAGCGAATAGGGCGGCGAAGATCCGCGTGATGACTGGCCCGGCCACCAGCCCCTGCATGGCAGCGCGGCTTGGTTCGTCCAAGGCGCCGCTCCGCGCAAGGCCAAGCGCATCCTGTAGTGCCAGGATCGCGCCATGCGGTCCGGCTTCCAGCGCGAAGGCCAGCAACGCCAGATCAAGCCCCGGTGGCAGGCGGTCCGCGCCAAGCTCATCCCAGATCAGGCGGCGATAGATGCGCCGCGTCAGCGCCTCATCCAGGCGCATTAACCGGCCAATGCTGGCGGGTTCGCCCAGAAAAGCGCTCAACATGCCAAGGCTGATGCCATTCATGCAGGGGCCGCGCAAAGCCGAGTCGCGGTAGATCATGCCGCCATGGGCTTCCAGCAGGGCATCGGCACAAACCTCAAACCGCGCCACCGGGGGGTGGTGCGCGATGCGGGATTGACCAAGGAAAAAACCGTCCATGCCTGCTCCGGGCCGAAATGCTTGACGGCCTATACTCAATGAGAAGTATTAACCAAAGCCTTAGACATCAGATGATTTCCGCCGAATGATTCCGTATTGCGCGCCCTGGCCCGATCTGCCATTCACCCTCCACCCCGTTTGACACCGCGCGGGAGAGAGCAGGCCTGCCTGCCGCCGAAGGCGCAACCGGTCCCCGGAAACGCTCAGGCAACAAGGGCCGCGCGGGGAAGGGGCCTCTGGAAAGCCCATGGCGCAGGCCATGGCACCGACGGAGAAAGGTGAGGCAACGCCCCCGCCGAATCTCTCAGGTCATCAGACAGAGGGGGACCACGTGTTGAACCCATTTCGCCGCGCGACGCGGCGGGAGGCAGCGTGGTCGAGTCCCAAACCGAATCCCTGGCGGAAACCCCGCTTGCCGCGCTGCACCGCGAATTGGGCGGGCGCATGGTGGGCTTCGCTGGCTATGCGCTGCCGGTGCAGTACCCGGCCGGCATCATGGCGGAGCATTTGCATTGCCGGAGCGCCGCGGCGTTGTTCGATGTCTCCCATATGGGGCAAGCAGAATTGCGTGGCGAAGGCGCTGCGGCGGCACTTGAGGCGCTGACACCCGCCGATGTCGCGGGGCTCAAGCCCGGGCGGCAGCGCTATGGGCTGCTGACATCGCCAAGCGGCGGCATTCTGGATGATTTCATGTTCGCCAATCTGGGCGACCGGATTTTCCTGGTGGTGAATGCCAGCCGCAAGGAACATGATTTCGGCCATATCGCGGCGCATGTGCCGCAGGGTGTGACGCTGCATCGGCATGAGGACCGCGCATTGCTCGCGCTGCAAGGGCCGGGTGCGGTGCCGGCATTGGCCAGGCTGGCGCCGGGGCTTGCGGCGTTTTCCTTCATGGGCATTGGCAGTTTCGATATCGGGGGCGTGCACGCCATTATCTCCCGCAGTGGTTATACCGGCGAAGATGGCGTTGAAATCTCGGTCCCCGCCGATCAGGCGGAGGCGTTTGCGCGCCGCTTGCTGGCACTGCCCGGCGTGATGCCGGCGGGGCTTGGCGCGCGGGATTCACTCCGGCTCGAGGCAGGGCTTTGCCTTTACGGCAGCGATATTGACGAGAGCACCAGCGCCGTTGAAGCGGGGCTGGTGTGGAGCATCGGCAAGCGCCGCCGCATGGAATGGAATTTCCCGGGCGCTGAGCGCGTGCGCGACGAATTGGCCAATGGGCCGAAGCGGCTGCGCGTAGGTATTCGCCCGGAAGGCCGCCAACCAGCGCGCGGCCATACGCCCATTGCAGGCGCGGATGGCGCGGTGATTGGTGAAGTGACCTCGGGCGGGTTTGGCCCTTCCGTTGGTGCACCGATTGCCATGGGCTATGTCGCGCGCCCCTTTGCCGAGGATGGTACCTCGCTCGATCTCATGGTGCGCGGCAAGGCAGTGCCTGCCCGTGTCGCGCCCATGCCCTTCAACCCCCATCGTTACGCCCGCTGAAAGGCCCTGCCACCATGACTGAAATGCGCTTTTCCAAAGATCATGAATGGGTCCGCACCGATGGCGATGGCGCGACCATTGGCATTACCGATCACGCGCAAAATGCGCTGGGCGATGTGGTGTTTGTGGATTTGCCCGAAGTGGGCCGCGTGGTCGAGGCTGGTGAGGCTTGCGCCGTGGTGGAAAGCGTGAAGGCAGCTTCCGATGTCTATGCGCCGATTGCAGGCAAGATCATTGAAGTGAATGCGGCGCTGTCGGATGATCCGGGCCTGGTGAACCGCGAACCGACGCAAGGTGGTTGGTTCTTCCGCATCGAACCCGCCGATGCGGGCGAGATTGCCGCATTGTTGGATGAAGGCGCCTATCACGCTTTTGTGGATAGCCTGGCATGAGCGCCGCTGAACTGATGGCGCTTGAAGCGCATTACGCTTTTGACCGGCGCCATATCGGCCCATCGGCAGCGGAAATCACCGAAATGCTGCGCGTGGTGGGTGCGAAAAGCCTCGCGGAACTCGCCGCGCGCACCGTGCCGGCTGCGATTCTGGAAGCCGATCTTTCCGCCCTGCCGCCCGCCGTGAGTGAGGCTGAGGCGATTGGCGAATTGCGCGCCTTGGCTGAGCAGAACCGCGCCGATATCAAATCCCTGATCGGGCTTGGCTATCACGGCACGCTGACGCCGCCGGTGATCCTGCGCAATATCCTGGAAAATCCCGGCTGGTACACGGCCTATACGCCCTATCAGGCGGAGATTGCGCAAGGCCGCCTTGAAGCGCTGGTGAATTTCCAGACCATGGTGACGGATTTGACCGGGCTGCCGGTCGCGAATGCGTCGCTATTGGATGAAGCAACGGCGGTGGCGGAAGCCATGGCGCTGGCGCATGCCGCAACGCGCGCCAAGAGCAATGCGATTGTGCTGGCGGCTGATTTGCATCCGCAAACCCGCGCCGTGGTGGAAACCCGCGCCGCGCCGCTTGGCTATCGCGTGGTGGTGGCGGAAGTGGCCGGCATTGCCGCAGCCTGTGCGGCGGAAAAACCCTTCGCGCTGGTGCTGCAATATCCCGGGACCACGGGCGAAGTGCGTGACCTGACCGCCGAGATCGCCGCCGTGCATGCGGCGGGCGGGCTTGCCATTGTTGCCGCTGATCCGCTTTCGCTGACTTTGTTGAAGCCGCCTGGGGAAATGGGTGCGGATGTTGTGGTGGGCAGCGCGCAGCGTTTTGGCGTGCCGATGGGTTATGGCGGGCCGCATGCTGCCTTCATGGCGGTGACGGATGCGCATAAGCGCCTGATGCCGGGGCGCCTTGTGGGTGTTTCCATGGATGCCGCCGGCGCGCCCGCCATGCGGCTTGCGTTGCAAACCCGCGAACAGCATATCCGCCGCGAAAAGGCGACTTCCAATATCTGCACCGCGCAAGTGCTGCTGGCCGTGATGGCGGGCATGTATGCGGTGTGGCATGGGCCGGAAGGGCTGACGCGCATTGCGAAGCGCGTGCGGCTGCTGGCGCGGCTAACCGGTGATGCTGCAACACGGCTTGGCTTCACGCTGCGCCATCAGGGTTTTTTCGACACCATCACGCTCGACGCCGGCGCGCGCGCCGATGCGGTGATGGCGGCGACGCTCAAGCATGGTTTCAACCTGCGCCGCGTGGATGCCGGCGCCGTGGCGATTGCCATGGATGAAACCATCTCCCGCGATGATCTGGCGCGACTGATTGGCGCCCTGGCGGAAGCGGCGGGCAAGGCGGCGCCCGCGGTTGAGGCGCTGGGGCTTGCCGGCGATTTGCCGGAAGCACTGCGTCGCACCACGCCTTTCCTCACCGCCTCCGTCTTCAATAGCCATCATTCCGAACATGGCATGCTGCGCTATATGAAATCGCTGGAAGACAAGGATGTCGCACTCAATCGCAGCATGATCCCGCTTGGGTCCTGCACCATGAAGTTGAACGCAACGGCCGAGATGATTCCGGTGACCTTCCCCGGTTTCGGCAATATCCATCCCTTCGCGCCGGTGGATCAGGCGGGCGGCTACATCACCATGATCCGCAGGCTGGAAGCCTGGCTGGCGCGCATCACCGGTTTTGCTGCCGTGTCCTTGCAGCCCAATGCCGGCAGCCAGGGTGAATATGCTGGCTTGCTCGCCATTCGCGCCTGGCATCTTTCTCGTGGCCATACTGACCGCACCATTTGCCTGATCCCATCAAGCGCGCATGGCACCAACCCGGCTTCGGCCGTCATGGCGGGCATGCAGGTGGTGGTGGTTGGCTGCGACCGCGATGGCAATGTGGATATTGATGACCTGAAGGCGAAGCTCGATCAGCACGGCGCCAAGCTTGCCGCGCTGATGGTGACCTATCCCAGCACACACGGCGTTTTTGAAGCCGAGATCAAGGAAATCTGCGCGCTGGTGCATGCCAAGGGCGGGCAGGTTTATATGGATGGCGCCAATATGAATGCGCAGGTGGGCCTGACCAGCCCCGGCACCATCGGTGCCGATGTCTGCCATTTGAACCTGCACAAGACCTTCTGCATTCCGCATGGCGGCGGCGGGCCAGGAGTGGGACCGATTGGTGTTGCCGCGCATCTGGCGCCGCATTTGCCCAATCACCCGATGCTGGCGGAAGCCGGGCCTGCCACAGGCTTTGGCCCCGTCAGTGCGGCGCCTTTTGGTTCCGCTTCCATCCTGCCGATTTCCTACGCCTATATCCGCATGATGGGGCCGGAGGCGTTGCGTCGCGCGACCGAGGTTGCGATCCTTTCCGCCAATTACATGGCCAAGCGCTTGGATGGGCATTTCCCAGTGCTCTATAAGGGTGCGAATGGCATGGTCGCGCATGAATGCATTCTGGATTGCCGCGGCTTCCAGCAAGGCGGCGGCGTGCTCGTGGAAGATATCGCCAAGCGTTTGCAGGATTATGGTTTTCACGCGCCCACCATGTCCTGGCCGGTCGCCGGCACGCTGATGGTGGAACCGACCGAAAGCGAGCCAAAGGCCGAGCTTGATCGCTTCATTGACGCGATGATCGCGATCCGCGCCGAAATTCGCGCGGTGGAGCAAGGCCGCATGGACAAGGCCGATAACCCGCTGAAAAACGCGCCGCATACTGCGGCCGAGGTGATGGCGGAGACTTGGTCGCACCCCTATAGCCGCGAAGACGCTGCCTTCCCGCTGCCCTTCGTGAGGGCGCGGAAATATTGGCCGCCGGTCAAGCGCGTGGATAATGTCTATGGCGACCGCAATCTGGTCTGCACCTGCGCGCCGCTGGAAAGCTACGCCCAGCAGATCGCGGCGGAATAACCATGCGCCGGCCAGGTGCCTGGCGCGTGGCCGGAACCCGCCTGATCCATGCCGATCGCTGGATCAGGCTGCGTGCGGATCAGTGCATCACGCCGGAAGGCGCGGTGCTCGATCCCTATTACGTGCTGGAATATGCCGATTGGGTGCATGTGGTGGCGGTGACCGATGATGATCGGCTGGTGGTGAACCACCAATATCGCCATGGTGCAAGCTGCGTGCATCTGGAATTGCCGGGCGGCGTGATGGATGCGGCGGATGCCGGCGCGCTTGAAGCCGCCGCGCGTGAATTGCGTGAGGAGACTGGTTTTGCCGCGCGTGAATTTCGCTCGGTTGCCAGCCTCAGCCCCAATTCGGCGACGCATACCAACCGCATTCATATCGTGCTGGCGGAAGGCGCTTATGCCGATGGCGCGCAGAGCCTTGATGCGGGTGAGGAAATCGCGGTCGAATTGCTGCCGCTCGCGGACCTGCCTGCGCTGATCGCAAGCGGCGCCTTTTTGCAATCATCGCATGTCGCTTCCCTGATGCTGGGGCTACAGGCTTTGGGGCGCATGCGTTTTGTGCCGCAGGATCAAAGCGGCGCATGAAAGATGCCGGTGATTTTGATGATGTGATCGCCTTCGCCTGGGATGGCCCTTCCGGCGCGGTGGCGCAATCCGCGCGCTTGCTGTTGTTGGATAGTCTTGGTTGCATGATCGCGGGGCTTGGGCACACCAAGCCGCGTGCCTTTGCCGAGGCTTTGGCGATCACCATGCCAGGGCCAGTGCATTTGCCCGGCTGCGCGGCGGGCATCTCGGAAGCGGGCGCGGCGGCGGTATTGGCTGCCGCCATGTGCTGGGATGAGGCGAATGAGGGGCTGGCGCGCGCCCATGGTCGGCCCGCGCTGGCGGTGGCACCGCTCTGCATCGCGGCCTTGGCGGCGGGGCGTGTTTCGCTCCGCGCCGCGCATCACGCTTTCGCGCTTGGCTATGAAATCGCCGCACGCGCGGGAGAGATCTGGCGCATCCGCCCTGGCATGCATGTGGATGGGTCTTGGCATGCGCTTGGCGCGGCTGCCGCGGCGGCACGGCTAGCGGGCGGTGATGTGGCGGAAGTGGCGCGTGCGGTACGCCTCACCGCCTGCCAAATCCCCTTCGCGCTTTACGCGCCGATTGCCGCTGGCATGGATGGGCGCAACAGCTACCCGGCGCATGCGGTGTTGCTCGGCGCCATGGCAGCGGCGGCAGCGCGCGCGGGCATGGATGCGCCGGCGGATGGTTTGGCGGAGGCGCGGCGCCTTGCGCTGCTGCATGAAGCGCCAGCCTCGCGCGCACCGTCAGGCGCATGGCTAATCGCTGAGGCCTATATCAAACCCTTCGCGGGCGTGCGCCATGCGCATTACGCGGCAGCGGCGGCCTTGGCATTGCGCGCGGCGATTGCTGGCCGCTTGGGTGATGTCTCGGCGCTCCGCCTGGAGACCTATGCAGAGGCTTTGCGCTATGCCGGCAATCGCGCGCCGCTGCGCGCCATTCAGGCGCAATTCAGCCTATCCTGGGCGGTGGCGACGGCGCTGATTCAGGGTGATCTTGGCCCTGCCGCCTATACCGATGCTGCGCTGGCCGATCCTGCGCTGCGGCGCTTGGAAGGCTTGGTGGACCTTGCGGAAGACGCAGCGCTGACCAAGGCGGAGCAGCGCGGCGCGCGGCTGGTTGTGACCCTCGCCAATGGTGAAAGCCGTCAGGCTTCTGTTGGCGCGATTGCGGGCGATGCGGGGCTTGCACTTGATGAAGCAGCGGTCTTGGCGAAATGCCAGCGCTTTGCCGCGCCGGTGATTGGTGAGGCACATATGGCGCGGCTTGCGGCGCTGATCCTGGCTGAAGATGGTGCCGCGCCACGCGCATTTTTTGGGGCCACATGACTCACCCCGCCCAAAATAGCGCCTTGGCGGTTGGGCTTTTGCTCGCTGGGTTTTCGGTCTTCACCGGCGTGGATGCGGCTTCCAAGCTGCTGACGGAGAAATATCACACGCTTGAAGTTGCCTTTGGCCGCGCGGTGTTTCAGGTGCTGCCGCTGTTCCTGATCATCGCCTGGCGCGGCCGCGCCGTGGTGAAAAGCGCCCATCCTGGGATGCAGGCGCTGCGCGGTGTCTGCATCTTTGTCTGCACGCTGCTTTTCGTGCAGGGCTTGAGCCTGCTTGATCTCGCGGATTGTATTGCGCTGACCTATATCTCGCCCTTCGTGGTGGTGCTTTTTTCTGTATGGCTGCTCAAGGAAAAGGTGGATTGGCAGCGCTGGCTTGCGGTGGTGATCGGCTTTCTGGGGATGCTAATTGTGCTGCGGCCTGGCACGGGGGTATTTGGCCCGGCAGCACTTTGGCCGCTGTCTGAGGCCGTGCTTTGGGCCTTCGCGCTGGTGATCACACGCATGATGCCGCGCGATGGCGCGATGACAACGCTGATCTGGACTTCCGCGATTCAGCTTTTGCTGGCAGCGCTTTTCGTGCCCCTGGTCTGGCGCATGCCAGATGCGGCGGATATCCCGATCTTCGCTGCAGCGGGGCTGTTCAACCTGGTCGGCCAACTATTGCTGATTTCAGCCTTTCGCCGCGCCCCCGCGTCGCTGCTGGCGCCCTTCAGCACCGTGCAGATTGTTGTCGCGGCATTGGTGGGATGGATTGTCTTCCACACTTTCCCCGATTTCTGGACCTGGGTGGGAACCGGCGTGATCCTGGCCGGGGGCTTGCTGGTCTGGTGGCGAGAGCGGCAATTGCTCCGGCGATAGCGCATTTTTATATGCGCTTGGCCGCCGCCACCGCGGCCTTGGACCCCGCGCCCACCACCCAGGCCCAGGCGCCAATCAGCGGGCCATAGGCGCGGCCTTCGCCGGCTTCACGCGCCTCATCCCGGTGGTGGATTTCTTCCTCCTGGCAATGACGGAGCAGCGCTTGCAAGGGTTGGAACAACCCCTCAGCTTCCAGCCTGTCCAATTGCTGCTGGTAATGGTGATCCACGAAGCTTTCGACAGCATCAATCGTGGCATAGACGGCGCGCGGGCCGAAAATGGCGGGGATGGCGCCGGTCAGCCAGCCGGCGATGCGCCAGATCGGCAAAAGGCGGCTATGCTGGTCCTGCGGCAGCAGCGCATTCAAGAGATCAAGATGCCCCTGTTCCGTCGCGCCATGCCGTTCGGCGAATGCGCGAATGGCGGGGTCGCGGCAGAAGGCAAGGATGCCGCGATAGATCATCACCGCGCCGGTCTCCCCGGCATGGTCTGAGCGTAATTCGCCGATCAGCCAGGCAGGCATGTCGGCAATGGCGATATCGGGCAGGGCAGGGGCAATGGCATTCATGGCCCGAGAGATGGCGCGCGTGGGGCGCGCGACAACCCCTCATCGGTCGAACCATGGCAGTTTCCGCAGGCTGCCAGTTGCTAGGCACGCAAACCGCCTAGCCAAGCCATTCATCCCGAGCGCGCATCCCGAGGGTCGTCAGTGCCGGCACGAGGTCCGGGTGATCGCCATAATTCTCCGACATGCGCAGCAACTCGCCTGTGACGAAAAGCACAGCCAGGGTCAGGCTTCGGGCCACAACCGAGCCACCGAAAACGCTCCTGATACGGCTTGTCAAAATCTGATCGAGACTCGAAAAGGCTATCAGAAATGCCAAATCTTGATGCTGAAGCCCGATGCCCCAGCCTTCCCAGTCAATAATCTCTAGCCGCGGACCTGCGATATTCTTCCAGTGCAAATCCCCGTGGATGGTCTCACACACGCAATCCGCATAATCGAGATTTATTGCCCATCTTTCGGATACCCTGCGCCGGACTAGATCGAAGCGCGTATTGACCCGATCTGTGCTTACCCCGCGCAACCACCGAAGTGCCTCGCGCAATTCAATCAAAAATTCATCTGAGACAGCAGCATTCGGCGTTATCCTGTGCTGATCCTCACCAATGATGGCGCCGGATACCTTGTCTGTGATGATCAGTTGGGTTCTGACGTCTTCGCCAAATTCGTACACATGATAGAGCTTCGGCTTCCAAGGAACCGGCCAATGAGAAGCGAGTTTTTCACCTTCCCACTCTCGGCCAATCGCCTTGTCTTTGGGCGCCGAAAACATCTTTGCCCAGAATATACCGCCGCTCCTGGTCCTTACCTCCGAGCCGATGGATTTATAGTTCCAGCCAAAGGATGGGTTTCCGGCAGGCTCGTAATTGAGCCGACGAAGCTCGTAACAAAACCGCTGATAGAGCTCCTGGTTCAAACGACTTCGACCATGCCACGCTTCTCCCGCGCATGGCGCCACAGCGCCAAGCCGCGATACACCCCATGCACCATCTTGCTATAGGGCAGCGCCACAAACAGCGCCAAAACCAGGCCGAGATGCAGGGCGAGCATGACACCCATCGCCCCGGTATGGCGCACCACCAAAAGCAAAAGCCCGGTCGCACTCACCAGAAACAGCAGCGACAGCATGGCGTATTCACCGCCGACAAGGCGCCTCGCCACCGGCACCGGGTCCGTGATGATTTTCAGCCGGATCAACCCCGCTGTCCCAAGACAGAGCAGCACGCCCCCCCAAGTGCCAAGCTGTACCGGCAGGGAGAAGAAGGGATGCGGCGACCGCAGCCCAAGGAAGTGATGATAGATCGCCCCCGTTGTGGTGGCCGCGAAGCATAGCATGAAGCCATAAAAAGCCGCCTGATGCATCCAGCGCTTTTGGCTTGAGAAACTGTCATCCACATCATTGCAGCCATGCCCGCCACCACCCAGGTTGCGCAGCGTCAGGATATCCACGGCCGTATCCACCACTGGCCCCGGCGCCGGCGCCCCGCCACCCACTTCGCGCCAATAGCGTATGCCGCCAATCAGCATGGCAAGAATGGCGTAACCGAAAGTACCGCCCGCCAGCGTCACCATTAGCCACATCGGGATCACGCGAAAGAAGGCGCCTTCGCCGCGCTGCGCGGTGTACAGGATGGAAGGATCAACCAAAGCCATGGTCAGCAGCAGCACCAGCGTCACGCCAAGCGCTGCCGCCAAGGTCACCACCGTGCCATTGCGTTCAAACAGTGTGCCCATGGCGCGCGGCCACGCATAATGCGCATAGGATTGCGCGCGAATCTCCGCAAAGGTCACGGGCAGGTTGATGCCGAATTCATGCGGCGGCGCATATTGGCAGGCATGGTAGCAGCCCTTGCAGCCGTGACAGAGATTCGCCAGATGCGTCAGATCGCCGGTCGAAAATTCCCGCCGCATGGTCATGGCGGGAAATACCGCGCAATAGCTTTCGCAATAGCGGCAGGAATTGCATACCGCCATGTGGCGGCGGGCTTCGGCGGTGGTCTCGTTTTCCTGTAGCATCAGCGCGCCCTGCCTTGTTCAATTGCGCACATTGCGTGCTGCCTCCTCACCCGCCAGCCGGCCAAACACGGTGCCGATCGTCATGCCAAAGCCGGCCAGATAGCCCTGGCCAAGGATATTGCCGGCCATGATCTCGCCCGAGGCGAACATATTCGCCGAAGGTTTGCCATCGGCCATCAGAACGCGCGCGCGGTCATTCACCTTCACACCCAAAAACGTGAAAGTGATGCCGGGCTTGAGCGGATGGCAGTAATAGGGCGGCGTATCAATCAGCCGTGCCCAATGGCTTTTGGGCGGCGTCAGCCCTTCGGTGCGGCAATCATCGGGCTTCATCGGCTGGAAGGTGCCGGGGCGGACTGCCGCGTTGTAATCCGCCACCACTTTTTCCAATTTGCCCGCATCAATGCCGGCCATGCCCGCCAGTTCCGCGATGCTGTCAGCCTTATAGGGCGGGAAGACGCTCGGCAGGTAATTATGCAGCGCCTTGCTATCCGTCACGGCGAAAGCGACCTGCCCTGGCTGCTGCGCGATCAGCCGGCCCCAAATGGCGTAGCGCTTGGGCCAGACATCCTCGCCTTCGTCATAAAAGCGCTCAACATTGCGGTTGACCACCACGGAAAACGGCACGCAATCCAGGCGCATGGCAAGCCCGCCATCTTCCATCGGCGCGCGCGCATCATTGGCAACGGCGTGGAATTGCGTGGGG
>Ga0315904_10010711_pt1 | contig 11809 bp, 11 predicted proteins | sample LakEriMetagenome_6_FD_203529 | JGI IMG/M metagenome (GOLD analysis project Ga0315904, IMG submission 203529) | Freshwater fungal communities from buoy surface, Lake Erie, Ohio, United States - Buoy 12 MA120 | ecosystem: Environmental > Aquatic > Freshwater > Lake | place: USA: Lake Erie, Ohio...
CATACTCGACACGCTTTTTGAGCCCTACTTTTTCAAACCTGATCCGAATTACGTGCAGCTGTATACCAGCATAGGCGGAGCGCCTCACCTCGATCGTGATTATACCGTATTTGGTGAAGTGGTGCGCGGTATGGAAGTAGTTGACCGCATTGCCGAACTACAAACAGGCAATGGCAATCGGCCTGTTACCGATATTCGATTTCGAATGCGCATTGTAAATCCCTGATGCGAAAGACGCTTTTAGCCATATCATTTTTCTTTTTAGTATCGTTGGCTGTTGCACAACAGGAAACGGTAGTTACCGGTCGCATTCTCGAAAAAGGCAAACCCGAACCCTTGCCTTTTGTTTCGGTTCAGTTTAAAGGAGCCAAAACCGGTACAACTAGTAACTTTGACGGCTATTTTACCCTGCGTACACAGGCATCGGTAGATTCACTGCTTGTGAGCTATATCGGCTATAAAACCAAACGCATAAAAATACAGCGCGGTAAAGTTCAAAAGCTCACCATTGAACTGGAAACCGATGCGCATGAGTTTAAGGAAGTGGTTATAAAACCGGGAGTTAATCCGGCCTTGCGCATCATTCGCAATGCCCAACGCAACCGCGAGAAATATGACCAGTCGCAACTCACCAGTTTTGAGTACGACTGTTACAGCAAGGTAGATGTATCTATGAACAACGTGTCGGAAGAGATGAAAAACAATCCGGTATTCAGGCCTCTGCGTACATTGTTCGATACTGTGAATCAGATGAAAAATGAAGACGGTAAGTATATACTTCCTTTAGTAGTTACCGAAGTGCACTCACGCTATTATGCACACAACAATCCCGATCAAAACAAGGAAGTTATTATAGCCAGCAATCAGAAAGGATTTGGAATTAATCAGGGCAGCTACGTAGCCGATTTGTTGGGAGCAAGCACACTTCAGTTCAACTTCAACCAAAACTGGATTCGCATTTTGGGCAAAGATTTTATTTCGCCCATAGCTACCGGAGGCAACACGTATTACATTTATACACTTGTTGATTCGATGGATATAGATGGCATGAAGTGCTACAAAATAAAACTGAACCTCAGGCGCGAAGAAGATTTAGGCTTTTTAGGCACTATCTGGATTACCGATTCAACTTTTGCACTCAAACAACTTCAACTGGAAATTTCACCATCGGCCAATATCAATTTTATTGACCGTTTAAAAATTCAACAGGAAATGCTGCCAACAGATGCAGGTCCGTGGTTGCCTTCCAAAACACGGATGATTTTTGATGTGGCACAACTGACCAAAAACAGCAGTGGCTTTATTGCAAAAATGTATAGGGCGAATGAAAATATTAAGGTGAATAAGCCGAAGCCGCCCTCATTTTTTGATATAACGATTGATAAAGAAGATCAGCTGACCGAAGCCGGTGAAGCTTATTGGGATACGGTTCGCACCGAACCCTTCAGCAATGTAGAGAAGCAAATGATAACCATGATTGATTCAGTACAGAACTTACCTGTAGTAAAAACATACATTGATATTGTTCGCATTATCACCGAAGGATTTTACCGCAAAGGGAAAATAGACTATGGCCCCTACGTTTTTTTTATCGGTTACAACGAAGTAGAGCGGCTGCGTATTCGTGTAGGCTTTCGTACCAATTTCTTTTTCTCGAAAAGGTGGACCTATCAGGGTTATCTGGCCTATGGAACCAACGATGGCCGCTTCAAGTACGGTGTAGGAGCTGAGTACCTCGTATCGCGCAGAAAGTGGACCAGCCTGAGTTTTTTTCATAAAGACGACTACGATATTTTGGGCATCACCGATTTAAATAACAATCAGTTGCAACGCAACAATGCCGCATCCAATGTGTTTGCCGCCATTAACCTGGGTGCGCGCATGGCACGCATCAACCGAAGCATTGATTACCGCATCAATTTTATGAGTCAGTTGTCGCGCGACTGGTCATACCGCATTGGCTTCAACCGTTCTTTCTTTCAGCCTTTGGGCGGTTTTGTATTTGCCTACTTAAAAAATCCTGAATTGCCCGAAACACCCGATAACCTGGCTGAAAACTTTACTACAACATCGGTCATTGGCGAATTGCGCTGGGCATACAAAGAAAATATGGTGGTGCGGAACAACAGGCGTATCAGGCTGGCCCGCTCGCGCTGGCCCGAGTTTACCTTTACATATATTCAGGGAATAAAAGGATTGCTGGGAGGCGAGTTTGATTACCGCAAAACACAGATCAACATTACACACCACGTGACAACAGGAGTTTTAGGCAATGCCGATTACAGCATTACGGCAGGCAAAATTTTCGGGCAGTTGCCTTATCCGTTGCTTCAAGTGCCCAGGGGCAATCCCATTTTCTTTTACAACGATGTCAATTTCAGTTTGATGAATCTGTATGAGTTTGTAGCCGATGAATACACCGAATTTATTTACGTGCAGCATTTTGAAGGACTGTTTACCAACCGTATTCCGGTCATCAATAAATGGAAGCTGCGCAATTTTGCAGTAATTAAAGCAGCTTACGGACACCTCACCGATGCAGACAAGGCATTGCTTCCCGAATCGAACGTGAATAGGAGCGGACGCACACTTTCACCCGTGAATGAATTTAAAAACGAACCTTACTTGGAGATAGGATACGGATTCGAAAACATACTTCGCCTGTTTTCGCTAAGCTCTATTCACCGGCTTACATACCTGAACAATGAGAATGTGCGCAGGTGGGGTATAAATGTAGGATTGAAGGTAGATTTTTAATTTGTTGATACAGTCGCTAAACAGATAACTGAAAACCACTCATCAGAAATTCGGACTGATAGACATCTCGGCATAGTAATCGAGAATATAATTTACAGCATCTTCAGCTGTATCTACCAGTTTAAATAAATCGAGGTCTTCGGGGTTAATGTTTTTCTCTTGCTCCAGCATGGTTTTTTTCAGCCAATCAATCATCCCGCTCCAGAATTCGGTGCCTACCAGCACCACCGGAAAACGGGCTACTTTGTGGGTTTGAATAAGGGTAAGTGCCTCAAACAATTCGTCCATAGTACCAAAGCCACCCGGCATCGCAATAAATCCCTGCGCATATTTCACAAACATGACCTTACGCACAAAAAAGTAATCGAAGTTGATGATTTTATCTTTATCAATATACACGTTGTTGAATTGCTCGAAAGGCAACTCAATATTCAGTCCTACCGATTTGCCACCGGCTTCAAAAGCCCCTTTGTTTCCGGCTTCCATAATACCCGGGCCTCCACCGGTAATTACACCAAAACCTGCTTCTACCAGTTTGCGGGCAATTTCTTCGGCCAATAAGTAATAGCGTGTTCCGGGCTTGGTACGTGCCGAGCCAAAAATAGACACACACGGACCTATTTTGCTCATTTTCTCAAACCCATCTACAAACTCGGCCATTATTTTAAACGTAGCCCAGCTATCGGAAACCCGTATTTCGGGCCAGTTTTTTTTCTCAAATGCCTTTTTAATTCTCTCTTCGTTCGTCATGTATCTACACCGATTATCCCAATAGTTGTTTTAATAAAGCCGATATGATTTTGCCATCTGCTTTGCCTGCAAAATGCTTCATGGCCAGCGGCATTACTTTGCCAAAATCGGCAGCTGAAGTGGCACCGGCCTGGCTGATTACCTGCTGCAGCTCAGCTTTAATTTCGTCTTCGCTCATTTGCTTAGGCAGGTAACGTTCTATGACGTCTATTTCTTCCTTTTCTTTTTCAGCCAGTTCGTTGCGGCCATTCTGTAAAAAAATATCCATCGACTCTTTGCGCTGCTTGGCCAGTTTCTGAAACAGTTTGATGGCTTGCTCATCGGGCACGGTATTGCCGGTGGCGCCTTCGGCTGTAGCTGCCAGTAATAGGGCTGATTTAAGCGCACGAAGGGCACGCAGACTCACTTCATCTTTGGCCTTCATGGCCGTCATAATATCGGTGTTGATTTGTTGTTGTAATGACATGGTTTGTATCCTTATTTTTTCTTCGGAATAAATTTAGCGGATTTGTTCAGGAAGAAGCTGAAGGTATCGCTGCGCAGTCCAAGCCTCAATGTTTCCAGCGGTATTACATCATTGGGTGCAATATTTCCCAAACTCACATTCGCACCTACCAATTTTATAAAATAGGTTTGCTGTGCTTTTTGAGGTGCTTCCCAAATGATTTTTTCTTCCGGTATTTTAGTTAAAATTTCCTGCACCAGTCCTTCACGTACTTCGCCACTGCTTCGGTAAACTCCTACATTTCCGGCTTCGCGGGCTTCGGCTATTACTTTCCATGCACCTGCTTTCAATTCGGCTTTCATCAGCTCAATCCACTGGTAGGGCGGAATAATTTTTTCTACATCCTTGCTGCCCACTTCGCTCAGCACCGTAACATGCTTGCTCAGCTTGCTGATGTATTCCAATTTTATATCGTGAGGCATTTCAATTGACCCGTCCGATATCTCGGCATGGGTTAAATTAAACCGCTCGAGCATGCGCAGGTAATCGTCATATTGATTTCGGACAATAAACGCCTCGAACAGTGTGCCTCCGAAATAAACACGAATGCCGGCATCGTGATACAATTTAATTTTTTCATCCAGATTTGGAGTAACGTAAGCCGTTCCGAAACCCAGCTTAACCAAATCGACATGCGGGCTGCATACCGACAGAAAGTTTTCTACTTCATGAATGCCGAGGCCTTTGTCCATCACCATCGTCAATCCCTTTACCCGGGGCCTGATGGTGCGTTCGGGAATTTGTTTGAGTTTAAAATTTTTCATTGGTACGAGTTCCTGAAAGCATCGATGAGTTGAGTTATTTCATCGGCCTGCAATATAGAAGGAGCCCATTCATAAATCAAAAAGTGCTCGTTAAAATTAAGCAATAATGCTGTTTCGAGGTATTCTTTGGCCTGTGCGGTTTTGCCGGTCAGGTACAAATAGGTAAACAACCTGTAGTAATATTGATGGCAATCGGGGTTGTGGGTAACAGCTTCATACAGCAATTCTATGGCTGCTTCTTCTTTTCCGTTATGAAACTCAACAAACGACCAATCCAGCCAGGCTTCCATGTCTTCAGGCTCTAGTTCCGTTACTTTTCTGTACAGTTCTTCGGCTTCGGTTATATTGCCCAGTCGGTACTCGGCTTCGGCCAGCTGCATCAGGTATTCTGTATTTACGGCATCCAGTATGGTGGCACGTTTGTAGTAACTAACAGCTTCTTTAATTGAGCCGTCTTTTTCCAGCGTAAGCCCTATGCCAAACCACGCTTCAGCAATATTCGGATTTACCTGTGTGGCTTTCCGGTAATATTCTCGCGCTTCGGTGGTGCGGTTCATACGCTCCAGGCATCCGGCCATATTGCAAAAAGTAATAGAGTCGGGGCCGTCTTTTTCAATCACCGTGCGGTATTCTTCCAGTGCTTCTTCGTACCGGTGAAGTTCAACCAATTCATTGGCACGGTGAAAACGAGCTAGTATGTATTCGTCATCAATAGCCAGGCAGTAATCGAACGATTCGATGGCGCTATTAAAATCGAGTATTTTGGAATAGATAATGCCCTTGCTGTACCATGCATTGGCATTGTACGGGTCGTTGTCCAGCATATCTTCGTAAATGCGTATACATTCATCATACCTGCCCAGCAAATCATAGCAATTGGCTAGTTCGTAGCACGCCTGTTCGTTGCCGGGTGATTCGTCCAGTATCTGGTTAAAGTAGTCGACAGCCTTGCTGTACAAATCGCAGTCTTCGTATACATACGCAATTTCAAACAGCATGTCTATTCGGTCATCGGCTTGCAGCAGGGCGCGTGTAAAACTCTCTTCGGCTTCATCAAATTGTTCGCTGTTCAAAAAAAGTTCACCTTTCAGCAGGTGCAGTTCAGGGTTGTAGGGTTCATATAATTCAACACGTTCTACTACTTGTATGGCATCATCGTATTTGCCCATCAGCCCGAATACTTCTGCTTTCAGCAGCAAAAAATCAGTGTATCCCGGATACAACCCTTCGGCATAGTAAATTACTTCCAGCGCTTTTTTCAGTTTATCTTTCAGAATGTAGTAATCGGCAATCTGCTCAAGGGTTTCGGCTTCAAAATATTCGGTGGATTTATTACGTAGCATTTTCTCATACCGCTGCACATCTGGCATCACACTCTCGTCTAAAAAATCATCAGCATCCATAAGCGTAAATTTAAGTTCTAACGAATTTTATGATTTTTCGTTATACCGGGTTTAAAAAGCAATGCACAAGTGTGCAAAACCTTTTATACCGCAAATGTAGTTGAAAATAGCAAGATACGCATATACTGAACGGAGTTGATGCAATCTCCTACACACAAAGTGCAGGCTATTAGTTTACGCATATTTTACGGTATGCGGCTTCACCAAATCCCTTTACGTAAACAATGTAAACACCCGGTTGCCATTCTTCTGTTGATATGGGTATATGATTGTGCCCCTTTAAAGTATACTCCCTAATACGTTCACCCCGCAAGGTATATACAATCAGTTCGTAGTTATCTGATTCCACACTGTTCAGTATCCGTAACGTTCCGTTTGTCCACGAAATGACAGGTGCAGCGGTGCGGTCGGCTGCCTGTATGCTAAGCAAGGGTGTATAGTCGTGTGTGCCATCAAAGTCAACTTGCTTTATACGGTAATACACGTGTTCGTCTCCTGCATCATTATCTGTATACGTGTAATACTGTATACCTTTTGACTGACCTTTACCGCTTATAAAGGATACGGTCATCCAGGTGAGTGCATCGGAGCTTTTTTCGATGTAAAATCCACGGTTGTTGTATTCCGATGCAGTTGACCACGATACTTCTGCCGCTTGGCGGTTTATACGCTGCGCGCTGTGTGTGAGCCAGGTAACAGGCAATACATTTGCCGAAAAAGTTTTGGCATACACCACATCACCACTCGATGAACTGTTGTTGTCTGTTGAATTGACTACGGCATAAAAAGTTACACTTCCCGAAAAAGCTGTTGGCGTTGTCCAGCTGAAGGTCCATGTTTTGGTATTGCCTGTGGCTGTGGTGCCCGAGGCTGTTGTATTTACATAATTGCGTGAACCCGCAGTTTGTGTTTGAACCGATGTGTTGGGAGCACTGAAGCTTCCCACACTAGCCGATGAACTGGTGGCACCACCGGGCAAAGCCAGTACCTGAAATCCGTATTTATCGCTGTTAGGATCGGCAAATGTCAGATTCATTGTGTACGTAGTGTTGGGCAAAAACGAGCCCAGCGGAACACTGGATGTAAGTGTCATGCTGTTCCATATGCTACCGCTGGTTTGTAATGATGTGCCGCCATGGCAGCCAGTACAGTTGCTTTCACCGGGTGCGTTGGTGCGTGAGGCCGGTGGAGCATTTTCGTAGGTGAGTGCATGCAGTGTACACAGCAGGCAAAACGCACTTAATATAAGTATCTTTTTCATGGGCAGCGCTTTTGGATAAATACAAATGTATAGTCAATAAATTGTAAAAGTCCTAACTGAGTGAGTGGCGTTTTTGCAGCCACCACTCCATAACTGTAACCGGAATGAGCAAACACGTCAGTGCATAAACCGTATCTTCAAGCGGTATGGTATACAGGCGTATCCCCAGATTTTCGGAATCGTTGTACCACACCACGGGTTCAGTGGTTGCTGCACCAGTCAATATGCCATTCACTATAAAAAATGGAACCAGGTGCAGCAAGTATGCCATCCAGAAATAGCCCATCCATTCTTTTTTAAGAAAAAGATAATGAACCGTAAGCACCAACGATGCAATGACGCAATTGTAAAATGTATACGCTTTTTCCGAATTGAAAAGAGCCAGTGTAAAAGTGAAAACAGCAAACAGAAGTGTAAGATGATGTTTGATCTTTTCAAATGGTGCCCGATTCAGATAAGCCTTAAGGCAGGCGTAAATAAATACACTGGCGTAGGGTACTACAAAAAAGAATAGCCACTCTTCAACAGGTAAATCATTGATACGGAAATCCCATACGTATTGGCTGTTAAAACCCCACACACGGGTGCGGGCAAACCAGCCATCCCATAAAATAAAAAGTATTCCGTTAAGTGTAATTCCGGCAAATAAACCCGGCCAGCTTTTGTAAAAGGCCACTTTTTTATCGAAACTCAATGCGAATGGTCCGATGAAAGAAGCGAGCATGAGCCAGGAGTATAAAGACATGCAAAGGTTTATTTAGAAGTCGTTGGATCTTTCCAGTATTTCAGTGGCACAATCAGCATACCGAAGTTTTCGCCCAGCTCTTTGTTCAGGTGCTTGTGGTGCATTTTGTGTGCTCTGCGAATAGCACGTACGTAACGGCTGTTCCAGTGTGTCCATATTTTAAATCGCTGATGGATGATAATATCGTGTACCAGAAAATAGCACAGGCCGTATACCGAAATGCCAATACCAATAAATAATCTGAAATCGGCATGCATAATACCGGTTATGTAGCAATAGGCACTGGGAACAGCAAAAATGAGGAAGAAGGCATCGTTCTTTTCAAAAAAACCGGGTTCTACCTGATGGTGGTCTTTGTGCAGGTACCACAAAAAGCCGTGCATCACAAACTTGTGGGTAAACCACGCCATGAATTCCATGAAGAAAAAGGTGGCTATGACGATGAGAATATTGACTAGCATATGGTTAAAAAACGAATTTGCAGCATTAATGTTTACGAAAACATCAAAGTTAACACAATAAAAAATACCGCTTGTAAAATCAGTAGAACCGGTGCAAGCGGGTTGTACTCATCCAGCTTACATTTTACAAACAGGAAGTTGAACATGAACGAGAAGAAAAACCATGCAGTATAATTTTGCAGCGGCACGCCATCGTATTTAAAGTGCCAGTACCAGAAATCGTATCGCGGAGCTACCTGCTCAATCCAATAATCAACACTCACCATCATAAGCGCAGCCACAACGCTTACGCCTATACCAAACATTTTTTTGTGCCGGTAGTCTGCCAGCAAACGGCTGCTTACCGAAGAGGTGCAGTAGCTGAGCAGTAGCCAGTTCAAGCCAATAATAACAGGCACATCCAGCACTTTATAGCCCAAATTGAATCCATAAAAGTACGAGCCAAAAATCTTTCCCGTTCGGATGCCGGCATACTCCAGCCAAAAGCCACACAGAAGCACACACACTACATACGCCAGAAAATAAGGTGTAAATCCGCGGTGAAACCAAAACAGCACGCATGCGCTCACCAGCAGGTTCACGGGCGTAAGTTTCATAACTGCATCATCGTAATACAGTGTGCCCAGCAATCCTACGGAGTAAATAATAATTAGAAATGCAGCAGCTGCATGATGCTTTTTCATGGCAGCGAAGGTAAAAAAACCGCTCAACACCCGATACAAAATCATGCAGGAATGACCGATTGATGATGCTCAACAGGCAATTGCAAACATACCCTGCGTATGATTGTGCCCAGTTTATGTATGTGGATGTAACCTGCTTTAGTGTTTAATCGGTTTTGGCGTATTAGCTTTGCCGCATGGAATTATCAATCAAAGACATCTCAACAATAGCACTAACCCTGTTTGCCGTTATCGATATTTTAGGTGCATTGCCGGTTATTATCAATATCAGGCAACGCGATACGCATATCGATTCAGGTTGGGCTACCGTTGCTGCCGGTTTTTTGATGGTCATATTTTTAGTGGTGGGCGAAAGGCTGCTGGCTTTATTTGGCATTGATGTGGCATCGTTTGCCGTAGCGGGGGCAATTGTTATTTTCATCATAGCACTCGAAATGGTATTGGGAATTGATATATTCAGGGCTGATCCGAATGATAAAGCAGGAAGCATTATACCAATTGCTTTTCCCATCATTGCGGGCTCAGGTACACTCACTACCATTATTTCGTTGAAGGCTGTATACAGTTATGAAAATATCATGGCCGGCATTGTCGTCAATCTGCTTATTGTTTATGTTGCACTGAAGTCGACCTCAAAAATTGAACGTCTTTTGGGTAAGGCCGGCTTATCATTGCTTCGCAAGTTTTTTGGAATAGTGCTGCTGGCTATTGCAGTTAAATTATTCAAAACCAATTTTTAGGCGCATAAGCATTGAATACTTCCCATTAGGAGCGAAATAGCTATATTGCGCGTTTTAGCTCATTATTCATGAAAGGTATAATACTGGCCGGAGGAAGCGGCACCCGATTGCACCCACTTACGTTAGCTGTGAGTAAGCAGCTCATGCCGGTTTACGATAAACCCATGATTTATTATCCGCTATCTACATTGATGCTGGCCGGTATACGTGAAATTCTGATTATTTCCACACCGCATGATTTGCCCGGATTTAAAAAACTGCTGGGCGATGGTTCGCAGATAGGATGCACGTTTCAGTATGCCGAACAGCCCAGTCCTGACGGATTGGCTCAGGCATTTATAATTGGCGAACAGTTTATAGGCAACGATAAGGTGGCACTCATACTGGGCGATAATATTTTTTTCAGTGCAGGGCTAAGCAAGTTGCTGCATGAAAACAACGATCCGGATGGGGGTGTGGTATTTGCTTACCATGTGAGCGACCCCGAACGCTACGGAGTGGTCGAATTTGATGCTGAAATGAACGCCATCAGTATAGAAGAAAAGCCGGCTCAACCCAAATCCAATTATGCCGTTCCGGGTTTATACTTTTACGACAATGATGTAGTTACGATTGCTAAAAATATCAAACCTTCGCCACGTGGAGAACTTGAAATAACCGATGTAAACCGTGTGTACCTCGAACGCGGAAAGTTAAAAGTAGGAGTACTGCAGCGCGGCACAGCATGGCTCGATACAGGCACATTTGCCTCGTTAATGCAAGCCGGCCAGTTTGTTCAGGTTATTGAAGAACGTCAGGGACTAAAAATCGGTTGCATTGAAGAAATAGCTTTTAAAAACAGCTGGATAACCAAAGAGCACCTGAAAACCGAGGCACAAAAACTTCTCAAAAGCGGTTACGGAAATTATTTGTTGAATCTTATAAAATAAAAACACTTTCATGAGTCATCCTCAACACGAAGCTTTAAAACAATTTAGTCATCAGATAACATTTGCCTTGCAAAACTATACACCGCATGGCCTGAAGGCAGACGATATAAAGCAGATTATTATTGCAGGCCTGGGCGGTTCAGGCATAGGTGGCAAATTGGCTTCCTCATTTTTTATGCAATCGGGTACAGTTCCCATAGCATGCGTATCGGACTATGAGTTGCCGGGCTATGCCGGAAACGATACGTTGGTTATTTTGTCATCGTATTCGGGCAATACCGAAGAAACATTATCGGTGTATGAAGATGCCTTAAAACGCGGATGTAAGCTTCTGGCCCTTACTTCGGGCGGCAAGTTGAAGCAGCTGTGCGAACAAAGTGGGGTTAAAACATATACACTGCAAACCGGTTTTCAGCCACGCATGGCACTTGGTTTTTCGCTTACTTATTTGCTACAAATTCTGGGTGAGTTATTTGGCAGCGATGTACAAGCCGAACTGGCTGCAACAGCATCAGCAGTGGCCGATACAGCACACTTCGAAGAAGACGCCATGCAGGTATTTAACTCCGTTAAAGCCAAAGCCAGATCGAAATTTGTAGTGATTACTGATGCCAGCTACGAAGCAGTAGGCATTCGCTTTTGCCAGCAAATACAGGAAAATGCGAAGCACGAATGCTTTCACCATGTTATTCCTGAAATGAATCACAATGTGATTGAAAGTTACTACGGCCAGCTCGATTCGGTGTATTTCTTCATTCATGCGAATGCACACGACCGTGTTGCTTCGCGGTTTGAATTTTTACAAAACCTG
>Ga0315904_10010712_pt1 | contig 11806 bp, 13 predicted proteins | sample LakEriMetagenome_6_FD_203529 | JGI IMG/M metagenome (GOLD analysis project Ga0315904, IMG submission 203529) | Freshwater fungal communities from buoy surface, Lake Erie, Ohio, United States - Buoy 12 MA120 | ecosystem: Environmental > Aquatic > Freshwater > Lake | place: USA: Lake Erie, Ohio...
AAGATGAACCCCTACCAGCCAGATTTTATAGTGCTCATTTTGCTTTTACAATTGGAGAATTTGCTAAAGAGGTACAGCATGATCCTGAATATTATTTTCATGGAGAAGAAATTAGTATAGCAGTTAGAGCGTATACTCATGGATATGATTTGTTCCATCCTCATAAAGTTATTTGTTGGCACGAATATACTAGAAAAGGAAGAAAAAAACAATGGGATGATGATCCAACATGGTTTAAGAAAAATGATCGATGTCATCTAAAAAATAGAAAACTATTTGAAATGGATGGTGAAAAAAGAGATGTAGATTTTAGTATATATGGATTTGGTACAGTTAGGTCACTTAGAGACTATGAAAAATATAGTGGCTTAAGCTTTAACAAAAGGGCAATACAAAAAAGAGTTTTGGATCATAAGGCTCCACCAGATCCAGAAACATCAGACTTAAATGACGATGAATTTAATGCAAAATTATTACAAATATTTAAACATTGTATAGATATACAATACTCTCAAGTTCCAGAAGATGACTATGATTTTTGGGCTGTTGCATTCAAAGATCATAATGGTAATGATATATACAGAAAAGATGCAGATAAAGATGAAATATCAAGAATGAAAAATGATCCTGATGGATATTGTAAAGTATGGAGAGAGTTTCAAACAGATCAAAAACCAAGCAGTTGGCTAGTTTGGCCTCATAGTATATCTAAGGGTTGGAGTGATCCAATTACTGGCAATCTATAATGCTTCATATTCTCGGATACTGCACAGACATAAATCATCAAAATATATCTTTTTTAAAAAATAGATTACCGTCTTTAGAAATTATTAATTCTAATGAAATAGAATTATCTCAAACCTTTTATGCAAAATCGTATTACATACTTGAAAAAATAAAAACATATAACAAAAATGATTATGTTATTGTTTGCGATTTATATGATGTTTTACCACTATGGTATACAAATATAGATAGTTTATACGAAAGTATAAAAATAAATTTTGATCTAGATAAAATTACGTTTAATGCCGAAGTCGGTTGTTATCCAGATTGCTCTATTGCTAATTCTTATCCAAAACAAAACTATAAATGGAAATATCTAAATGCTGGATTATATTTTGGTAAAGTATTAAACATTATAAATATGTTAAATATATCTATAGATAAAATTAAAACCGAAATGGATCAATTGGTATTTAGTAAATTATTTTTAAGTAGTAATTTGATAGCTTTAGACTATGAATGTAGAGTATTTCAATCTGTATACGAAGGCACAATAGGCGGATCAATGAATTTGAATGATTTTTATATACAAGATAATATAATATATAATAAATATTTTAATACTAAACCATTGTTTTTTCACGGAAACGGAAAAACAAATATGTCTAAGTTATCTCCATATTTGTGACTGTGGATGCCTACCATCCCAGTTCATATATATTGGACCTATATGATCAACATCGCAAGGTAAGCATTTTTTTTGTTTGAAAGTATTAGCAAACATACAATCATAAACACTAGCGTTCCTAGATTCAGAAAAATTTTTCAAATTCGACTTATGAAATAATTGAAAATATCCTATATGATAACAACCTCCTTGAACATATTTTTTGTTTAGATAATCATTAAACGTATTATATATTCTACGCCCACAGCTATATAAGCATTCATTGCTTTTGTCTGGTAATTGATTAAATACATCAATCATACTTGTTGATCTTGGATCTGTAATATTAGATATTATACAGTCTGAGTCCAATAAAAGTATATACTCATAACTATTATCTTTAAGAGTTAAATTTTTAAAAAACGAGTTTAGAGCTCTAGCTTTATTGAAAGGATTATCATTATGATAAAATTCATTTGTTATATAGCAATTTATATTTTTTTGTTTACAAAATTCTTGTGTTGACGTATCTTTTTCTGTAGTTATTATAAAATAATAATTATTAAGCAGTATTTCTTTATTTTTCTCAAAACAAAAAGATAAATAATCTAAATAATCAACGCAAATACTTACGATTAATATTTTCATGTTAGTCATTTCTATTAGTTTAAATATTAAAAATCATATTCAATAATTACACCATTAATTACTTAAAATAAATTATGAATAATATAAATAAATACATATCAGATTGGGATAATATTCATTGCGAACAACATGTTGTTAATCTTGTTGAACAAATATATAAAAAAATTAATGCATATTATATACATGATGAGTCAATATGTGTAGTAGATATTGGAGCAAATGTTGGAAAAGTATATGATTTATTATCTAAAAAGATATCTTTAGAACAATACTATATGATTGAACCAAATATCGAACTCTATAAATATCTAATAGATAAATATAAAAATAATTCTAACATAAAAATTTACAATAATGCAGTAGGGTTGACTGATAATATTGTTTATTTTGACACTTCCTCTATGGAGTATCAAATAAAAAATAATTCTACTAATTTAAATTTTGGACTATGTAAAGTTTCCAATAATCCAACTAATCAGGAGATTAAGAGTATAAAAATATCTCAGTTTTTTCAAGATAATCCTATCCTATACGGAAAACCATGTTTTATAAAAATAGATACCGAAAATTTTGATTATCAAATATTATCAGACTTAGTAAATGTTATAGATTTATTTAATAAAAAACCCATTATAGAATTTGAAAATAACTATTTTTGTGATGGACATAGTATAGAATGGGCTCAGAGTATAGTTGATCAATATATTAATAAAGGATATCAAAAAATAGAAGTAACAAGACATATGGGTGATGGCATATTAGAACCGTATTATGAATAAATTAATAATTAGACATACGTTTAGGAATATTTCTGACAGAGGGTGTGACTACTATGCTACAACTTTTTTTATAAAACTATTTGATATATTAAAAAATAGATATCCCAATATAGATTTTCAAATTGATGAATGCAAAAAATATGAATCTATGGGATATGGTGGATTATCTAGTTGTATGCATTTATCCATACTTAATCCAATTAATAATAAATATATTCTTATTTCATTATTTGATAATTGGAAATATCATTTTAATCGAGTTCTAGGTTGGGATCCAGATAATATGGTACAATTTTTTTATGCTGGATCATTTGATTTTTTAGATTTTTATGCCTATAAACAATTAGTTTCTTACAACAAAGACTTTGTATTTCCTAATAATATTCAAGATATACATAAACAATTTTTTTATATACCTTGTTATGATTGTTTATACGATACTTTAACTAATCTTTTTAATAATAGAAATATTAATAATTTAAAAAAACCTAATTTATTTTTTAGAGGTTATTTATGGGATACTAGAAAATTAATGATAAGTAATATAAAAAATATATCTAATGATATTATTATTATTGATAAAAATACAGAAAATAATAATTTTCATTATAGCAATTTTGTATCGGAACTCGCATCTTATAAAGCATCATTAAGTTTACCTGGAGGAACTTCTATTTGTCATAGAGATATAGAAAGTTTTGCTGTTGGAACACCAGTATTTAGACCATTATTAACAACTAATTATCCAGATCCATTATTACCCAATCATCATTATATTGCTTTTTATGGTTTATGTGATTATAGTAATGAACATCATCCAACATTTGTATCCTATGAAGATTTTCAAAATAATTTATTATATTGGTGGAATAAATTAAAGAATAATGAAGAATATCTAAATTATATATCAGTAAATGCTAGAGATTGGTTCGTTAAACACTGCACAATGGATAAAAATATAGAATACGTTTTATCTCAATTAAATATAGAAAAACTTAATTATGATTAATATTAATCTTCGTGAAGAATTATCTTGTTCTGGTAAAAATTGTTTTGATAATAATTTTTTTATAAATAGCTTGAGTGGAGATATTGCTCATTTATCCTATAAAGGACTATCAACAGAGCAAAATCCTAATATTATATATCCTTTTAATACGTTAATAGCAAATGCCAAACCATCAAGAATAATAGAGATAGGAACATTTTATGGTGGATTAACATTAATATTAAGAGCACTACTTCATAATAATATGCTATATAGCTCACAAATTTTCACATATGATATAAATTGCCCTGCTCATCTCTTATCTTTAATTAATGATTCAAGCAATATTAAATCATATACCAAAAATTTATTTTCTGAATCTTATTCTGATTTTGCAAACGAAGAAAGTAAAAAAGAAATTGTATCACTAATACAAAATGATGGGCCAACTATTATACTCTGCGATGGCGGATGCAAAAAGTGTGAGTTTAATATTTTGTCTGCTTATCTCAAACCCAATGATATCATCATGGCCCATGACTATTGTCCAAATAGAAACTATTTTGAAGACAATATGAAAGGTAAACAGTGGAACTGGTGCGAGATAGAGGATAATGATATCAATAATAGTATTACTACAAATAATTTAACAAAATTTATGTATGAAGATTTTCTATCTGTCGGCTGGCTATGTATGAAAAAATCATAATACTGGATATAGTATTCCATATCCTTGATATTTTTTAATACCTTTATATTCTTTATTTTGCAAATCTTTAGCCGACTGTTTAAACACATTAATATAATCTTCAACAGTATCTAGTTTATATTTTTTATATTTTCTATTATATGATAATAACAAACTAGCACATCCCACAACAAATGGATTACTCATACTAGTGCCACTCATTAAAGCATACTTATTTCCTGGAACACAACCCAAAATATTATATCCTGGAGCAAGAAAATCTAACGAATCTCCACTACAGGTAAAGTCTGTCCTATCTAAATTTTCATTTATTGCACCAATAGCTATAGTATGATTATATTTAGCTGGATACATTATATCTGTATTTTTTCCTGAATTACCAGCAGCACAGAACATTACGCAACCTTTGCTTGCCGCATAATCTATCGCTGATTCTAGTAATTGAGCAGGGTATGGGGAGCCTAAACTCATTGTAATAAAATCTACTTTTCTATCAGCTGCCCATTTAATTGCTTTAGCTATATTATTTAAATTACCATTACCATTATCTCCAAGAGCTTTTACTGCTATTATTTTTGTTTTTGGTGCCACCCCTACCATACCTGTTCCATTATTTTCTGCTGCTATCGTTGATGAGACATGAGTACCATGACCAGCAATATCATTAACCTTTTGATTAGGATTATCAAAATTTATACTATCTATTATATTATTTTTAATATCTTCATGATTTATATCACAACCAGTATCTATAACAGCCACAGTTACTCCATCTCCTTGAGATTTATTCCATAAAGATTTAATTCCAAATTTATCTATTTCCCATCCAGTAATTTGTTTTGTTTCTGGAGTAATTCCGAATAAATCTTCTCTTGTATATGGTAGTAATCCAATTTTATTGACCATTATGTTTCTCCATTATTTTAATTTTTCGTTCTTTTATCCATGATATAAATTTGCTTATTCTTGTATGACCACACTCATCTCCGTATGTGGAATCTGGTTTTTTATCGGCAGCCATAACACAGGAGTTTATTCCTGCTAATCTATTATCTATAAATAATCCACCACCACTATCACCGCTTGCTATTATAAACTCTAGTGATGTTTTTTTATAGGAACCAGATGGTGAACAAATTAATAGATCATTGTCTATACTATCTATAGTATTTAATCCTGCTCTTCTATTATCATCAGATTTTATAGCGCCAGTTTCAAAAGTTCCAGTTAAACCATATCCGGACATACTACATACTTTATCAAGCTCATCTGTATTTTCATATAATTCAGGATAAATAGTTAATCCAATATCATTATCACAATATCCTATAGCTATATCTTTAAATCCAAAATTTTTTGGTTCAAATTCTATTGGATATTCTAAATTTATTACTTTGATTGTTTTACCATTTATGGTAATATTACAACTTTTTGCTTCCTTTATAACATGTGCTGCTGTTAATATAAATCTATTATCTATAGCCACAGCAGAAGCACAGTATTGTTTATTATCTCCAGCTATTCCACATAATTTTCCAACACAACTAAATTTTTGTCCATATTCTATATATTTCATATCTTCGTTATAAGGATCAATAGTTCCAGCAGATACTTGGAAAGTACTGCTTAATAGTATTATTAATAAAATAATATATTTGATCATAACTATCTCCAATCGTTCTAATCATACGGGAGGACAGCACTTTCCGTTTGTGTAAATCCAAGAACTTGGACAACATATTAAATCTCCATTACCATCAAGACCACAAGAATCATAAGAAATTACACCAACAGAGACAGCAGTACTGATATTCCCATTCTGAGTTACTGTGTAATTTTCTAGAATAGATTGATTATTATTATATATTCCTATAAATATATTTCCAGATATATATTCATAATTGATTGTAAAACACGAAGTAGGATTATCTGAATCACAAATTTCTAAAGCACCACCATTTGGGTCGAATCCTATTGTTGAGTCAACTTCCAGAGTATGAGCATCTGGACAAGTTACTGCCGGTCCATTTGATGGTCCTCCATCTGGAGGTTGTGGTGGAGTTGGAGGATCTCCCCAAGGATTTGTTCCCGGAGGAGGAGGAGGAGGAGGAGGAGGAGGAGATGGTGGACTAGGAGGACTAGGAGGCCCAGGAAACAATCCGCCACCACCTCCACCCGGAGGAAATCCTGGCTGATTAGGAAATCCTGGTTCTTCTTGACTATTGCAACTCCCACATTTACCATTGACAAAATTACCTCCACAAGGAGATAATGGATTAGATGGAGGATATTCACTAAATTCACCACCTCGTTTATCTTGACATTCATTTTTACATCCGCATTCTGTCATTGACTTTCCAGGTTTTTTCATTTGTTGACAAGTTAAAATATTATAACAACCATCTCCATCTTTATCAAAATAACAAGTAGCTGTTGTTTCAGAGTCTACAATACCGCCATACGTTGGAGTCTTATAAAAGTCACAAATATTTTCATCTGTAAATCCAAAATCTTCTAATGTTTTTTTAGAACAATCAGCTTTTGATGATGCTTGTATACAAGCTTTAGGTCCTTGATAACTAAAATAAGCTCCACACTTTTTCGGAGTAGCACAACATTGTGAACATATTGCATCAGATTCTTCTGATGACTGTATTTCAAAACTATTAAATTTAAATATTTTCATTATTATTATTGATTAATTATTAATGGTTCTTGACATACTGGAAGTATTGGGGGTAATGGAGTGGGATCGGGTATTGTAGAGGATGAACAATCACCACTACCACATAAATAATTTAAGCAGGATAAGTATGAATCGTGTGGACCTGTTGGATCTTGAACACAATGACCATCAAAACAAATATATCTAGCATCACACTTACAGCTACAAATTTGTTCAAATAATAATATATCATTAATATTATTTAATATTTCTATATTGCTACAAGGATTATTCGTATTCGGTATTGGTGTTGGACCTATACTTGTAGGAGGAGGACTTGGTGGACTTGGAGGAGATAAAGCTGATTGAAATGTAATCGAATTATTCATTCCGTCATATGCTACAAGAACAGGACCATTATCAAGTTGAGTACCAAATACAGAACTTATTGATTCATTACTGAATATCATTGCTCCACTAATAGGAGTATTTGATAAGTAACCTCCTGGTAAATCAATAATAATAGTTGGTTTATTATGCTCATTAATTTGAAACAAATCACCAGACGCTGATCCATTAGTCTTGCTAAATGTCATTGGACTAGTAGAAGTATGAATTTTTACATACCTATCTCCTGTACCGCCAGAACAACTTAGCATCAATGGCCCAGCATCGGTGCCAATTTCTGATCCAATAGATGGAGTATTTTGTCCTGAAGAATTATAATTAGCAAGATTCCATATGCCTGACCATGATCCTACTAGATCTCCATTATCCTCATTCCATGTCACCATAATAGATGCCAAAGATGGATTTGGTGGAGGAGGGAGGTCACAGCACTCAGCGCCAATTTCCTGTCTTGTAATTTTATCTACACATATCCAATCTGAACCTCTTTTCTCTAAAGTTCCTGACACATATTTTCTACATGGAGGATCCGGATCTGGACTAGGCGGTGGACTTGGAGGACTAGGTGGACCAGGAGGTGGCGGTGGAGGAGGTGGTGGAGGAGGTCCGGGTGGAGGAGGATTTGTCGGATCACACATTGAATTATCACATGCTGGACAATTAAAACAGTCGGATACTTCTCCATCTTGTTCTCTTATGCACTGTCCACAAGTTGCACTAGTTGGATTATCATCACAAAATACTATTGTTGTACAACAAGGATTTTTATCTTCACAAGGATTTTCTACAGAGCATTTATAAATACATCTACTATCTCCACACTCTCCAATAATAGCACAATCATTTTCATCATATCCCATAAAACATTTTCTACTTACAGAATCAAATCCTATACATGTTGTGTATGTTATTCCTTCAAGATTTGCTTCGCTACATGAAACAGTAGGCTGAGCACAATCAGTGCAACCACATGGAGATGCTATTTCTGTCCACTCATTTCCAACATTATATAAACTTGGTAAGCATTGCCAAACACACCTATTATCCGAACAAGAACAGTCGCTTCCTCCTTCAGTTGTTTGAATATTATACTGGATAGCATTCGGTATTGATAATTTAAATAATTTCATAAAATTTTAGCTGCTATTAAACACCCTTTAGCAACAGCATGAAGAGGATCTTTTGCATGTTTAACTTCTTTGATATTTAAAGGAAAGTCGTTATCGGTAATTTTTTTTGTAAATTCTTCTATGTATCCATCTGCTTGTGATGTTCCACCAGCAACTACTATAGTTAATGGATTCTTAAATTTAGGTAATAATTTATGACCAGTTAAAGCAGCAGATAATTGTTTAGTAGTATAATCTATTAGTCTTTCATAATATGCAGATACAGCAGCAAGAACAGGATTGTCTGTCTGTTCTCCTATTTTAAAACCACCAGCCTCCTTTTCCGCTTGAACAACACTGTCAGGTTCTCCTGTGGCTACAGAACTCATACGATCTATCCAATCCCCAGACTTTGTTGTGCTAAATGTTACCGTAGGTTCTCCATTAAGCATCACACAAACATTTGTCATACCAGCACCACAACTAACACCAATTCCAGTATAATCTTCATTTTCTAATTCAGCATAACATAGAGCTTCTGCTTCATTTATTGCTCTCGCCTCATAACCAATTTCTGCCAGAATTGTTTTTACTACATCTTCATGATATCCAACATCAAAATCTTCATCTTCTTGATCTACTGGTTGAGCAGGAATACAGAATACTAATTTTTCACCTTGCTCTGAAGATTTCTGAACAACTTCTTGTAAGATAAAAGCTAATATTTTTTTAGCATCTTTTTCTTTTGAGGATACGACACCCTTATACATCGGTCGCCTCGCCGTATCATTTCTTTCTACTGCTTTTTCTATTGCATCTTTTCCTAGCAGAATAAATGATCCGTCACTATCTTTAATAAAAATTTTCCCAGTTAGTCCCTTTTCTATCATTTTTGTTGCTACTGGAGTTGTAGGCTTAATAATATAAAAAGCATCTCTAAAATCTTTGTATGATATATTTCCAGAACTTATTTCTTCTGATAAAACTATAAAACTTGTTCCGACATCTAAACCTTTTGCCATGCTTTTATCCTTTCATACTTTTTAATTTACTAATAGAGGACACTATATTCTCATTGGATTCTGTTGATTGTGCAATATCTTGATATTTTTTTTCTAATCCAGTAGTTTTTATCTCCGTAACAAATTTCTTATCGTCTATATCTATTTTTGGTTTGTTTTTAGATTTTGATACAATAGACTGTCCTGGAGCCAATGCTTCGATAATATTATTTCTACCTAATAATAGTCCAATACTAAAAAATAATATATTTAAGGACACTACACATAATATAATCAATATTTGGTATATATCCATAATAAATAGTATTCCTTATAAATAGATTACACCTAACTTAATTATTCACTAACTGGTCCAGACTACCATTGAAATATTTGGTATAGTGTGGGTCGTTCTCTATTGGCCAGTATCCACCTTTAGGATTATTACCCCATCTCTCTATTAGTGATTCATTTTTTTTAGCCATTTTATAGTATTTTTTCCAATGTCTATTTATTATGTACGCTGGAGATGAGTGATACCACCCTACAACACAAGACCTATCAAAATTACTTCCAACATATGCATGGAAACTATTATGACATATTTCAAACATGAATAATCGATTATTAATTGGTTTTATTTCATCAATTTTTTTGCCATTATAAGCATCATAGATGCCTGTTCCCCCACCATAATAGTTCTCTAAATTATTTGGATTATTTAAGTAATACAAAAAAGCTATGCTTCTAACAACCTTTTCTGTATGAGGTTGGGCAGCAGCACTGTCGTCGGTATACATACAATTATTTACAACTATTTTTTTAGATAAATCTTTTTTAAAAGAACAGATATTCATATCTCTATGAATAAAACCATCTTTTGAAGGCGATTTATGGAAATGTGCAGATGGAGACATATACTTATTAGTCTCTATACTAAAAGCACTTTCTGTAAAAGTCTTCAATTCATCTGATATAAAAAAATCATATCCGTCTATACAATCATCTAAAGATAATCCAGAAATATATCCCTCGTAGTTGCTCGTTGCCCCAGGCTGATCTTTATATGGGATAGTTCTATCTATAAAAGATTTAAATTTAGTACTAATTTTTTTGTAAATATCTTCATTAAATAAATTGTCAATAATTAAATAATTAAATGGTTTTTTAAAATACTGAAAATTAATACTACTAAATATATATGTATGTTTTTTTAAGTTATCTTCGATCAATTTATGCATAGTGTTTTTTGTATATTGCTTAGGTTTATTGAATTTGTAAAATCAGACATATTATCAAATACAATAGTATTATTTTGTTTAAAAAAATACTCGTTATGATTCAGTAATAGGTTCATTCCTGATTGTTTCATTTTATTTTTTAAATAATGAGTTTTATCTTTATATGATATATTTTTAGCGTCTTGATGCAATTCTTCATATGATACTATAAATTTAGGTTTATTGAAGATATCATATTTTGTTTTTAAAATAGAGATATTATACAATAAATTATTTACATATGTTTTATATCTATCTTCATGCCATAATATTTTGTGATTATCATTAGCTCTAGAATTTTGATCAGAAAACCAAGTTTCACTGACTCTCGCCTTTTCTAGACTATAGAAACTGGCTATTAGATCCTGTCTATAATTTAGTATCAAATAATCAATACTATCTAAAAAATTATCAGATAAGTATTTTATATGTTGGGGAAATATTTTAAATACTAAATTTTTATTATGTTTTTTACAGATATCAGTAAAAATATCAAGCGTTTGTTCATTATATATAGATTTATTTAGAATATTATTTTTTATTTTATTATAACTAATTGTGTCAATAAAAAAATTATTATAATGATATATTGAAGTTAAAAAATCTAATATCTTATCGTCTATATGATATATTTTATTAAATATTTGTTTACATTTCATCATCCATAATAACGGATCATCACTGAATACTTCATGAATGGATATTGTTTCTGGTGTGTCAAATGCTGCTGATAGCCACCCAGACCCTGTTCTCTCATATGTTAAAACACAGATAGTCTTCATTGTATCATTTTTATACCATCGCCATCTATATGTACTATTTTATA
>Ga0315904_10010713_pt1 | contig 11806 bp, 10 predicted proteins | sample LakEriMetagenome_6_FD_203529 | JGI IMG/M metagenome (GOLD analysis project Ga0315904, IMG submission 203529) | Freshwater fungal communities from buoy surface, Lake Erie, Ohio, United States - Buoy 12 MA120 | ecosystem: Environmental > Aquatic > Freshwater > Lake | place: USA: Lake Erie, Ohio...
AGCATGGGAGAAAGGCGGGCATAAACCTCAGCGAGATGACGCGACTCCGACATGTTCCCCTCACGCAGGACGCTGCCGCAAGCCCGGAAAACCGACTCCCGTCATCGAGCGATCGGCTCACACACCGCGGCCGACTCATGGCGGGGATTATTGATCAAGGGCGACACCGGCCAGAGGAGTACCTCGTCCGCCTCGATGGGCTCGCACAGCAGGCGATAATCCGCCTCGACCAAGGCGCCCGGGCTCAGCCAACGGGCCGCCCGAGGTCCCTCCAGAATCACGGGCATCCGATCGTGTACTGGGGCCACTGCTGCGTTCGGTCGCGTCGTCAGGAGGGCAAAGGTCGCAGGGCGCAGACCGACAACGGCGTCCGTGTGAATCCCCGCGAGAAAAAAGGGTCGCTCATCCGTGAGGCCGATGCAGTAGGGCGTTTTGCTCGTCGCATCCGTCCGCTGCCACTCATAGAAACCGTCCGCCGGGACAAGGCAGCGACGAGAACGGACCGCTTCGCGGAACATGGGCTTGCCTAAAGCCTCCTCGCTGCGGGCGTTGATGGGAGCGAGCCGCGGTTTCTCGCTCCGGTCCCACGGGGGCACAAAGCCCCAGCGCATGCCCTGCCCTTCCACGTGATCACCGGGCGAATGGAGGACCGTGACCTGCTGCGAGGGTGCGACGTTCCAGCGTTGCTCAAGGCAGATAGCCCCAAGTCGCTCGCCGAAGACCGCGCGCAAGGCCTCCAAAACGCGATCGGGATCCTTGAGTCGATAACGTCCACACATTGCGGGAACCAGCGTGCAAGCACCTCCGGTTCAAGCAAGGGGAGAAGGCTAGCGCAAAAGGAGGCTCGCACCCGACCCCGCCATCGGCCTGATTTGAGGGATGAACGAGCCCAGCCCCGCTCCCGCTCCGGAGACGCTGTTCTCCCCCACCCAGCGGAAGGTCGTCGCCGCCGCCCTGACGTGCCTTGCCTTCGCCGTCGTCGGCCTCGTCCTTCTGGGAGCTGTTGTCGTCCTCGGTTCCCTTTTGGCACGATTTTCCGGCGTGCTGTGGCCGCTCGCCGTGGCGGGCATCCTCGCACTCATGCTCCGGCCCGTCGTGGAAGCTTTGGAGCGCCGGTTGTACGTTCGCCGCCTCGGAGCGGTCGCGCTCGTCTGCGGTTTCCTTGCCATTGGTGTCGCGGCAGTGGGCTTCACGCTTGTCCCACCCGCCTTAGCGCAAGTGCTCGATCTCGTGTCCTACCTCCCGATTCTCTGGGAAAGGGCCGGCGTCTTCCTCCGTACGCACACGCCCGAGTGGGCCCAGTTACTCGAGCGTTATTGGGAGAATCCAACGCTCCGGGCACTCATCGAGCGAGTCGGCCAGCAGCTGCAGTCGTTCGTCCGCGATGCCGTCCCGAGCCTGGCCGCGGCAGGATCGGGGATCGCCACGGGGTTGGGCTTCATCACCCAGATGGCGGTGATTCCCATCTATTTTTTCTTCTTCTTGCTTTCCCGGGCCCATCCCGCCGACCGGATTCCCGAGCAATTGCCGTTCCTGAGTCCTTCGTTGCGCGCCGATCTCGCCTTCCTCGCACGAGAGTTTGTCTCGATCATCATCTCGTTTTTCCGCGGTCAGCTGTTGATCGGTCTGATCATGGGTCTTCTTTACGCCGCCGGATTTATGGCCGTGGGACTGAAGTTCGGTGCCGTCATCGGCCTCCTACTCGGCATGCTTAACGTCGTCCCGTACCTCGGCTCGATTCTCGGCCTGGCCATCACGCTCCCGGTCGCACTGCTCCAGCCGGAGGGCGGCTGGCAATTGGCCGCGCTCACGCTCGGCGTGCAGATCGTGGTGCAGAATATTGAGGGATGGTTTCTGACCCCCAAGATCATGTCGAACCGCACCGGTCTGCACCCGGTGACCATCATCGTCGCCATCTTCTTCTGGGGCACCGCGCTGGGCGGGCTCCTCGGGATGGTACTCGCGATCCCTTTGACCGCCTTTTTCGTGTCGGCGTGGCGCTTCGCGCGCCACCGCTACCTCGGCGGTAACGGAGCGGCCGGGCCGGCTTCGCACTAGGCTCGCACGGCCCGTGGCAGCGGTCGGCCTACGCGGCCGCCAGTCCGCTCCGCACGAGCAGCGCCGAGAGATCGGGATCGCGCCCCATGAAGGCGCGGTACAGGTCCCCGGGGTCAGCTGAATCACCCTTGCTCAGGATGTGAGTCACGAAGTCGGCCCCGGTCTGTGGATTGAAGATACCCTCACGCTGGAAGCGAGTGAAGGCGTCCGCATCGAGCACCGCGGCCCACTGGTACGAGTAGTATCCGGCCGCATATCCGACCGGATCGCTGAACAGATGGTTGAAGCGCTTCACGATCGTGCGTGTCGGCGGTTGGGTCGGGATGATGCAATCGGCAATCTCGGCGCGAACCGTGGTTTCGAGGTCTCCCTCAAGAAACTCTGCCGATCGCGTGTGTAAGACCAAATCCATCCTCGCAAACTGGAGCTGGCGCATCACCGCACAGGCGCCGCGGAAGCGGCGCGCCGCGATGAGTTTCTCGAAAAGGGACTGAGGAATGGGTTCACCCGTTTCGTGGTGCCGCGCGAACAGATCCAAGCCTTCGCGCTCCCACGTCCAATTCTCCATGATCTGCGAGGGCAGTTCCACGAAGTCCCACGCCACGTTGGTTCCCGCAAGGGAGCGCACCGGGACTTCCGAGAGGAGATGGTGCAGGAGATGTCCAAACTCGTGGAAGACCGTGTTCACCTCGCGATGGGTGAGCAGCGCAGGCCGGCCCTCGACGGGAGGGGTCATGTTCCCGCAGATATAGCCGAGGTGTGGTCCCCGCGGGCCGCCGGGGCGGGGAGCTCCGGTGATGAGGCTGCCCATCCACGCGCCTCCCCGCTTCGACTCGCGAGGATGCCAGTCGGCATAAAACGCCCCGAGGTGCCTCCCGCTGCCGTCAAACATGTCGTACGCGCGCACCTCTTCATGCCACGTTTCGAAGCTGCCCGCCGGTTTTTCGACGACGCGCAGGTCCAGCACCCGCCGGGCGATCTCGAACATGCCGGCAATCACGCGGTCCATTGGGAAATAGGGCCGCAACGCTTCCTCGTTGAAGGCGTAACGCGCTTTCCGGAGGCGCTCGGCCCAGAAGGCCACTTCCCACGCCTTTAGCGGGCCGACTGGCTGACCGGTCTGCTCCGCCTTGAACGTCTCCAACTCGCGGCATTCGCGCACGAAGCCCGGAGCCGCGCGACGCCTCAGGTCTTCGATGAATTCAAGCGCCCGCGCGCCCGTTTTGGCCATGCGCCGCTCCAAGACAAGGTCGGCGAAGTGATCCTTGCCAAGTAGAGAGGCCTTCTCCCGACGCAGGGCGAGGATGCGCTTCACCAACGGCTCATTGTCACGATCTCCCTCCGCTCCGATCGCCGCCGAAGCTAACCACATCTCGCGACGGAGGCCTTCGTCTTCGGCGTAGGTCATCACGGGTTCAAGCGACGGGGCCTGCAAGGTGAACCGCCATGCCGGGCGGTCCGCCGTCCCGAGGCCCTTGCGCTGCGCACTCGCGAGCGCCGTCGCGACGGCGTGTGCGGGTAGCCCGGAAAGCCGCGTCGGGTCCTCCACGACCAGCTGCCACGCATTAGTCGCATCGAGGACGTTCTCCGAATATCGCTGCGTCAGCTGCGCCAGTTCCTCCTCGATCGCTTCCAAACGCGCCCGCGCCTCCGCGGGCAAGTCGGCACCCGCTAGGCGGAAGGACGCCAGTTTGTCCGCAACCGCACGAGCCTCGATCCCTTGCAGTGCCCGAGCAGCCGGAGACGCGGCGAACGTTTTCAGCCGCAACCAGAGGTCCGGATTCAACTCGATCTTGGCGTGGAAGACGGTGACTTTCGGAAGCAGCGCATTGTAGGCCGCGCGCACCGCAGGGGAGTCCGCCACCGACTGCAGGTGCGAGAGCTTGTCCCAAGCAAAATCCAGTTCTTCCGTCGACTTCTCCAGCTCACCAAAGGTCGTCGCAAAGCTGAGCGTAGCCAGGTCAGCACCTGCGATCGCGTCGATCGCCGCCTGCGCCCGGACCAGCGCCGCCTCAAGATCGGGGACCGCATGCTCAGCGGTGTGCTCAGACCAACGGATCGCAAAGGACGGATCAGTGAAGGGATGCAACGCCATACGCGTCATCCTGCGCCGGAGCGTGAATGGCGCAAGCGGCGAAGCTACAAGCCGCGCCGCACAAACGCCACGTCTGGGTCGTCATCGGGTACGCGTACGTCGCCCGAACTCACCTCTCCCGCGAGCGAGCGCATCGTCACCGAGGCCAGCACGGGCAAGTAGCGCCGCAAATCATCGCTGCGGTCCTCGCTGGTCACCTCCACACTCCAAAGATCCTTGGGGGTCCCATCCTTGTCGCGTGCCCGCGACTCCCGTGCGCGGATGCGCAGGAACTTCTCATAGACCGGGGTCGCGTCGACCAGTTGATGGTATCCAATCACCTCGCGGCGCGACGGTGTCTTGACGGGGACCGTTTCGGTCGAGGTCCGACCCTGCGGATCGGTGACCGTGACCGTTTCCTGCCGCACGCCTCCGGCCAACTCGGCGTAAATGGGTACCCGGTCCGGGCCGTCGCGGCCACGCACGGGCTCGATGCCGAACTCCACTTCGATCACGACATCCGCGCGGTCCGCAGAGGGAGCCTCGTAGAAACCCCGCCCAGAAAGCGCTGTACGCACGTACGTCGCTGCCTCCGTCTCGCGCAGTCTGACCACCCCATCGGGCGACACGCCCTTCAACTGAATTCGATAGGAAAGGCCAGGCGAGGGACGCCCCGAGCTGAACGCCTCCACCTTGACTGGGTAGGACGTCGCGCAGCCCGACACCACCCAGAGCAGACACACCAAGAGCACCCCACGCGGATACCGGCGAAAGCTCGTGGTGCTGCGCACGGAAGACAGGACGCCGCCTACGGCGCGCCGGGAGCCTTGTTCGGTCCAGCTGCGGGGGCAGAAGCGCCGCCGGGCGACGCTGGCGCGGCCGGAGCCAGCGCGGCGGCAGCCGCATCATCGCTCTTCAGCCGGGCCAACTCCTCCTCCATCCGGGCAATCTCCGCTTCAGTCAAAAGCAGCTTCTCGTTGGCCTCGTCCAGCGCACGCTTCTTGGTCAAGGCGGCCGTTCGCTCCTCCTTGAGCTTCTGAAGACGCTCGTTGGCCTGCTGGACCTTTTTCTGAGCGTCGGCCAACTCCATCTCGGAAATGCGGAACCCCTGGGTAACGGCCAGTTCCTCGTCGATCTCCGCCTTCCGCTTCGCCTCCTCGGCGCGTTTGCGCGCCAACTCCTGCTGGTAGGCCCGCTCCTGCGCCAGGCGATCCTGCTCTTTGCGCTCCTTGGAGTCCTTGACCATCCCCACGACCCCTCCGATCAGCGCCCCCGCCGCCGCACCGGCGAGTACACCCGTGCTGGTGTTGCCGCCGGTCGCACCGGCACCCAAACCACCGACCACGGCGCCCGCCATGGCACCCGTGCCGGCACCCGTGGCAGTCTTGGACGGGGCGGGCGAGTTGCAGGCGGTGAGGCCCACGAGGACCGCCGACGCGGTCACGCTCGCGGTAAAAAGGCGGAGGGAACGACGGGACGCAGTCATGCGAGGAAGGGGATCGGTTGAGATGCTAAACCGGCATTGCGCTCAGACAACTCCCTACTATCTTAACCAAAGCTTGGGCTTTTTCAATCGCGCACCGGAAGTGCTTTCCGGCCTGCTTTCCCGGCGGTTCTCAAGGCCCGCTGCTTCCCCCTCCCCGCCCTCCGCATGATCTCCCGCAACAAGGGGATTCTTTCCCTGGAGTTCCTTGTCCCGAACCTCGGCCTGATCCTCGCGATCGTGGTCGTCGAGATGTTTTACAGCGCCGTCGTCCGGCCCCGCGCCGACGAACTCCTGCTCAAGAACAAGGTCATGCGCGCCCAAGCTGGTGCCAATGCTTCAGCCCAACTCGACGAACGATCGATTTACATCATCATCCGCGACCCCGAACAGCAGTGGGAAATCATCCTGTTTCTCTGGGGCATGACCGTTCTGAGCTACAAGCTAACGCAAATCGGTCGGGAGCGTCGGCTGTTCAAGCGCGACTTCCTCGCCCTCCAAGAAGGCGAGCGCATCATTCCGGAGGACGCTTTTGACCGCTACAAAGAGCTCAAGGTCCAAATCGAGCGCGACCCGAAGCTACGCGAATGTCTTCTCCCGGAGTGCCTGCTGGCGGCGCTGCACCGCTTCCATGCTTCGCACTCCATCCAAGATGCCTCGAACGCGGTTAAGGAGCGCACCGAGCTCGCCGCCGACCAACTCGACTCCGCCCTTTCACTCGTCCGGTACATCGCTTGGGCGATTCCCGCGATCGGCTTTATCGGTACCGTCCGCGGCATCGGCTACGCCCTCGCCTACGCGCAGGAGGCGATCCAAGGCGACATCTCCGCCGTCACCAGCTGGCTCGGCCTCGCCTTCAATTCCACCTTGGTCGCCCTGCTCCTCAGCTTGGTGCTCATGTTCATCCTCCACATGATGCAGTCGCGTCAGGAGGCGTTCGTGATCGAGACGCAATCCTACTGCCGGGACCGCCTGATTGATGTCATGAAAGTGCCGTCGCAGGAGAGCTCCGCGCCGAAGTCGGTCGCGTAAGGATCCATCCAGCTTATTCCGCCTCCGACCCATGACGCAGGGACTCGAACTCTGTGATGCCAATCTGCAGGTCGCCGTTTCAAACGGGTCGCAACCGACGCTGCTGCAGGTAACCGCCGAAGACGGTGCCCCCGGTTGGCCGGGCTATGTACTGCGGGAAAACAACGCCTTCATCTGCGGTCAGGCGGCGGAAGACGTCTGGCTGATCCGGCCGCGGAACGTCATCCACTCCTTCTGGAGCAAACTGAGCCTTGAGCCGACTGCGCTGGCTGGGGAGTCGCGACCGCTCTCGTATTCAGAGATTGCCTACACCTTTCTGCGCCGCTTTTCCGAACGGCTGCGCACCAGTTCCCCGTCTCCGGCAAGAATGGCCCTCGCGGTCCCCGGTGCCTACCTGAGAGACTCGACGGTCGCCGAGGAGAAGATCGGCCTGCTCCTCGGAATGGCCGCGGACCTCAAGCTACCGCTCTGCGGCATCCTTGATCTCGCGACCGCCTCGCTGTGCGATCCCCGCGCGCCTCGTTTCAACCCGGCGCGCCCCGTTCTCCACCTCGATCTCCACCTGCACGCCGCCGAGCTGTCGCTTCTTGTTTCCGGCGAGCGACTCGAACGGCGTGGGTTCCTGCACCTGCCGGGTTCGGGATTAGTCACCCTCCTGAAGCATCTCAGCGGGACCATGGCTAACCGCTTCCTGCGTCAGACGTCCTTTGATGTGATGGCAGACGGACGCACGGAGCAGCTGTTCTACAACCAGACCAAGAGCCTGTTCTACGGGAATGAGGCGGACTTCGTTTACCAGATCAACACCGCCAAGCGGGGATATGAGCTACCGGTGAAGCGCGATAGTCTCGGCGCGGATGCGCAGGCCTTCACCGAGGCGCTCCTCAAATCGATCCTCGCCTTCGCTGAGGAGAATCATCTCCGCCCGGGCCTCTGCGCCATCGCACTTTCGGAGCGCGCGAGCCGTGTTCCCCTGCTGGAGGCACGTCTGCGGGCTGCGGGCTTCGTGAGAATCCTTCATTTGCCGGCAGGAGCCGCCGCCGCCGGCGCTGCCCAACTGGCCGGAGCCCTTTTCACCACCCGCGCCGATCTAGCCGACGTACCCGTCGTCACCGCCGTGCCAGCGGAGTTTGCGGCGCGGCGAGTCTCCGCGCCGTGGGACGTCCACGTGCAGAAGGCCAGAGTCACTCCACTGCCGCACCCGCCCCCAACGCATCTGGTCCTCGAAGGCGTTGGGCTATCTCTGGCCGGACGCGAGCGGGTCACCATCGGCACCCAAGGCCAAGGTGCCACCCTACCACTCCCCGAATCCTTCAATCCCGCAACGAGTTGCTGCATCGTCTTGGAACGCGCGGCGGGCCACTGGCAACTTGAAGACCCCGCCCCAGCGGAGGCCGCCGGTGAGCGACGCGCCCGAATCGACGTGGCAACCGGCGACCGGCTGGTCTTCCGCACGGGAAATCACACGGTCGACGTGTTGCTGGCCCACTGCCCAGCCGCAAACTGACCCGACCCCATGGCCTTGGCCAAGAAACGTCGTGATACCGAGGTCTTCAGCCTCTCGTTCCTCGACTGCATCTGCTGCGGCTTCGGCGCCATCATCCTGATCTTTATCCTGTCCGTCGCCCAGAAACGCTCCGTCGACCGCATCAATGTGGACGATCTCGACGAGCGGGTTCGACGCATGGAGACCCAGGTCGCCACCACGCGCAACGAGGTGGAGCGCGTCCAGCGTTTACTCGCCGCAGCCCAGGCGGAGCTACCAGCACTCCAGCAAAAAACCACCGAGACCCAGCTGCAGCTCACCGACCGCCAGCGCCAGTTGCTCGCGATGCTGGAGCAGACCGGTAAACTCCGAGAGGCGTTGGCCTCGCTGCTCGACCAGAAGAAGGCCCTGCCCACCGCCGATCAGTCGCCGATTCCCATTCCGGACGTTGACCGAAGGCAGTACCTCACCGGAGTGAAGCTGGAGGGTGAATGCGTCCTGTTCATCGTCCGCACCTCCGGCTCCATGCTCGGCGAGACGGTCGAAGAGGCTTCCGCGCTTCTGGAGGAAAGCGACACCCGCAAGCGCGAAGCGCCAAAGTGGCAGCGCACGCTCCGCTCGTTGGAGTGGATGATCGCCTCGCTCGACGAAAAGACCCGGTTCCAAGTGCTGCTCTTCAGCGATGACGCCGCGCTGATCCTGCCGGACCGGGGCGACGAGTGGTTTTCCACCGGCGACCGGCAGACCCTGAAGCAGGTCGTCGCCCGCCTGAGGGAAATCGTACCGCAAGGCAGCGCGAACCTCGAACGCGCATTCTTTCGCGTCCGTACGCTGTCGCGGTTGCCGGACTCGATCGTGTTGCTGACCGATGGTCTACCCACGGCAAGCGATTCGTTCCTGAGCGACGGCGCCACTAACGACGAGCAGCGCATCCGTTTCTTCCGCGAGGCGGTGCGTGGATTGCCGGAGCGGATCCCAGTCAGCACCATTCTCATGCCGATGAGCGGAGATCCGGCCGCTGCGGCGCTCTTCTGGGAACTGGCGAACCGCACTCGCGGGGCGCTGGTTAGCCCAGCAAAAACCTGGCCCGAAGCATGATCCGCCGCCGTAAGATCGAGGTCTTCAGCCTCTCGTTTTTGGACTGCATCTGCTGCGGCTTTGGCGCGATGATCCTGATCTTCGTGCTCTCCATCGGCGCCCAAGGGCGCAACCAGCGTGCCACCGTCGAGGCGCTCCAGCGCATGCTCGCCGCCCACTTGGCCAGCCTCGCCCAACTCACCCAGAGCAAACAGGAGCTGGAGCGCAACTACACGGAGGCACTCGTCTTCGCAGCCGACACCAAGCTCAAGAATTCCGACCTGCAATCCTTGCTCGATGACCTCGACCGGCAGCTATCACGTGAAAAGGCGGGTCAGGAGGCGCTGTTGGTCGACGTCGATGAGTTGCGCCGCGAGATCGCCGCGCGGCAGAAGCGCCCCGAGATGGTCCTGCCTAATGTTGACCCCGCCCCCGTCGGTGTCCCCGTCGGGAGTAATCACATCGCGTTCGTCATTGATACCTCGGGCTCGATGCGCGACTTCAACTCGGGCCAACTCTGGCCAATCGTGATTCGCAAGGTTGAGGAGGTACTTGAAGTGTATCCGCAGGTGGATGGGATTCAGATCCTCGATGCCGACGGGCGCTTTGTGCTCGGCGAACGTGGGGGAGCCCAGTGGCTTCCCGACAGCCCCGAAACGCGCGAGGGCATCAAGCGGGCTCTTCGCCGCTACGATGTCTTCAGTGAGAGTAACCCGGTCCCGGGAATCTTCCGCGCGCTCCGCCTGCTCCACGATCCCAACGATCCGAACATGCGCATGGGTCTTTACATTTTTGGAGACGAATTCACCGGGCTCGCTGACGCCGTGCTTCGTCGCGTCGATGAACTGAATCCCGCTAACGAAAAGGGTGAGCGCCGCGTGGTCATCAACGCCGTCGCGTTCCCGACCACGATCCGCTTCGACGTTTCTCTCGGCAACACCGGTCTGAAGCTCGCGAACCTCATGCGCGAACTCTGCTACCAGCACGGCGGCGCGTTCGTCGCGCTCCAGGACCTCTGAGCGGCGAGCGCGATGGCGCAGCGCCGCAGGCTCGCAGCGCACCTCAGAGTCCGAGAATGCGCCGAAACACGCCAAGGATCGCCGACAACGGATCGCCCCCGCCCGATTGACCGCTGGAGGGAGCTCCCGGCGACCCAGGCATACCGGCTCCCCCACCGCTGCCCTGACCAGCAGATGGACTACCCGACTGCCCCGCTTGGCTGCCCTGTCCCGCACTGGGGGCGCTGTTCCCTTGCGCCCCGGAGGCTCCGGCAGAACTGCCGCCGCCGGGCTGGCCACCCGCGCCCAACTCGGCGACCTGCTGTCCACCGCCTAGCTCCCCCTGCCCCTGTCCTTGCCCACGACCCGCTGAACCCTCGGCCCCGTCGCCTTGCCGGCCCGAGCGCGCTCCACGCAGCCCGGAGACGGATTGGCCACCAGACTGCCCGTCGCTGCCGTCGCCGGCCACGGTGCCGTTGGCCCCGGCGTCGCCGCCGGTCGCGTCCGTCTTGGTTCCATCACCCGCTGCGCCCTGACCGTCTCTCCGGGCACCGTCCGGGCCGCCACGCTCGTTGCCAGAACCTTCACCAGACTCCGCGCTCCCGCCGTCGCCGGCACCGCGCGCACCGTACTTGCCCGACAACGTGAAGCGGACGAAATCCACCTTGCTCGTGGCCAACGATGCCCGGTTCTTCACCGCCGCATCGCGCACGGCCTCGAGCTCCCAAGCCTGCCGCTGCGCCGTCTCACGATCCACCAACGGACCAAACAGAAGAGTCAGGTTCTCGTGCTGGTAGCGAACATACCACCCCTCATCGCTGAGACCGAGTCCCGTGACATCGATTCCGCCATACTTGGTCTGAAAATCGTTCGCCCCCAACTGCCAGAGCTCGGCGATGGCCTCGACCGGGTACACCACCGTCTTGGCTGAACCCCACGTCGGGAGGCATACCGCCAGCGCGAAGAGGCACAGCGAGCGGAAGCGTTGTGGAAAAGAACTCATAAGGCACCTCAATGCTCAAAGTCCGGACGGCATGACCTTACCCTTTTCGACACCTTGATTCCCGCGGCCACCGGACTGCTTTCCGCCGCCCGGTGTCTTGGGATCGTAGCTTTGCGGCGTCTCCTTGCCCTTCGCCTGCGGTTCAAGACCGACCACGCTCGCAGCCGAGGCAGCGGGCAGCGTCTTGATCTGAAGCGACGCGTCGCCGATCTTCACGTCGCCGGGCTTGGACACATTGCCCTGGGACTGGCTGGCGGCCGCGCCGCCGGAAGGATCGCTGAGGCTGGCCGCTTGGGTGCCGTCCGCCACGGCATCGGCGGCACCTTGGGCCTGAATCGGCTGAGTTCCGCCACCGCCTGCCATCGCCGCCTGAGCGGCGGTCGCCACGCCTGCGGGACCGCTGGCCGACGCACTCCCGGCCGCTGCGGCGGATGCTTGCCCGCCCGTCGGCGGCGGTTCACCCGTCGCTCCGACTCGGTCGCTCTTCGCGTCCTCTTGCCCGGGCAATTCGAAGCTCCCGATCATGCCGTATTCGGGACGCTTTTCCGCGGCTTCCTTGCTGCCATCCAACAGCGCGGGATCGGGCAGCGGACCC
>Ga0315904_10010715_pt1 | contig 11805 bp, 14 predicted proteins | sample LakEriMetagenome_6_FD_203529 | JGI IMG/M metagenome (GOLD analysis project Ga0315904, IMG submission 203529) | Freshwater fungal communities from buoy surface, Lake Erie, Ohio, United States - Buoy 12 MA120 | ecosystem: Environmental > Aquatic > Freshwater > Lake | place: USA: Lake Erie, Ohio...
GTACCGTCGAACACGTAGAAGGCCTCGGTGCCCATCCAGAACGCCACGCCGTTGACATCCACAGCCGCGTGGGGCCCGATGCAGCCGCAGTTGGCGCCCAGCTGTTGGAAGCCAAAGGTGAACGGCGGACCAAGGAACTGCTGGCCGTGCAGGGAGGTGTCGGTGAAAATCAGGATCTGGCCGCGCGAGCGCACTGCCGTGACGATCTCGTTGCCGTCCGTGAGCCGTTGACCGCCGGCCGTGTTGGTCGCGCTCTCGACGAACTGGGTGATGTCCTCTTGATTGGAGAACCGGACGAACATCGGATCCTGTGACGACGGCGTGCCGATGACGGACTCCGTGCCGAAGCAGACAAGGTGTCTGTCCGGCGTGGAGATCAGGGCGTACTTGCTCTTCGTCGGCGCACCGGAGAGCACAACAGCGCGAGTGGCATTGCCTGCAGACAGGTCCCAGTAATACGCCGGGCCGTCCACCAGCTGGCACACAACGTCCTCGCCGTAGTTGTCCAGCTGCCAGACGCGAGAGTCCAAGGCCGTGGTGGAACCTGCTGGGCGGGGCGTGCCCCACGTGCTCTGGCCCCAAGTGCCGGTGCCCCAGCCGAAGTCGAAGTAGTTGACATCGGATCCGATGGAGATCTGATAGGCGCCGACGACAGAAGCGCCGCCGTTGCCGGAATCGCTGGCGTTGGCCGCCACGGGCGCCGTGATGGTGTAGGCATTGGCGCTGACAATAGAGGTGATTTCGTACTCAGCGTTCAGGATGGCAGCGGTGATGTTGCCACCCAGCGATACCGCCCCGCTGAAGGTAACGAAATCGCCCAACTTGGCCCCATGGGAGGTGTCAGTCACCGTGATGATGGCCGAGCCGTTGGTCGCGGCGAAGGTGACGGCGCCCGCAGTGGTGGTGTCTCGGAGCGGAGTAACGTCAAACCACAAGGCGCCCGTGGAAACGTAGAGCTTTTTGGTGGTGCCCACCATGACGTAGGGAATGCCAGACAGGCTCGTCCACGTGAAGATGTCGCTGGGCATGCCCACGAGGTAGGTATCTTGGCCCTCGAAGCCTTCCCAGCCGCCGATCTTCTCCGGCAAGCCGTAGCGGAAACGGATATTGTCCCCGTCCGTGTAGCCGCCTTCGGCACCGTATTCGGTGTTCTGCTTGTCGATGCCCGGCTTGATGTTGAGGCGAAAATAGGCCATTGGTGGTTAACCCTCAGATAAGAACAGCGCCCGTTCCGCTTCTCTGCGCCTTTCGAGCCCCTTCAAAACAACGCCATTTGACTTACGCCACTTCAGAAACTCGTCTGCCGCGCCAGAGTAGTCCCCGCGATTGTACTTCATCCGTAGCGTAGACGCCTGCAAGTTGCCTAGTCCGATGTTAAAAGAAAGGCTAACCAGTGCTGCAAGGTGAGGCTCGCTATCAGCAGCAGCAGGACATAATCGTAGTACTCCAGTCTTAAATTTAAGTAAATCCGTCTGAAGTAACGCATCAATTTCGTCAGCATCCCACACCCGGTTATGTTCTGTCTTGAGTGGATAGGAGGGTCTTTCGTCGGCTTTGAGCCTCGCTTGCTCCGGGTACAAAACATGGCCGTAACCGACCGTCCACAGCTTCGCTGGGCACAAATAGGGGGTGTTATGACACCCCTCAAATGCCTTTATCAAGTCGCTCATTTCTTGGAGAAAGCCTGTGACCCGAACCAAAACGCGATAATTGCGGCCAATATGCTCATCTCATCGTCCGAAAAAACCTGATCCATTGCATCAGCAAAGGCCACCCCAGTGGAGTACGCGTACCAGATTCCCGCAACATCGACGGTGATTAAAAGCCCAACGAAAAGATACGTAACAACTGGGCGAACAGAGGCGCGGAGGTTAATGACCCAAGTGCTGGCCCCTTCGCCGATTTTCATGTCATGCTTCCACATAGCGATCTTTTCCTGCGCCTGTGTTTGCATAGCGATCTGCTCGGTCTTGATCTCTTCGACCCTTGCTTGTGCGATATAGCCCTCTTTCGCCAGAGCAATCTCACGCTCGCGCTGCATCGTCATCAAGGCAAGCTCGTGCTTCTTGTCACCACGGTCCTGAAAAAAATCGAGAACCTTTGGCAGTCCGCCGGAAGCGAAGCCCAGCAGCGTGGAAAGTAGGGTCATCATAGTCACATCCTCATGATAATTATTGCTGCGACAATCGGGATCGCCACGATCAGCGCAATGAGCGCGATGGCGACCGAATTCAACACAAGTTTTTTAATTCTTCTGGCGCGAGCGTCGACTGCTCGTTTACGTGCGTCACGGATAGTGTTTCGATCTTTAATCATGTCTCGATAGGCATCTACCCCGAATCTGTAGACAATCATCTCACGCAGTTCACGCTCTTGCTGCTCGATCTTTTTCCGCCGCATGAGGTTTTCAATTGCTTCCTGCTCAACCGAGGACTTGGCAAAAACTTTCCTGAACAGAGGTGGATCAGCGGCCTCTTCGTCAGCAGCTTTTACGTCAGCAATTGCACCAAACCATGTTCCCAGCTGGCCGCTCATGTCCTCCAGCTCGCGCCCTACCTCGATGCCCTTCTTGAGCATATTGTAGGCCGACGTGGCAATTGCCATAGCCGAGACAGGATCGAGCATGGCGCACCTCTACTTCAACTCGGTGACATCATCACCCTTGCGAACCGTCACCTTGCCGTCTTCAACATCAACGCGCATAGGCGGCTCTTTCTCGGCCAGCTTTGCAATAAGGTGCTGGATCACTTCAAATTCTGGACGCTCCGGTTTCTCTTGAGTCCCAGCAATGCCGTTCATCATGTTGATGAGGGCGACAAGCGCACCGCCGACCATCGTCATCACGGCAGTGATTGCGGACTCAGACAGGAAATAGCTGGAGCCGACACCGATAAGGACGATAGCTGTGATGTAGGCCAGACCGTACTTGCCGATGGCCTTGCCAGCGACTTCTTTTGCTGTTTCGCAGCGTTTTTCTGGATTCTCTTCGCTCATGACTTGTCCGCCTTGTTCTCAAGTCGCTTGAAAATTGCGCCGAGCAGTTCCTTGACTTCGCGCATATCGTCCTTGTAATCGTCTCGTGCTACATAGACCCGTGGCATCTCACGCACATCATCATCCAGCCGGTCAATCGCCGAGTAGATGCGGGACAAAATCCAGCCGCCGAAGAAAGCAGCGGCGGTCACCGCGACGTTAAAGAGAACTTGGTAGTCCACGCGTCATCACCTCCACAGGCATCTCTACGACTGATAACCGGCTCTTGAATGCCTTGGCGTGTATCTCCTTGGCATGGTCAACCGTCGGCTTGCTGAAATTGATAATGCGATAATCGTATCGCTTGGGTGGCACAAAAATAGAGTTGGTGTCTTTGTATCGGCTGGAGGAAATCGTATCCATCCACACCACAAAGTCAGCACCAAACGCGGCCCGCGTTTCTTCTGTCGGGCAGACAAAATCCGCTATCACAGCCTCGCCCCAACGAGAGGACAGGTTACAAAGATGCCCCATCCTGCGAGCCTGCTCAATCCTGTCTTCTGGACTAAAACCAAGGTCTTTGTTGATGTTCTCACGAATGTCGTCGGCATTGAAATGGGTACAGCGCAGGCGCTCCGCCAGCACTCTTGCGAGAGTGGTTTTGCCGCTACCCGGCAGGCCCATGATTAGTATTTTCACAATGCGTCCAGTTCTTCGTGCGTAGTGATGGCAGCGAGTGCAGTCATCTTGGCTTCAAACTCTACACGGGCAGCGTCAACCACGGCAGCGTCGTACTGGGTAGTGGGGAACTCGTCTACCTCTTTACGCATCTCGTCGTTTACAACCTGCTGGAAGGCTGCTTTGTAGCGTGAGGCGTACTGGCCCTTGCGCTCATCGACACTGATCTCGCGCACGCCCCAGACGATCTCCACTGGGTCTTTGGTGATGTCGAAACTGTGCTCAGTGTACTGCTGACGGCTGGTCAGGACAGGGCGAACCTCAATGGCAGACTTCCAGCCAGACTCACCGGCAGGCGGCTGCGTGTCCCAGACCTGAGTTACTTCGTTGTTTACTATTTTTACAAAAAGCATAGTGTTCTCCTGTTAAGGTGTTTTGATGGCCATGCCGCCGAGCTGCCCGCTTGATATTGCTTTCCAAGTAGTCAACGCGCCGATTTGTTTTGGGGAACTGTAGTTAGTGGTATTACCTAAGCCGGACGCTCCATCATTCCCCCAACCCCATGTCCACAGAGTACCGTCTGTTTTGATGGCAAAACAGTTGTAATACGACATGATTGTTTTGGTTGACCAATTTGTCAGTGAGCCTACTTGGACAGGAGAGGAGTAGTTAACCTCCGCGTTCCCACGACCGAGCTGACCAAAACTATTTAGCCCCCATGTCCAGAGCGTTCCGTCGGTTCTTACAGCGGCAGACGTGTCGGCTATCCCAAGATTAACACTGGCCCACGTTGTCAATGCGCCAACTTGTTTTGGAGAACTGTAGCTGTAATATGTTATGTTTATACCAAGCTGCCCTACATTGTTGCGACCCCACGCCCACAAGGTGCCGTCAGTTTTTAAGGCTATCGTGTGCAGATTGCCTCCGTTCACTTCGGCCCATGTGGTAAGAGCGCCAACTTGTTTTGGGCTGGAGTAATAGATGCCGGCGTTATTTAACCCAAGTTGCCCCCAGTTGTTAAAGCCCCACGCCCACAAAGTACCATCTGCTTTTATAGCGAAGGAATTTCTATTCCCTGTAGAGATTTTTCGCCACGTCGTTAGCGCGCCAACTTGCACCGGAGACGACCTATACGTTGTGTTGCCTAATCCAAGTTGTCCACGGTTGTTTAACCCCCAAGCCCAGAGTGTTCCGCTTGTTGTTAATGCTAAGCAATGTTCCCCAGAGGTGGAAACTTTTGACCAAACCGTCAATGCTCCAACTTGTTTTGGGCTGGAATAATTTGTGGTGTTGCCAAGCCCAAGTCCACCGTTAAGGTTCCTGCCCCAAGTCCAAAGCGTCCCATTCGTTTTAATTGCTGCGCAAATTGACGACCCTCCTGCTGAACCTGCGGAAATAACAGCCCAATCGGTTAACGCACCAATCTGTTTTGGGCTAGAGTAGTTTGTTGTATTGCCAAGCCCAAGCTGGCCGTAAGTGTTGACCCCCCAACCCCAAAGTTGTTTTGGAAGCGGAGGCTTCGGCCACAACCCCTGCTTGTTCAGAGCCATCGCCTGATCCAGTGTCCACACGCCGGGCGCAGAGCCGCCTTCACCATCGACAGGGCCGACAGTAGCGGGTGGTGATTTTGTGATGAACCCACCGGGGTATTGTTGACTCACTTGACTCTCCTCAGTGCTTTCTTCTCGCCAAGACGCTCTTTGATCTTCTCAAACGGAGCAGTCCAATCGCCGAATACTTCCTGCCTGACCAGTTTCATCGTGTCGTAGTAGGGGCAGGTTTCACCTTCCAGTGCGTAGAGGAAATATGGCATCACCGGAGTCACGACCCAAGTCTCAACGCCCATTGCAGCGGACAGGTGGCTCACAGACGTACAGGACGAGATGACCAGATCACAGGAAGCCACAGCGTTGCGCGTATCTTCCCACGTATTCAGAGGAACCTGTCGCACCCAGCTTGGGCAGGAGTCTGCGCCTTCATCCCGCTGCAGGGAGATAAACTCAGCGTCAGCGTCCTTTACCGCGTTGAACATCAGGTCGTATGGAAACTTCTTGTTGTGGTCATGCTCAAACGCCGACTGTCCCTGCCAACGCAAACCAATGCGCTTCTTGTGGCCCTTGATGACGGTGGGCTTGGCAATGTACGGCTTACCGCTCAGATCGCCCAGTTCAAAGCCCAGAGGCACGACGGCACTCATGCCTTGAACATAGAAGTCGTGGTAGATGCCGAACGATGCTTCATGTTGGATAACAGCAGAGACGCCTTCTACACCAACGAACAGAGAAGCAAGCGGCCCGGTGCAGGACACGATGACCTTGCAGCCGCGATCCGCAATTGACTTGGCGTAGCGTACTTGGTGAATCTGGTCACCTAGACCACCTTCGAGGTACAGCATCACGATGCCTTTGCTCTTGCCGTCCCACGGTTGAGTCGGTACGTCAGGATGTCGGTTACCGAACACGCCGACTATGCGACCGCGATCCATCAACTGGTAGCCTTTCTGAATCTGGCCCTGACGCAGCATATACCAGCCACGGTTGTAAGCGGCGCGATGGTTGTCAGGCTCCTCTCGTTCCAGTTTCTGACACAGCCTCCATCCTTCAGCAAAGTCACCCATCCTGCTCGCAGCAAGTTGCAGATCAAGGTCGTGCAATTCAGGAACCGTACGTGGACGATCCAGCCAGAACTCAGGCTGACAGAATGCAGAGTAGTGGTGCTTGAGCAAGTCCTTCGGATGATCGTTGTGTTGTTTCTTCAGAATCGGCTTGATGTCGTGCATCCCTTCGTAGCCGTGCAGGTTCTCGTCGTCCTCTTTCACCGAGGAGCCGTCGATGTTGCTGAAGTCATAGTCGAAAGCGGGCAGGTCGAGGAACGTGTGAATCCGATCCAACTGCCCCTTCGGGTCGGCCAAGAGGTCTTCGTACTCCACAAACAAGAAGCACTCAGGATCATACTCGTAGCCTTGCTGCAGCGAGATGTAGGCGGCTTTCAGGTGATCTGCCAACTGCCCGGAGTACATGAACTCGTCAAGATTCTCAGGCTTGGCTACGCGCACAAATGAGGCCATGCAGTCAGGCACAGAGCGTACAGTGGCAATGATTCGAGGCTTATGCCCCAGCACCTGCCCCATCGCTTGCATGATGACTGGGATCGGCCACCCACGGCCCTTGTCAATGATTACAGGCTTGTCTGTGTCGGCATAGAAAGCATCAATCATGCCGCGCATTGTCTGGGCGAGCTTGGTGCGATCTTTATCGTTCTCGTTCAGCAGGCCAGCTTTGTGCCATGTCGTAGCAAGCCCGTCCAGTGCGTGAACCAGCCCAGACGTAGTGGACACATAGGTCTGCGGATTCTGGTTGAGTATCGCCGCCAGCACTGTTGAGCCGGAACGGGGGACGCCTGAGAGGAAGTGAAGGGTTTTGTTCATGGTGTCCTTATGACCGGGTTGCAAAAGTTCCATAGCGGGTGCCTGCTATGAGCAACCACGAGGTTAGTGCGCCAATTTGTTTTGGGGATGAGTAATTTGTCGTGTTCCCCAGCCCCAGCTGCCCGTTTCCGTTAGACCCCCACGCCCATATGGAGCCAGCAGTGGTTTTTGCAACAGCATGAATACGCCCCGCCGAAACAGCACCCCACGTTGTTAAAGCGCCAACTTGTTTGGGTGAGGAATAATTTGTCGTGTTGTTGAATCCAAGTTGCCCACTTGTATTTTGCCCCCAAGCCCACAAAGTACCATCTGTTTTTAGAGCCAAAACAAACTCCGCTCCAAATGCTGCTTGGCTCCACGTAGTCAACGCACCTATTTGTTTTGGAGACGAGTAAGCAGTGGTATTCCCAAGGCCCAATTTTCCGTTAAGCCCACTACCCCAAGACCACATTGTTCCATTAGTTTTGACGGCAACTGTAGCCCCACTTGAGCCTTTGCCCGCAGACACACTAGCCCAATTAGTCAGACCGCCTACCTGTGTAGGACTGCCCCTATAGTTAATGTCACCAAGACCAAGTTCCCCATCCTCGTTTCTACCCCAAGCGTATAAGGCTCCAGATGTAGTAACCCCAAAGCTAGTGTTTCTTCCTGCTGAAATTGAAGCCCACGTAGTCAACGCCCCAATTTGCACAGGGCTTGATCTAATTGTAGTAGTGCCATCCCCAAGCTGTCCGGTGTTGTTCTGCCCAAACGCCCAGAGAGTTCCGTCCGTTTTAATAGAAAGAGAGTGATACGCGCCGCATGACACTTTTAGCCAGTTAGTCAACGCACCGACTTGTTTAGGAGAAGAGTAGTTTGTTAGGTTGTTCAGCCCAAGCTGTCCAAATGAATTACGCCCCCAGCTCCAGAGTGTGTTGTCAACTCGAATAGCCAAAGAAAATTGATCCCCTGACACAGCGATCCATGTATCCGCCCCTCCAACTTGTTTTGGGCTTGAGTAATCAGTTTGATTCCCCAAACCAAGTTGTCCATAGTTAATGTTTTGCCCCCACGCCCAAAGCGGTATTGGCGGCTTCGGCCAGTTGCCAGCAGCCTCGGCTTGCATCTGAGATACTAAGTTCCATACCCCACTATACGATGGCATTGAGCACCTCTAGCCTTGTAAATTGTTGGTTGGTGTTCATGGTGTCCTTATGGGGTTTTGATGCCTAGCATGAAACCTGACTGTGGAAACATAACTGCAAGTCTGACCCACGTTGCCAAAGCGCCTACCTGCACTGGGGATGAGTAATATGTTAGATTACTCGTTCCAAGTTGCCCAATAGAGTTTCTTCCCCACGCCCACAACGTACCATCGGTCTTTATAGCCCATGAAGAAGAAGTCCCTCCAGAAATTTGCGACCATACTGTAAGCGCCCCAACTTGTACAGGGGACGAATAATTGGTCACGTTGTTGAGGCCGAGCTGACCATACTGGTTGCGACCCCAGCTCCACAACGTGCCGTCTGTTTTGACGGCCAAACTATGTGCATATCCAGCAGCAATGTTTATCCATGTTGTCAATGCGCCAATTTGTTTTGGGCTGGAGTAGTCTGTTGTGCTCCCCACGCCAAGTTGACCAAATTGGTTTCGACCCCAGCTCCACAACGTGCCGTCGGTTTTAACGGCAATTGAGTGGCTGTTCCCCGCCGCAACTTTAGACCACGTTAATAAAGCGCCTACCTGTTTTGGAGAGGAGTACGCCGTAGTATTGCCAAGCCCAAGTTGGCCATAGGTGTTGTCTCCCCACGACCACAATGTGCCGTCTGTTTTTACGGCCAACACACAGCCATTTCCGCCGGCAATTGTAGCCCAGTTCGTAAGTGCGCCAATTTGTTTTGGAGATGAATAAGTTGTTATGTTGCCAAGCCCTAGCTCCCCAGCACTATTGCTGCCCCACGCCCACAATGTCCCGTCTGTTTTACCTGCTATACTTGAGGTTCCAGCGGTCGTTACTTTATTCCATGTAGTTAATGCCCCAACCTGAACAGGGGAAGAAGTGTATGTAGTATTCCCTGTTCCTAGCTGACCAGCATTATTTCTGCCCCACGCCCACAGTCTCCCATCTGTTCTTACGGCTATCGTATGTGTTGAACCGCCAGCAGCCATAAACCAATTTGTCAAAGAACCAATTTGCTTTGGGGAGGAGTAGTTGGTCTGGTTCCCTATGCCAAGCTGACCATTATTGTTTTCCCCCCAGCTCCACAACTGAGTATCAATTGGCGTTACAGAGTTGCTCGCCGCGCTTGACGGACCCGCACCGAAAGCATTCACCGCTGCAACCGTAACCGTGTAAGCACTGTTTGCGGTAAGCCCCGAGATCGTAATCGGAGACGAAGCGCCTGTGCCGCTCACGGTAGTGCCGTCTGATGTCTTCAGCGCCGTTGCTACATAACTTGTAATGGCACCGCCGCCCACGTTAGAGGGCGCAGTGAAAGTCACCGATACGGACGTACCACTAGCAACACTTGCCGTGCCAATCGTAGGCGCATTTGGCACCTTCAACGGGAAATACGACGCCGTAACGATTCCGGCCTGATAGCGCATCGACATGGGGTACTCCTATCAAGCGTTGATTTCTTCCCAGCTGATCGTAACTACGATGTCGTTGGCTGCGCTAGCGGTAGCACCGATAGACTTGTCTTCCAGCAAGTAGAAGCTGGTCGTCTTATCTGTGATGATCAGCGTGGCATCAGCAGGCACCGAGATCGTGGAGGCAATCGCTGTACCTGTTCCGCCAAGATCGTCCTGAGAGAAAATCTTGATCGTGATGTCACACGCAGAAGTGCCATCGACGTTGGCCGCTACGATGGAGTTGATCTTGTAGACCTTGCCGCTGGACGCAGCGTTGTTCACAAGAGCCGTTGCAAACGGGTCAGCAGTGGACGAGATCAGGGTCGTACTGGTGTTGCCGTAGATCGCGGCGACGTTGACAATGTTGGGGTTAGCCACGGAAGTTCCTCCTTAGAGACCGAAGATCATTGCGAAAGCGATGGCTTGGCCCTTGGAGGCTCCAGTCGCTGCCGGGGTTGTTGACTGCCATGTGGTGCCGTTCGAGGTAAGGACGTTGCCGCTGCTGCCCGGTGCTACAAACTGAACTGCGCTCGTGCCGTTGCCGAGGATTACGTTGTTGGCAGTGAGCGTTGTGGCTCCTGTGCCGCCATTGGCTACGGGGAGGGTGCCTGTGACATTTGTGGCAAGGTTTACGAACGTGGTTGATGTTGTGCCTGTACCGCCATTAGCGATTGGCAGTGTGCCCGTAACTCCAGTAGCCAAGCTCACCGTAGGGTTTGCCAGTGTGACCGCCGCACCCGCCCCTGCACCGTCGGTGACGACGATAGCCTTTGTGCCTGTAGCTACAGTCACCGAACTGCCAGAACCCTGCGCAATCGTAATCGACTGACTGCCGGTGGTAGCGTTCTCGATGATCCAGACCTTGGACACCGTATTCGGCGCCAGCGTCACGGTGCGCGTGGCGGTCAAGGACACTGCAGAGGTGATCTTCAAGTACAGCGAGCGAGTGCCGTCCGCCGTAGCATCCGGCATCGTGAAGGTCTCGTCCGCATTCGCGGCCATCTGCTTAGTGCCAAGGCTGAACGCGTCAGCAATCAGGGACAGGTTGGTATTGGTGCTTGTGCCCCAAGTGCCTGATTCGTCGCCCGTTGCGATCTCTTTCAGTCGTAGATCGTTCGTGTAAGTCGCCATGTTTTATTCCTCAAGCCGCCACGTCTACCTCGACCCAGTTCGGGGTCTGAGCGTCATTTACTTCAATCCAGTTCGCGTTCTGGGCGTCGTTGACCTCGGTCCACCCTCGTATCCTAACCTGTCCCACTGCCCCCACGCCAGCAACGCCAGTGGGCACTACGGCGTCATCGACCTCAATTGCTACAGTACCGACATTACCTGTGGCAGAGACGCCTGTAACCACGAGGGTGAGGTTGATCGCCAGCGCTACAGTGCCAACCGCACCAGTGCCCTCGACCCCCGTAGGGGTGACATCTGCGTCGTATGCAAGGACGACGGTACCGATTGCGCCTGTGCCGGCAACGCCGGTGGCGGTGACATTGCTGTCGATCTGCAGGACAACGTCGCCAACTGCGCCAGTGCCTGAAACCCCCGTGGGGATGACGGTGTCGTTTACCGCGATGAGGACGGTGCCGACCGCCCCAGTTCCTTCGACACCAGTTGGCGTGACGTTTTTGAAGACCTTGATGGATGTCGTGCCAACTGCGCCGACACCTTCAATGCCAATCGGGATAACAATGTCGTCTACTTGGACAACAAAGCCGCCGATCTCGCCCACGCCCTGAACGCCCGTGGGAGTGACACTCGAGCTGATCTGCAGGACGACAGTACCGACCGCACCAGTAGCTGCAACCCCGTCAACTACGTAGGCAGGAGCTATCCCGCCAAAGCCATTTATGCCCCAGCCACCTTCTCCCCAACCCTTGTCGTAGGTGGTAGCTGCCACGGGTCAGGCCTCACGCAATACGGATAATGGCCGTAGCAGCGGCAGCGGCAGGGAACTGGATCTGGAAATCCCCGGAGCTTACCTGCTGGTCACCACCAAAGCTCAACACGGCGCAAGCTGCGCCCGCATCGGTGTCGTTGTAGATCAGCGCACCGCACGTGGTAAAAGTGGCAGCACTCCACGTGGTATCTGCAAAGTCACAGATCGCCGTAGTGCC
>Ga0315904_10010717_pt1 | contig 11805 bp, 13 predicted proteins | sample LakEriMetagenome_6_FD_203529 | JGI IMG/M metagenome (GOLD analysis project Ga0315904, IMG submission 203529) | Freshwater fungal communities from buoy surface, Lake Erie, Ohio, United States - Buoy 12 MA120 | ecosystem: Environmental > Aquatic > Freshwater > Lake | place: USA: Lake Erie, Ohio...
ATCTCGGATTAAATGATTCCGTTACCATAGATAACACGGGTAAGTACGATTCTCCATATCCAAGTGTAATAAATGTTTCGATTAGTATGAAGATAATAGAATCACCTTTCGTAAGTAATAGTAAAAATGATCCTGGTAAATTTGTATACGAATACGCAGAGGATGACAATGCTTATTTTACAAATTTTACAGATATATACAATAAATATTCTAAAAATTTATCTAGTACCACAACCGATACTGATGGGCAAATTAATTGATTAATGTATGGCTAGTAGATATAGAACAGCAAAAACTACAGTAGATAAAGATACAAATAAATCATATATGGAAACAACCATATATCCAAAAGTTTCGGCATCTAATTCTGATATATACATTATAACGGATGAAACCGACAGACTGGATTTGTTAGCTTTTAAATATTATGGTGATAGTAAAATGTGGTGGATTATAGCTAATGCAAATAACATAAACGATGCGACATTTTATGTTGAACCAGGTACTCAGTTAAGAATACCATCTAATATTCAAAGTATTATAAATAATTTAACAAACATAAATAAATAGTTATGGCGTTTCCTTTTGTAGCACCTTTTGACGGATGGGTACAAGAAGTATTAAAACAAAGAGAAGAAGATAGACTTATAGGTGTTTATAAAAACCCATATGCTGTACTAACATCTGCTGCAAAGGTTGTAAAATCAACACCAAGTACGGATAAAGAAAAACGAGCCGAAGAGATAAAAAAGATATTAAAAGGTGAAATTGCACAGGGTGATACAGAATATTCCGGTTGTATTATAGCAAACAATATATCAAATCTTGAATTGAGTTACGCAACTGGACTGACACCTGTGGGCATTGATTTTAAAGGAAGGGTAATAACAGTTGAAGGTGAAAGTGATAGAAGAGTTTCAACTCCAATAATAGAAAGTATAGACATAGATACCGATGGTGCCAATAACACATTAAAAACTGCACAAGTTAAAGTTAAATGTTTTACTTTAAAGCAGCTTGAGATGTTTGAAAATTTTTTTATGAAGCCTGGTATGAATGTACTATTAGAATTTGGTGATAGTTCTATTCTAGCAGGTCTTGTAAATAAAATAGAAAACGGACAGGTAGATAATAACGAATTAAAAGTTTTTAGAAACGGAAAATATGAACCTGTAAGTACAATAACTAAAGTAGAAGAAGCTTTAATACAAAAACAAGATTTTGAAAGTTTTTCTGATGAATTTACAAATTATTTTAAGTCTAGTATAGATGGAACAATAAAGTATTTTGCTAAAGTAGAAAATTCATTAGGTACTTATGATTTAATAGCTGGTAAGGTAACAGATTTTAATTTTTCAATAGAAGCTGATTTAACATATAATGTAGACTTAGAGATAACTCAAGCAAATCAAATTTCTCTAGCTTTACCTAACAATCCAAAGAAGATAAACAGTACAGCAAATACTACAGCAAAAGACAAAGGTCAAACATATTCGGAAAGAGAACAAATTATAGATTCCATAGTTTTAAATTTTGATTTGGAGAAATCAAAATTACTGACTCTATTAAAAAAACAACACCCAAGACAGGGAAAGGATTGGATTAGTGATGAATTCTTTAATTATAATAAGGTAGATACTGAACAAAAAGACCAAATAGCTAGTGCCAAACCATATGTTTCATTAAGATTTGTATTAAATATACTAATGAATTATGTCTTAACAAGTGACGGTGGAAATGGTGTTGATGATGACTTTTTTGAATTTTTAATACCGAAACATTTTACTAAAAAAGTAAATGACCAATATCAAAAGGAAGTAGATTTCATACCGGTTAGTTCAAGAAAAAACATAATATCAATATCAGATTCTATTATATTTCCTACCAAAGAACTACCTGTAATAGTTTTTACCGGCAAAGATAATTTGATTGATATAGACTCTTCAACTAGATTGGATGGTAGGATTAATGGTTATAATTTTCATCATGATGGTGACTTATATGAGGCTGAGACAAAGGCTAACATAGGAAATCCAACCGGAGATGATAGATTGGGAAATGCTTTGAATATATTCATATCTTATGAAGATGTTGTTAGAATATGGAAACAAGAATTGTATAGAATTGATTTCTTAGAAAAAATATTAAATTTAATAAATAAAAATAGTCTTGGACTTTTTCAATTGGTTTATGCAAATGTAAACGATAATGGTAAAGGGTCTATTATAGATTACAAATTATGTACCTATCAAAAAGCTAACATAGTACCGGTTAGACAACGTGATAGTTATAGATTTAAAATCGGTCCAGAAAAATCAATAGTAAAAAACTTTTCATTCAATTTTGAGTTATCAAACTTAGTAGCTGGGCAAACAGTTTTTAATAATAACAAATTTGTATACGAAGCGATCAGAGAAAAAAATAAATCAACAAATCAACAATCCATACCAAAGGTAGAAGAAATATCACTACCACCTGAAGTATACAAATCAATTGATATGTCAACTATGGGTAATGCCGATGGGTGGTATGCTATTAATTATATAGAATTAAAAACTATACAAGCTAAATTAGAGAAAACGGTAAATCAATTAAATAATGTTAACCAGACCGCGCAGCAACAAATCTTGTCTGGAAGTTTTGACCAAACCAAAGAAGTGACAAAAGAAGAAGTAAATGTAGCTGATATCATAAAGCAAACATCTACTCAATTCAAATTTGGTAATGAAAATAAAATCCTCATATACAAGGATGAAAAATTTGTTTTAAACAAAATACAACAAACTCCCCAAGAAAAGTATAAGAAGCCAACTTTGTCTCCGATTGATATTAATCTAACAGTTGATGGATTTAGTGGATTTAGATGTGGATACTGTTTTAATATAGATGGCATACCGGAGATATACAATCAGAATGGTGTATTTCAAATAACAAATGTAAAGCACTCTATTAATAATGAAGGTTGGACTACAACTATTGAAGCAGGATATCTAAATAGAAAATTTGATTGAGTATGTACAAAGATGTAGCAAATAACACCGGACTTTTTCAAATAAAATCACCTGATGCATTTTTACCAAAACCATCAGACCAAGATTATTCAAATGGATTTATTCGTAGATATTTTATTAGAAAATCAAATGACTTAAATGCATTTATATATGAGGTATCTAAAGACACAATAGTTAAGTATGAAAAAATATCCTTTTGGAAATCAACTTCTATAAAGTGGAAGTTAGTAGGTACTAAAGAAGAAGTGACTGAATCAAATAGAAAAGCTATTGCATTTGTGTCTAAAGAATTCCCAACTTTAGCACTGTATATTCCAAATCTAACTCAGTTTTACAGAACAAAAGATTAATTTTCGTTTTAAAGAAATTTTTGTTATATTAGAGTCGTATGACTATAATTGAATACGATTCCGATTTACAATTAATAAATGGAAAAACTATAAAGTTTATTGTTCCTGTTTGGAGTAGTCCAAAAGGACATGAGTGTGGATTTCCAATTAGTTTTGTATACATAAGAACTGAAGATACGGAATTTGTCGTTAATTTCAAACACATAGATGCAAAAAGTATTGTACCATTTGATGTTGGTAAATTAGCAGGACACAATACAATAGTTTTCGGACATCGTTATTTAGATAGTCGCGGAATAGATTATGAATGGGCATACTTTGAAGCATTCGGAAAACCATTTGATTGGCAAGATTTCACACAACCACTTTATCGGACTTATAGAACAGACTTCACGGAACTGAATGATTGTATACCGATGATGAAATGGATTGAACTGATACGAACTATGCCACTACCAATGGTCACTAAACCTTCGGTTCGTAAATATTCAGACGCCATCAAACGGCTCGGACAAATTGAAGGGGCTGGGGTAGCAGTAGAAAAAAATCGTGTCGTCACGGAATGGGAAATTCCAGATAGTTACATACATGGCGACCTCATGTTCACGAAGTATAATCCGTATACGGTAACCGGCCGTCCGAGCAATCGTCACTTGGGGGTCAATTGGGGTGCGCTGAACAAATCGGATGGTACTCGTTCGGTGGTACGGAGCCGGTTTGCGGAAGGTACTCTCGTTCAAATGGACTTTGAGTCGTTCCATATCCGTCTTATCGGGCGACTAATCGGATACGATTTCCCTGATGATAAAACGGCACACGAACACCTTGGCGAATGGTATGGTGGGGTTGATAGGGAAACCGCAAAGGGGATAACATTCCGTTATCTGTATGGTGGACTTGACGACTTGGGCCGGACGATTCCATTCTTTCAACGGGCTGATGAATTCATAAAGAAGACCTATCGTGATTATGTGGTGAGGGGTGGACTTGTGACACCGATTATGGGACGAGAAATTCCGTTTGAACAAATCGGTAGGGATGCCGGCGAACAAAAGGTGTTTAACTATTTCTTACAAGCGCTTGAGACTGAGGTAAACTATCATAAGATTGGGGAGTTGTTGGATTGGTTTGCTGATAAAGAGTCAAAGTTGATTCTATACACCTATGATGCGTTTCTCGTTGACACACATCCGCAAGAACGGGAATCGGTTTTGAACGACATTCCGACCATATTGAGTCGTGGTGGTTTTCCCGTGAAATCGTATGAAGGAAAGAATTATGCGGAATTGGAGTTTTTGTTGCAAAAATGATATTTATAGAATATGTAGAAAATAGTAAAATTATGAAACTAAAAGATTTATTACCCATCAATGAAATTGAATTCAGAAATCAAAAAGAATTTGATAAGTATTCTCAAAAACATGATTTAAGACCTGATACAAAAGTTAAAATAGCAGGTAAAACTACAACAGCAGGTCAAGCTGCTAAAGATTCCACCAAAAATTCTAAGCCTGCAAAAGGTAAATCTATTTTTGGAAAAGGTAGTTCTGTATTTGGTAGTGCCTCAAATAAAGGAAAGGGTAATAGTGAATTTGAAGCCTCTTATGACTTAGATGATGTGGCCGATGATATCAAAGGTTCATTGGATGTATCTGACAAAGATGGTAAAGAATTACAGAAAAGATTGCAAAAAGGAGAAAAAGGAAAGTACAACCAAACCTCAGAAACCGGTGGTGAAATAGTATTTTCAAATGGAGATACATACGAGGTTGGTGGTACACAAGATGGCCCGTATCCCGTAACAAAGAAATCCAAAAGAAAATAATCTGATAAAGATATAGAACTAACAGAAATATGCTCAATTTTGATGAAATCCTATTAGAGTTAAGTTACAGAGTAGAGTCTGGTATAGTAGACCTTACACAAAATGAACAAGTAGAATTGCTTTCCGAGATTCTAAAAGAAAGAGGAGTTGCTAATGCAAATGAAATATCTCAAAAAGCTAAGGTATATTTTTCATATTTAGCAGAAGCAAAGCCGAATTGGCAATTGGCTGCTAGAGTAAAAAAGAAAGATGGTAAAGCTGGTAAAGTTGTTTATTTTCAATCTCAAGACGCAAAAAGAGATGCTATAAAAACGGGTTCACATATAGCTGTAGATAAAAACTTAAAGCCAGAAAAACCTGCACGTGGTAGTGGTAAGGTAACAGGAACACCAATATACAAAGGTGGAGCACCTATTTATCCTAAAGCAGATAAACCAAAAAAGAGTAGTTCATCAAATTCAATGGTTGATAAAAAGGTACGTGGATCTATTAAACAATTTAAAAACTTTTTAAGTGACGCACAAAAAAGAGCAATTAAATTAGAACAAAAAAGACGTGTTGTAGAACTTAGAAAATTAGATACATTAGCACAATCTTTTGAAAAATTACCAGCTGAAATCAGAAATACGGCAAGTGAAATATTTGCAAAAGGACAATTATTTGAAGGTAGAGAAAACTCCGGTATTGGTAAAAATAGATTAGGATATTTGGATGTTAGAACGCTAAATGACAACAGAAATTATTTACTAAAGGGGTATGGCGATGGTTCTCCGGAAACTATTAGAAAATTTGTAAGAAAGTCTAGAAGTATTAAAGTAAGTGAAGATTACGTAGAATCATCTTTTAATCTATTACCCGAATCTTTACAATCATCACTAATGGGTAAAGGTAAAGTGGGTGACGCTGGTACAGGTAAACATTTTTTAGGATACATTAAAAATGATGGAACAATAACATCAGATAGATCAGATCCAGATATTAAAAAAGATAAAAAAGGAAATTTGTTAGTAAAAAGAGGAAATCCTGGAAGTAGAGATAGAGGAAAATTTGTCTGGAGATGTATACTAGAGCAGGGTGGTCAAGATCCTTATAGTGGATTACCACTTGATTTGAGTGCAATTGATTTGGAACACGTTTGTGCATTTGATAATAAAGACAGAGGTAAACCAACTAAAGAAGATTATTTGAATAGAGAGCACGATGATAACATTATTATTTGTGCAACAAACCTAAATCAAAAAAAATCTAATATGTCAATGAAAAAGTTTTTTGAAGTACACGTAAACCCACAAGTTGGTAAATCTCGTGCGGATTTCAAAAAAGAAGGTGAAACATTTGAAACTATAAATAAAGTTGCTTCTCAAACTGAACAAAAAGCAGGTCTTGCTTTACAAGATGGAAAGCTTAAAAAAGGATACGATTTTAAGAATCTTAAAGATCTATTTGATAGTGATGACGAAGTTTATGCAAAAGCAAAAGGTGAATTTAAAAAAGTTGCAGAAACAGAAGAAGACATGAAAGCTATAGCTGGATTAAATTCTGAAATAGGTAAAAGTCTTTTGATGGCAATGGGTTTGGGCAGAGGACTTATAGATAAAAGTGGTAGGAGAACTATAAAATTATCGTCTGATAATTTATATAGAGGATTTTTGTTATCAATGGCAGATGCACCAGCCAGTAAACACGAAAAATTTAAGGCCGGATGGGAGCAAGCAAGAAAAGTTGGTAATTCTGATAAGTACAGGCTAAAAGGAAAAGGACAACAGGGAATGATAAAGTATTTAATTGATAATGGATTTATCAGCGATAAAGTGTTAAATGACCCTAAACTTGGTAAAGTATTTCGTAACGCTTTACTTGAGACTTATGATTATGATAATAATGTATATATTTTACTCAATTAAAATTACAACACCAATATAAATAATGAATACACAACTACTTTGCCTATTTACGACAAAGCAGGATTTAGATAGATCTTTACAATTTGTATTAGATAACTACGACATAATAAATCCGAACATATTTGTCCTTGAAAATCGAAATAAGTCGGATGAACTATTCGTAACCTTTAATATACAAAAAGGTTCTTCAGCAATTGATTCAGAGTGGAAAACGATATTAGTGCATCGTAAAAAAGAATCAAATACTATATACACAATTAACGCACTAAATGAAGTTGTCAAAAGTAAAACCGGAGGACAATTGGATAAAAGTTATGCTATAGAATGGAGTGAATTTAAAAACTCTATACTGATAACATCTTCCAATGGGTATAAACGTATTCCCACAAAAGTAAATAAGACTATAAACATTTCAGAAGAGCAATAATTTGGAAATATAAAATATTCCTATTATATTCGTTCTATGAAATCAAAAAACAAGTACAAGCCAACAAAGATTGTAGTTGATGGAGTAGAAGACATTTTTACTACACATAAACTAACCATATCTAAGGCTATACTTAAGGCTATAAAATATTGTCATTCAAAACGTATAAAAAGTGTTGATTTTGCCGAAGTAGATTTTGGTGGAAAAATAACTGTTTTTCTGTCTGTAAATGCTCTTGAATTTAAAGAAAATATTGACAAAATAATCCAAATTTTAGAAGAATTTGAGGAGTACGAAATGTGTGCAGAAGCCTTGAAATTGAAGCAAAAAATGGCTAAAAAGAAGGCTAAAAAAGAATTTGTAAAATCGTAATTTTTTTCGTATATTTGTATACAAATTTGAAAGGGTTATATTTATTAGTGTAGATATCTATAAACCTTAAAATTTAAATTAAATGTTAAACCTTAAACACGTAAAACGCTATGGACATTTCATTAGCTCTGAAGAGATTTCAGTCTCTTCAAAACAACACAAAAAAGTCTGATTTCATTTGGAAACCAGCAAACGGACAATCAGTAATTCGTATTGTTCCTTACAAGTTCAACAAAGACAATCCTTTTATTGAACTTTACTTTCACTACAACATTAACAACAAGACCTATCTTTCTCCGGCTTCTTTCGGACGCCCTGACCCCATTGTGGAGTTTGCGGACAAACTGAAGCGTACCGGTGATAACGATGATTGGAAAGCAGGTAAAAAGATGGAGCCGAAACTCCGTACTTTCTGCCCCGTAATCGTTCGTGGTAAAGAATCAGAAGGTGTAAAGTTTTGGGGATTCGGTAAGACGGTATATCAAGAGATTCTTGCATACATTGCAGACCCTGATTATGGTGATATTACAGACCCCATGAATGGTCGTGATATTGTATTGAGTGTATCACCAGGCGAAGAAAGTGGTAAGACTTATCCTACAACTACACTTCGTATTAAACCTTCTACTTCTAAACTCGCAGGTGACGCAGATACAATGAAGAAACTTCTTGAGGAGCAAAAGGAAATTACCGAATTGTATCAAGAACTTTCTTACGCAGAACTCAAAGGTGTTCTTGAGAATTGGTTGAATCCTTCTACTACTCCAGTTGAAGAAGGTGAAGATTCGGAACTCGTAGAACAACTTGAAGCACCAAAACCAGTTGCCAAAAAAGAGGTAGTCGGTAGTGATGGTCTTCCTTGGGAAGATGAGGTTCCTGCAAAACCAGCTGCAAAAGTAGCACCTAAAAAACCCGCAGCACCTAAAGATGATGTAGCGGCAGCATTTGACGATTTGTTTAACAATTAATAAGTTACAATTATGGCCAGAAATGAAGATTTAGCAAGTGTACTTGCTGACTCTCTCAATAAACAAAATAAGGATGGGAAGATAGCATACTTCCTTGACGATGAGAAGAGTGAAGCGGCAACTAATGTAAAGGATTGGTTATCCACCGGAAATGCTATCCTTGATGTTGCAATATCTAACCGTCCTTATGGTGGCCTTCCCGTTGGTCGTATCACCGAGATAACGGGTCTTGAACAATCGGGCAAAAGCCTACTGTCTGCACACTTACTGGCTGAGGCACAGAAGAAGGGAGGAGTGGCAGTTCTGATTGATACCGAAACCGCAGTAAATCGTGAGTTTTTGGAAGCAATCGGTGTTGACATCTCCAAACTTCTCTATGTGTCCGTTGACACGGTTGAGGCAATCTTTGAATCTTGTGAAACCATTATTGAAAAGGTTCGTACAAGTGATAAGTCAAAATTAGTGACAATCGTTGTGGACTCAGTAGCAGCAGCATCTACCAAAAAGGAATTGGAAGCGGACTATGATAAAGATGGATACGCTACCGACAAATCAATCATCATTTCCAAAGCAATGCGGAAAATCACTAATATGATTGGTCGTCAGAATATCTGTCTTGTATTCACTAACCAATTACGGATGAAGATGAACGCAATGGCATTTTCTGACCCGTGGACTACATCAGGTGGTAAGGCATTGGCATTTCACGCATCAGTTCGTCTTCGTTTGAAATCAATGGGACAACTGAAAGTAGGTGACCGAATCATCGGTATCAAAGTGAGAGCACAGGTTGTAAAAAATCGTTTAGGCCCACCACTTCGTTCCGCTGACTTTAACATCTTCTTTGACAGAGGTATTGATAACTATGGTTCATGGTTGGCAGTTATGAAAGATAATAAGATATGTAAACAGAGTGGAGCATGGTATGAATATACCGATACCGTAAATGGTGAGGTAGTAAAGTTTCAAGCAAAAGACTTCGCACAGATTCTATCAGATGAGGAACTAAAAGACCAAATCTATCGTAAGATATGTGAGGCAAGTATATTACAATATAAGAGTACAAACACGGAAGAAGTTGAAATTTCAACGGACGGAACAAATGAGTCAGATTAATAAAAAGTATTTAGATATACTAAAACAAATAGATGAAGAACACAAATCATTTGGCGACCTTCATCGAAATTCAAAGACCTTAATTATTGATGGTCTTAATACCTTCATAAGGTCTTGGTCAACAGCACCTAATCTAAACGATAATGGTGACCACATCGGTGGTATAGTCGGTACTCTCAAGAGTATCGGCTACGCCATTCGGTTGTTGAATCCAACACGAGTCATCATTGCCTTTGATGGTAAAGGTGGTAGTAAGAGCCGGCAACAAATCTATGCCGGTTATAAAGCAGAACGGGCTAAAAATAAGATACGACTTAATCGTGCTATCACGGTCAATATGAACCCTGAAGACGAGCAAGTATCTATGCGTAGACAAATGGTGAGTTTGGCAGATTTGTTGACATACTTACCAGTTACTATTATGCTCCACGATGGAATAGAGGCGGACGATGTTATTGGATATGTTACTACTCAACTCCGTAAAGAGGGAGAGAAAGTTGTGATTATGTCATCTGATAAAGATTTTCTACAACTTGTCAATAAGGATGTCAGCGTTTATTCACCAACCAAAAAGAAGATATATAATATTGATGAGGTGATTGCTGAGTTTGGTATTCATCCGCATAACTTTATCAACTATCGTATGATGGATGGTGATAAGTCAGACAATATTGAAGGTGTTGAAGGCATCGGTCTTAAAACGATAATCAAGCAATTTCCTCTTCTAACAGAAGAGACTACACATAATACACAGACTATGGTTGACTATGTAAATGGTCTTCCTAAGAAAGCAAGAGCACACGAACTTTTCTTAAACAACTTGGAAATATGTGAAAGAAATCGTAGATTGATGCAGCTTTCTGAACCAGAGTTTAGTGGTATAACTCGTATGAAAATTATGAATCAACATCAAGACGCAGCTCCTAAGTTTGACAAACAAGGCTTCTTAAAAGCAGGTCTTCGCCATGGGGCACTTGATGGATTTCCAAATGTAACCGATTGGTTACAAAATACTTTTTCACATATAGCAAAATTTTAAATTTAAACAATTATGGCAGACAGATTAGTAAAACCTTTGGGTGACAGAGTGTTACTCAAAGAAAATCAAAAAGAAGAAAAGACGGCAAGTGGAATTATCATTCCAGATACCGTCGTAAAAGAGGATGTAAAAACAGCAAAGGTAGTTTCGGTTGGACCGGGGCTTTACACTCAAGCTGGAAGTCTTATCCCAATGAATGTTTCAGCAGGTGATGAGGTTATTGTACCCCCATATCATCAAGGTCAAGAAATCAAATTGAATGGTGAAAAATACATTCTTTTGAGAGAGTCGGAAATTCTTATGGTAATTAGATAAATTATTTGTATATTATGAAATGCGTTAAAAATTTAACAACAGGCGAAATCAAACGAGTGGATGATGAAGCAGCAGACAGAATGTGTAAAAACCCAACTCTATATTGGTATGCACCTAAGTCGGAGTGGAAAGCACAAAATCGTAAACCTGTAGTAAAGGAGACTGAAGAGTCACCAAAAAAGAAACAAAAGAAAACAAAACAAGTAGTAGCAAAGCGTAAGTAATGGAAGCAACAGATACATTGGTAAAATACGGAACATCGTATCAGACGAAAGTAGTTGCTTCATTAATTACTGATGTAAAGTTCATTGAACAGGTTTATGAAATAACTAAGCCTGAATTTTTTGAATCGGATGCAAACAAATGGATTGTATCCGAAACGCTCTCTTACTTTAACGAATTCAAATCGTGTCCGACACTTGAAGTCTTTAAGATAAAAGTAGGTTCGGTTGAAGATAAAATTCTAAAACAAACTATA
>Ga0315904_10010718_pt1 | contig 11804 bp, 7 predicted proteins | sample LakEriMetagenome_6_FD_203529 | JGI IMG/M metagenome (GOLD analysis project Ga0315904, IMG submission 203529) | Freshwater fungal communities from buoy surface, Lake Erie, Ohio, United States - Buoy 12 MA120 | ecosystem: Environmental > Aquatic > Freshwater > Lake | place: USA: Lake Erie, Ohio...
GGTAGGAGAACCAGGGAGTGACAGGACCCCGGGCCTCACGGCCCTGGGCTTTCGTGGCGGAGCGCGCGGGAACCAGGCTTGCGTCCGAGACAGGACCCCGGGCCTTACGGCCCTGGGCTTCCTGGGGCAGAGGCACGTCGATCCACTTTTCACCAGTGCCCTCGAACAGCACCCGCTGCTGAATCCCCGAGAGATCGCCCAGTGGCACATCGAGCGGGAGGCCCGTGGCGGCACCGAGGGCTTCGAGCATCGCCCGCCCGATCCGTTTTCCTGTGGGTCCGTCAAGCATTGGCCAGAGGTCGAGGGCGCCCTCGCGGAGCGTCTTCGTCGCGTCGCGGACGAGCGCCGAGCGGTCGATGCCCGTTCGCGTGCCGAGGCCGTCGCAACTCGGGCACCAGCCGATCGGACTATTAAAGGAGAACTGTCGCGGCTCCAGCGGCTTGAAGCCGCGGCCACAGTCGGGGCAGGCAAGCCGGCGGCTCAATACCTCGACCGGCCAGTCTGGCTCGTCGAGCGGCTTGCCGTCGTGGCCGTCGATCGCGAGGGCTACGAGCAGCGTGCCGCCCCCCGCATCAAACGCCGCCTCCACGCTCTGGGCCAGCCGACTGCGGCTCGCCGGATCGGCCGTGACGCGGTCGATCACGATCTCCAGCCGGCTTTTCCGTTTGCGGTCGAGCGCGGGCTTTTCATCGAGCCGCATGGTGCGGCCATCAATGCGAATGCGCACGTGGCCAGCCGCCTGGAGCGACGCGAAGAGCGACTCCGGTGATTGGCCCACCTTGAGCTCGATCGGCGCGAGGATCAGAAGCTTCGTGCCGTCCGGCTGCGAGAGGATCTTTTCGACTGTCTGATCGACGCTTTGGGTCCCCACGGCCGTGCCGCAGTCCGGGCAGTGCATCCGGCCGAGCCTCGCGGCGAGCACGCGAAAGTGGTCGTACATCTCGGTGAGCGTGCCGACCGTCGATCGCGGCGTGCTGCCCGTGCTTCGCTGCTCGATCGCCACCGCCGGCGACAGCCCCTCGATCTTCTCGAAGAGCGGCTTCGGCACCTGGCCCACGAACTGCCGGGCGTAGGGCGACAGGCTCTCGACGTATCGTCGCTGCCCCTCGGCATAGAGCGTGTCGAAGGCGAGCGACGTTTTGCCGCTGCCGCTTGGCCCGCAGCAGACCGTGAGTTGCCCGCGGGGAATGTCGGCATCGACCTGCTTGAGGTTGTGGAGGGCGGCACCGCGGACCGTGATCGACGGCGGACCCGGGTCGCGAGACGTCTTCTGGACCGTGTCGAGCATCGCCGCCACCGCGGCCGCCGGGTCTTCCACCTTCTTCCGACGAACGGCGGACTTCCGTGCGGGCTTCGATGCTTTGGTCGCCGCCGCCAGGATCGGCACGAGGGCCTGCCCCGTGTGCGAACCCTTGGCCTTGGCGACCTTCTCGGGTGGACCCTCCGCCACGATCCGGCCGCCGCCGCCGCCGCCTTCGGGCCCGAGGTCGATCACCCAGTCGGACCGCTTCACCACGTCGAGGTTGTGCTCCACCACGAGCACCGTGTTGCCCGCCTCCACGAGCCGCTCGAGCACGGTGAGCAACTGCCGCACGTCGGCCATGTGGAGGCCCGTCGTCGGCTCGTCGAGCACGTAGAGCGTTTTTCCTGTCGAGCGTTTTGCCAACTCACGCGACAGTTTCACCCGCTGGGCCTCGCCGCCCGAGAGCGTGGGCGACGGCTGGCCGAGGTGCAGATAGTCGAGCCCCACGTCGCAGAGCGTCTGGAGTTTCCTGGCGATGTCGGGGGCGTCTTGAAAGAGCTCCAGCGCCTCGCCGACCTCCATGTTCAGAAGATCCGCGACGCTCTTGCCCTTCCAGCGGACTTCCAGCGTGTCTTTCGCGAACCGGGCTCCGCCGCAGACGTCGCACGTCACCCACACGTCCGCCAGAAAATCCATGTCGAGGCGGACCGAGCCGTTGCCCTCGCAGGATTCGCAGCGGCCACCCGACACGTTGAAGCTGAACCGGCCCGCCTTCCAGCCCCGCTTCTTGGCTTCTGGGAGCATCGTGAAGAGGTTGCGGATGTCGTCCCAGACCTTCACATAGGTCGCCGGATTGCTCCGTGGCGTGCGGCCGATCGGCGACTGGTCGATCACGATCACCTTGTCGAGCGCGTCGGCGCCCTTGATCGCGTCGAACTCGCCGGGCGACGCCACCTCGCTGCCGAGGAGCCGGCGGAGTTCCGGCTCCAGCACGTCGCCCACGAGCGAACTCTTGCCGCTTCCCGACACGCCAGTCACGCACACCAAGAGCCCCAACGGGATGTCGACGTCGATATTCTTGAGGTTGTTGTGCCGCACGCCTTCGAGCCGCAGCGTCTTGTCACTGGGCTTGCGCCGTTCGGCCGGCAGGTGGATCGCATCGCGGCCGGCGAGAAAGGCCCCCGTGACGCTCCGCTCGCTGTTCGCGACGTCGTCGGGAGTGCCCGCCGCCACCACCTCGCCGCCCCGCTTGCCGGGCCCGGGCCCGAAATCGACCACCCAGTCGGCGGCCCGGATCGTGTCTTCGTCGTGCTCGACCACGATCACGGTGTTGCCCTTGTCGCGGAGGGCCTCGAGCGCCCCGAGCAGCTTGACGTTGTCGCGGGGGTGCAGGCCGATCGACGGCTCGTCGAGCACGTAGAGCACGCCCGAGAGCCCCGAGCCGATCTGGGCTGCGAGCCGGATCCGCTGGCTCTCGCCGCCGGAGAGCGTGGGGGCCTTGCGGTCGAGGGCGAGGTAGCCGAGGCCGACCTGATCGAGAAAGGAGAGCCGGCTGGAGATCTCCTTCATGAGTTCAACGGCGATCAGCTTCTGCGTGGCGTCGAGGACGAGCGCGGAGAGAAACTCACGGGCATCGGCGATCGGCAGGGCACACAGCGCATCGAGCGAGAGCTGGGCCGGATGGCCGTCGGGATCCTTCTTCGTCGCGGCGAGCCAGGACTTCGACGCCGTCGTGATCCGCACGGCGCGGGCCTGTGGCGAGAGCCGCCTGCCCTGGCAGTCGTGGCAGGGCGTCACGCTCATCAATTTCTCGAGCATCCGACGGATGATCCCGCTCTTGGCAGTTCGCCAGCGGTTGGCAAGCAGGCCGCAGAGCCCCTCAAACTTCGTCTTCGCGCCGCGTTCTGCCCGGCCCCGCTTCCACGAGACGTTGATCTCCTCGAGGCCGGTGCCGCTCAGCCAGAGTTTTTTCTGGGCGGCGGTGAGCTTGTTCCAGGGCGTGTCGAGGAGTGTGCCGGGGTCGAGTTTTTTCTTGGCCTCCACGTGGGCCGCCACGCTGTTCAAGAGTCGCCGCAGCCACCGCGGCATGTCGCGGAACGTGCCCAGCACGCCGATCGCCCCCTTGCGAAGCGTTTTGTCGGGCTCGGTGACGAGCTTGGCGGGGTCGATGCCGTAGATGTCGCCGAGGCCTTCGCAGGTCGGGCAGGCTCCCTGGGGACTGTTGAAGCTGAAGAGCTGCGGCTCCGGCGTGGAGTAACTCACACCGCAGGCGGTGCAGGCGTATTTGCTGGAGAGAACGAGATCGGAAAATGGGGACGGGAGCGATTTTTGCGAAGCACCCCGACCAACGCTGCCGGTCGGGACCGTGCCGCCTTCGGAGGCCGGAAAATCGCTCCCGTCCCCGTTTTCACTCGCCACGATGACCTGGCCGCCGGAGGTCTTGAGGGCGAGTTCCACCGCTTCCGCGATCCGGCTCCGCGTGGCGTCGCCGGGTACGAGCCGATCGACCACCACATCGATCGTGTGCTTGAGCTGCTTTTCGAGCGGCGGCGGATCCTCGACGCGGCAGACGGTGCCATCGACGCGGGCCCGTGTGAAGCCCTGGCGGACGAGATCGATGAAGAGGTCGCGGTGCTCGCCCTTTCCGTCGCGGACGAGCGGCGCGAGGAGCATCACCCGCTTGCCACCGCGAGCCGCGATGATCCGCTCCACGATCTGATCCCGTGGCTGCGCCTCGAGCACGGCGTCACACTCGGGGCAGTGGGCCGTGCCGACCCGCGCGTAGAGCACGCGGAGGAAGTCGTGGATCTCCGTCATCGTGGCGACGGTGGATCGGGGGTTGGTGCCCGCCGACTTCTGCGCGATCGAGATCGACGGGGAAAGCCCGGTCACGCTGTCGACATCGGGCCTCGGCAGCTGGCCGAGGAACTGCCGGGCGAACGTGGAGAGGCTTTCGACGTAGCGTCGCTGTCCCTCGGCGTAGAGCGTGTCGAAGGCGAGGCTCGATTTGCCCGATCCGCTGACGCCAGACAGACAGACAAGCCGCCCGCGGGGCAAGCCGACAGTGACGTCGCGGAGGTTGTGTTCGCGGGCACCGCGGACGACGATCGGCGGGACGTGCATGGGCTGCTGGCGGCGCGTGGCTTGTGCGGGATGGGCCGCGGTATTGTAGCGCTGGACAGCCCCCGCCGAGTGCCGTACGATCGGGTTTCCCGCGGGAAAAACGGCCGGACGGCCGTCCCCGGCCCGGGGCGGTAGCTCAACTGGGAGAGCGCGGCGTTCGCAATGCCGAGGTTGGGAGTTCGATCCTCCTCCGCTCCATTACACGGCCGAAATGCCATCCATGGCCATTTCGGCCTTGAGGCTCTCACTCGGCCCTCCGGGCCTTGCCTGAGGTTCGGTCTAGCCATGCACGGCCATTTCGGCCTTGAGTCTCTCACGCGGCCCTCCGGGCCTTGCCTGAGGTTCGGTCTAGCCATGCACGGCCATTTCGGCCTTGATGCTCTCACTCGGCCCTCCGGGCCTTGGTTGGGCCAATCCAGGAAGCCCCGAGCGCGAGCGAGGGGATTGGCTCTGCGGCGGTTCCAACGTGAATCCCCTCGCTGCCGCTCGGGGCTTTCTGTCGGCGGTTGCCTGCGATGCGGCGTTTCCGACGTCATAATCGTGGCATGGCCACGGATTCGACGGTGATGCCTCAGCCGGTGCGCGATCCCTCCACGGAGCTCATGCTCCGCGTGCGCGACGGCGACGCCGAAGCCTTCGCCGATCTCGTCGTCGCCTGGCAGGATCGGCTCGTCACGCTCTTCCTGCATCACACTGGCGACCATGCCACCGCCGAGGATCTCGCGCAGGAGGTGTTTCTGCGGGTCTATCGCGCGAGAGCCACCTACCAGCCGACCGCGAAGTTCACCACCTGGATCCACACGATCGCCAACAACGTGGCCAGCGACCTCCGCCAGCGTGCGTACCGACGGTTCGAGCGGGGCGTGCCGGCCACCACATCAGCCTCGTCGTCGGCGATCGGCCTCGACCAGATCGCCGTCGCCGCCAGCGGCTTCCTGCCGACGCGGCGCGTTGACCGGACGGAGCTGCAGGCGATCGTTCGCGACGCCATTGCCGGGCTCAACGAACGGCAGCGAATGGCGGTCCTGCTGGCGAAGTTTGAACAGTGCTCCTACGAGGAGATCGCCACGGCGATGGGGCTCACCGTGCCGGCGGTGAAGTCGCTGCTCTTTCGGGCCCGCGACCAGCTCCGCGCCACGCTCGAGCCGTATCTGCAGGGAGACCCATCATGAACGACGGCCATACGACAGGACCGAATGGCCATTCGGGCGATGCCTCGCGAAGCGGCGTGCCGGCGAGCGATCTCGGGGAAATTTGGATCGCGCTTGATTCCCTGCCGCGGGCGGCCGCTTCGATCGACATGGCTGCTTCGACGATTGACATGGCCGCTGTCACGACGGGCCGGTCCGCGCCTCGGGACACCCTCCGCATGGGACGCGGCCGGCCGACGTCGTGGCGTAGCTGGCTGCTCCCTGCGGTCGCCGTGGCGGGAGGCCTCATCGCGGGGATCGTGGTTGGCCGCGTCACCGTGCCGGACCCCGATCTGCGGATCCTCGAATCCCTGCCGCTGGTCAGGCACCTGCCGCTCCTTCAGGAGGCCGGGAGTGTGAAGTTTCTGCAGACGCTCGCCGCCCGCCGCAATCAGCAGCCGCTCCGCATGCCGCCCGAGATGCTGCGGGACCAGGGGCAGGAGTTTGATGCCGCCGTCGCCGATCTCGAGGCCGATCATGCCTGGGGAACCGTGACGCGTCCGCTGATCGACGAGCGGCGTATGACGATTTCCATGATGACCGGCGACGAGCGGGACGCCATCGAGCGGTCGGCTGCTGCGTTTCAGGAACTAAACCCGACGGAGCGGCGAGACCTCGCCACGGTGGCGTCGGCGCTGGCCGACCCGAAGCGGGACGAACTTCGAGCCGCCGCCCGGTTGTGGCACCTGATCATCGCGGCGAGCGATCCACCGGATCGGAGAAACATCGTGCAACTCGATCCCGAGGGCCGGCTTGAATGGCTCGAACGGCGATCGCGGTTTCGCGAATGGATGGGCGAACGCCGCGGCCCTCCGCCAGGAATCGAGGGCGGCCCGATGCCACCGCGCGTGCCGGGGCCAGGAGGGATCCCGGGCGATGGCCGGCCGCGTTGGCAGGGTCCGCGGGGCGACAGCCGGAGCCGCGGAGAGCCGGGTCCACGGTTTGAGGACGGCCCGCGGAGCGATCGCGTCGGTCCACGGCCCGCCGGGCAGCCTCCGGAGCCTTCGCGAGAGCAGGGATCAGCGGCGGCTGAGGAGAACTGACGGTTTTCCGCGTCCCGGTCAGTGGCGTTGTTCGTACTCGATACGAAACAGGTCCAGCAGGTACAGATCCATCCGATCTTTCATCCGATTGCTCGCCTTCTTGCTGGCGATGATGTCGCGGATGTTGGCCACGGGAAAGATTCCCTCGGTGACTGCTCGACGCTTTGCCTCGGAGAAACTCTCGATTCCGTCGGGCGCAAAGACGATGTCGAGGTCAAATGGACCGTCGGTCAACTGGATGAAGTCTTTACCTGCGATGATGTCGCGTTCGACCGCTTCGTCGATCGCGAAGCCGAGTTGGCGAACGGCGGCGACGATGCGGCGGCCATTGTCTGCATTCTTTGCGGGAAACACATCGACGTCCTGTGTCGTGCCCGGAAAACCCAAGAGGATCGCGCCGCCCTTTCCGATGAAAAGGTAATCAACCCCAGCGTCAGCGAACGCCGCGGCCACTTCTTGCGCCTGCAACGGATTGAACTGCGAGCGATCGTTCATTCCGGGGGGGCGGGCTGATAGCCGAGGTAGGCGGGCAGGTTCGCGGCACACCACTCGCGGTAGGCGCGGGTACTGGCAAAAACCCGTGAGGTTGGCGTATCCAGCCCAGGCCTCGAGACACGGCAGAAGCCGTATTTCATGCGGGTCTCAACCGAACGCGCCAGTTGGCGTTGGCACTGCTCTCGGAACCGCAGATCAGCAGCGTCGTCCGGGGTCGGTGAGCGAGAGGGGAGCATGGTCATGGCCACCCTAGGATACTCGATCAACCATCAATCCCCCTCAGGCGGGTTCTCCAAGAGCCTTACGCGGACGTGTGGAGAAGCCCCGCGGCCTCACGGCCGCTCGGCTTTCACTCGCCACTCTCTCGATCGCGAGGATCATGGGCGATCCCGATCACCCGCGGATCGCTTCCGCGAGAAACTCGAGCAGCGCCCGATTGAAGATCTCCGGGGCCTCCAGCGGCACGAGGTGCCCCGCCGCCGGCACGATCAGGAGCTTGGCATTCGGGATCAGTTCCTCGGCAGTCTCCAGGCACGCCGGGGGCGTGATCTGATCCTCGGCGCCCGCCACGAGCAGCGTGGGGGCTCGAACGTGCCGCATCGCCTCGGTCATGTCGGGACGGTCGCCAAGCGCCGCCAGCGCCCCTTGGATCGTCGGCACCCGCTGCCGTTCGATCATCTCGCGGAGGAGCGCGTCGTTCTCCGCCCGACGGGCGATCGCCGTGGCATCGGCATCGCTGCGGACCGCCGCCAGCAACCGCGGGATCATCGCGTCGGCCAGGATCGACTGGCCCAGCCGACCCACCTTGCCGGCCAGCTCCACGCGGTTCGTTCGGGCCTCCGGCGTGTCGGCCTCGAGCCGCGTGTCCACGAGCACCAGCGCCGCCACCCGGTCGGGGTGCCGTGCCGCCACGTGCTGCGCCACGTAGCCCCCCATCGAGATGCCGCAGATCACGGCCGGCCGCTCCACGTGGAGCGCGTCGAGCACCGCGGCCACGTCGTCGGCAAACCCGGCGATGCTGTCGGGCACGGAGCCGCTGCCGCCGAAACCCCGCAGGTCGGGCACGATCAGCCGCACCGACTCTGTCAGCGGTGCCTGTCGCTCCCACATGCCGTGGTCGAGCGGAAACGCATGGAGCAGGACGACGGGCAGGCCGCTGCCCGATGAGTGGACCGTCAGGCGGGTGTCGCGGACCGCGAGGTGGTGGGTGTGCATGGGAATGGAGAGCAGGTTTTCAACCCGCTCGGAACTTTGCACAGGTTGGAAACCTGTGTTACTGAGGGCATGGGCATCGAACCGTAGAGCAGGTTTTCAACCTGCTCGGAACTCGGCACAGGTTGGAAACCTGTGCTACGACGGGGTATGGGTGAGGGAACGGAGAGCAGGTTTTCAACCTGCGGTTACGGGGAACGTGTGCGACGGGCCTCGCGAAAGCGTTCGAGGTTGCGGCGGATCGTGACGTTGTGCGGCTCCTGGCGGACCGCGAGGAGCTGCGTCCGCTCCGCGCCGGCCACGTCGCCCGACGCGGCGCGGCAGTGGGCGAGTGTGTCGAGGTAGCTCGGGCTGTCGAAGGAAAGCTCCAGCGACCGCTTCGAATACCGCAGCGCCTTGCCGATGTCGCCCTCCGTGTTGGCCACGAGCCAGGCGTATTCGTTGTAGCCGGTGGCATCGTCGGGCACTGCCTGGATTTCCTCGTCGATTTGTTCGAGCGCCTGCCTTACCTGCGCCCGCGCGTCGGCCCGCTGGGCGGCGTCGCCGTCGCCCAGCCGATACCAGGCGATCAGGGAGTCGACGTCCTTGGGATAGGCGGCGAGCGACTCCTCGAGCCGGCTGCGATGGGCCGTCATGTCGCCGTGGCTGGCCGCGTCGCAGGCGGTGAAGTAGAGCATTCGCGACCGCACGCCACGCGGATCTCGCTCAAGCCGCATCAGGATCTGGTTGGTGTCGTCGCCGCCGCGGCCGTCGAGCACCACGCGGAGCATCTCCGCCGCCTCGGCGTCGCGGCCCTGGTCGTGGAGAAACTCGGCCCCCATGACACTCGTCAGGGCGAGCTCGCCGAGAGGTGACTCCGGGTTGTCCACGATCGCGCGATACTCCCGCAGCGCCCAGTCCGGCGCTCCCCAGCGGGCCAAGAGCATGGCAGCCTGCAGCCGAAGGCTGAGATCGACACCTGCTTTGCCGAAGGCCGTCGCCGCCCGGTCGGCGAGAGCCGTGGCTGCCGCCTCGTCGCCCGTGCGGCGGTGACCAACGGCTGCCGCGTAGGCCACCAGCGGCGCGAAGGATTCACCGTTCGCGGCGACGCGATCGCTGAGCAGTTCCGCCGCCTCCGGCACACCATGATCCGCCAGCCAAGCCATCTCGGATGCAAGCAGGTCGTCTTCCACGGTGGAGCCCCGACAGGCGTCGAAGAGCCGGCCCGCTTCGGCAACCGCGGCGTCGCGGCGACCGGCGGTGGCCAGCAGCTCCGCCAGCATGCGGCGGAAGATGCGAGTCGTGTTCGCGTCGCCGAGCGTGCCGTCGCCCTCGTCGCCGACCGCGATGCCAGACGCCCCTTCCTCGGGCCGCTCCAGGAGCCGCACCGCGGCGATCGCCTCGTCCACCGCCGCGGCGGACGGCGCGGACGAACAGTCGACGAGCGCCCGAAGGAGCCGCGCCGTCGGGCGACGGCTCGGGCCGATACCCGATGCGATCTGCGGGGCGATCGGCCGCCAGGTGGGATCGTCGGGATGCCATTCGCGAGCCAGCAGTGCGGCAGCGATTCGTGAACCCGCCGTCGTCCGCTCGAGCCTCACGATTCGCGCCAGCGGCTCGATGCCGACGTCGTCGTCGAGCCGCAGCAGCCGATGCATCAGGCTCACGCGGGTGTCGAAGTCGCCGCGGGTGTAGCGGTCGAGGATGCTCGCCACCGCCGGCGGATCGGTCGCCGAGGCGAGGGGCAGGGCCTCGACAAGCCAGCGGGCCTTGAGCGCCACCTCGAGATCGTCGTTCGACTCTGCGGCGGCCAGGAGGGCGTCGGCGGCGTCGGCGCCGATCGCAGCGAGCCTGTCCGCCGCCGATTCGCGGACGGCATAGTCCTCGTCGCCAAGCTGGCGGATGAGGTCTGCGATGGCGGTGGTGTCGCCCGCATCGGCCGCGGCACGCTGGCCCGTCGCTCCGCACAGGAACGCGACCGCGACGAACGCCCAAACGGGTGCCATCGGTCGCATGCGTAAGAACCCTCGCGGACAGACGCGGGCCGACAGCCGATGAGTGGCCCGCTGAAGCCTATGGCCGCGGTGTAACCCGGGGCAAGCAGGGGTTACGAGGCGTCTGGCTCGATGCCCAGGTCGCGGATCGTCACGAGCGATTCCAGGGGGATGCCGCGGGCGGCGAGCGCTTCGCGTCCGCCGGCGAGACGGTCGATCACCGCCACGAGCCGCTCCACCACGAGCCCGAACTCCTGTGCTCGGTCGATGGCCAATAACGAGGAGCCGCCGGTCGTGACGACATCCTCGACGATCACCACCCGCTGGCCCGGCTCCACAGGGCCCTCGATGTATTTTTGAAGCCCGTGGCCCTTGGCCTCCTTGCGGACCATGAAGCCCTTGAGCGGCACGCCGGCGACGCCGGCCATCGTGACCACGGCGCCGGTGACCGGATCGGCGCCGATCGACATTCCGCCCACGGCATGCGGCAGCGGGCCGGCCGCCTCGAGACGGTCGAGGATTGCCCGGCCGACGAGCATCGCCCCGTGGGCGTCGAGCACCACTTGCTTGGCGTCGAGGTAGAAGCTCGCCACCCGGCCCGACGCGAGCGTGAAGGTGCCCCGCTTCAGGGCACGGGCTGCGACGAGGTCGATCAGGTCGCGGGCGCGTGATGCTGCTGGGTCGGCCATGGGGCGGAAGTATAGGGGGCGTGCCCCATTCATGCCCTGTTTTTGACTCCCCTCCCAGAGAACCTAGAATTCACTCAGTTTTCGTCCGGTCGGAGCGTCTCCATGCGGCTCGGTTCAGCCCTCGTTCGCCGCGTCGCGGTCGCCGCCTGGCTGACTGCCGGCTGGATCGTCTCTCCCGCGTTGGCTGGGACGGTGGTGGTGCCGGTTCGTCTGCCGCTCACCGGCACCCGCGACACGCAGGTCGAGGCCGCCGTGCTCCGCCGCCTCGGGCAGCTGCGGGATCAGTCGCCCCAGCGGGGCACCCTCGTGCTGCGGTTCGACGCGGTTGATGGCGAGTCTGCCGGCGGCAGCGACTTCGGCCGCGCCCTGGAGCTGGCGCGATTCCTCGTGGACGAACGGCTCGCGGGCGTGAAGACGGTCGCGTGGCTTCCCGAGGGCGCGACCGGCCACGCGGTGCTGGTGGCGCTGGCCTGCGATGAGATCGCGATGCCCGCCGACGCGGTGCTCGGACCCGCGACGGGAGCGGGCGAACAGCCCGACGAGGCGGTGCGCACGGCATATCGATTGACGGCCGCGCGGCGGCGGACGGTGCCGCCGGCAGTGGCCGAGGCATTCGCCGATCCCGCCGCCCGCGTGGTCCGCGCCTCCACCGACGATGGCGAGCAGTTCGTCGGCGAAGCCGAACTCGACGAGCTCCGGAAACGCGCTGCGGTGATCAAGGTCGAGCAGCTCCAGCCGGCGCCACTCGCCTTCGACGGCCGTCGCGGCCGCGAACTCGGCTTCGTGCGGGTGCTCGCAAAGACGCCCGCGGAACTGGCTCGCGGCCTCGCCGTGGC
>Ga0315904_10010719_pt1 | contig 11804 bp, 8 predicted proteins | sample LakEriMetagenome_6_FD_203529 | JGI IMG/M metagenome (GOLD analysis project Ga0315904, IMG submission 203529) | Freshwater fungal communities from buoy surface, Lake Erie, Ohio, United States - Buoy 12 MA120 | ecosystem: Environmental > Aquatic > Freshwater > Lake | place: USA: Lake Erie, Ohio...
ATGAACTATTCTGTCAGAACAGGTTATTACTATATCACCGCTCCTCAGGACGGGTATATCACAAAAGCGATCCAGGTAGGTTTAGGTGAGACAATCAAGGAAGGTGAGAAGATCGTCAGCATAATGCCTGCGAATTCAAAACTTGCAGTGGAAATGTACATTCGTCCGATCGATCTGCCTTTGGTACAAAAAGGAGAACACGTGCGAATCCAGTTTGACGGTTGGCCGGCAATCGTTTTCTCAGGTTGGCCAAACACCAGCTATGGCACATATGGAGGAACAGTGGTTGCGATCGACAATTTCATCAGTGATAATGGACTTTACAGAGTGCTTGTTGCTCCGGATCCTAAGGACCACCCTTGGCCAGATGCTTTGCGTGTAGGAGCAGGAAGCAACAGTATGTTGTTGTTGAATGATGTACCGGTATGGTATGAACTATGGAGGCAGATCAACGGTTTCCCTCCTGATTTCTATAAATCTTCAACGGCATCAAATACGCAAAGTAAAAAGTAAGTTGACCTCATGAGATCCATAAAGTTCGTACATTATTTCATACTGCTGCTTCTGATGGCAGTGAGCCATCAACTGTTTTCGCAGTCAGAGAAAAAGGTGCTTGAATTTGAAACTTTTATTTCGATCGTCAAACAACATCATCCGATGTTTCGTCAGGCTGAACTTCAGATTACCGTGGGTGAGGCTAATCTTCTAATGGCAAGAGGTTCGTTCGACCCTCAGCTTTATGGCGATCTTAATCAGAAGTATTTTGACGGAGCTCAATACTATAGTCTTCTGGATGCAGGATTAAAAATACCAACATGGTTCGGGATTGAACTTAAAGGAGGATTCGAACAAAATGCAGGTGTTTATCTTGATCCACATTATACAACTCCTGATGCAGGTCTTGCATATGCAGGCATATCTCTTCCTTTGGGTAAGGGACTATTGATCGATGAACGAAGAACGGAATTGCAGAAAGCGAAGATCTTCAAGGAAAGTACTATCGCAAGGCAACAGGAACTCGTCAATGAACTTGTACTTGAAGCAGGAAAAGCCTATTGGAACTGGTTTGAAAAGTACAACAGCCTGAAAGTACATGAAAATGCCTATGACAGAGCACTTATACGGTACGAAGCAATTGTTGAGTCCGCTGATCTCGGAGACAGGCCTGCAATTGACAGCATCGAAGCGTCAATGCAGTTACAACAGCGTATTTTCAATCTGCAACAGGCGAGAGCTGAAGTTCAGTCGAGCAGAAACACTCTGTCTGTTTTTCTCTGGAATGAGGGACTCATTCCCATGGAGATCAGTGAAACTACCTTGCCGGTTGATTATTTGCTATTGCCGCTTTCGGAACGCAAAGCACCACTAGCTGTTGATGAAACCGTGATCGAAAAACATCCGATTATCAGGCAGACGCAAATGCAGATCGAGATCTATCAGGCAGAGCTGAGATGGAAAAAGGAACAGTTAAAGCCCGAGATCGATCTGAAGTACAATGCCCTCAATACCCCCGTTGGCAACAACCCGTTCGCGGCATATTCCATCAACAACTATAAGTGGGGGGTTGACCTTGCGTTTCCCGTCCTGCTCAGAAAGGAACGAGGAGGTGTACAGCTGGCCAATTTAAAGGTCAGCGATTATCAATTGGAACTGGCCTCTAAAAGAGCATCTATCCTCGCTAAAGCGAAGAACGCTCTTCTTGACTGGCAAATGACAACAGATCAGCTTGTCACTGTTGAACGCTTGCTCTCCGATTCACAAAAACTTTTGGAGGGAGAACAGGACATGTTCGAAAATGGTGAAAGCTCACTGTTCATGATCAACGCAAGGGAAATGACTGCCTTCTCCTCTGAATTAAAAGTGATTGAAACCAAATCGAAGAATCAAAAATCAAGACTGTATTTCGATTACAGCCTAGGGCAACTGGCCAATTAAAACCTAAATCAATCAATTTTTTTCCCGTCAAACGCTTTAGGTATCATTTTTGTAAATTCGGGGACGCTAAAATATGATGCTCATGAAAAAGATCAGATCATTCATGCTCACTTTTGCTCTTTTGCTAACCGCAAATATGGCCCTCAGAGCACAGGATGAAACCGTAGTGAAAGCTACTATTATTGAAGAAGCCAGCACGGAAGCAGGTAAGTACTATAACTCCGGAATTGAGAACTTCAAAGCCGGAAAATTCACTGAAGCCATCGGAGATTTCTCAAAGGCGATCGAATTAAAGCCTGGATTCGAACAGGCTTTTTACAACCGTGGTATTACGTACTACGAACAAAAGGACTTTCTAAAGGCCATAACTGACATGGACAGCGCCATTCAGATCAAGCCTTCCGCTGAAAGTTACTTTACCCGCGGTCGATCCAACGAAGCTTTAGGTAATATTGACGCTGCAATTACCGATTACGGCAAGGCGGTTGAAAACAACCCATCGCATGCTCAGGCTTTCTATTACAGGGGTGTTCTTAAGTTCAACTCCGCCGACTACAATGGTGCCGTAAGCGATTTCACCTCGGCGATCAACAACAATAAATCCTATGCCTATGCATACAATGATCGAGGTAGTTCGAAACGTCAGCTTGGTGACCTGAAAGGAGCAATAGAAGACTACAAGGCGGCTCTAATGATCGATAACACGTTGAGCTTCACTCACAATAATCTGGGAAGCGCAAAAAGAAAATCAGGAGATATCAAAGGATCTGTGAATGATTTTTCAAAAGCGATCGGACTCGATGCAAAATACGTGATCGCGTATAATAACCGAGGTAGTGCCAAGTATGATCTTGAGGACTATCAGGGAGCCGTTCAGGATTTCACTAAAGCCATTGAACTGGACTCTAAATATGCTTACGCATACAATAACAGGGCAGCAGCCAAATTCAAGCTCAAAGATTTCAAAGGTGCTATTGAGGATTGTAACAAAGCTATTGAGCTGGATCCTTCCTACGGATATGCTTACCTGAACAGAGGTAATGCGAAAGAGCTTGTTCGCGATGACCAGGGTGCTTGCGAAGACTGGAAAAAAGCTGCTGAATTAGGCGTTGAATCAGCAAAGAACCACATGAGTGACTGTTATTAATCTGACTGAACATGAAAACATTGAACATATATCACCTTATTATTGCACTGTTATTCGCAATTGGTGCAAACGGACAAAATGTTGAGTTCGACAAGGACAATTTCAAAGATGATAAAGAAGGGTTCAAAGCAGCCAAGGAAAACCTGAAAATTGGTAACGAACTCTACGCTCTTGGAGTAGTTCACTACAAGGAGGCACTACCCTACTACGAGAAAGCCAATAAATTCAACCCGAATAATGCAGATCTAAACATGAAGCTTGGACAGTGCTATCTGGCTTCGGTTGAAAAGAGCAAGGCACTTCCGCACCTGGAAAAGGCTTTACAGCTCAATCCTACCATTGATTCGTACATTTTTTATGATCTCGGAAGAGCCTACCATCTTGGACTCGAATTTGACAAAGCCATCACTGCCTTCAGTAAGTTTCAGAAAACAGCAGTGGCAACTCAGGAACCGGCTGTGATGAATGATGTTCAAATGCGAATTAAGCAATGTTATAATGGAAAAGAATTGGTTAAAAAACCTATCCGAGTTTTCATTGATAACCTTGGTCCGAATATTAACACACCATACAATGAATATGGCGCAGTAATTTCTGCTGACGAGTCTGTCCTTCTTTTTACCTCCAGAAGACCTGGCTCAACGGGAGATAAGATCGATGAGAATATAAATGAACAGTTCGAGGACATTTATATTTCAGAAAAACAACCTGACGGAACATGGTCACCTGCTAAGAACCTTCCAAAACCAATCAACAGCGACAACCATGACGCTAATTCCGGAGTTTCTGCTGATGGACAGAAATTTGTGATCTATCTTGGTAAATTCAATGGTGGAGACTTGTTCGAATCCACTCTGGAAGGTACGGAATGGAGCAAACCGGAAGCATTTGGCAAAAACATCAACACCGATTACCATGAGCCTACGGCCTGTTATTCTCCGGATGGAAATGCACTCTATTTCGTTTCAGACAAACCGGGCGGCCTGGGTGACCATGATATTTATGTTACCTATAAAGATGAAAAGGGCCGATGGGGTGAAGCTAAGAATCTGGGATCTGTGATCAATACAAATTACAGTGAAGAAGGTGTTTACCTTCACCCGGATGGAAAAACACTCTATTTCAGTTCTCAGGGACACAATTCAATGGGAGGATTCGATATTTTCAAATCAATCTACGATGCGGCAACTAAAACCTGGAGCAAACCGGAAAACATTGGATATCCTGTAAACACAACCGATGATGACGTCTTCTTTGTGATCAACGCTAATGGAAAACGCGGATATTATACCTCAATGGATGCAAGTAGCTATGGCCTCAGGGATCTTTATGTCATCACCTTCCTTGGTCCTGAGAAGCCAATGATCCTGAACAACGAAGATAACCTTATCGCAAGTGCTGCAAAACCTGTAAAAGAGACAGTCGTTGCTCCTACCGTTGAAGTGAAGGAGGCTCAATTAACACTTCTGAAAGGGGTGATCTCCGACTATGTCACAAAAGAGAAACTTGGAGCAGAGATCGAGATCGTTGACAACAAAGCAAACAAAGTGATCGCAACCTTCAAATCAAATACTTCTACTGGAAAATATCTGGTTTCCCTCCCTGCAGGAAAGAACTACGGTATCGCCGTGAAGAAAGATGGTTATCTCTTCCACTCCGAAAATTTCGATATACCAGCAACTGCCGCATTCCAGGAAGTTGAAAAGAATATCGAGCTTAAGAAACTGGCTGTGGGTGGGACAATCGTCCTGAGGAATATTTTCTTTGACCTCGATAAGGCAACACTCAGACCGGAATCAACGGCGGAACTGGAGCGTCTGACTAAACTCATGAACGATGTTCCTACCTTGAAGATCGAATTGGGAGGCCATACGGACTCCAGAGGTTCCGATACCTATAACCAGCAACTCTCAGAAAAGCGAGCGAAAGCCGTTGTCGATTACCTTGCTACAAAAGGGATTTCCGCTGACCGCCTAAAGTGGGCAGGATACGGAGAGACAAAACTAGTCAATGGTTGCAGCAACGGTGTTAACTGTTCTGATGAGCAACATCAGGAAAACAGAAGAACCGAATTCAAAGTACTCTCACTTTAATATCCAGGGCTCCTTCGGGAGCCCTTTTTATTTTGTACAATTCGATACCCAAATAGATTACCTGAGTTCACTGCGTCTGCATTAAGTGTTACCCCTTCCTATGTGCTCACTGTTCTCAACAATGGTATAGAATGAGGGAAATGGGTACATTACCATCTCGGGCAAGAAAATGAAGGAACTGAATGTTGCTCGTTCACAGATGGTTAACGTCGAACGTACCCGGGATGATTCCGCGCTCGGACATGAAGTTCCTACTGAATTAAAAATGATCTTTGCGCAGGAACCTAATATGGAAAGCAGATTCAATGCTCTTTCTCCATGCAAACAAAGGACAATCCTTTATTACATAAACCAGGTTAAAGATCCTTACAAACGAGCTGACAGATATTGGTTGTTTATGAGAAATCTGATGAGTATTGCTCCGGGAAAAGAGACCATGAGATTATGTATGGACAAAGAATAAGTATCCTAGAATCGACTAAAGATTAGAAAAGATGTTTAGGCCTATTGATTATCTTCGTGGAAAATTCAACTATGCGTGTTTATCTCGATAATGCAGCGACGACACCAATAGCCCCTGAAGTTGTTGATGCCATGATCCCTGTCTTGAAAGAAGCATTCGGGAACCCATCATCTACCCATTTTTACGGACGACAGGCAAAAGCGTTGTTAGAAACATCTAGACGAACAGTTGCAGCACACTTGAACTGTCAACCTTCCGAGATCATTTTCACCTCCGGTGGAACTGAGGCTGATAACATGGCCCTGTATTCATGTGTGCACTTTTTGGGAGTAAAACATATCATCACTTCCCGTCTCGAACACCACGCTGTTGGACATACTGCTGAAGCGCTGGCTCATTCTGATGGGATAAGAGTATCTTATGTAAAAGTGGATTCTAAAGGACATGTCGATCTTCAGGACCTTGAAAATTTGCTTCAATCCGGCGAGAAAACACTTGTGTCCCTAATGCATGCGAACAATGAGATTGCAACATTGCTCCCATTGACAGCAGTTAGTACGTTATGCCGAAGACACGGTGCCTATTTCCATTCTGATACTGTTCAGACAATGGGACATTATCGGTTCAATCTGAAAGAACTGGATATTGATTTCATGACTTGTGCGGCTCATAAGTTCCACGGGCCTAAAGGTGTCGGATTCCTCTATATAAACAAGAATGTAAAGGCTGAAGCACTTATTCATGGTGGAGCACAGGAAAGAGGACTTCGCGGGGGAACTGAAAATGTCTATGGCATAGTTGGTCTTGCCAAAGCAATGGATCTCGCGTATGCGGATGTTGCAAGTCATCAGCACCACGTGCAGAAGTTGAAAACGTATATGATCTCCCGCTTGAATGAAATGTTCAGTGACATTGCATTTCATGGCGAAACAGATCCTGAACGCTCGCTTTATACTGTACTTAACGTATGTTTCCCGAGAACGGAAAAGGCAGGTATGTTGTTGTTTACCCTGGATCTTAAAGGTGTCGCTGTTTCAGGTGGAAGCGCCTGTTCATCGGGAGCAGCAAAGGGTTCCCATGTGCTTGAAGGCATCAATGCTGACATGACGAGACCAAACGTGCGCTTCTCCTTTTCCCGGTATACCACAATGGAAGAAATTGACTTTGCACTTGCTCAGGTAAAGGAAGTTTTTGAGAAGACACTCGCATAATATCCTTATATTCGGACGTCGTGCGATCCGATAGAAAACACATCCTGATCCTAAGTTCCTGGTACCCGACTCCGGAACAACCATTTCTGGGAAATTTTGTCCAGCGACAGGCAGTTCTTCTTTCCGAACATTGCCGTGTTACCGTACTTCATACGGTTCCGGAGGAACACCGGAGTGAGCGAGAATTGATCGTCAGAACCAATGGTCATCTGAAAGAAATATTCATATATCATCCAAAGGGATCACACTTTCTTTCCAGAAGAAACAACCGGTTAAAAGCTCTCTCCGAAGGACTAAGAGCAATAGACCACCCAGATCTTATTCATGGTCATGTGCTTATTCCGGGAGGGTACCTTTTCGTCAAGGCGAAAGAATTTTTTAAATGCCCTCTGATCGTAACGGAACATGCATCCTATTACCGCCCCGGAAGAAAGGAAAAACTTTCCCTGAAGGAAAAATATGTGTTGCAGATCGTGCGTAAACATGCGGACAGACTTATTTCCGTTTCCGAATTTCTAAGAAAGGACATGCAATCGTTATTCGGAGATCGAACCATACAGGTTATCGGAAATCCGGTCAATACCGAATTATTCAGACCCCTTGAAATCCGTCGAAAGGAGCCGTCTTACTTCCTGCACGTATCAACTCTTGACCCTGCTTTAAAAAATGTTGACGGAATTCTGGAAGCTGTTTCTCTATTGGTTCAAAAAGGATACGAAGAAGTACAATTACTGATCATAAGTGACGAGCCGTACGAGGAATGGATCGAGAAGGTCAACCGAATGGGCCTCAACAGATATGTGAAATTTAAGGGACCACTCACTCCGGAGGAATTGGTGCCCCATTTTCAGCAGGCATCAGCATTGGTCATGTTCTCACACTACGAAACCTTTTCAATCGTCATTGCCGAAGCATGGGCCTGTGGAACTCCCGTCATAAGCACTCCTGTGGGAATCGCTTACAACATGTCTCCGGACCTAGGCCTTTCCGTTAGAGATAATGATCCATTGGGGCTGGCGATCGCCATGGAAAAGATCATCAATGACCTTCCGTTTTCCGGTATGGAAATCCGAATGAATGCGATGACCTACAGTGACCATAATTTCCTGAAGTCCATACTAAGTCTTTATGAAGAATTCGAGTATCCGAACTGAGGTGATCGACTTGGTCAGACAGGAATTGAGCAAGCGACTTGAACTGTTACTGCACCAGGCGGATCAATTAAATGAATCACTCCATAGCGAGCAAAAAGGATCAGCCGGTGACAAACATGAAACGTCGCGTTCAATGGTGCAGCTGGAGCTGGAAAAATTAGGCAAACAAATCCTCGAATGCGAAAACAACCTGCAGCTTCTGTCTAAGATTTCGGCATTCCACGCAAAACCGACTATTCAGTCGGGAAGCATTATACAAACAACCTCAGGTATCTTTTTTATAGGAATTGGTCTTGGATCACTCAGATTTAAGGAAGAAACGATCTACGTTATTTCCTCTCAGGCGCCTGTGGCAAAACTTATCATTGGTTTAAAAAGTGGTGATACATTCCATTTGAACAACGATGTGATCACTGTTCAGGAGATCCTTTAGATTACCTGTTGCGGACCAACTTATATGCGTAATACCCTCCTGTTTGCCATTCATCACAACTGATTCCACTTCGATTAATATAGAAGTTCTACCATACCCACTCTACATGATCTCCAACCACATCAATAAATCTGATCTTCCATCGATTGACGCTTGGCCTTGAACTATGTTCACCTTCAGCAAAGACATTATCTGTTTTTTCCAGCAAGCACTCTCCAATTGTTTCCGCATTGCCCACCGGAATGTGAATAAGCACGGTTTTGTCCTCCAGAAATATCAATACCACACCCGAATATAGCTTGTTTCATTCACGGATCTCAGCGCCATGTTCTTTCTGAAAAGGACTTCACTGAACTTCCGGGAATCCAAAATCTTCTGTTCTACGCGGATGGTTAATGCCTTCCAATGGAGTATAAATTAAGTATCAAAACCGGAAAGAAAAGAAGGACAAAAAGACTGTACCTGATCATATCAGATCGAAGAGATCGTTTACACCGGGTGCACGTTCAACTGTAAAACCTTCTGCATACTCGCTCCCTATCGATCTTCCGAATTGCATCATCCTTCCTTTTACAAAATCAATGAATTCCGGACCTGAAATGGGTGTAAGAGGTTCTATCGAATCTGGATCATAAAACTGTGTTTTAAATTCCTTTATCGATTCCATCTTACGGTCAATGTAATCTGTAATATCTACAACAAAATCAGGTTGAATGAAATTATCCTGAATATAGTGGTAAACGGCACTTGGACGATGGACTTCTTGTATGTCACCATCTAAAAATGTCTCTACTTTCCTTAAACCGCTGAGGAAGCAGCTCTCGGAGACAAGTTTGGCAGCTCTTGCATGATCCGGGTGACGATCTGAAACGGCATTGGCAAGAATTATCTCAGGTTTATACTTTCTGATCACCTTAATAATCGCTCGCTTATTTTCCTCAGTCAGATCAAAAAATCCGTCCTTCATCCCGAGATTCTCGCGAATGTGAATACCCATGATCCCGGAAGCGGCCATTGCCTCAAGACGTCTGGTTTCAATGGTTCCTCTCGATCCCAGTTCACCACCCGTAAGATCAATAACCCCTACCTTTCTACCAGCATCTATATGCTTCATCAGTGTTCCCGCGCAAGAAAGTTCCACGTCGTCCGGATGAGCTGCAAATGCAAGGATATCAAGTTTCATAACCTGGATTCTTGAGGAATTTAGATCAGATCTCAGAATTCACGTGTCTCGAATAGATTCGATTTCTGAGAACGGCAATGATCGTAAAAATAATAAAAGAAATCATCACCATCCATAGCCACGTCGGGAAAGTACCTAAACCTTCTCCCTGTGCATAGGAATGGAGCCCAACCAGGTAAAAGTTCACACCGAAGAACGTAAATAAAATTGCCGAGTAGCCCCACAAACTGACAACATTGAACAAGAACTTACTCTTCAGTGATGGAATATATCTCAGGTGAAGGATCACCGCGTACACCAGCACAGAAACCAACGCCCATGTCTCCTTCGGATCCCATCCCCAGTAACGACCCCAGGATTCATTTGCCCAAACCCCACCAAGGAAAGTACCGATGGTCAGCATGAACAGTCCGATGGTTATCGTCATTTCAGAAACATAGGTCAACTCGTTGATATTAAGAGTAACGATCTGACCGTTGCGCTTGTTTCGGAAAATATACAACCAAAGATTGAGGAAGCCAAGAATAGCACCCAGCCCAAGGAAACCGTAACTTCCTGTAATGATCGCCACGTGGATCATGAGCCAGTATGATTTCAAGACAGGCTGCAACGGAGTGATCTCCGGATCCATCAGATTCATTTCTGTTACAAAAATCATCATTGAGGCAAGAACGGCCGTGCCGGCCAATACCACCGGATTCTTTGAGGAAAAAACGAATCCTGCGATCATGGTGACCCACGCTATAAATACAACTGCCTCATATCCGTTACTCCAGGGCGCATGCCCGGAGATGTACCATCGGAATCCCAGTCCGACGCCATGATATACGAAGAATACGATAAGCAGTGCCGTCATGACCTTCGACAGGATCCTGAAGATCCTGGCCGTTCTGTCTGATGGCTTCACGAAGATCCGCACAAAGAAAATCATCAGTAGGATGAAGCCAACCAGCAGATAAGAACGATACGTATTCTTGAAAATATTCATCTTGTTGTAGCTGATCTCAATATTGACCGCACTTTCAGAAGGCACCACCTTTGCACCAGCCTCCCGCTGGAATTTTTTCAACTCAACAAGAAAATCCTCTGTCTCACCGTACTTACCTGTCTTAGCCGCTTGATCGAGTCCTGAAATGTAGCGCAAAGCGAGCGAGGATGAAGTAGAATCCAACTGCATCAGCTCTGAACTAAGCGGGACATACCACTTATTATTCGCTTCTCCTTTGACGGGAATGATCCGCATATACTGCCAACTGAATACGGACTGCATCACCTGGAACTTTTCCACCAGCTTGATCAGTTTTTTATCAAATTCATCTCTTCTTGACTCCAGTTTCTGATGGGACTTCTGATAGTCTTCCATCCATTTAAAATCACCATTCTCACTTGCCAGCTCCCTGTAAGAAGCAAATTCCCCAACCTTGTAGCGATCCCGGAGATTGGAAGACACATGGATCACCTTTTTATCGAGCCAATAATTCGGATACATATGCATGCTCATTACCACCTGAACAGCATTGTATCCCTCAAACGAATTATCGCGATGTACCTTGCGCATGATCTGATCACACACTGTGTGCATAGGCACTATTCTGCCGTCAAAATCCTGAACCAACAGCGAAGACAACTGCTCGGCATGTTCCCTGGACATAATGGTAAACACCGGTTTTTGAGCTGGAGCATTTACCTGAGTTGAGGCACTATGTTCGTGACCGGCGTGATCCTCATGACTGTGATCATGATCCTGGGCAAAAGATGCGGAAGAAGCCATAAACAAGCCCAAAACGATCATTTTGGTTAGTTTCTCACGTTTCTCCCTTGACTTCTTCAGTAAGCCATTCAACTCCCGGAATCTTCCAACAGGAGCAAAAAGAGACAATATCATTCCAATTGACATCAGTAGGTACCCGACATACGTAATATTTGTACCCCACCAATCATGATTTACACTCAGGCGGGTACCCTTCTCATCCGGATCATAGGCAGATTGAAAGAATCTGTATCCTTGATAGTCCATTACATTGTTCATGAAGATACGTTGATCACGCTTGTAATTATTCTTTTCATCAATGATCGTTACCTCACTGGCAAAAGAACTCGGTGCATCTGAACCGGGATAACGATCAAGCTGGAAGTCTCGGCAAGCGATGGCAAACGGCAGATCTATTCGGGTTGAACCATATTC
>Ga0315904_10010720_pt1 | contig 11804 bp, 4 predicted proteins | sample LakEriMetagenome_6_FD_203529 | JGI IMG/M metagenome (GOLD analysis project Ga0315904, IMG submission 203529) | Freshwater fungal communities from buoy surface, Lake Erie, Ohio, United States - Buoy 12 MA120 | ecosystem: Environmental > Aquatic > Freshwater > Lake | place: USA: Lake Erie, Ohio...
TTATAATCCACTATCCAGTCGATGTAACTGGCTTTGCTGTGTCCGTTGCCATAGATTTCTATGCCATTGGCATCCAATCTATAACGTCCATTGTACAGATATTGTTCAACTTCGGTGTTGTATTTGTACAGGTCTCTGTCGGCAAACAAACTAAAAAATTCTGCGGGACGTGTCAGGGCCAACAAACGCATGACAGCAAATGGATAAGACGAACTGCTTCTCCAACTGTATTCAACCGGTCCTTCATCACCAAATACCCAACTCTTTTGAAACTGGCTGGAATCATACATGCCAACCACAGTGTCAAACGGACTCAACAACTGTCCTTCGCTGTCAACTGGTACTACCTGTTGTAAACCAGTACGTCTGTACTTGGGCAAAAAGTATTCGCCAGCAGGATCTGCTACACGACCAAGCGCCAGGTCATCCCATAGCACCATGTTTCCTGATGTGTATGGTGCAGGACCATATTGGCTTTCCCACCACTCAGGTTGTTCGCTGAATCCCAACATTTCCCATGGTGTGCTTTGTGGACTGGTTGTGTCATAAAAATATTCATACAAGCCGCGCCATGCACCCACTGGCAACGGTTGTTCAGTTCTTATGTTGGCGCTGCTGAGCTTGTTGCCACTGGCACTGTAATTCCAAGTAAATTCGTTGGTTGGAATATAATCTTGTGTGGTATACGCCAACTTGTTCCAACCTATCCAACTTAAAAAACTGGGAGAAAGAATTTGATTGATTTCGTTGAGACTGTAGTCTGTGGTTCTGAATTGACCAGGAATCACATCTTCTTCGGTCAATGGCACTGCAGATTTAATTTTTAAATTATTGAAGATCCTGGTTTCAAATTCCAGCAACAACTCATCTCTAAAGTCTCCAAATGCCACAGTCTTGCTGCCATCGTGTCCTTGGATCACAAACGTGGGATTAACATAGGTGGTATCCAAATACATTCTGGGTCTAAATGCTGGATACAATCCCAACTTGGTTGGTGTGTTTGGCACAAAGGTGCCATAGGTTGAAGCATATTCTTGTATGACTATGACATCACCTACGTTGAGATTGGCAGTAATGGTAAGAGTAGGACCTTCAGTGCTGACCACATAGTCGTAGCCAGATTGTAAAATCACGTCATTGACAAATACCAACACACTTTTGTAATTGCTGCTGGTAAAATCGTAGGTGGTAGAAAGATTGAATGTTTTGCTGGTTATGGTAGTAAACACCGTGGTTGACTGTGAATACACTGCGTTGGCCGGAAGCATGTCTGACCAATAAAATGGATTCAGCTGAGTGCGACCGGCTACCAAATTGGTTACCACTGCGGTCAACATTTCAGGAATGGTTAGATTAGTGTAGTCATTGGTGATAACATTGTTTAGCAATTGTACCTTGTACTGTTCATACTCTCTGCTGTTGTATTCTAAGGCACTAAAAATATTGTATTGAGCACTGCGCATAAAATATCCGGCCAAGGTCATTGGAGAACTATTTTGCACAATGTTAGTTCCAAAAGGAACAATGTTTCCTAAGTCTCTTGAATTGTTGTTGCCATTGATTGGGCCAACCAGCCCTAGTAGATTTTCACAAATAGTTTCATAATGACTCCTGGCAGTGCCCAGAGTAAATGAAGGGCTATTGATGTTCAATGGATTGTTTTCAAGATTGATCGGTACCTGATAAAAGGCCACCTTGCTGGCCTGGTCGCTCAGCACATCAACTTCAATAAGCTCGCCTGGAACATAAGTTTCGGACAGTGTGATAGTTGTACGATCTGTTCCTATCTGCACGGTATACTTGTATGGCTCAATAAAATTTCCGCCCACATAAATTTGCACGCCTGGCACGATGTTGTTTGGTAAAACAGCCACGTCTAACTGTAATGGTCGTCCATCATAGCTGAACTGAAACTGTTGTCTTGCACGGCTAGCAACTGGGGCAGTTTGCCAGCCCAGTTTAAGTGTGTAATTTACACGATCTGTGTATTCTCTTACAAATCCTTGACTGATACCCTCAGTTGAACTCACACTGTTTTTTGTATAGGTGAAAGTATCTGTGTATAGATTGTTGTCGAACACTATATCGCCTATGTTTGCCAAACTCAAATATTTTAAAGGAAAACCCAACACAGTGTCATTGATACTGCCTTCAGACGCATAGCTAAACAATTTGCTGCCAACAAAATTGGTGCTGGGATATTTTTCTCGGTTGCCAAGGCTTATACCGGCGCTGTCGTAAACATCAAATAACGGCGGTTGATTGACTGACATTTTTTCTTGCGTGAGAAAAATCCAGTCAACACCGTCAAACCAATGGCTCATGCCCTGCTGTGTGTCTCCACTGAGACATACCACGGTATCGCCGGCTTGAACTTGAAAGTCACTGGCCGGAACCAAATTAATAATAGGTTGTGCAATTTCAGGTGGTACGGTATCTGGAGTAATAAATTCAACCACGTAAATTTGTGACTTTACCGCAGGGTCAGTGTCGGCTGCAAATATCACACGACTTCCGTTGATCAATTCATATCCGTCAATAAAATATCCAGTGCTGCCGTTTATTGTGCTCAAAGCATCAGTGGTCTCAAAATCAATCACGTCAACTGGTTGTAAGCCACGAGTACCAAAATCAAACAAGCGTAGTCCCGGTCTGAATTCAAGAATTGGACGACGGCCCCGTGCCGCATTGTCTACCACAGGCACGGTGTTGTTATAGGCCGCTGACTGCTCAATCACACTGATATGAAACCATCTATTGCTACGAGCCCAGGCGTTAAGATCAGGACTTGCACGATTAATTGTGATATAATCTTGTTCAACTGGTTGATTCAAACTGGCATCATAATTTCCAACATCATATCCTGTGCTGTCATAGGGTACCTGAGCACTAATGGTGTAAGGTTCGGGGGTTACAAAATTTGTAACTGGTAATAACTGTATGGCGGTTCCGACACCTTCTACATAATAATCTTTATTTTGATAACTTGCCGGGCTTACAGATCCTATAAAAGTTACCTTGAGCCCATTGGTGAATTCCACACCATTGGCACTGGTGTAATTTTTTTTACCTAGGATGTCGTCGATATCTAGAACATCTACCTGGTTTTGATTGATGATTTTAATTGGTCCAAAAATTTCTGGATCTGTGCCATCCTGATAATACAATACATTTTTAGTGGCTGTCAGCAAAGGTATTTGTTGGAACTCGCCGCCACTGTCTTTGTACCATCCAGTGTTGCTCCACTGATCGCCAAACTGTATGGTAAACTTGTAAAAATCAGGAACCAGACTGACACTGGTCAGTTGCATGTATTGGCCGCCGCCCTCGGTGTTAATGTATTGTATTTGCCACACACTGCGTTGAATATTAACATCGACAATTGGAACCGTTTGATCAAAAGTGATGGAGTCATAACTGCCGGGCAGACCATTTTGAGAAGGTATTTGTACAAGAGGATCAAACTGTGTAGTGACTTCCCATCCGCCGGCTTCAGGATCGGTATTGGTTTCTGTAAAGATTACAGTACGACCGTTGAGATTGGTTATGCCATCTATACCGTCAGGAAACTGTTCAAAAAATTGATCTACAAACACATTGTTGAGTTGATCAAATTGTAATGGGCACAATAAATCAACACGACCACCGTTGTAAGGAATTGGAGTCAGGTTGTAAAAAAAATCCTGAGCTGTGATCAACGGCACATTGAATGTGACTGTGCCAAGGTCTTCGCCGTTGTTGACTACTCCTAGCACATCTCTCGAACTGATGTTGGGCGTGGCTGGAATTCGACCGTTTACGCCAGGGTCTGACTGTATCCAAAATCCAGGACCAGTGCCCGGGGTTCCATCAACAATATTAAACACGCCTTGCATGTTTTGTTGAGTTGGGTTGACATAATACAGAGTGTCTGGTGCATCCTGCGGAACCACAAAGGTAATAGTGCCGGTTGCGGAACCGTTGTTGGTAACACCATTGTTGTACAAATTAATCAAACCTAGACTGGGTTCGGTCTTGATGTAAAACGGTAAAGGTATGGTAGGTACCATGGTAAAAGTATAGGTATTACCGCGTACTAGGGTCAGGCTTGGATTGTTTACATAATCAATTACCCAGGCACTGGTGGCCTGATTGCTGACACGAAAGTTTATGGTTTCTTTGGCATTTTGTGCAACCTGAAAAGTGTAGTTTCCTCCACGAACCAGAGTCAATCCTGGATTATTTCCTGCCACGCCCGAAAATGTATAAACTCCATTTTCTCTGGTGACCACAAAATTATCCGTAAGCGGAACTTCGCCTGCAAAAACCTGCACTGAATCTGGTCCTGCTGGCAACCAATAATACTGACTGTAGTTGATAAATTTGTCAAAATCTACAAATGGGTCCCAGGCATAATATTCGCTGGTATATAACCTGTCAGAGTTGTTGACCAAGGCGCCTTGCAACTCCAGCGCATCGGTTATTCCAGGATATGTTATGGCATCTTGAACAAGATTAGTATCATCTGCAGTTTTTAAAATTACTCCAGGTTCAAGTTGATAATCGACACGGGTAGCCGTTTGTTCTGTGATATACTTGTCATTGGGATTGACTCCAGGGCCAATCCGTCGTCCTACAAATCCTTGAATTTTTTTAAACTTGGGTTCCTGGACCAACTGATCCAAGGTAGCAGACAACACCTGTCTGTTGGTGGATGTTTGAAATATTTCTGGTAAAAAGTCTACGGATCTGGTACGAGCCATTAAATTACTCCACTACCAGGGGCAGTACGCAGATTGGTGCTGGTCAAAGCTTCAATGACCTCGACATTGGCCACTGTAGCGGCGTTTACAAAAATTTGATTTGGCGCACAACGTATCTCATACAAATCTCCAAAATATTTTTGTGGGTTCAATGGTACCAAGACCACACTGCTGATAATTCCTGCCATGTTATCGTGCAGGTATGCACTCAATTCTGAAAAATAAAATGTGTCACCAAAATCCCAAATATCTAAACTGAAATAGTTGTTGAGATTTTGTACAACTAAATTTTTAATCTCGCTGACACTGGCAGTGCTGTTGAACGCCTTGATCACTTTGATTGTGGCACGCAATTGTTCTGGAGCTTTGGATCCAAACAACGGCTGGAATTCTACACTGTTTAATATCATGGTATCACTGATCATTTTGTATTCTTGTAGTCCACCGTAGGTAGTGGTCAAGTAATCAATGGTAGGTGCATCGGGCTTGGCCACGATACCTGTCGTATCTTTGATATAATTTTGATAGGCAGTGTAGTACTCATTGGTAACCACATACACGTCAATGATATTGCTAGTACCTGGGTCAATACGATTGGTCAATGGACTGTTGTGCCGGTATTGGAAAAACAGATTTTGTCGGCCATTGCGAGCAATATAATCTGTGGTTGTCTGCAAGGTTCTAACCCCGGTGGTGATATCAATCAACAATTCATAAAAAGTTGATGTCTGATAAGCATAAAAAATTTGCCCGGCCACAAATTCTTGTTTGATTAATTCTAGGTCTTCCTGTGTGGCGTATTGGCTGTTTACTATGCCAGAATCTATCAACACGTATCTTTGTAAATTGTCAAAATCCACTATGCGTTGTAAAAATACCCAGGGACTGTTGGCCGTGGGCGTCTCTGGTACAGGGCCAACAATGTCTGTAAAAAAATCTGGATTGTCTGGCACGCCATCATTGTCACGATCTTGGAATGAAACCAGGACCTGGTAGTCGTCGACCAAGCCATCAGTTTGTATAGGTTGCCCAATAATTTTTGTAATCACGTCTGATCCCAGTGGCAGAGATGAATTTGGTCTGCTGTTGGTTTTCAGCGTGTTGATAAAATCGCTGATGGTGGTTCCAGTTCTGCTGTCGTAAACTTGTTGGTCCGAAGTAAAAAAGAACCTTGTTTGAATCACGCTACCAAAAAAGTAATCTAGGGCACGATATGTCACAATATAAAAACTTCCTGTGAATACAAATTGTACCAACCAGCTGGCATCAAGATTAGCACCACTGGTATTGCCAGCATAGGCCTGACTCCAGGGACCATCTATGTTCAAGTTGGTATTTGTTATCAAGTACCATGTACCAGCTGTGCCTGTGATGGTTCCAAGATTATCGTAGGCAATACCAAAATTTCTGCGCAAACGAATTTGATCAGCCATGCTGGTTTCAAAACTGACCGGTAGGTCAGTTACAAAAATAGGTATGACTTCAGTGGCAATGGCGTCTGTGGGAATGTAATTGTTGAGAGCCACTGGTCCAATGCCATTTGAGAAATTACCTAGCCCTTGGTTGGTGCCATCTAGATAGATTTCCAATGGGCTGGCCCATATCACTAGTTTTTCGTCGGCCTTGGTAGGCACCCCGGCCTTGAGTCTGTTGTTGACGTCAAAATAGTAACCTGGAGGTGGCACAAATTTGACCAAACTGCCCACAGTGATAAAGCGTGTGTTGTTGCTGGAAAAATTTCCTATGCTCACAGGATTACCTAACACATTTTTAAAATATCCAGTGGTTGTGTTGGCCTGACTGGTACTTAAATTCCAGCTCACGTTCAAAGTTGTCAATGAAGACCTAGGAAACTTGGCATAATAAAACTGTGTAGATTGACTGGTTCCCAACAACGGTTGAATTTGATTTACAACAACTTCGTCAATTTCATTGTTGGTAGTGGTGGTAAATTCAAAAGTAGGCAAACTGTAGTTTTCATACAAGGCGCCGTCACTGCTGAATGTGTTGGTGCTGGAGTACTTGCCAGTGTTGTCCACCAAATCAAGATATCTGCTGTTGCCAATGGATGCGCGATTCAATGCCTTTGATTTTAAAATTGAATTGTAAGCAGTAAATGGAAAGTTGTTGTAGTCCTCGCCATTGACCATGCGATTCTGTGTGTAGTACCTGGCTGGAGCACGAGCCTTGATCTCATCCAAGGTTTCTCTTGGCTGAGCATTGCTTACAGGAGTAGTAATACCACATGTGAATGTGATGGTTTCTAGCTGACCAGTTCGACTGATGTAACTGATAGGTATGATCACACTCTGCATTTCTTCTGGATTTATAATGTATTGCAATCCATTGCTGGCTCGCACATAACAACGGAACTGTCCCACTGGTATGGCTGAGAATACACCGTCACCAAAATCCAAAGTGATCTGATCATTGGTACGACTGGTTGTGCTAAAAAGTTTGCGCAGGCCTGGGCCAGTTTGTTCTGCCGCGGCCCCATACACGCTGGGCACATATTCCCATTCGGAAGCAATGCTCCCCACATTGTCTAATTGATAGAGCCAACGGTCTTCATTGTTGATGCCTTCGATGTTGATGTCGACGGCACGATTGCTAACACGGTCAGCCAAGTTGAAATCTTGATTTTGTAACACACCCTGTTTGAACAGGAAAAAGTATCCGGTATTGGCACTGGAAAAGCCCAACTGATCGTTGCGGAATAAAACGTTGAATACGCCGTTGGGCTGTGGGCTGGGCTCGTAAACAAAACTTTTGCCCACGATAGTGGAATTCACAGCTTCAAAGGGCATGTTGATTCCGTCCACGGTGGCTGTGTATGGAATCACAGGCAAATAACCCGGCACAAGATTTATGCTGTATTGTGCAGTATCAACTCCTAGAATGGTGCTTCTGGCGCCAGGAACACCTATGCGTTGGCTGTCTACCAAGGCTGCATTGATAATGGCCGTGAATTGTTCTTGCCAGCTAAAATTTGTTGGGTCGGCCCAGTTTACTGTGACATTGGCCAGATCAATTCCATTGATGTCAGTGACATTTTCTGTGGTAGATACGGAAAATACTTTGAGATATCCACTTGCTTCTATGTTACGTTTGGGAGTATAACTGACCAAATTGGCCAGTCTGACCACGGAATCTCTGCGTTCGGCGGTGTCTAGGTAATTTTCTCTTGTGTTAAGATCTGTGCGGAAAGCCAGTGCCTGCCCCATAAAGGCCATAACGTCCAGCAAGGCAATAAATTCTGAACTTTCAATGTAGTCATTGAATGTTTCTGGATAATACAGACGCAGATAGTCCACAAAACTTTTGCGCAGGGTTTCAAAATCATAGCTTTGAAAGTCTGCTTCTCTATAGGTTTGATAGATTCGCTTCCAATCTTCTACGCCAAATATTGCTGTTTGTCTAGTGGTCTTGGCCATAATAATCCAGTGTTCTTGTATTTATGGATTTCAAAAACGGCGCAGTTAAACGTAGCTGGCTCGGCGCTGTTGTTGATCAAAAAATATGCTCAACAGTTGTGCATCTGTGCTGGGCACTATGGCTAATTCAACCTGTATTAATATGCCATTTTCCTGTGGAAACACCTGCACGTCTGATATCTGTATTCTTGGATCATATCCGGCCACACGTTGTATTTCGCGCTCAATGGCCAGGGTGGTTTCGTTGGTTTGATTTTCAAACAAATTGTCCCACAATGCTGTACCGTACTGTGGACGCCCCGGTAATTGGCCCTGTCGTATATTTAGACCATTCAACAGGTCACGCTTTACTAGCTCTGTGTCTAGCAAAGTAAATTTTTTAAATTGATCTTGAGTGTTAAAACCAATAAATGTTGCCATAGTCTAGTATTTAACCTCGATCAGTGTTTGGTGCGAATCTAAAAGTTCCGTCCTCGTTGGTAGTGGCGCCCAATGACACAGAAATATTGCCCATGGTCGCAGATATATTGGCCGCGTCTGTGTATTCAATATCTGGAATTTTTGGGTTACCAATGATATCAGTCACAGCTTGATCTATTTCGTCTCTGATGACAGTGTTTTCAAATCCGCCCAACTCAGGAGCCACATTCAAAACAGCCCCATAGGTGTCAGCAAAATCTATGGCATATTGCCCTTGTCTAGCAGTGTTTTGTATCAATGCGGCCAACTCACCGCTGGTTTGTCCTCGTACCCAAGCTACCACAGCATCCACACCATATCTTACAGCAGGTTGTAAAAATGTGGCAATGAATCTGGCTGATTCGGTACCATTGATTATCCCAGTGTCAATCAGGCCCTGATAAGCTCCTTCATAAAGAGCAATCTGCGCAAGATTTTGTATGGCCGGCGAATTCAAATAGTCAGTAAGGCTGTTGATGTTGAATAGTCCAGTCCATGCTGCAGGAGTATTCAACACAGCAATAGTCATGCTGGGTTCAGTGATCAAACTCAAACTGGTTGGTTTAAGCAGTTCGACCAGCACAAGATTTTCTGGAGTTTGGCCATATTCACCAACTCCGCGAGTGGCCACTAGAGCCCCCGCATACACTGGCATATTACTATCGTTGATGAACCAGTCTGCCAACAGATTGCCAGTGGCATCGTAGGCAGTGTAAGTGGCGGCACGTGCAGCCTGGGCAGTGAGAGCAGTAACTTGTCCTTGTGTGATCATTGACTAGTCCTGATTGATTGGAATTGACTGTATCGCTGGAGGCTCTGCCAAATAATTTTCAGCTGATATAGGATTTTGTATTGCAGTGGTGTTGGTTCTTTCATAGGCCTGTTCTGTCAGTGAACGCAAACTCACAGTGTTGGCCGTGGCTGCAGTCTGTGTGTTGCTGGTTCCGGCGTTGGTGCTGTTGAGATTGGATGTGACATTGACTCCTTTGCCGTGATAAGGATAGGGTTCGTGCGTGGGTGCTCGAGTCACTATGGTGTTCAACGTTCCTGGTTGTGGAGTCCACCCTTGGTTTGCTACGAATTTTGTGTCAACTAATTTGTATCCAGCCATGCTTTGCACGGGACTCACGGATTGTGCCGCTGCCCCATTGAGATTGATAACCTGGCCTTTGAGATTCAAACTGCTGCCGCCATCCCAACTGCTGGTTTTTCCTTTAAGGGCCAACACACCATCACTGCGAATACCCACACGAGTTTTTCCAAACATGGTTATGGCTGCATCCGAATACATGGTCAACGCCGAGTTGCCTTCAAGCCTGAGTTGATTGTTGGCTTTCATGCGTATGCTACCGCCGGCATACATGTTGATGTTTTGATCCGCATGTAGATTGATGGTGCCCTGGGTACGTATGTTTACTGAGTTGGTGCTGAACACATCTACTGTGCCCTGTTTGCCCAGTTCAATCCAGGTTTGTCCATTGGCATGAGTGATATAAAAACAATCACCATCATCACTCATGGTTATCTGATGCCCTTTGGCGGTGCGTATGCGAACCAAGGTGTCTGTGCCGGCCAAGTCCCCGTCATCCATGACCAAGGTATGACCGCCTTGCCGACCAATTACCACCACATCCTGGGGCTTGATCTCGCCTTTCTCTAACTTTGAGGTTATGGTCTTGGGATCTAGACCACCTTGATAAATGGGTTTACCTGGAGTGCTGATGCCATACACAGTGCTAGGGCTTTCACGCTGACTGTTGCTACGAATAGGTCCTCTTATGGGATCACGATTCAATCCTTGCTGGAACAATATTCCGGCCACCACACTTTGCACAGGCTTAGGTGCAGTAAAAAATCTAGGATTATCGTTGATTCCTTTGTTTAATTCGTTTATTTCTGTGACTGGCAACAGCGGTGTGTTTACAAAATAATTTTCCTGGCTAGCATTTCCAGCCACATATCTTTGACTGCTACCAATGGCTGGAATCATGTGGTTGATACCTTGTTCGGGTATGCAACCAACATAGTAACCCTGATTGGGATCACCGGCCACAAAGAAGCACAGCACACTGACCCCAATGTCTGGTGGTGTAAACCACATGCCGTAGCTGTTTCTGTTGCCAGGATATGTGCCGGCTCCGGCACTGGTTCCTGACTGTGGGGTGGCTCCATAAAATGGTGGGCAATAGCTCACAGTGCGCCAGAGAGCCGTGTTGGTCAAATCTGGTTTGCCGTTCTTGTCGGTGGATCCAAATTGTTCAATGTAAACTTGCAATCGACCACTGCGGGTGAGATCAACATTGTTGACTACTATGCCAATATATGGTCCCATTTCGGCAGGCATACCACCACGATCAAACTTGTAGTTTTGAGTGCGTCCGCGACTTCGTTGTACGTTTTCTGCCATTGCTGTTCTCTTATGGGGCGTTTACACCTGAGTCATCACTGCCTGCCATGACTTGCGGGTTATTTACTTGACCTGGAGTGGTCCCGGCCGCATTTGTTGGCAGAGTTCCTACCGGCAAGCCAGAGGATGTAGGAGCCACTGGCGGAGGTGCAACCTTGACAGCGGCTCGGGCTGCGCTGTAGCTTTGTATGACTGGATTGCCGAGCAAAGCTCTACCCTGGAAGTTGGATCCATCGGTGTTGACTCCGGTGATCACACTCAGCACATCGCCGAATCCTTCTTGGAACTCCGTGCCCAATGTGTTGTTCATGATCGGAGTGTTCGGTACGATTACCGCAGCCTTTTGAGGTGCTTTGTTGCCAGGTGGTGTGGGTGCCTTGGTTGGGAACAACATGAGTTTGCCTTTGAGATTCTGTGTAAATCTGCCTTCTTTGAATGTACTCAAACATTCTGTGGCGATATATACTCGACTGATCTGTGCATTGGCAGCGCCAACGGCAGTGCCGTAACTGTCAACTGCGTTGGGGTTGGCCAAACCTGTGCTGAGATTGTAGTCGGTTGGTTTGTTGAATGCCACTTCAAACAAAATCTGTTGGCTGTCAAAGTTTATGGTTCCGTCGGCCAAGAATGCTCTGTACCTATAAGGATTGTCCTTGAGGAAGCCAGCAAATCCTTCGCCTTGTTGCAACCATGCTGGATCGCCAACTATGGTCATGTTGCATTCTTTGAGGTCTGTGGGACTGAACAGTTGATCCATGGCAT
>Ga0315904_10010721_pt1 | contig 11802 bp, 9 predicted proteins | sample LakEriMetagenome_6_FD_203529 | JGI IMG/M metagenome (GOLD analysis project Ga0315904, IMG submission 203529) | Freshwater fungal communities from buoy surface, Lake Erie, Ohio, United States - Buoy 12 MA120 | ecosystem: Environmental > Aquatic > Freshwater > Lake | place: USA: Lake Erie, Ohio...
CCACCGCCTTCGGTGAAAGCGTCGTGCTCCGCGTGCTCGACCGCTCGAGCGTGAACCTCGAACTCGAGACGCTCGGCATGCCTGATGACATCATGGCCTACATCCTTCAGGTCATCGAAAAACCCAATGGCATTTTCATCGTCACCGGCCCGACAGGTTCTGGAAAAACCACCACGCTTTATTCCTGCCTGCGCAAAATCAACACGATCGATTCCAAGCTCCTCACCGCCGAGGATCCTGTGGAATACGAGATCGACGGCATCATCCAAGTGCCTATCAACGACGCCATCGGCCTCAGTTTTTCCCGCGTCCTCCGCGCCTTCCTGCGTCAGGACCCCGACCGAATCCTCGTCGGCGAGACGCGCGACACCGAGACCGCCCAGATCGCCATCCAAGCATCTCTCACCGGTCACTTGGTTTTCACCACGCTTCATACGAACGACTCCACCGGCGCGGTCACTCGTCTCATGGACATGGGCATCGAGCCGTTTCTGATCTCGGCCTCGCTGGAGTGCGTGCTGGCCCAGCGCTTGATCCGAAAAATCTGCACAAGCTGCCGCACCCCCTATCAACCCAGCGAGCAAGTCCTCGCCTCGATCGGCCTCAAACCGCACGACATCGGTGATAAAAATTTCTACTTCGGCAAAGGCTGCGAGGCCTGCAACTTCACCGGCTACAAAGGCCGCAAGGGCATCTACGAACTTCTTAAAATTTCGGATCCGATCCGCGAAATGATCAACAACCGCGAACCCGGAATTCTTATCCGCCAAAAAGCTATCGAACTCGGCATGACGACACTCCGCCAGGATGGCATGCGCTCGATCTACGACGGCATTTCCACGATCGAAGAAGTCACGAAATACACCTGACACCTCTCCTGTGACGCAACCACTCACCATCGCCGGGCGCACCTTTTCCTCGCGCCTCCTTCTCGGAACCGGAAAGTTTTCGTCCAACGAAACCATGCGCGACGCCCTGGCAGCGAGCGGATGCGAGATCGTCACCGTCGCCCTCCGCCGCGCTGACCTCAGCGGGAAAAAAGACCCGTTCGCGAACATTCTCGATTTCATCGATCCAAAAAAATATCTCCTCCTCCCCAACACCAGCGGTGCAATGAACGCCGACGAGGCTGTCCGCCTGGCCCGACTTGCCGCCTCCGCCGGTCTTCCGAAATGGGTGAAACTCGAGATCCACCCCGACCCCCACTACCTCCTGCCTGATCCTGTCGAAACCCTCGCCGCTGCCGAAATCCTCGTGAAGGAGGGCTTCATCGTCCTGCCATACATCAACGCCGACCCCGTTCTTGCCCGCCGCCTGCAAGATGTCGGCACCGCCACGGTCATGCCGCTCGGCTCGCCTATCGGCAGCAACCGCGGCCTCGAGACCCGCGCCCAAATCGAGATCATCATCAAACAAGCCACCGTGCCCGTGGTGGTGGACGCCGGGATTGGCGCCCCGAGCCACGCCGCCGAGGCGCTTGAGATGGGGGCCGACGCCGTTTTGGTAAATACCGCGATCGCAGCCGCCGAGGATCCCGTTCGCATGGCCCGCGCGTTCAAAACCACCGTCGAAGCCGCCCGCGAGGCTCGCGAAGCCGGGCTTCCGATTCAACTCGACCACGCCGCCGCCACCAGCCCGCTCGCGGCTTTTCTCAAATCAGCCTGACCGCAATGCCGGAGGAAAAGCTGACCCCGATGATGCAGCAGTATCTCGCCGTGAGGCGCGAACTGCCCCCAGGAACCTTCCTGCTTTTCCGCCTCGGCGACTTCTACGAGATGTTCGGCGAGGATGCCGTGGAGGCTTCGCGAATCCTCAATGTCTCCCTCACGAAACGCGGCACGACCCCCATGTGCGGCGTCCCCTTCCACGCCGCGCGCGGCTACATCGAAAAACTCATCGCCGCCGGCTGGCGTGCTGCCATCTGCGATCAAGTGGGCGAAGTGACCGCCGGCAAACTCGTGCGCCGCGAAATCTCCCAAATCCTCAGCCCCGGCACGCTCGATGATTTCGGCCTCGACGACCGGAAGCCCAATTTCCTCGCGGCTCTCTCCAAGCGCGGCGACGCGCACGGCCTCGCCTACTGCGACTTGAGCACCGGCGAATTCCGCCTCACCGAACTCGATTCCCTCCCCTCGTTGCTCGACGAACTTGCTCGCATCTCCCCCGCCGAAATCCTTGTTCCCGACCACCAAGCCTCGGAGTTTTTCTCGGTCTCTCCCCAATCCCCGCTCGATGGCTACGCCTTCGAACCCGAGCCCGCCGCCGAGTTGCTGCGCACGCATTTCAAAGTCCACTCGCTCGATGGTTTTGGTTGCGCCGACCTGCTCGCTGCCACAGGGGCCGCCGGGGCTCTGCTTCATTACATCACCCGCCAAATGCGGCGTCCCGCCGGTCACCTCCGCCGCCTCCAGCCCTACCGGCGCAGCGAATTTCTCATCCTCGACGCCGCCACGCAGAGCCACCTCGAACTCGTCCAATCCCGCGCCGGCCGCCAGATGACACTCCTTGGTGCGCTCGACACCACCCGCACCCCGATGGGAGCGAGGCTCCTCCGCGATTGGATTCTGCATCCCCTTCGCAACGCCGAAGCCATCGAACGCCGTCAGGAAGCCATCGCCGCCTTGCTCGACAACGCCATGCTCCTCGGCGACCTCCGCTCGCGCCTCGCCGAAATCCGCGATATCGAGCGTGCGACATCCCGCCTCGGCGGTCCCTCTGGAAACTCCCGCGACCTTGCCGCCTTGGCCCAATCCCTCAAACTCATCCCGCCCCTCGCCGCCAGTCTTGGCGGCGCGGACTCCTTCCGACTCCCCTCCCCACTTCTCTCTGGCCTCGTCGAAAGCCTCCACGCCCTTCCCGAGTTGAGTGAAAAACTCCGCCAGGCGATCGTGGCCGAACCTCCCGCGATTATTCGCGACGGCGGGTTTGTCGAATCCGGTTTCGATCCCGCCCTCGATGAACTCCGCGCCGCCTCGCTGGAAGGCAAAGGCTGGATCGCTGCCCTGCAGGAGCGCGAGATCGAACGCACCGGCATCAAATCGCTGAAGGTCCGCTTCACCTCGGTCTTCGGCTATTTCATCGAAATCACCAAATCCAACCTCCCTTCTGTCCCTGCCGACTACATCCGCAAGCAGACGACAGTGAACGGCGAGCGTTTCGTGACTCCCGAACTCAAGGAAATGGAAGGCAAAATCCTCGGAGCCGACGAACGCGCTCGCGCCCGCGAGATCGAGATTTTTGGAGAACTCCGCGCCGCCGTTCTCGCCGAGCTTTCGAAACTTCAGGAGTCCGCCGCCACACTGGCTGTGCTGGATGTTCTCTGCTCGCTTGCCGAAACCGCGCGCCTCCACGGCTACTGCCGCCCGGAGATCGACGACTCCGAAATCCTCCAAATCACCGAAGGCCGCCATCCCGTTCTCGATCGGCAAATGGAGGGTGCGCGCTTCGTGCCGAACGATACGAACCTTGGCACCGACGGCAAAAAGTTCGCCATCATCACCGGCCCGAACATGGCGGGAAAATCCACCTACATCCGCCAGACCGCCCTCATCGCCCTCATGGCTCAAACCGGGAGTTTCGTTCCCGCCAAGTCGATGCGCCTCGGCCTGACCGACCGAATTTTCACCCGCGTCGGAGCCAACGACGACCTCGCCCGCGGCCAATCGACCTTCATGGTTGAAATGAACGAAACCGCCAACATCCTCAACAACGCAACCGCCAAAAGCCTCGTCATCCTTGATGAAATCGGCCGCGGCACCTCGACCTTCGACGGCCTCTCGATAGCGTGGAGCGTGGCCGAGCACCTGCACGACCAGATCGGCTGCCGAGCCCTTTTCGCCACGCACTACCACGAACTCACCGACCTCGAGCGCACCCGCCCCGGGGTCTTGAACCTCAATGTCGCCGTGCGCGAATGGAACGACCAAATTGTCTTCCTGCGAAAAATCGTCCCCGGCCGCGCCGATCAAAGCTACGGCATCCAAGTCGCCCGACTCGCCGGCCTCCCCGATTCCATCATCGCACGCGCCAAGGAAATCCTCGGCAATCTCGAAAAATCCGAACTCAACACCGAAGGCCAACCCGCCCTCGCCAAATCCTCCCGCAAGCGCCTCGTTCCAGACCCCACCGCGCAGTTGGCACTGTTCTGATTTTATCCCCCCTGGGAACGCCGACGCCCTCGTCGGCTTGGCCATCCGTTTTCAAGGAGTTGTTAGTCTTGAGTTCTTCGCTGTGCCGACGGGGGCGTCGGCGCTCCCGACTGAAAAGCCAGCACGGCTTCGATGACTTTTCCCATCGGGATGTCCTGCATGCAGCGGAAGTCGATCGGGCACTCGCGCAGGAAGCACGGGCTGCATTCGGCTTTTTGACGAATCACCACACTGCGTGGACCGCGCGGGCCGGTGAGACTTGGCTCGGTGGAGCCGAACAAAGCCACCAGCGGAGTTCCGAGGAAATCGGCGAGGTGCATCGTGCCGGTGTCATTCGTCACTAACCCCGTGAGTTTCGAGAGCAATTCCATCAACTGCCCGAGGGAGGTTTTGCCGGTGAGGTCGGTGATGTTCGGGATGCCACGCGAGATTTCGGCCGCGAGAGGCGTGTCGGCCGCCGTGCCGAGGATCACCCATTGGCAATCTAGACGCTCGTTCACTTCTTTCACCAAGGTCTGAAATTTATAAGCGGGCCAGCGTTTGGCCGAACCGTATTCCGCGCCGGGGCAGAGACCGATCACGCATTCCTTGGGATTCGGTTTCCAGAGGGTTTTGCGGGGTGGACGCTCCGCCGCGCCACAGCGCTGGGCGATCCGCCAGTAGCGGTCGGCGTGATGCTCGGGTGGACGATTCTTTTTTTCGGGTTCGCGGACGATCTGATTCAGCAACCAGGCACGCGAATGGCCGCGATAGCCCACTCGGCGAGGAATTCCGGCAAGCCAGACCTCAAGGGCGGAGCGCAGGGAATTTGGCAACAAAACCGCGACTTCGAATTGGCCGCGCAGTTTTTTGGCGATGGAAAAAACGGACTCGCTGGGCTCGAAAGAAATGACCTCGTCCACATCACCGACCCGCTGCCAGAAACCCGCGAGCTTTTCGGGAGCCAGCACGGCGAGGTGCGCATCGGGGCGGCCGAGCTTGAAGGCGCGAACGGCTTCGACGGACATCACCGCGTCACCGAGCCAGTTTGGGGAGCGAACAACCATGCGGAAAGGATGGGGAGGCGGCTCACTCGGCGAAAGGAAAATCCCGCGCTTGGCGTTTCCGAGAAGGAAATTCGGGTTCGGAGTTTTCCAGCGATTGTGGACCCAAAACCAATCGGCGGGCGAGGTGCGAATTTGTTTTTCGAGGGCCTTGTTGATGTCGAAGGTCAGTTGCTCGGGATTGTCGGCCGACCAAGGGATTTCGTCGCTCACCACAACCCGCCACTTCGCGAATCCCTCGGTGAAAATCGCCACCGGCAGGACGGCGGCATTCGTGCGAAGCGCCAGCGTGGCCGTGAGCGGCGAGGTCGAGCAAAGCCTCCCAAAAAATGGCGTCCACACTCCGCTGTTGCCAGCGTGTTGATCGACCAGCACGCCGAGGATGCCCGGCTCGCGAAGCAGGGCTAGTGCACCTTGATACCCCTCTTTCCGATCAAAAGTCAGCACGCCGAGCCGGCGGCGGTCGCTGTTCACAAGGTCATCGACGAGCTTGTTGTGCAGGGCTTGATAGACGGTTCCAAACCGCGCCTCGGGAACTTGGTAGACAAGCTGAGCGTAGAGTTCCCAGTTGCCAATGTGGTTGATGGCGAGGAGCACCGGACGGCCCTTGGCGATGTTTTGGCGGATAAGGTCGAGGTTTTCGATCGTGGCGATGCGGTCGATCACTTCTTGCGAGAGCGCGGGAATTTTGATCGCGCTCACCACATTCGCCCCGAGGGTGGTGAAGTGTTTGAAAGCCAACCGGCGGATTTGCGCGAGCGAAAGTTCTCGGCCGAAAGCGATCTTCAGGTTTTCCCTTGCGAGGCGGCGGTAGCCGGGCAGGATGAGCCACATCAACGCGCCGCCGGCCTGTCCCACCACGAAGCACAACGCGAGGGGCAAGCGCCGGATCAAGCCCAAAACAGCCAGCGTGAGAATATAGACCAATCGATCTGCCATGACGGAAAAGACTGCGGAAACTACCGGTAATCGCCGGACGACGGAACAGAAATCCATCCCGCCGGGAGGAGTTGTCGGCATCCTTGGCGGCGGCCAACTCGGCCGGATGCTCGCCATCGCCGCGCGCCGCATGGGCTATCGCGTGCATGCCTACGAACCGCAGCCCGACTGCCCGGCGGGGCAGATTTGCGATGTCGAAGTGAACGCTCCCTACACCGATTCAGCGGCGCTAGAAAAATTCGCGCAGGGCGTGGATGTCATTTCCTTCGAGTTTGAAAATATCCCGCGAACGGCGTTGGACACGGTTTCCGCGCTCAAGCCCGTGCGCCCGCGCGGAGAGGTTTTGCACATTTGTCAGAACCGGGAACGTGAAAAAAACTTCCTCCGCGCGCAGGGCTTTCCTTGTGCGCCGTTCCGTGTGGTGGATTCCGCCGAAAACCTCGCCTCCGCGCTGGCGGAGATCGGAACGCCCTCGGTGCTGAAGACTGCGGACTTCGGCTACGACGGCAAGGGGCAGTTGAAAATCTCCGCTCCCGCTGACGCCGCAGAGCTCTGGCAACGCTTCGGCGCCCCTCGCGGAGTTTTGGAAAAATGGATTCCGTTCCAGGCCGAGTTGTCGGTCGTCTGTGCGCGCGGACTGAATGGCGAGGTCGTCCCCTTCCCTTGCTCGGAAAACATCCACGAAAACCACATCCTCGACCTCTCGATCGTGCCGGCGCGGTTTGCTCCGGAAATTGCCGAACGCGCCGAAAAGATCGCCGCCTCCATCGCCGAGGCGCTCGATGTGGTCGGCTTGATCGCAGTTGAGTTTTTCCTGACACGCGACGGGGAGCTTTTGGTCAACGAACTCGCCCCCCGCCCGCACAACTCCGGGCATTTTTCCTTCGATGCCTGCGTGACGAGTCAGTTCGAGCAACAACTCCGGGCGGTCTGCGGTCTGCCGCTGGGATCGCCGGAACTTCTCCGTCCAGTGGTGATGTGGAATATCCTGGGCGACCTTTGGAAAAACGGTGAGCCCGACTGGAGCGTTGTCCTGCGCGAATCTTGTGCGAAGCTCCACCTCTACGGAAAATCCGAGGCGCGGCCCGGTCGCAAGATGGGCCATGTGTGCGTGATGGCGGATTCCACCGCCGAGGCCCTCGCCGTCATCGAAAGAATCCGCACCGGGCTAGGGTAGGTTTTCACCGCCTCCGGCCAAAAGCTCGTGCGGCTTGCGAAGCGGGATCGCGCTGGTAATTTCGCACCGTGAGCAAGTCCGTGATACCGATTCAAATTCGCGCCCTGATTCCGACGAATGCGGGCACGGCTGTTTTTTTGGGAAACGACGAGAAGGTTTTTAACATCTACATCGACCAGACGATCGGCCACGCCATCGGGCTCTATCTCAATGACGCCGAAAAAGAGCGTCCCCTCACCCACGACCTCCTCGCGAATGTTCTTACCGCGCTCGGCGGCAAGGTCGAGCGGATCATCATCAATGATTTCAAAAGCGGGGTTTTTTACGGCCGCCTGATCATCACCGCCGAGAACGAACTCCAGCAGCGCAAGATCGTAGAACTCGACGCGCGCTCGAGCGATTGCATGGCCATGGCCGCGCTTCAGAAGGCCCCGATCTATGTGAGCGAGGTCGTTTGGGAGGAAGTCGAGGACATGACCCCTCTCCTCCAGAAACTCCAAAAAGAGCCACCCGCGACGGAGGAATCCGAAGGCGGCGAAGAGCCCGAGGACTGATCTACTCGAGCCGAACCCTTGGATCGACGACCGCGTAGAGAAGGTCGGAAACCAGATTCCCAACCAGCACCAGCGCGGCGACGATGAAATTTAAAGCGACCAGCGTGGGATAATCCCGCTCCAGCACGGCCTCATAGCCGAGTCGTCCCATTCCGGGATACGCAAAAATCGTTTCCACAATCACCGAACCGCCAATCAGCGCGGGCAGGAGTCCACCGATGCCGGTAATCAATGGGCGAATCGAATTCCGCAGGGCGTGTTTGTAAAAAATCGTGTCGTCATCGAGTCCCTTGGCGCGCGCGGTGCGGATGTAGGCTTCGTGAAGCGTCTCGAGCATGCTCGCGCGGATGTAGCGGGACTGCACCGCGATTCCGCCCAGCGAGAGGATGGTGGCGGGGAGCGCGATGTGCCAGATGCGGTCGAGCCACATCGAGGCGGCATTCGGAAAAGCGATGCCGAACGATTGGGTTCCCAGCACGGGAATCGCGGCATATTTCACGAGCCCAATAATCGCCAGATTCGCGATCCAGAAGGTCGGAATCGCTATGAATAAAAAGACGCCGAACGATACCGCCGTGTCCGGCGCGCGACCGGCGTTCCTCGCGCAATAAATCCCAATCAGCATTCCAAAAGTCAGCGAGAGCCCGATCGCGGCCACATTGAGAACCACGGTGGCGGGGAGGCGCTCGAGAATCCGCCCCAGCACGGGCCGGTCGTCTTTGATACTACGCAACTCGCCGGTGAAGAGGTCGCGCATATTGAGCCAGTATTGTTCGTGAAGCGGACGGTCGAGGTGGAATTTTTTTCGGAACGCCTCCTTCACCTGCGGGGTGATTTTCGGGTTCAGCTCGCCCCATGGATACGGACTCCCCGGCGCGAGGGTGATCATGAAAAACGAAACCAGGCTGATGCAAAAAAGCAGAAACGCGCTGATCAGAAGTCGGCGAATGAGAAAGTTCAGCATGGCCGTGGCGGATTGAAGCAGGACTTGCCGCGAGTGGCAACGGAGGCGAAGCCGGCTTGATGTAGCGCGGGCTTTGGCTAGTCTCCCGCCATGGCACGCAAGAAAAGTTCCTCCCTTCCGAAGAAACTTCTTCCCGTCGCCGCAGCATTTCTGGTGCTCGTCGCGATCGGTTTTGTGTTTCTCGGCTCCAAGGATCAATCCACCCACCGCACCATTCCCGCGCTCGATGTCGCGGCATATTTGGAAAACTCAAACAGCCTCCGTGGGAATACCTACAAGATTGAAGGCAAGGTCTCCGAATCCCTCGCCTGGTCGCCGGACTCCGGCCGTCTGATCGCCATCGAGGTGGATAACGAAATTATCCCCGTCCTCGTTACGGCCGATTTCAACGACATGAACATCCAAAAGGAACAGCGGCTCGTCTTTCTCGTGGCCGTTGATGAAAAGGGAATTCTCCGCACCCGAAAGGTCGAAAAATCATGAATCTCCGCCCGGCCCTCCCGCTAGCTTGTTTTCTCGCTATCCTCCCCGCTAAGGCGCAGGACTCCTCCCGCCCCCCACAAATGAACGAGGGATTCATCGGCCGCGATGTTCCGGCCTTCGATCCTGGCAGCGAGGTGATGAGCTACGACGGGAAAATTTGGAACATCAACAACAACCGCCTCCTTCGCGCGCGTTTCGAGAAATACCTCAACGCCCCTGCCGCCACGAGCGAGGCCGATGTGGCCTACCGGCAGACCATCGACCGCATCCTCGACCTCCTCTCCCCTGGCAAAGCCTCGCCGCAAAATATCGAGTCCGCGTTTTCTCTTTTAAAAAAGGCCTCCGAATACCGCGATGACGCCAACCTTTGCCGGACGATGTCCGACGCCATCCACTCCGCACGCCGTAGCCTCGAAACGGTGGCAAAAATCAAACGCGAGAATGCCCTGCTCGAGAAGGAACTGGGCAAGGCCGAGTGGAATAACCAGATGGCTGCGCAAAACCGGCTCCTTAACACGCCCAGCGGCACCAATGTTTCGCAACTGCAGCAGGAGAATATCAAGATCGAGCGCGATGCCCGCATGGCCACGGCGAAGCGCAAACTCTCCGACATCGGGCAGACCATCCAAAACAACAAACTCCGCATCGCCACCGTCGAGCTTTCCACCAAAGGACACCTCCAAGCCTTGATCATGCAGTATTTCGCCACCCGGCGCTTCGAGCATGTCCTAATTGCGAATCGCTTCTATCGCGCGCTCTATCCGGACGGCGACAACTCGATCGAGGTTTACAAGAAAATGGTCGAGTCCCTGCCGGTGAACAAGGATGCCGGGCAGGCGAAGATGAACGCGGAATTCGACCCGCGAGTGTCGGGCTCGCAAGGCGTGCTCGACCAGCAAACCTCTACTGGCGCCGGAGCCGGAGGGAATGGAACGAATGTCATCATCAACAATAACTCCGGCGGCGCCGCCCGCACGGGAAGCTCCTTTGCTGCGAGTGGCGCCAAGTTTGGAGTCGAAAACATCGGCGTGGAAAGTCTCACCGGTGGTGCCGCCGTAGCCGCGCAAACCATCAGCAAACTCGTCAGCTCGCTCAGCCAGATCGACAGCCTCGCCGGCGAGGCGATCCGCGATGTGAACGAGGGAGTCGAGGCCTACAAATTCCTCCTCGAAAAAGGTGAACTCCAAAGCGCCACCGAGCGTTTGGCCGAAACCTTCGCTCTCGGCGAATACATGCCGAGCGTTCGCCTGCTCTCCCGCGATGACAAACGCCGCGCCCTCGAATTCACCCGCAAGAGCAACGAACTCCTCGCTGCCCTTGAAGTGAACGATCTCTCCCGCGCCGAAAAACTCGTTCCGGAACTCGAGGAAATCGCCGACGACTTCGATCCCAGCAAGCCGCTCGCCAAAGTCGAAACTGCCAAGACGATCAGCGCCATGCACCTCGCCAAGGCCCGCACCGCCGCTGTCTCCGGCGACAAGGCGACGATGGAAAAGGAACTCCGTGCGGCCGCCGAGATTTGGCCGCGTAATCCCGCGCTCGCCGAAGTCGGGAACACAATCTTCACCCAGTCCGATGTTCAGCAGCAGGCGATGAATGACTTCGACCGTCTGCTCCAACAAAATAACCACCGCCAGATTTTCGAGGACCGGATGCGCTTCATCGCCGCCTCCGCGCTTTACCCCGAGAAGCAAAAACAGCTCGCCGAGGTTTTGGAAAAAATGTCGATGGTCGAAGCAGCGATCGTGAAGGCCCAGGAGATCGCGAGCCGTGGTGATGCCGCTGGGGCCTGGGAAAGCGCCGAGTCCGCGCGGAAGGAATTTCCCGACGACAACAAGCTCAACCAACTCCGCGCCGACCTCACCACCCAGGCCTCGCAATTCGTGCAAGCCATCAACCGCGCCGAGGAATTGGAAAAGAAGGATCTCCCCGGCTCCTCGCTCGCTTGGTATCTCAAGGCACGTCAAATCTACCCCGCCAGCACCTTTGCGAAGGCGGGCATTCAGCGGCTAGGCCAGCAAGTCCTGCCCGACGCGAAATAGCCGATGAAGCGCCGGATTTTGCTCGTGGATGGCCACAGCGTGATTTTCGCCTGGCCTGATCTCGCTGAAATCCACAGGCGAAACACCGCCTCCGCCCGGGAAAACCTCGTCCGCCGCCTCACCGGCTTGCAGGACTCCACGGCTTGGGAAGTCGCCGTGGTCTTCGACGGACGCGGCGCGAAGGCCTCAAGTGATTCCGTTCCTCACGGCATCGCGGTCTTCTACTCCAAGTCCGGCCAAACCGCCGACGAAATCATCGAACGCCTCGCCGCCAAGTATGCCGCGTCGTGCGAGGTCACTGTCGCCACCGACGACAATATGGAACGCACCACCGTCGAAGCCCTCGGAGGTATGAGCATTTCAACCGACCAACTCCTAGCTGAAATCGACTCCGCCGGAAGCGCCCTGCGCGATCGCATCCAAAACATCGGAAAAAAACGGAGGTAGAAACT
>Ga0315904_10010723_pt1 | contig 11801 bp, 20 predicted proteins | sample LakEriMetagenome_6_FD_203529 | JGI IMG/M metagenome (GOLD analysis project Ga0315904, IMG submission 203529) | Freshwater fungal communities from buoy surface, Lake Erie, Ohio, United States - Buoy 12 MA120 | ecosystem: Environmental > Aquatic > Freshwater > Lake | place: USA: Lake Erie, Ohio...
CGGCGAGAGGCGACTGACATCAGGAAGGAGCCGTGAACTGAGTGTTGTTCCGTCTACTTCGGCTGCTGAAATATAGCACTCCTCTGCCACCAATACAGGCAGCTAACCTTAGAACTCTAGGACCAGTCCACGCCTGCTCTTGTGGCTCTACAGTCTTTAATATCTTTGCTCAGTTTGAAGACTATGAGATTGCTTGGTGGGGTTTAGATGGAAGCTGTGCTAACTGTGGCAACTTGATTAAAGCGCCCTGTCCTATAGACAAAGAAGAACAAGGTAATGCATAGTTTATCTAACATAAACGAGGAATCAAGGACTGGCATCTGTTCCATATGCGGTTTAGTAAGAGTCAAACTTAGAGATAAAAACAAGAAAAAATTAAATTCAAAATGGAGATGCTCTACCCCGCATAGGGCTGCTAACAACAGGTTTAGTTTTCCTTATAGAATTCACAAAAAAGATTTTTGTGAACAATGTGGTTTTATACCAAATCACCCCTGCCAGTTAGACGTTGATCATATTGATGGAAATAATAAAAACAATTCTATGAATAATCTACAGACCTTATGCGCTAACTGTCATAGATTAAAAACTTTCCTTGCTAAGGAAGGCTCTTATAGATTTGGTATAATCAAGGTGCCTTGTCCTATTGATAAGAACGAGAATAGTTTTTAGGCATAAAAAAAGAAGCCCCCATCACCTTTTGGGTGACAGGGGCTTTTGCCTCGCGCTTGCTACAAACTATTAGTTTGAACCACGTCCAAACTCTGGGGCTGATGTATCTAGCCACTTGAGTACTGGACCTAGGAAGCCAGCTAAGGCTGCAGTTCCAAGGACCTTAAGATCAGTCTCTCCTGCTAGGTATAGTGCAATAGCTGCAGCAGCGGCTGCACGAAACCAAGTAAGACCGACTTGCTTTAATTGTTCCATTAGATTGCCTTTCGTTTTGTATTGTGAACCTTGCAGCAGGTGCATACTGGTACCAAATTGGTACCTTTTGCTACCTTCTTCTTTGGCTGAGGCTGTAATTTAGCCAGAGCCTGGTTCACAATTTTAGGTTGATTCATCCACCAGAACCAAGGGCTAGTGTCATTAGCCATATCAGCGTTGATAGAAATATGAAGATGCACACTGTGAGGGTTGCTACCCCTGTAAGGACGATTGCCAGAACTAGCCAACTGGCGTGACCAAATCTTCTTATTGAAGATAAGGTAGGAAACGCGCTCATCCTCTTTAAGTTTTTCAAAAATAACGGCACAGTCAATACCTGCCTTTGGGTCGTGGGTCAGGTCTACTGCTAGTCCAGTATTGTGATCTGAATTAGGACTTGCCTTGATGTGAGCCTTGCTTGGCAGTAGGCCATCCGATGCCTTCTTGCGATTGGGAACAAGCGCAGTTGCCTGCCTTAGAACGGCAATGGCTGCAGGTGTTGCACTCTTTACAACAGGTTTCATTCATTTCCTCAATGCTTCCTTGACTAAATCGGTTAGTATTTCTACTTTTTCTTCTAACAAATTAACTTTATCTTTGAGACTGGAGCCACCATTGGGTCTTAGTTCATAGAGATAATGCTTAACTAACCAGCGCACAGCGCCAGCAAAGCCAGCGATAACTGTGATTACTGCTACTACCAGACTTGCCCATTCTGTTGGTGTCATTTATACGCTCCGTATTGTCACTACAAGTAAGCCTCCGAACCCAGAGAACTTCTTATCTTGTGGGGTTTTATTGATGAAATCCATCTCTTCTATCAGGCCAATAAAGGATTCACCTGTACGGAAATCCTCTATTCGGATGGAATCGCCTGCGTTTTCTACTGCTTCTAGTTGCTGCATACGGTCCCAGGAAGAGCCTTCATAGCCCACTTCTACTCCGAACTTATCACTCTCGTGATCAAAGCAGAATAGCGGATATTGAATCAGCCTCTGACGGGGAACTGCTGGTAAAGACTTTAACTGATAACCAGTAAACAATGGTCCCTTGGTATTATCAGTTGATGAACGCGTTAGAGTAAACTTAAATCCTAGATACTCTTGCGCTCCTACTGGATATGGAATACCAATTTCTTGGACTGTTCCCTGTTGTGCAATAGACCCTATTGAGAACTCATTATCATTAGAGTCAATGGAATAGATACTCATACCACCATTTGCGGTATCAATACGAGGGTTAAGTAGTTTGAATAGCTTGCCTTCTAAGGTGTTATATCGCACATAACCTGTGCGTAATTCTCCAGATGCAACCAGTCTACTTGCAGACTCAATATAGACATAGCCACTGGTTGTATCATAATTAGTTGTAAAGGCTAAACGATCTGTACCATTAACAAAAGCACAGGCTGTTGTCTGTCTACCTGTCACGCCTGCGTAGTAGGTATCCCACGCATAAGGAAAAATTAGTGGAGCAATTTGTGTACCAAGGTCTACACGGGTAGTTCCTGGTTCTCCATCAACATTGGTAGCACACCAGACATACCTATCACGGGCTGCAAAGTCATAGACTGGTTGCTCTGATTCAAATACCAATGGGCCATAAGCTAGAGATCCATCATCAGATACTGCAGCGACACGTAGACCTTTGTCTGTGCCAATCATCATATAGCCGAGGTAGTAATAAATCTTAAAGACGCGCTCACCACTAGGCATTTCAGCGGCAGTGATAGCACTGGTTAATGTAGGCATTGTTCCGTTAGAAGCCAAGGTAAACTTTTGAATATTAGACTGTGACCCTGAATAGCCAGTTACATAGATAGCAGCACCGCTAGATGTAATGCTGGTATAGGTAAAGTCATCTACTGGGTGGGTATAGACAGCAGTAGGTAGAGCAGTTGCTGTGGTTGAAATTTCAAATACTTTGTTATTGATACAAGCAACGATACGTTCTTTGGTGAACTCCATTACTGCGTTTTCAACTATGATAGATGTGGTCTTGAACATTTCTGTTGCTGCCACAGTATCATCATCATTAAGTAACTTCTTATACATAGCAGTCTTATCAGTACCTGAATCATCAATCAAAGCAATCCAGTAAGCATAGACACCATCATCGCAGAGAGCGTAGACTTTATAGGAACCTGCTGATGCGTAATCTTGGAAGTGGGTTTGATTGCTAAAAGCAGTACCAGCAGGGCTTACTGGAGTTGATGCAACGTTAGATGCTGTCTTAGCATAAGTAAATGTGGTACTTGTAGGAACCGTAGTAATCGTATAAGAACCATTGAAGGTAGCATCTACGCCAGATACCTCAACAGTCATACCTGCTGCAAATCCGTGAGCAGCAGCAGTAGTAAGGGTTGCCACGTTAGAAGTTAAAGCCTTATTAGTAACAGATGCTGTAATGGTTGGGTAAACCTTGTCAATGTCATAGCCATCCATAAGTAGACAGCCATCGTAGGTGTTACCACTCTTGGTCCATTTGATAGATCTAAGATGCTGACCTGGTTTACCGTTTGACTCAATAGCAGCAGTAGTGTTATGGCCTTGGTCTGTATCGTAGATTAAAGTTACTTGGCCTTTAGTCCAGACATCTATACCTTTGGACTCTGTGTATTGGAAGCGCAGTGATTCATCCTGAGCAGGTTCAAAGTATTTAATACCTTGACCTAAATGAAATGATGACTGCGATCTAAACCACCAACCAGTTAGAGACTGCTCTCCAGCCTCACGAGTCTGGTCATACTGTTGCTTACGATACTGCGCCGTTACACGGCGATAGGGTGAGTCATCACTGGCAGCCAGAAAGAATGGCAAGCCGTTGATGGCTATATCGTAGGAAACACCTGTAGCTTGAAAGTTAGTAGAGCCAGCAGGGTTAGAAAGGGTATATGGAATGCCTTCTGTTACATCAGATCCGTAGGACAATTACCTACTCCTTACTTAGAAAGGGCTGCGATTTCTTCTGCTGTTAAACCAAGTGCTGCAAGTTTAGCCTCGGCACTTGCCTTAGCCTCTGCCTTAGCCTGTGCTGCTGCATCATCTGCTGCTTTCTGTGCAGCATAAGCAACTGCGTCTGCCTCGCGCTGAGCGATTTCTTCAGCCGTTAGTTCTACCTCTGTGGCTACTCCTGTTGAGCAGTCCACTACGAGTTTATGTGTCATTTTTTTCCTTTCTTAGGAGTTCTTGATGCCGTATAAGGTGGCGGTTGAGTATTGAGCGAAGTTGCCACTTGTGGGGACTAAGCGGATTGCGTTTATGACTGCTGTATTGTTCCAAAGACCAGCGTTCATCGCCGCTATCGCACCAGTAGCGTTGTTTTCTTCTACACCTTCAGAACTGACAGATTTATTATTGCTAGAAGTATAATTTGGAATGTAAATTAACGAATTGGCAAAAGTAGATGCCGTTGTTCCATCCGCATTGACTATCAAAAAACGAGCGTTTGAAACACTTGCGCTTGCTGCTGCGCTACCATCACCATACAAAACTCGTCTTGAATAATTTGCGGCTGTTGTATCACCGTTGAAATAAACTGAGCCATCGGTTGCGCCGCCACTTGTGCTGCGAGTGCTTGCTAAAATTACAAGGTCTGTGTAAGTATTAACAATGCTAGTGAACTCTATATTAGCCGCCCCACCGCTACCAACTGTGACTGTTGCTATTGCCTCATAAGTAGTTGCCATAGTTATGCACTCGCAATTCCGTAGAGGGTGAAGGTTGAGCCAGAAGTAAAAGTGTTAGGACTTTTTACATCCACTTGAGTAATTGCGGCTGTGCTGCGCCATAAACCAACAGTTGCCGTGGCAGATATAGCAGCAGCAGATGAACGACCAATAGCAGTTTTGTAAGTAGTGCTGTTGGCGTAATTCATTATGTGGATGATGTTCGGATAGAAGTCTGCGGTGCTTTGATTGTAGAAGCGCATCTCGCTGACGCTGGAGAATCTTCCTGATGCGGCTGCTGACCCATCGCCTTGTAGATAAGTTGCTGAGTAGTTCGTTGCAGTATCGCCATTAAATTGTAGGAAAAGTCTGTCAGTATTACTAGAAGTTAATTTGACTGTTGCGACCAAAACCAAATCAGTATAACTACCACTAATGCTAGAGAATGTGACTGTTGCAGTAGCAGTTGATAGCGTAGTAGTTGCTATCGGCTCATAAGTAATTGCCATTGGCTATGCCCCCTTTGAAAAGTTAATTGTCATTGTAATCTCCTAGGCGCTTTTTATGCCGTAAAGGGCGAAGTGGCTATACTGAGTTATATTGCCACTACTTGACGAAAAGAATTTTATACTTGTTATCGCTGAGGTGCTGCGATAAGCCGCGCTCATTAAACCTGAATATCCTGAGCCGTTGTTATCAACGCCTAATAAGCCTCTAAATGTCTTGAATTTATTTGTGTTTGCGTAATCTAAAATATCTAAAACAAAAGCACCCATAACAGAAGCGGTTGCACCTGATGCTGGTTGAATAATAAAGTCAATACTACTTACACTAGTATCGGCGGCGGCTATAACAGAACTGCCGTCACCTCTTAATAAGTGAGAATTGTAATTTGCACCTGTATCACTATTTACTTGAAATGCTATATTGTTGAAATTAGTGGCTGCTCTATCATTTCTGCTTAAAACCCTAATTTGTAAATGCGTATAAGTAGCAGGAATAGAAGTAAACTCCACATTGGCAGCACCGCCACTACCAACAGATACAGTAGCGATGGACTCAAAGTCGCCTACTGCGGCAAACTTAGATGAAGCAATAATGCCTAGGATTGGACTCACGCTATATCACCTACTGCATACCAAGAATCGGTATCGCGCTTGATCAGTGTCATTGCTGAGTATTGCACTCTGCACTTTGGTGTAGCAGAGGTAGCTCCAGTAGATACAATCGTTGTAGTACCAGAAGTGACTGCATTTACAGTTACCTGACCAGCACCAATCTGAATGATGTTTAACTGAGTTCCAATAGGAAATGCTACTGAGGCATTAGTTGGGATTGAGTAGGTCTGAGCAGAAGCGTTGCTTGCTGTGACCAACTTGTTATCAGCATCAGCCAAGACGAATGTGTATGTGGTACCAGTCTGTGCATTAAATGCTAATGCAGCACTGGCAGATGTAGTTCCGCCTACTAGATTAACTGCCATTAGTTACCCTCACTTCCAAAGGCACTAAAGGATGATGTGCCTGTAGTTGAATAAACTGTTATTACATCTGTGTTTGCTAAGGTAATTCCAACGGTAATTGCTAGTAGAGATCCGCTAGGAACCTGAACTCCATAAGCAATATAGTGCAGGTTTGCAAGGGTTGCTCCTGCTGGTCTTACAGCTACTCTAATGGTATCTGCTGCTCCACCAGTATTGGCTACATTTAGCGTAGATACTATGGTGGCATTAGTTGCTGTATAAAGCGTTGTGGCAGTTGCAGCCGTAGGTGCGCTCTGTGCTAAAACTTTATATGTTGGCATTAGGCAATATCTCCAATCACTGTCCAGGAATCTGTACCAGTCTTGATAATGCTTGCTGCTGAATACTGCGCTCTGGTCTTAGGCGTAGTAGCAGTTGTTCCTGTAGATGTGATAGTCACACCGCTTGCTCCTTGGATAGTTACTTGGCCTGCTCCGATTTGTTGAACATTGATAATTGCGCCAGTAGCGTATGCAACAGTTGCATTTAGCGGCACAGTCAGTGTTATGGCAGCAGCATTACTCAAGGTAACTAGGCGACCATTATCGGTTATTACTAAGGTATATGTAGTTCCAGTCTGGGCATTAAGAGTTAAGTTCTGCCTAGCATCATTGATAGTAGGCGTATTAAGAGTTGGGCTGGTTAGCGTCTTGTTAGTCAGCGTATCTGTTGTATCTTTACCAACCAAGGTATCTGTTGCTGCAGGCAGGGTTAGCGTTGTAGTTCCTGCTACTGCGCTGGCTTGGACTGTTGTGCTACCAGAGGTAGAACCAGCAAAGCCTACGTTTGTTACAGGCGATATGGATGCCTTGAAAGCATTAAGATCATCGCTAGTTAAGACGTGCTTGACTGTTGCACCTGCGGTATGTTGCACACCAGATGTTCCAGCTCTAGCTCTTACGATTGTAAAAGTATCACTTGATGCTGCTGTTACGAATACGATTTCTTCGTTAGTGGTATCAGGGTCTAGAGCAACAGTGAACTGGTCTACGTTACCTGCTGCTAATGTGACTCCACCGAGTAGGGCAGAGCCAGTTCCTGAAGCCACAGTCATTGTTGTGGCACTAGACGATATGGTTGAGGCAAGAGTCGTCTCAACGCTAATTGACGAGTATTGTCTGGTCACGGGCCTTCCTTACTTGGTATAGTGGATACGAATTGGATACTTGTCTTGCAACTTCAACGATTCTTCCTGTAGTCGCTGTTGATACAAGGCAAAAACATAACGAGAAGCAGATGCACCAGAGTTATATGGATTCTTGGTGTCATTAAGATCAGCCTCAGCGCTGGATAGATTTATACGACCAGCGTCAAGGAAAGAGAGAAGTTTGTAGCAAGCACCGAGTATAGTGACATCAACAGAGCTATCAGGTAGACCAGTAACGTCAGCATAGTCATCGGTACTAGCATCAAGGGTATTGGCTGTTGTTGTGTACCAGACCTGAACGGTACGACCAGGTTGTATGTTTTCATAGATGTTCACCGTATTGTTAGTGTTAAAGGTTGCAGCACTTGCCATTGGGTCTGCTCTCCAACGGTTAATAGGTAACCATTCCTGAGAAGAACCTGTGGTCTGCCAAGACATATACAGGATTGATTCCAAATCATCTGGCAGAGCGTATGTAGTCTGAGAAGCATTAAAGGTAAAGGTTGTTGAACTTACTGCCCATAGTCTAGGGAAGTATGAATTGATAGTATCGTTGATAGCCTTCTTGATAGATACTCTTGGAAATGTTGGAGCCAAAGTTACTTGAGCATATCTAGCGTGAGGTGAGGCTGTAGTTCCTTGGAAGCCGCGACCAATCGGGTTAGTCGGAGCACCCATTACGTTAAGAGTATTTGTGGTCTTATTGAAAGAATCAACCCAAATTAACTCATCATCAATTTCAATTAGACCTTTGGCAAGGTTGTCTGTAGAACCAACTTGGACTTCTAGACTGGTAGTTGTCAGACCAGCAGTGTTATTGACATAAGTGATGCGATCTTGACGGAGCGAATAACCTTGTAGGTTAGTCCTCACCTCGTCTATCATCTCGGACAGTGTTGGCATTGTTTCCTTCCGTATACCAGCCATCTTCCCAGAGCGTCATTAGTCTCTGGAAATAGTATTCATATTGCTTTGCTATAACATCTACTGAGTAGAGCGATATAGCCCTATCTCTAATAGCCTGTCTATCTAAGTTCTTGACATTTTGAGTGGCAAGAATAAATTCTTCTACGTTGCGACATCTATAACCTGTCACACCTTGAACTACAGTTTCAGTAAATGCACCCCAGTCTGTAGTAATTACTGGAGTTCCGCAGGCTTGTGATTCAATGTTCACATTACCAAAAGGTTCTAAGTAAAGCGTTGGGACGAATGTAGCTATCGCTCCACCCATCAACTCTGCACGCTTCTCAGGTCCTACTGGGCCTAGATACTCACCATAACTTGGTATGTGTGGTCCAGGACCTGCAAAGATAAGTCTTGCTCCGATGGTCTTGCAGATATGCGCTGCAATGTCTATGCCTTTTCTCGGAATCATTCTTCCGACATACAGGTAATAGTCTCCATCACCTTTGCCCATTGGGAACATATCAGGATCTAGATAACCTGGAATCACTGCATCAAAGAATGAACCATCTACTTGAGCAGCATTCTTATGCTGAGCATAGATTGCGTGCATCCAAGCATAAGATTCATAAACTCTATATTGAGCAAATACTCCTGCGTATCCAACACCAAACTCTACTGTCATCATATTTGGCAGTGCATCTGCTATTGGCTTATGACTTGCTCCACCAATTACACAGATGAAGTCGTGCTTCTCTGCTCGCTTCTTAATCTCAGCAGCAGCTTTCTTATTAAACTTTTGCCAGTGAGGTAAACGATAATCAAACGGTGCTTCAACATAAGGCTTATTACCTACAACGATTCTGCGTTGTGTCTCAGAGATACAAGAGATGTGCTCATCTACTTGAGCCTCATTCTCATCGCCTGCATATAGGTAGACCGTATGGCCTAACCCTTTCATCATATTACAGAATCTGCGAACCTTTTCAGTGTACGCACAACCTGCGAATTCTTTAGTTACCTGTGTGTGGGGTAGCGCTACTACGTGGAATCTCATACCACAATTCTACTGAAAGCCTTGGAAATCAGAGACTAACTCGCCGCGTAAATCTGAGAATCCATCGTGCTGGATTACCAGGTTTGGCTGGGCAATATAGGCATTAGTCCTGTTAGCCCAGACCCTATAAGCCACATCTATATGATGGTCAAACTCTCTGGCTATCTGGATAAATAAATCTACCTTGGCAGGATTTACACAATAGGCTTGGGTTCCTGTTGAAACTACCTGTCTAACCCAGTGCTTATTGACTGGCTTAGTCTCATTCTTTACTGCTCCCAGATAGAAGATATCCCAGTCCTGCGGTAGGTCTGCCATATATTCATCTAAAGATTGTACGAAATCTTGTCTAAATTTAGCATCATCTTCGCAGATAAGAACCATCTCGTATGGCTTTATCTTTTCTAAAACCTCTATGTGACTTAACCTGCCAGCTACTATCGGACCTACATCTGATAGGTTTCCATCTATAGCAGGATGTACTTCAAAGTTAAAGCCAACTGCTTCGGCTTCTTTGCGGAACTGCTCTAAACGATCTGAACGCCTATTGACATTGATGACAATAACTCTGTCAAAGTATTTCACATACCGCCTAGCATCAAGATATCTGGTAGCGCAGTAGCATTAGTTCCACTAGCACCCGTAGGCCCTGTAGCACCTACTGGTCCTGTCGCTCCTGTTGCTCCGACATCACCTTGAGGACCTGTTGCTCCAGTCGGTCCAGTAGCCCCTGCGGGGCCAGTAGCGCCAACAGCGCCAGCGGGACCAGTAGCCCCAGTAGGTCCAATATCACCTGTTACTCCTTGCGGTCCTGTTGCTCCAACTGGGCCAGTTGCTCCCGCTGGACCCGTAGGTCCTGTAGGACCTTCAATACCTTGTATGCCTTGAGGCCCTGTAGCGCCCGTAGCGCCCACAGCACCTGTCGGTCCGACATCTCCAGTCACTCCTTGTGGTCCAGTGGCTCCTATAGGGCCTGTAGGCCCTGCTGGACCCGTTGCACCTACTGAGCCTTGTGGTCCTGTTGCACCTGTACTACCAGTTGGACCAGTAGCTCCGACTGGGCCTGTAGCACCAATAGGTCCTGTAGCACCTGTAGGACCTGTATCACCAGTAGCACCTACAGGTCCAGTTGAACCTGTGGCTCCTGTATCGCCTGTAACTCCTTGAGGACCAGTGGCACCTGTTGCGCCAGTGCTACCTGTAGGACCAGTTGGTCCTGTCGGACCAGTGGCTCCAGTTGTACCTGTTGAACCTGTTGGTCCAGTAGGACCAGTAGAACCAGCAGGACCAGTAGGACCTGTTGGACCAGTTGCGCCTGTAGCACCACCAGCACCTTGCGGTCCTTGATCTGCTGAGAACTCTACTGCAACTTGTGGAGTGATGGACTCAATTACGATAATTGTACTCAAGTAGTCACAGCTCCTGTCACAATAAATTTACCTTCAAGAATCCTTGTTACTACTGAGCCAGAATTTAGAACTAAATCATAAGCATATCTACCAGCATCAATATCGCCTGTAATAGTAGATGACAGAGTTACAGTAACTCGTCCATTTATTGCATCAAAAACCATACGACCATTAGCAGTAGAGGCAACGACAGTTGTAGTAGATGCACCAACGAATGGGCGCACTGTCATAGTTCCTGTATAGCCAGTTAGGTTCCAAGGAGTGGATGTACCACTTACGTTATTCTGTACTTGGAACTGAAAATTAAATGTAGTGCTCTGGTCACAGACCAGATTATATTTCGCACTCATCAGGTAGAGACCGCTCTGAGAGCTGCCGCTGCAGGTAAGCCAGAAGTAGAAGCGATGTAATTACATACACCACTAAAATCAAGCCAATCGGCTTTAGAAGCGATGCCAGCAATTTCATTTAAGACTCCTACGGTATCTGTTACGGTAAGAGTGACGCTACGTTGCGCTGCCCATTCTTGGGCTGCTTTAGCCATATCAACCATATCGGCAGCAATCCGATAGGTTCCAGCATTTGCTAAACGATTTAACTCTGCATTGAGAGTAGTACCTGCAACTCCTAGTGCCACTGTTTACTCCTTACTTCTTCTTTTTTGCTACTGCTGCGTTATCAATTAAATTTGGATAAGGTCTTCCTGCAGCCTTTGCTCGTTTCTTAGCAGCAGTTTTCTGTGCAGGCGTTAATTTCTTTGATGTCTTCTTTGGGTTCTTTGTTTCCCAGAATGGTTTCTTCTTCACCACTTCACCTTATCTGCCCAGTATGCGGCGCTCATCTTGCCTTTAGCAATGTTCTTTGAATGTCTTGCTTTGAACGACTTCTGTCTAGCAGTAGGTTGCTTATCGCCGCTTACGCCTTGTTGTCCGAATCGGATTGTCTTGACTTGAGATCCTTCTTTGGCAACGACAACGTGGCTCTTAGTTGGGTGGCTAGGCGTACGCTTGGGTTTGTTGAAGCCCGCAACGCCAGCTCTTGCAAGACGCGAATCACGCTTTGTTTTTCTTTCCATATTCTCCGTACTTTCCTAAGACGGCACGGACTGTGCCATTCTTGTTAAGTCTAACAATCAATCCGTTTTTAATCTGGACAGAATTAAAGCC
>Ga0315904_10010725_pt1 | contig 11800 bp, 10 predicted proteins | sample LakEriMetagenome_6_FD_203529 | JGI IMG/M metagenome (GOLD analysis project Ga0315904, IMG submission 203529) | Freshwater fungal communities from buoy surface, Lake Erie, Ohio, United States - Buoy 12 MA120 | ecosystem: Environmental > Aquatic > Freshwater > Lake | place: USA: Lake Erie, Ohio...
TCCCAGCCCTTGGCGCGCAGCACCTCGCCCAGCTTCCGCGCCTGGGCGTCGGTCAGCTTCAGCGTGTGCAGGGCCGGCTTTTTCGGCCCCTCGGAATCCTTCTTTGCCTTTGGTGCCATCGTGGCCTTTCGTCCTAGCGCCCAATCCCCGCAAATCCAGCCCCTTCGATGTCCCAACCCGCCGCGAGCCTGACCCGTTCCGCCCCCGCCTTCCGGAAGGCCCTGGCGCGGTGGTTCGCCCGGCATCGCCGGCCGCTGCCCTGGCGCCAGACCCCCTCGGCCTACCGCACCGTCGTCTCGGAGCTGATGCTCCAGCAGACCCAGGTCGCCACCGTCCTTCCCTACTTCGAGCGGTGGACCCAGCGCTGGCCCGGTTTCGCCGACCTCGCCCGGGCCGACGAGGCCGAGGTCCTCGCCGCCTGGGCCGGCCTCGGCTACTACCGCCGGGCCCGCCTGCTCCACGGCCTCGCCAAGGCGGTGGCCGCCCTGCCCGCGCCGCCGACCACCGCCGAGGGCTGGATCGAGCTCCCCGGCGTCGGACCCTACACCGCGGCCGCCGTCTCCAGCATCGCCTTCGGCCATCCCGCCGCGGTCGTGGATGGCAACGTCGTGCGCGTCCTGGCCCGACTCGCCGGACACCGCCGCACCTTCGCCTCGACCGCCGCCGCGGTGAAGGCGGTGACGCCCCTCGCCGCCGCGCTGCTCGATCCTCGCAGGCCCGGCGACCACAACCAGGCCATGATGGAGCTCGGCGCCCTCGTCTGCCGCAAGCACGCCCCCGCCTGCGAGCGCTGCCCCGTCAGCCGCTGGTGCGCCTCGCGCGGCAAGGCCGCCGCCATTCCGGCCTTCGCACCCAAGGCCCGTCGCGCCGAGCTGGTCGACCGCGCCCTCGTCGTCGACCGCCGCCGCGTCCTTCTTCGCCGCCATGCCAAGGACGCCTCCCGCCTCGCCGGCCTCGCCGAGCTGCCGACGCTCGCCTCCCTGGGCCTGACCCCGGGCAAGCCCCTCGCCGTGCGCAAGCGTGCCATCGCCTCGACCACCTACGAGGAGCGTCTCCATCGCGCGCCCATCGCGAAGGTCCGGCGGATTGTCGCCCGCCAGCCCGACCTCGAGTGGGTTCCCCTCGCCGACCTTCCCTTCGCCGCCCTCAGCGGCCCTCACCTCCGCTGGATCACCGAGCTCGCCGCCAAGGCTGCATAGAGATGAGGGATGAAGCGATTGGGCGATGAAAGGATGGTCGGCAGACCAAGTCCCATCCCAATCGTTCGCCCCTTTCGCACCCTGCTTCTTTCCCGTGCCCCCGTGCGGGTGTGCGGCTTTCCGGGGCCCTCAGGCCCCGGCGCCCCTGTGCAGCCGTGCGCTTTAAGGGGCCTTCAGGCCCCCGCGCCTCACTCGCCCTCGGGATCCTTGGGCTTGGGCAGGATGCCCTTCTTGTAGGACTCGAGGGTCTCGGTCAGCTCAGCCTTGATCTCTTCGGGCGCCAGGTCCACGGACTCCTGCTGAAGCTTGATGGCCTCGTCCTTCCTTCCCTGCATGAAGCGCACGCGGGCGAGGGTGTCGAGCGAGGCGGCCTTGTCGGGCCCCTCGGTGAGCTTGACCGCGCGCAGGGCGCAGGTCTCGGCCAAGGCGAGGTTGCGCTTGGGGGCGAAGGCCTCGTTCGTCACCAAGTCCCAGGCAATCTCGTTCTGGATCTGGCCGTTCTCCTTGGTGTCCTCGGCGAAGGTCGCCAGGCGCTTGTAGATGCGCTCGGGGTCGCCCTTGCCTAGGGCGATGGTGTCGCGCACGCCCTCGGCCAGGCCCTCGCGGTCGCCCTCGGGGACGAGCGGGAGGGTCTCCTCGAGCAGCTTCTCCGCCTTGGCCCATTCCTTGGCCTGGATGGCCTGGCCCAGCTCGTTGAGCTTGGCCATGGCCTTTTGCATCTGCGCGCCCTGGGCGTCGGCCTCCGCGGCCGCCTTCTCCGGGGTGAAGCTGCCGTCGAGCACCGAGGCGATGAGCTTGTTGGTGAGCCCGGCGGGATGCCCGGCCCAGATGATCTTGCCCTTCTGCACGAGGAAGGCGTGGGGGATGCCGTCGACGCCGGCCGCCTCGAGCCAGGCCTTCGCCACCGACTTGTCGGCGTCGAAGCCCACGCGGTAGGTCATCTTGCCGGCCCGCGCCTTGACGAAGGCGTCGACCTTCGATTGGTCCTCTTCCCAGACCGAGGTGCCGAGCACGACCAGGCCCTTCGGTCCGAATTCCTTGTGCAGGGCGTCGAGATGGGGAACCATCTTCACGCAGGGGCCGCACCAGGTCGCCCAGAACTCGAACAGGTAGGTCTGCTTGTCGTCCAGCTTGCCCAGGGCCTCGCCCTGGACCATCACCTTGGGCCGGGCGTCGGGAGCGGGCGAGCCGACGCCGATCTTGGCGAAGGCGGGGAGCGTTGCGGCCAGCAGAGCCAGCGTCGCCGTGAGCATGCGGAGGAACATAAGGCTCCCACTCTAGCCCGACCTCGCGCCGCTGCAACGGGGAAACCTGACCCGGCAGGGGAAACCAAGGACACCTCGCCGCCGATTCCCCTCATTCAGCCCCGAATTCACGCCCCAGGCGGGTGCGCCCATCCTCGGACGCCCGCCTTGCCCGCCCCTGTTCGCACCCTCCAATAGAACCTAAAGCCAAAGAAGAAGGGCGGCATCGGCCGCCCCTCGGTCTCCTGAGCCCCCAGGCCCCTTCAGGGGGCCTTTAGGCCCCGGCGAACTTGCGCTTGATGGCCTCGACCACCGCGGGGTCGGCGAGGGTGGTCACGTTGCCCAGCTCGCGGCCCTCGGCCACGTCCCGCAGCAGGCGGCGCATGATCTTGCCCGAGCGGGTCTTGGGCAGGTCGGGCACGAAGACGATCCGCTCGGGGCGCGCGAACTTGCCGATCTGGGTGTCGACCATCGCGTTGAGCTCCTTGGCCAGCGCGGTCTCGTCGGCGCCGGCGGCGGCGGACTTGAGGATGACGAACGCCATCAGGCCCTGGCCCTTGAGGTCGTGCTTCACGCCGACAACCGCCGATTCCGCCACGGCCTTGTGCTGGATGAAGACGGCCTCGAGCTCGGCCGTGCCGATGCGGTGGCCCGAGACGTTGACGACGTCGTCGACCCGCCCGGTGATCCACAGGTAGCCGTCCTTGTCGCGGATGGCGCCGTCGCCGGGGAAGTAGTACTTGCCGCCCCAGCGGCTCCAGTAGGCGTCGACGTAGCGCTGGGTGTCGCCGTAGATCCCGCGCATGATGCCGGGCCACGGCCGGCGGATGGCGAGGATGCCGTGGTCGGTCTCGTTGCCGTTCTCGTCGAGCACGGCGGCGTCGACCCCGAAGAAGGGCAGGGTGGCCGAGCCGGGCTTGGTCGGCGTGCAGCCGGGAATGGGCGTGATCATGTGGCCCCCCGTCTCGGTCTGCCACCAGGTGTCGACGATCGGGCAGCGCTCCTTGCCGATGGTGCGGTGGTACCACAGCCAGGCCTCGGGGTTGATCGGCTCGCCGACCGAGCCGAGCAGGCGGAGGGTGGAGAGGTCGTGCTTGGTCACCCACTGGTCGCCCCACTTCATGAAGGCGCGGATGGCGGTGGGCGCGGTGTAGAAGACGGTCACCTTGTGGTCCTGGATGATCTTCCAGAAGCGTCCGTAGTCGGGCGCATCGGGCGCGCCCTCGTACATGAGGACGGAGCAGCCGTTGAGCAGCGGGCCGTAGACCACGTAGGTGTGGCCGGTCACCCAGCCCACGTCGGCCGTGCACCAGAAGAGGTCGTCGCCGCGCAGGTCGAAGGTGTACTTGTTGGTCGCGTAGGCGTGCACCATGTAGCCGCCGGTGGTGTGGATGATGCCCTTGGGCTTGCCGGTCGATCCCGAGGTGTAGAGGAGGAAGAGCATGTCCTCCGCGTCCTGCTCGGCCGCGGGGCAGTCGTCGCCCACCTTGGCCTCGGCCTCGTGGTACCAGACGTCGCGCCCTTCCTGCATGGAGCAGGAGGCGTCGGGCTTGCCCGGGGTGCGCTGGAGCACGAGCACGTGGCGGATGCTGGGGCAGTCCCTCACCGCCTCGTCCACCACCTGCTTGAGAGGGAGGAACTTCCCGCGGCGCCAGCCGCCGTCCATGGTGATCACGGCCTTGGAGGACGCGTCGTTGACGCGGTCGCGGATCGACTCCGCGGAGAAGCCGCCGAAGACGACCGAGTGGACCACGCCGACGCGCGCGCAGGCCAGCACCGCCATCGCGAGCTCGGGCACCATCGGCATGTAGATGGCGACGGTGTCGCCCTTGCGCAGGCCCATCGACTTCAGGACGTTGGCGAAGCGGCAGACGCCGCGGTGCAGCTCGCGGTAGGTCAGGCGGCGGACCTCGCTCGCCTTGCCGTCCGCGGTGGGCTCGCCCTCGAAGACGATCGCCACCTTCTCGCCCAGCCCCTTGGCGATCTGCGCGTCGAGGCAGTTGTAGGCCAGGTTGGTCTTGCCGCCCACGAACCACTGGAAGAAGGGCTTGCGCGACTCGTCGAGCACCTGGGTCCAGGGCTTGAACCAGTGCAGGTTGCGGGCCTCCTCGGCCCAGAAGCCCTCCATGTCGTCCAGCGACCGGCGGTGCAACGCCCGGTACTCGTCCATGCCCTTCACCCGGGCCTTCGCCACGAAGTCGGCCGGCGGGGGGAAGATCTGGTCGGAGGCCCCGAGCGTCTCCGCCCCGGCCTTGATCACGTCGTCGATGGCCTCGGCGTCGGTGCCGACCGACTCGCCTTTCCGTCGGTTGAGGATGACGTAGACCGCGACCAGCACGGCCACGGCCAGGCTGAGGATCAACAGGGGGTTGTCGTTGATGGTCTGCATGGAAACAGGGGTTGTCGGAAGGTGGACACCCCGCCGAGGGCGGGCAATAAAAAGAGGCGGGACTGGCCTCACCGGGGTTGAATGAATCAAGGGGATGAAGCGATGAAAGACAGCCCACCCCAGCCCCCAATTCCTCCCTTCCTGCATCCCCCATCCTCCGCCCCCTCCGCCCCCTCCGCTCCCCTCGCCACCTCCTTTTAGGCGCCCCCTCCGCGACCTGTCTCTTCGCTCCCTCCGCCTCCTTCGTATCCTTCGCTTCCTTCGAACCCCGTTTTTTCCTCCGCCACCTGTCTTTCCCGTGCCCATGTGCAGCTGTGCACTCCCCTCGCGCCCCCGGCGCCGCCCCCGTGCCCCTGATGACTTAAGACGCCGGCTCTAGCCGGCGGCTTTGCCGCCGCCCATCCCGTCCAGGATCTCGTGCAGCTCCGCGAAGCCGTCGATGACCGGGGCGCCATGTCCCTCGAGCCGGCTGCGGTGCTGGCCGCCGTGGGCCACCAGGAGGCAGTCGACTCCCATCGCCCGCGCGGCCTCGAGGTCGTGCACCGTGTCGCCCACGAACAGGGCGTCGTCCGCCTCGACCCCGAGGTCGCGCAGATGGTGGCGCGCCCGCTCCGCCTTGCTCCGCGCATGGATGTCGCCCCCGCCGCAGACCTTGCGGAAGCGGTCCGACAGGCGCATGCCCTCGAGCGTGGCGTTGAGCAGTCGGCTCTCGTAGGCCGACAGCACGGAGTGCGTGGCGCCGCGGCCGCTCAGGGCGTCGATCAGCTCAAGCGCCCCCGTGTGCAGCCCGCACTCGACCTTGCGCGACTCATAGGAGGCGACGAACTCGTGCGACACCGCCTCGAAGCCCGCCTCGTCGAAGAGCAGGCCCACCTTGCGGTAGACGCGCTGCACCGGGAACTCGAAGATTCGGGTGTAGTCAGCCGGGTCGACCAAGGGCAGGCCGCGGTCGGCCAGCATGCGGTTGAGCGACTCGCAGCACAGCCAGGTGTCGTCCAGCAGCGTGCCGTTCCAGTCCCACACGAAGTGGCGGTAGTCGGTCAGCCGGCGGCGCATGCCCCCATCAGACCACCCCGCGAACCGGAGGCAAGTCGGCGTCCACCAGCGACCAGCACCGGACCGACACGCCCGGCGAGGCCATCGCATGGCACGGCTCGCCCAGGTCCGGCAGCCCATCCCAGCGCAAGGGCAGGTCGGAGCCTTCCCGCAGGCTCGCTTGCGTCAGCAGGTAGGGCGCGTGCCTGACCTCGCCCGCCAGCAACCCCCTCGGGCCCGGGGTGAAGAAGGTGTAGCGCTCGGCCAGGAAGTGCTCGAGGGTTCCCGGATTCGCCGCCCGTGGCGCGCCCCCTGATGTCCAGCTGAGCCTCGCCGCCTCCGCCTCGCCCTTGCGCCGGCACCGGTAATCCCAGCCCCCGCTCCCGCCGGCCCGGCTCATCTCGGCGTGGCGGTAGGGAAGATGGTAGCGCCGTCGCGCCACCTCGACCGCCAGCCCTCGGTCGCAATCAAGCGAGAGGAAGAACACCCCGGGGCGTCCCCGCGGGCCCCTGACATACAGCCGCACGTTCAACTCGAGGAAGTTCGAGATCCAGGGCACCCAGGGTAGGCCGCGCGGCCGCACGCGCCGCATGGCGAACGCCACCAGCCCCGCATAGGTCCGGCCTTCATGGAGGTCCGGCACCAGGCCCTCGGGCAGTCGCCGGGCCGCCTCCGCGGGCGGGATTTCCCAATGCAGGAAAAGCAGGTCGTCCCAACTCTGGAAGAGGGAGGGTTGCCCCGCGGGTTCCGGCTGGATCGCCATCCCGCCACCCTACGAGGCCGTCCTCCGCGCGCAAACGCGGTTCCGCCTTGTCGCCCCCGCCTCCCTCCAACAGCGTCTTCCCGTGCTTCCCCAGGCCCAGAACGACGAATGCCGGCGCTTCGCCGAGCACCTGGCCGACCTGGCCGGCGAGGTGGTCCGCGCGGCCTGGGCCCGGCCCGTCATCGAGGTCGAGACCAAGGCCGACGGCTCCCCCGTCACCGTGGCCGACCGCGAGGCCGAGCGTGTCATGCGCGAGGCCATCGCCCGGGCCTATCCCACCCACGGCATCGTGGGCGAGGAGTTCGGCTCCGAGCGCGCCGACGCCGAGTTCTGCTGGGTGCTGGATCCGATCGACGGCACCAAGTCCTTCGTCTCCCGCGTCCCCCTCTTCGCCATCCTCGTCGGCCTCCGCCACCGCGGCGCCCCCGCCCTCGGCGTCATCGACCAGCCCATCCTGCGCGAGCGCGCGGTCGGCGACGGCCGCTCGGCCACCTTCAATGGCGCGCCGACCCGCGTCGCCGAGGCGCCCCTGGGCGCCGCCGTCGTGCTCACCACGGACGCCGAGCACATCGCCCGCCATCATCCCGCCGCCCGCTGGGCCGAGCTGACCCGCGCCTGCGCCTTCGCCCGCACCTGGGGCGACGGCTACGGACACCTCATGGTCGCGGCCGGCCGCGCCCATGTCATGGCCGACCCCGTGATGAATCCCTGGGACCTCGTCCCCGTGCTGCCCGTGCTGCGCGGCGCCGGCGCCCTCGCGACCGCCTGGGACGGCGGCGACCCGGTCGCGGCCGGCAACGTCGTCGCCGCCGCCCCGCGCCTCCACGCCGAGGTCCTGCGCCGCCTCCGCGGCTGAGCCTCAGCGCCCTAGGCGGATGGCCAGCGAGCGGCCGTGCGCGTCCAGCCGCTCCATCGCGGCGAACGCCGCCACGGTCGGGGCCGCCTTGCGCAGGCTCGCCGCGTCGTACCGCACCACGCTCGTGCGGCGCAGGAAGTCCGCCACGCGCAGACCGCTGAAGAACCTGCCCGTGCCGCCGGTCGGCAGGGTGTGGCTGGGGCCGGCGACGAAGTCGCCGAGCACGGTCGGCGTGCGGTGCCCGAGCAGCATCGCCCCGGCGGTCGTGATGGAGCGGGCAAGCCGGTCGATCGCGCGGTCGGCCACGAGCAGCTCGAGGTGCTCGGGCGCCACGCGGTTGGCCACGTCCGCCGCCTCCGCCAGGTCGCGGACCCGCACGGTCAGCAGCCGCTTGGCGAGGATGGCGCGCACCTTCGCGCCGTGGCTGAGCGAGCGGCACTGGCGGTCGGCGGCCTTGGTCGCGGCGGCGGCCAGCTTGGCCGAGTCGGTCACGAGGTAGAGCGTCTCCTTGCCGCTGCCGTGCTCAGCCTGGGCGCAGAGGTCGGCCGCCACCCACTCGGGGTTGGCGGTGCGGTCGGCGATGACCATCACCTCGCTCGGACCCGGCAGGAGGTCGACCCCCACCCGCCCGAACAGCTGGCGCTTGGCCTCGGTCACGAAGGCGTTTCCAGGGCCGAACACCTTGTCCACCGGCGCCACCGCGCGCGTGCCCAGGGCCATCGCCGCGACGGCCTGCACGCCGCCGATGCGGTAGACCTCGCGCACCCCGCAGAGGTGGAGCGCGGCGAGCAGGTCCGGGTGCACCGCGCCGTCCGGACCCGGCGGGGTGCAGGCGACGACTTCCGGCACGCCCGCGACCCTCGCGGGGATGGCGGTCATGACCACCGTCGAGACAAGCGGGACCTGGCCGCCGGGGATGTACAGGCCGCAGCGGCGGATCGGCAGGTGGCGCTCGCCGACGCGCGCGCCGTGCGCGTTGCGGGCCATCCACCCCTTGGGCAGGGTCCGGCGGTGGAAGTCGCGCACCGAGGCGATGGCGTCCTGGATCGCGCGACGACGCTCGGGGGTCAGGGCCTTGGCCGCCGCCGCCAGCCGGGCAGGGGGGATGCGCAGGTCGCCGGCCGCCAGCTTGGCCCGGTCGAAGCGCAGGGTGGCGGCGAGCACGGCCGCGTCGCCGCGCCGGCGCACGTCCTCGATGATCCTCGCGGCGGCGGCGCGCGTGGCGGGGTCGGCCTCCCCGGTGCCGACAAAGGCGGCGAGTCGGGAGGCGAAGTCCCGGTCGCTGCTGCGCAGGGTCGGCATCGTCGCTTAGCGGACGGGGAAGTCGAAGGCCGTGGGGGCCAGCTCGCCGTTGACCGTGATCTTGTCGAAGACCAGGGTGCCGAGGACCTCGCCCTTGTCATCCTTGACCTGGACCGACTTCGGGAAGCGGATGCCGTCGATCACCTGGGTCTCGGTCTCGACCTGGCGCTCGAGCTTGCCGTCGGGCCGGGGGTAGTCGGTGGCGACCAACTCATGGGTCTTGGCGTTGAAGTGGCGGGTGTAGGTGTAGGTGCCCGGGTGGCGATAGGTCACGGAGATCACGTCCTTGCCCTCCACCTGGTCGCCCTTCTTGGCGACCTCGGCCTTGGTTCCCTCCGGGACGGAGTAGAACCCGAGGTCCGACTTGCCCATCTCGCGCAGGTTGGAGGCGACCTCGAAGGGCAGGACGCGGGCCGACTCCGCCTGGCCGTTGGTCAGGTTGGTGCGCCGCACCCAGGCCTCGAGGCCGTTGGTCACGGTGCTGAACTCAAGGGTGTAGTCCTTGTCGTACCGGAACTCGCGGCGCTTGCCGCCCTGGGCGACCTCGAGGATGAAGGACTGGGTGAGCTTGCCTTCCTTGTCCATCACCTTGCCGGAGAAGTGGAGGTTGCGGACGCCCGCGAGGGTGGCGGCGTCCTTGGCCAGCGTGGCGCGAGCCTTGGCGATGGCCTCCGCGGCATCCTTGGAGACCTGGGCTTGGGCGGTGGCGGCGAGCAGGCTGGCGACGAGAAGGAGGAGGCGGGACATGACCCACCCATAACAGCCCGCCTCGCCGCGGCTGGCAAGCCTCCGAAGCGGTCAGGCCCCGGTCCGGGCTGCCTCGAGCAGTTCCCGCACGGTGGCCCGGCCCTCGTAAAGGGCCTTGCCCACGATGGCGCCCTCGAGGTTCGACCGCGTCCGGGCCAGGCGGGCCAGCTCGGCGACGTCCTCGCGGCCGGCGACCCCGCCCGAGGCGATCACCTTCGCCGGGCAGGCTTCCAGCATGGCCTCGAGCGACACCCAGTTGGGCCCCGAGAGCATCCCGTCCGTGGCGATGTCGGTGAAGATGACCGTCCCCGCCCCGAGCGCCGCCGCCGCCTTGGCCAGCTCGGTCGCGCGGACCTCCGTCACATCCTTCCACCCGCGCACCGCCACCCGCCCGTCCTTGGCGTCGATGCCCACCGCGAGCCGCGTCCCGTGCGCGCCCGCCACCTCGGCGAGGAACTCGCGGTCCGCCGCGGCCCGCGTGCCCACGATCGCCCGCGAGGCCCCGGCGGCCAGCGCGGCCTCGACCGTCGCGCGGTCGCGCAGCCCGCCGCCGAACTGGACCTTGGGCCCGAGCGCGGCGATGCGCCGCAGGATCTCGAGGTTGCGCGGGGCGCCGTCAAACGCCCCGTCGAGGTCCACCACGTGGATCCACTCCGCGCCCGCCTCGGCGAAGCGCCGGGCCGGCTCGACCGGATCGTCGTGGTAGCGGGTCTGCGCGTCGTCCCTTCCCTGGACGAGCCGCACGCAGCGGCCTCCTCGGATGTCGATGGCGGGGTAGAGGATCATGGACAAAGGGCCGGGTGGCGGAGGTTGCGGAGGAGGCGGAGGAAGGAGACAGGAGGCGAAGGATTCGAAGGATGCGAAGGAAAGATGGGGCAGGGGGCTTAGCCGGCCTTCTTCTTCGCTCCTCGCGCCTCGCTCCCCGCCCCTCTCCGAACCGTGACCGGTTCCTCGCCGCGCACCGCCTCGGCCGTGACGGTCACAACCGAGCCGGCCGGCGGCGGGGCGTACATCGTGTCGAGCAGGATGCCCTCGAGGATGGCGCGGAGGCCGCGCGCGCCCGTGCCGAGCGCGAGCGCCTTGGCCGCGACCGCCTGCAGCGAGCCAGGGGCGAACTCGAGGCTGCAGCCCGAGAGGGCGAGCAGCTTGCGGTACTGCCGGACGGGCGCGTTGCGCGGCTCGGTCAGGATGCGGACCAGGTCGGCCTCGGTCAGGGGCGAGAGGACGGAGATGACCGGGAGGCGGCCGACGAACTCCGGGATCATGCCGAAGGCGAAGAGATCCTCGGGCTGGAGGTCGGACAGCGTGGCCTCGGCCGAGGGCGCCTCGGCGCCCGACGCGTTGTCGAAGCCGAGCGAGCCCCGCGAGCGCCGCGCGACGGCCTTGTCCAGCCCGACGAAGGCGCCGCCGCAGATGAAGAGGATGTCCGAGGTGTCGACCTGGATGCACTGCTGGTCGGGGTGCTTGCGCCCGCCCGCCGGGGGCACGTTGCAGACCGTGCCCTCGAGGATCTTGAGCAGGGCCTGCTGCACGCCCTCGCCGGAGACGTCGCGGGTGAGCGAGGGCGAGTCGGACTTGCGGCCGATCTTGTCGATCTCGTCGACGAAGACGATGCCGCGCTGGGCCTTGGCCACGTCCATCTCGCAGGCCTGGAGCAGGCGGAGCACGATGTTCTCGACGTCCTCGCCCACGTAGCCGGCCTCGGTCAGCGTGGTGGCGTCGGCGATGGCGAAGGGCACGTCGAGCGCCCGCGCGAGCGTGCGCGCGAGGAGCGTCTTGCCCGAGCCGGTCGGGCCGATGAGCAGGACGTTGCTCTTGTCCAGCTCGACCCCGGCGAGGTCCTCGGGCACCCCCGCGGCCGCGCCCAGCCGGTCGTTCAGCCGCTTGTAGTGGTTGTGGACGGCGACGGAGAGCACCTTCTTGGCGTGGTCCTGCCCGATGACGTGCTCGTCGAGGAGCGCGCGCAGCTCGGCCGGCGCCATCAGCCGGACCGGGCCGAGGGGCGCCGCCTTGGGCTTCTCCTGCACGGCGGGTCCCGCCGCGGGCGCGCCGCCCGCCTTGGCCTGCTCGCGCTGGAGGAGCCGGCCGCAGGTCGACACGCAGGCGTCGCAGATGCCCACGCCGCCGGGCCCGGCGATCAGCTTGGTCGCGGCGGCCGCGGGCTTGCCGCAGAAGGAGCAGGCGGCGGCCTGGTCGGCCATCGCCTCAGGCCTTCTCCGGGCGAGCCGGGACGACGACGTCGACCAGGCCGTAGGCCTTGGCCTC
>Ga0315904_10010726_pt1 | contig 11800 bp, 9 predicted proteins | sample LakEriMetagenome_6_FD_203529 | JGI IMG/M metagenome (GOLD analysis project Ga0315904, IMG submission 203529) | Freshwater fungal communities from buoy surface, Lake Erie, Ohio, United States - Buoy 12 MA120 | ecosystem: Environmental > Aquatic > Freshwater > Lake | place: USA: Lake Erie, Ohio...
CGGTATCGCCCGGCTTTCTGTTCGCATCGCTGCTCTGGCATCAGGTGCTGGAACGGTGGGAGGCCTACAAAGCGGCTGGCGAGGCACCGATCCCGGCACTGCACTTGGCTGCCGATGATGTACTCGATGGTCAAACCGAACAGTTGGCGATTCAACGCCGCATTGCCACCGACATGCGCGATATCTGGGCTATGCAACCACGCTTCGAGCGACGGGTCGGTAAATCGCCTTACAAATTACTCGAGCACCCCAGGCTGCGCGCTGGCTATGATTTTCTGCTGCTGCGCTGCGCCTCGGGCGAAATCGAATCCGAGCTGGGTGAATGGTGGACTGATTTCATGACCGCCGATGGGCCGCAGCGTGAGGCCCTGCTCACACGCAAACCCGGTGAGACTGACAAACCCGCTGCAAAGCGGCGACGGCGCCGAACTGGTCGAGGCCGTGGTAGAAGTGGTGCGGATAGCGCTACTGAAGGCAGTGGTGAAGGCGGTACTGAATGATGAGTACCGTATCTGCCTACGTTGGCCTGGGCGCCAACCTTGGCGATGCAGCGGACTCAGTGCGCATCGCCATCGACCTGCTCGCTCAGCTACCGAAAACAAGGCTGAGCGCCCGTTCCTCCTTGTATCGCACCGCACCGATTGATGCGACAGGGGACGACTTCGTCAACGCGGCCGTGCAGCTGGAGACGCAGCTTGATGCGCATACGCTGCTGACTGAATTGCAGCGCATCGAACACAGTTTCGGTCGCGAAAGACCCTTTCGCAATGCGCCCCGAACCCTCGATCTAGATCTGCTGGTATTCGGGAATTACACCATCCGTGACGACGCACTTGAGGTCCCGCACCCGCGCATGGGAAACCGGGCCTTTGTTCTGCTGCCGCTGCATGAACTGTCCCCAGATCTGGACATTCCCGGTCTTGGGCAGATCGCGCCGCTGCTGGCCCTGGTCGGGGATCAGGCGATCGAAAAACTAGGTTCTGATGCCTGAGACACCATGACGTATCATCAACATCTATGAATTTAGAAAAATACCGCTATATCGTTGTTGAAGGGCCAATTGGCGTCGGCAAGACCAGTCTGGCGCGCCGCATTGCGGCCGAAACCGGGGCGCAGCCACTCCTCGAGCAGCCGCAGGAAAATCCCTTCCTCGAGCGCTTCTATCGAGATTCGACACGTTATGCACTACCGACACAGATGTTTTTTCTGTTTCAGCGCATGCACCAGCTGCGCGACCTAGCGCAGACCGATCTGTTTTCCGCACCGGTTGTATCCGATTTCTTGCTTGAGAAAGATCCGATTTTTGCGACGCTGACACTAGCAGATGACGAGCTCAACCTGTACCGCCAGATGTTTGATCATCTGACCCAGCAGGCGCCACGCCCCGACTTGGTGATTTATCTGCAAGCGGCGCCGTCAACCTTGGCAGAACGTATTCGACGCCGGGGCATACCGATGGAATCCGGTATCTCGGAATCTTATCTACAGCGATTATGTGAAAGCTACAGCCGCTTCTTTCACCATTACGACACATCGCCCCTGCTGATGGTCAACGCCGAGCACCTCAACCCGATTGAGCGTACCGATGACTTTGCCTTGCTGATGGAGCGTATTGCCAGCATGCGCGGCAAGCGCGAATTCTTCAACCGCGGAGAATAATGATGTCCGAGTCATCCAGCACAATAATGCCCAAAGTCACGCTGACGACGCTGGAAAAAATGCGTGCAAGCGGTGAAAAAATTGCGATGCTCACTTGCTATGACGCGAGTTTCGCTACGCTGATGGATCAAGGCGGTGTTGACACGCTGCTGATCGGTGACTCGATGGGGATGGTGGTGCAAGGACATCCCACCACGCTGCCGGTGACCCTCGACCATATCGCGTACCACACCGATTGTGTTGCGCGCGGTGCCAAGCGCGCTTTTCTAATTGCAGATATGCCATTTGGCAGCTATCACACACCGCAGCAAGCCTTGGATAACGCCACCGTACTGATGCGTGCTGGTGCCGAAATGGTCAAACTCGAGGGTGGTGAATGGCTACTGCCGACGTTGCAAATGCTGGTCGCACGCGGCATACCGGTCTGCGCGCACCTGGGTCTCACACCGCAGTCGGTACATCAACTTGGGGGCTTCAGAGTTCAGGCTCGGAAAGACGACGAAGCACAACGCCTGATCGCTGACGCACTCGCACTACAAGCAGCCGGCGCAGCCATGTTGGTGCTGGAAGCGATTCCCGCAGCTTTAGCCGCAGACGTTACCGCCAAACTGTCGATCCCCACCATCGGCATTGGCGCAGGCGTTGACTGCTCGGGTCAGGTGCTGGTGATGCACGATATGCTCGGTGCCTTCCCAGGTCGGCGACCAAAATTCGTACGCGATTTCATGCACGGACAATCCAGCATCCCCGGCGCGATCCGCGCCTATGTCGATGCAGTGAAGCAGCGCACATTCCCGGCTGCCGAGCATAGCTTCTGATCGACAGACAGCTATGCTGATTGGTGAGCAGCCAATTGATTAGAGACTGAGGCACGAGCGTTTCCGCCTCTGAGCCTCGGCACTTCTCAGCATTGATAGCTCCCAGCAACGGAGCCTCTATGCCTGGGCGCTTCTCGGCATTGATACTTCTCAGTGTTGGTATTGTGCCAGCGATGCTCGCATCTGTGGCATCAGCTCATGCGCGGCACCGACCGACATACCCAAATCCCTGACCAAGCCATCATCCAAGCTGTAGACCCAACCATGAATGGTCAAGTCCTGACCACGCTCCCAGGCATCTTGCACGATAGTGGTCTGACAGACATTCAACACCTGCTCAATGACATTCAACTCGCACAGCCGATTATGTCTGGCTACGTCATCCATCGAGGCGGGCAATAAGTGCTCATGCTTTTGAAATACATCTTGCACATGGCGTAACCAGTTATCTGCAAGTCCGACTCTCGTGCCCTCCATAGCGCATTGCACCCCCGAGCAGCCGTAATGGCCGACTACCATCACATGCTTGACTCCAAGCAGGTCGATCGCAAACTGCAGCACTGACAAACTATTGAGATCTGTGTGGACCACCACATTGGCCACATTCCGGTGCACGAAAAGCTCGCCCGGATCCAAACCCACAATGGAATTTGCTGGCACACGACTATCCGAGCAACCAATCCAGAGATACTCTGGTGCCTGCTGAGATACCAGATTGCTGAAAAAATCCGGATCTTGTTGAATCATCGACGCTGCCCACTGTCGATTATTTTCGACCAGCTGAACGAGTGCCTTGTCGAATAAGTTTTTATCAGTCATCGCTACCTCATCTCAAGTCTGCAAAGGATTGTAACTGAGCCACTCTGGTACCAACAGGCAGTAAATACATCATCAATCGTCTGGACCGAGCAGACTGCACTTTCGGCACCATTTAGGTGCGACCATCGATCGCCATTCTCCAGAAAGACGTGCAAGTAACTGATATTTGAGGCAAGCATAATTAGCAATAGTTAAGAAAACCTTAACATCTATTGAGTCATCGCACGAACTTCCTAAACTGACTCCGCGCTTGAATACATTGAGCAAAGCCAAACAGCATCGCTCAAAGTTCTAGGAAAAATCAAGCAGGGACGTTTGGAATCCTAACAATGAAGGAGATAGTAATGTTGATGACCACTGAAACAGTCAGCTACGCAAATCGGCTCTCTGAAACGCCACTACCGGCCTGGCCGCGCCGGATGATGCAACAGGTTGATACGAGCTATGACCCAAACTTACGTACGCTCTGGAAGTACATGAAGCCGATTGGCATACCCTGCTTCAACCAGAATATGCTCGAAGAGCTGCACTATATTTTCACTGAACTACAAACATATCAAGGCCATATAGTGGATGGGGACGCTTGGGTCCCAGTCGATTTCTCAGTCATCGCCTCGCACCGCAGCGGCGTATTCAACTTGGGTGGCGATCTTATGCTTTTCCTCAATCTGATTCGGGAAAAGGATCGTGAAGGCTTACTTAATTATGCGATGTATTGTATTGATAGTCTTTATACGCGCATTATTGGTCATGATGCATCGACTGTAACAATATCACTGGTACAAGGCGATGCGCTCGGTGGTGGCTTTGAATTAGCACTCGCCAGTGACCTCATCGTTGCAGAGGCTGGAACACGCTTGGGCTTGCCCGAGATTTTGTTTAATCTTTTTCCTGGAATGGGTGCCTACAGCTTTTTGGCACGTCGTATCGGCGCTCGAAAAACAGAAGCCTTGCTACTCAGTGGCAACATCTATACTGCGGAACAACTAGCAGACATGGGTGTAGTCGACATTGTCGCTCCTGCGGGTGAAGGTAAACGCACCGTCGAACAATGGATCAGGAAGCATCAGCATCACATCAATGGAATGCGGTCAATCTATGAATGCCGTAGAAATGTGTGGCCGATCACGCATAAGGAACTCACCGATATCGCAGTGATGTGGGTAGATGCGGCGCTGAAAATTCAAGAAGTCGACTTACGAATGATGAGACGCCTGCTCAAAGCCCAAAGCACACAGCACTCGAGCTATCGATACCCTAACCCGGCAAATCCTGTAGAGACGCCTGACGAAGTTACCGCCTGAGATAGCAGGAGAGTCTTGCTCGCTGAAAGACTCTCCAATTCAATTCCTGCGACATCATTAATTCCGAGGTAAATCGCTGATCACCTGTCGAAATAGATAAAAATTCATATCAACGCTATCGACCACTTTCTTAACCAAATCTGGTGATTCAATCGATTGAATTAGTCCCATCAGATCGGCAAGATGATCATCATCCAGTGTGCCATGTGAATCAAGAAAGCTAAAACCCCGCGTTATTGGATAGTCGATCGCCCTCGATATCGACTGAGCGATATTTGATGCATAGCCAGAAGACAGAAGCTCGAGTACATAAAGCATTCCGATGACATAGTGTGGATCGATACGGTCGATTGCGTAGTAGTTATAAGCGAGCATCGCCCTTGCCGCCGGATCAGGATTTACCCTTGGCAAATCGTCACACTTATATCCGAGTTGCTCGAGATCATTTATGACCATGATTTCGTGGCCTTTCTCATGCTCGATATGCTCATAGAGATACATCCGCAGATTGGTATACCGATCTGCGCAACGGCCTACAGCTGCGGCCATAAGTGGGCAGAAATTTGACACGATCGGATAGAGCTGTATAAGGAAATTAACATACGATGACTTTGAGAAAGTTCCACCAAGCATTGCTTGTAACTGCGGCAATTCTTCTATTTGATGCCGGTGTCGACTCGTTGCTTCAGTCAGTAATTTATTCATGAACGAATATCTCCGTTTAGGTTATCGATATCCATCCTGTCTCTTGATCTTATTAGTTTTCGTTCAAATAGCATACAATCTGCGGCCGTTCCGATTGCGTTGATAAATCTCCAATGCTTGGCAAAGCTGTTGAAAGCACTCGTTTAGCTGACATTTGATTTCTACTTGCTTTTCATGCAGCACTTCATCAGAGAGTTTTTCGATATGGGCACATAGCTGCTTGAGTGAAGTGGCACCAATACTTAAAGCTGAACCACGTAGCGCATGCATGGCAGAAGAAACTTGGGCATAGTCGGCCCTCATAAGACTTCGATCAAAGTTACCAATTAATCGCCTTCCCTCACTAATAAATTCTGTAATTAGTTCATCGACAAATACGGGGTCTTGGCTCATAGACTCTAGATTGTTTAGCTTGACCGTATCAAGAATGGACATGTTTATTTCTTGCCCCGCATATGCTTCACTACTCTGCTCATTCTGCTTCGAGACAGGTGGTGGACGTTTGGCCTGGACCAGGCGGTTCAGCGTGTTTAGAAATTGTGAAACTTCGATAGGCTTGGAGATATAGGCATCTGCCCCTGCTGCAAAGCTTTCATCTTGCGCTTCTGGTGTAACACTCGCTGAAAAAATGATGATAGGCGTTTTTGCTAATGTACCGCCCATCATTCTGCAAAAACGTACTACTTCGAGTCCAGAAACTTTGGGCATGTTCATATCAATGACCATGGCATCAAACTGCTGTGTAGCGATGATATCGAGACCTTCTTCGCCATCTTGAGCGAGTGTGCACTGATGACCTGCCCGCACTAGGATTTTCTGCAACACTTTTCGATTGGTTGGATTATCTTCAATAATCAAGATTGATAAACCATCGTGATGCTTGCTTTGGGGTACGTCGGGGGTGTAATGCGACTCACCGATTGTTATCGCACCTGAGGGTGCTGGCGCAGGTTGGCGCGATCGCGACACCGTACTTAGCGCTGCGGACTGCGCATGAAGCAAGTGACGAATATGATCGATGCTGAATGGTTCTGGCAGTATCGAGAAAAATCCCAGGCGCTCAGCTATGCGACTTACGTCGTCCAGCAGTAGATCTGCAGCGGGAACCAGGACAATCATCATCGACCTATCCGCCTCAAGGCGTGTCAGGCGTTGCATGGCGCTGCTTAGCCAAACCTGAAAAGCCTCATTGCTGGCATGCCCTGCCATGCTGACGCGCAAGTAAATCATCGATAGGGATGTGCCCTGCAGATGACGCTGACTTAGGATATCTTCTGCTTGGCTAAGATCTTGCACCGTCAACGGAAGTACCTTGCCCAAGAAAGCTAATTCTTTTGCCAATCGCCAGCAGCTTCCATCCGGGTCGATAATCATGCTTTGCTCCCGACTCAGCAAGCAAGTGTCATCGAGGTCCAGAACTTTCCCAAAGCTGATCTCGAACCAAAACTCACTACCGACGCCGGGTCGACTGCGCAATCCGATCTGACCACCCATCAACTCAACGAGTTGCTTGCAGATCGTGGTTCCAAGACCGGTCCCGCCATATTTTCTGGCGGTGGCGCTATCCGCCTGCGTAAAGCTCTCGAATATCTGATCCTGGACTGACTCGTGAATGCCAATACCGGTATCTTCAATCGCAAAATGTAGTACGACTGAGTCTTCCTTGCTGTGGCATATCCGAACCTTGAGCGAAATTCTTCCTTGCTCAGTAAACTTTACTGCGTTACCGATGAGGTTGATAAGTATTTGCCGTAAATGATGTGGATCTCCTCGCAGTATCGGCGGGACTGCACAGTCGATCTGGCGTATTAGGCGCACCGTCTTGGCGTCAATCCGGTAGCTAAACACTGCCAGAATGTTTTCAATCAAGGCATACAGATCAAACTCGACCTGCTCTACTACCATTTTCCCAGCTTCGATCTTGGAAAAATCAAGTACATCCTCGATCTGGGAAAGCATTAGTTGGGACGTGGTGGTCATGCAGTCGAGCATTTCCCTTTGCTCGTGATCTATCTTAGTACTTTTCAGCAGATCTACCATGCCAATGATGGCATTCAACGGCGTTCTCAGTTCGTGGCTAACGGCGCATATAAACTGACGCTTGGCGAGATTGGCGCTATTGGCTTGATTCAATGCAGCGAACAGGCGACCAACCAGTAAATTGAAATACATCGAGATCAGCAAGGTGCCTAGCCAAAGTCCGATCGATAGTTTTTTTTCTGCAGCCCAGTACGGCTCGGTCGTCACCACAACACCAAAGCCCAGTAGCGTAAACCCCAAGGAAACCAATAAGTATTTTTGCCCGAAACGAAAACCGTTACCGATGATGATCCATAGATAAAGAAAATACAGGGGCGCAGCATGCACACCACCAACCGTCAGTAAGACGGTAAGTACACCGGTGTCTAACAGAATGGCAAAGATACGGCGTATCGGAACCTCACTAGTCTTGATGAGAATGCTGATACAAATGAATACCGAAGCACAAAGGAAAACTATAAGCACCAACCTTAGGTCGATTGTTAACTGTGGCGTCGATACTTTTAGGGAGTCATTGAAGTACTCGAAGTAGTACATCAATACGGTACCAATAAGGATGCGTACCGCTGATTGCTCAAGCTCACTGTTGCGCTGCCCCTTGCGGTACCGAACAATGGCCCTCCACAGGTATCTGATAGGACTCGGAGCATCTTCGAGCGAGATGACTCGTTGCAACATGTTTGGGCACCTTCAACAACAGCTGAAGCGATGAGTCTAGCCTCGGCTACGCGGAATCTCGCGTAGTAATTGAAATGTGCAAATCCCTATGCGCATCACGCAACATGACAGTGGCTTTGTGAGCGTGATATCGAACCGCAGTTCGTAGATCGAACCGCAATGACGAAGGACAGGGACGCCAATAAAAACGCCGACAGAGCGTCGGCGTTTTCTGAATAGATAGCGAGGAAGGTGTGCGGCTGTCCTTGGAAGTAGGAATGGCCTCAGAGGCTAGAACAGATTACTCGAAAAATTCCTTCACTTTGTCCATCCAGCTCTTACTTTGCGGGCTGTGCTTGGCACCACCCTCAGCTGTAAGTTGTTCAAACTCACGCAGCAAATCTTTTTGTCGATCAGTGAGTTTGATCGGTGTCTCCACAACCACATGGCAGAACAGATCACCGGGGAATCCGGAACGAACACCTTTAACGCCTTTACTGCGCAATCGGAAAGTCTTACCACTTTGAGTACCTTCAGGAACGCTGAAGGAGACTTTGCCAGAAAGTGTTGGCACCTCGATCTCTCCGCCGAGCGCTGCCTTGGCAAACGATATCGGCATCTCACAATGCAGATCATCACCGTCACGTTGGAACACAGCATGCTGCTTGATATGAATTTCAACATAGAGATCACCCGGAGGGCCACCATTCATGCCGGGCTCACCGTTCCCTGTTGAGCGAATCCGCATGCCGTCATCAATACCTGCCGGGATTTTTACTTCTAACGTCTTGTTGCGTTTGACACGGCCTGAACCAGCACAAGGACTGCAAGGATCGGCGATCACCTTACCGGAGCCATGGCACTTCGGGCAGGTCTGCTGAATGCTGAAGAAACCCTGCTGCATCCGGACCTGGCCATGACCGCCGCAAGTACCACAGGTGGTCGCAGAAGTACCCGGCTTTGCACCCGAGCCATGGCATGTATCGCACTCATCCCACGATGGCACCCTTATCGTAGTGTCGAAGCCGTTAGCCGCTTGCTCGAGCGTGATATCGAGGTTGTAGCGAAGATCAGCACCGCGGTAGACCTGCGGGCCACCACGCTGGCGACCACCGCCACCGAAAATGTCGCCAAAAATATCGCCGAAGGCGTCCGAGAAACCACCGCCAAACCCAGCACCCGCGCCGCCCGCACCGCCCATATTCGGGTCAATTCCGGCGTGGCCAAATCGGTCATAGGCTTCGCGCTTTTGCGGATCAGAGAGCATCTCGTAGGCTTCTTTTGCCTCTTTGAATTTATCTTCCGCCTGCTTGCTATCCGGATTTCTATCCGGATGGAATTTCATGGCGAGCTTGCGATAGGCCTTTTTGATTTCTTCGTCCGAAGCGTTCTTCGCTACACCGAGCGTTTCGTAAAAATCGCGTTTTGCCATGGTTGAATGTCCTGACTGCGCTCGGAAAGGGCGGACCCTGTCCAAGCAAAAAACCGGGCGGAACAAAAACGCCCCGACCCGGCATAAGCAACACAGCCTCGCTGTGTGCAGTGGTAATTATTTGTCCTTCACTTCCTTGAAGTCCGCATCAACGATATCGTCTTGCGCACTCTTCTCACCTGGCGCTGCGGCCTCGGCCGATGAAGCACCGGCACCAGCACCAGCTGCTGCCTGCTGTGCCTGCATATCCGCGTACATCTTCTCGCCTAGTTTTTGTGCCGCAGTCGAGAGCGCCTCGATCTTGGCATCGATCGCTGTCTTATCAGTACCTTTCAAGGCCTCTTCAAGATCCTTGATCGCTACTTCAATTTTTTCTTTTTCGCCGGACTCCAGCTGATCGCCATGCTCGGCCAATGCTTTCTTGGTCGAGTGCACCAGCGCATCACCCTGATTGTGTGACTCAGCCAACTCCTTCAGGCGATGATCTTCCGCTGCATTCGCCTCGGCATCGCGCACCATACGCTGAATCTCTTCTTCGGTCAGACCCGAGTTGGCCTTGATGGTGATCTTGTTTTCCTTGCCTGTCGCCTTGTCTTTGGCCGACACATGCAAGATGCCGTTGGCGTCGATATCGAAGGTTACTTCGATCTGTGGCATACCGCGCTGCGACGGCGGAATACCTTCCAGGTTGAACTCACCTAATGCCTTGTTCCCCGAGGCCATCTCGCGCTCGCCCTGATACACCTTGATGGTTACTGCGGGTTGGTTATCTTCGGCAGTCGAGAACACCTGGCTGAATTTGGTTGGAATAGTGGTGTTCTTCTTGATCATCTTGGTCATCACACCGCCCAGCGTCTCGATGCCGAGCGACAGCGGCGTAACGTCGAGCAGCAGTAAATCTTTGCGATCGCCGGAGAGGACTGAACCCTGAATCGCAGCACCGACGGCGACTGCTTCATCGGGGTTAACGTCTTTGCGGGGCTCCTTGCCGAAGAACTCTTTGACCTTTTCTTGTACCTTCGGCATCCGGCTCTGACCACCGACCAAGATCACATCATCGATATCAGAAACTTTGACACCTGCGTCACTAATTGCGGTGCGACACGGTTCAATAGTTTTCGAGATGAGGTCCTCGACCAGCGACTCCAACTTGGCGCGCGTGATTTTCAGCGTCAAGTGCACCGGCGCGCCATTGGCCATGGCGATGTAGGGTTCGTTGATTTCAGTTTGCTGCGACGATGACAGCTCAATCTTGGCGCGCTCCGCCGAAGCTTTAATACGCTGCAGCGCGATCGGGTCCTTCGCCAAATCCAGGCCATTGATCTTCTTGAATTCATCAATAATGTGGTCGATCAGACGCTGATCGAAGTCTTCACCACCCAAGAAGGTGTCACCGTTTGTGGAGAGCACCTCGAACTGCATCTCGCCATCGACGTCAGCGATCTCGATAATCGAAACGTCAAACGTGCCGCCGCCGAGGTCATAAACCGCGATCTTGCGATCACCTTTACCAGACTTGTCGAGACCGAATGCGAGCGCTGCTGCGGTTGGCTCATTGATGATACGTTTAACGTCCAGACCCGCAATACGACCTGCATCTTTAGTCGCTTGACGCTGCGCATCATTGAAATACGCCGGCACCGTAATAACAGCTTCGGTGACTTCCTCGCCGAGATAGTCCTCAGCAGTTTTTTTCATCTTGCGCAGCACTTCTGCGGATACCTGCGGCGGCGCCAGACGTTTGTCGCGCGCGAGTACCCAAGCATCACCGTTATCAGCCTTCACGATTTCATACGGCATCAGGCCGATGTCTTTCTGCACTTCCTTTTCTTCAAACTTACGACCGATCAGACGCTTGACCGCGAACAAGGTGTTCGTTGGGTTGGTGACCGCCTGTCGCTTGGCCGGCGCGCCGACCAAAATCTCGCCGTCATCCTGATAGGCGATGATCGAGGGCGTCGTACGCGCACCCTCGGAGTTCTCGATCACCTTAGGCTGATTGCCCTCCATGATCGCAACGCAGGAATTAGTAGTTCCCAGATCGATGCCAATGACTTTGCCCATGATGGATATTCCTTATGAATCTGAAACAGTTTAGATGCCGAATAGGTACTGATATGCGGCGAGTGCAATGCTTTTCAAGTCGACTGCGAGACGGTCACCAGTGCGGGCCGCAGTAGCCGATCGGAGATCATGTAGCCCTTCTGCAGCACAGTGACGATGGTGTTCGCTTCCTGCTCGGCCGGCACCATTGAAATCGCCTGATGCTTCATCGGATCGAGTTTCTCGCCCTGCTGCGGGTTCACCTCGATCAAACGATGTTTGTCAAAAGCTGCCACCAGTTGCTTGAGGGTCATGTCGACACC
>Ga0315904_10010728_pt1 | contig 11799 bp, 9 predicted proteins | sample LakEriMetagenome_6_FD_203529 | JGI IMG/M metagenome (GOLD analysis project Ga0315904, IMG submission 203529) | Freshwater fungal communities from buoy surface, Lake Erie, Ohio, United States - Buoy 12 MA120 | ecosystem: Environmental > Aquatic > Freshwater > Lake | place: USA: Lake Erie, Ohio...
TCTTCATCTATCTCACCATGGTGAAACGTGGAATTTTGAGGGGATGGCAGGTCAGTGCGCGGGGCAGGGCGGCGGATGCCATGGTGGCTTCCTTTGTTCTTCAGGGAATTACTGTTTGGATGGTGTTCTTTCTTGCGGAATCCATTTTCAAGCTTCCGCAAATCATGTCAGTGAACATGCTGCTGCTGGCCGCCGCGGCTGGGCTCAGGCTTCCATCAGAAAGCCATGCCCATTCCGGTGCGCCGCGCGTGATTGCGACGAAAGCACCTCGCGGCGGCAATCGCACCACGAAGGCCACGCCACCCCGTGATGTCGAGGAGCCCATCACCGATCCCGACCTCCAGCTTTAGCAAGGACGGGAGACGGTGATGCCGTCCGCAAGGCGAATCCCCCGTGGCATCGGGCAGCAGAGGACATCTGCAGCTATCTGATTCCTGACAGCTGCGGAGCCTGATCTACGACCTGACTTTGACATCCGGAACGATTCAATTGCATCATGAGTCCCCGATTTTCCATCATCACGGTCGTGCTCAATCCTCCCATCGAGGATCTGCTCAGGACCGTGACCTCGGTGCTCGGCCAGCGTGAGGGCAACTGGGAACTCATCATCAAGGACGGTGGATCCGATCCAGCCTGCCTTGCGGCGATCCCATCTGATCCCAGAATCCGAGTCATCACCGAGAAGGACACCGGCATTTTCGACGCCATGAATCAGGCTCTTGATCTGGTGACCGGCGAGTTCATCTGCTTCCTTAACGCGGGAGACTGGTTTTACGATTCGTCTGCCCTCAGCCATGTGGCGGCGGCGGTCGCTTCCGCTTCCGATGCCGATTTCATCTATGGCGATGTAGCCAAACCGTCGTCGCGAAGTGGTTTTGAACGCTACGCAGACGTCCTCACGCGCAGCTACCTTTTTGACCGGATGATCTGTCATCAGGCATGGTTTGTGAGCAGTCGTTACTATGCGCGGCCAGAACGCTACGAAACAGAACTGCCCACCGGTGCAGATCGACGCTTCCTGCTTCGCATGGTTCTCCTGAATCACGTTCGCAGTTGTCACGTTCCGAAGGTTCTGGTTGGCTACCGCGGCGGTGGCGTTTCACAGAAACCGGAGAATGCAAGACGGGGGCGGCAGTGGGCGGACCAGCTCCGCCGGGAAATCTACTCGCCTGCCGAATATCGGCGCCTCTCGCTGCGCACCACTCTGCTCAGAGGACTCAAACGGACAGTCTATGACACCGTCGGCTGGCGCATCTGGCGGCGCATGCAGGCGGTCCGTTCTGGAAAATGATGACAGGGAACATCAGATTACGACGTGGATACTGAAGACCGAGAGGGTCCCGGGGCTCCCGCCGTCGGTGAGCAAGAAGAGAGTGTGAGGTGCTCTGGCGCACGCTTGGGGAGTTGTCTGGTTTTGCTTGAGTACGGAATACCGCACTACCGCAAATTTATATATGATCATCTGACGGGCCGTTTCCAGCACCTCGATGTGATCCACACCGGAGAGCGATTTCCCGGACAGGACTCAGAGAATGTGAAAAAAGCATTTTGTCTGCGGATGGGCAGAGAAGTAACTCTTTGTTTATTCAATCCTTTTGTTATCCGGAAATATGATGTAGTTCTAGCGACACTTAATTGGCGCAAGCCGCACACATGGCTATGGTCAATTTTTTTCCGGCGTCCGCATTGGATTTTCTGGGGTCAGGGTCCGGGGAGGGCCACGGGCTCGATTCTCGGTCCCATTAAGGGTTGGATTATCAGAAGAGCGAAGGGCTTTATAGTATACACAGAGGGAGGGCTGAAATCACTTGTGGAGATTGGTGTCAGTTCCTCTTCTATCGCAGTGGCATCCAATTCGCTGCAGGTAGCGAATGCCGGCCGAACTGGATCAGGTCGATATTTTCTTTACGTGGGAAGAGTTCAGCGCAGAAAAGGGCTTGATGAGCTGATTCGGGCTGTGAAAGGCACGAGGTTCAAAGTGGTGATCGTAGGTGACTCTGAGGAAAGCGAGGTGGCGAGGCTGATGAGTCTCGCTGTCGCCCTTGAAGTTATAGATCAAATAGATTTTCAACCCGGTACATATTCGGATACAAAGCTGAGAGAATATTTTGATGGAGCGTGGGCGTATGTTTCTCCGAATCACGTGGGATTAGGTGTTGTGCACAGCTTCTCTTATGGAAAGCCGGTTGTTACCAGATGTGATGTGAAGCACGCCCCTGAGTTCGAGTATTGTTCTGCGGACAATTCATATCTGTATCAAGGAGGCGACGATTTAGCGCGTCTCCTTGCGACCGTGGTTGGGGATGAATTGGATTGGGCCCGAAAGTGCCGCTCAGCTTACGAGTTTTATCAGAGTAAGCTTGATGCTAAGAACGTCACGAGGGCCTTTGATCAGGTCCTGGGTTTGGTCTGATTTCAGGGGCTGGGATACATGGTCAGGCTGTCTCGACAGGGTGAGCGCGCAGACAGATTGGCTGCGGTGATCCCGAAAAAAATAGGTGAGGTGACGGCTTTTTCAATATGAGCCTTGTTTTTGATTGATGAAACAGCTTCTGCAGGATCTGGGAAAAGGAGAGACTCGGCTTGAGGAGGTGCCGTCTCCGGTGGGGCGGCGGGGTGTGGTGGTGGTGCGTACTGTGTGCAGTCTGGTGTCAGCGGGGACGGAGCGGATGCTGGTGGATTTTGGGCGGGCTGGGTTGGTTGGGAAACTGCGGCAGCAGCCGGAGCGGGTGCGGGAGGTGTGGGGGAAGGTGCGGACGAACGGTGTGGGGGCGACGGTAGCGGCGATCAGAAGCAAGCTGGCGCAGCCGATAGCGCTGGGGTATTGTCAGGTGGGAGCGGTGGTGGATGGGGGTGGTGAGTTTGCGGTGGGGGAACGGGTGGTGAGCAATGGATCGCATGCGGAGGTGGTGGCGGTTTCGGGTCGGTTGTGTGCGGCGATTCCTGATGGGGTGACGGATGAGGAGGCTGCCTTCACGCCATTGGCGGCGATTGCGCTGGAGGGCATTCATCTGCTTGAGGTTGGGGTGGGAGAACGGGTAGTGGTGATGGGGCTTGGGTTGATTGGGCAACTGGCGGTGCGGTTGCTGTTGGGTCGCGGGTGTCACGTGCTTGGCTGGGATCCCTCGGAGGATCGCCGCGAGATGGCGCGGGCGTCGGGAGCGGAGATTCCGAGTGGTGATGATCTTGCCGGGGCGGCGCTGGCCTGGAGTGGCGGCAAGGGGGTGGCAGGAGTTCTGATCACGGCGAGTACGAAGTCCGATGTGCCGGTGAGTCAGGCGGCGCGTAGTTGTCGTCGGCGAGGCAAAGTGGTGCTGGTGGGGGTGGTGGGGCTGCACCTGAATCGAGCGGACTTTTACCGCAACGAGGTGGCTTTTCAGGTTTCCTGTTCGTATGGGGAGCGCACGCATACGGGACCGGGGTCGGTGCGGGCGAATTTTGGCGAAGTCCTTGAGGAGATGGCGGCAGGGAGGCTGGCGGTTCGTGATCTGGTGACGGAGCGGTTTTCCTTTGTGGAGGCTCCGAGGGCATACGACCGCCTGACCGGTGACAAGTCGGCGCTTGGTCTGGTGCTGGAGTACGGTTCTGGGGCAGTTGATGTCGGCGCAACGGAGCTGGGGCTTGGGGATTCATTGGGCAGTGGGGCGGGGGTAGCGCTTGTGGGTGCGGGTAATTTTGCGGTGCGGACATTACTGCCGGCGATGATGGGGCTTGAGCCCAGGCCGCGGCTGGATGTGGTCGTTTCCAATCAGGGGTATCAGGCGGTGCTGGCGGCGAAGCGTTTCGGGGGAGCGCGGGCGGCGACGGATCCCGCGGTGCGCATTGACGCTGATGCGGTCTTTCTGTGCACCCGGCACGATGCTCATGCGGACGATGCGGGACGCTATCTCTCGGCTGGCAAGTCCGTATGGGTGGAGAAGCCGCTGGCGTTGACGGTGGAAGAAGTGGAGCGGGTGGGGGTGGCGGCGCGGGCATCGGGTAAGTGTGTGATGGTTGGGTTCAACCGGCGGTTTGCGCCTGCGGCGGTGGTGCTGCGGGGGGCACTGGCAGGACGGACAGAGGTGATGAAATTCCGTGCGGTGATCAATGCGGGCCGGTTGGATCCGGATCATTGGACGCTTGATCCGAAGGCAGGGGGTGGGCGCATCGTGGGGGAAGTCTGCCACTGGGTGGACCTTGCGAGGTATCTGGTGGGGAGTCCGATTGAGGAGATCCGGTGTGAGCGGCATGATCTGGATGGACAGGATGGGGGATGCTATGTGCTGCGTTTTGCGGGGGGATCGGAGGCGGTCATTGACTACCGGACTGATTTGCCGCCGGGCGTTCCGAAGGAGCAGATTGAGGTGAACGGCACGGGTTGGAGCGCGGAGATTCAGAACTGGGCCCGGCTGCGGACTGAAGGTCTGGGTGGGCTTTCGTGGGGTGGTCGCTGGTCGAAAGCTCCGCGGAAGGGGCATCCGGAGGCCTTGCGGGCGTTTCTGGAGGCGACGCAAGGGCGGGGGCCTGCACCGATTCCGCTCGATGAGATTCTGGAGGTTTCGCGGGTGGCGGTGTGGATGCAGGCGATGCGGGCAGGAGATGCGAGGCCAGTCAGTGCGGGGCAGACGGCTCCGCAGGGTATCGTCGGAGAGGGCATGCAGAGGTAAACTTTATGAAGACCATTGATCTGATAGCTGGGGCGCGTCCGAATTTCATGAAGATCGCGCCGATTGTGGAGGCGATCCGTGCGAGTGCGGGGCGGGGTAGCGGGCTGGGATTCCGGCTGGTGCATACGGGGCAGCACTATGATCAGGCGATGTCCGGGAGTTTCTTTGAACAGCTGGGAATACCGGAGCCGGATGAGAAGCTCGAGACGGGGTCGGGGACACAGGCAGAGCAGACCGGGAAGATCATGGTGGCGTATGAGAAGGCCATGATGCGGTCGCGGCCTGACCTTTGTCTGGTGGTGGGGGATGTGAATTCGACGATGGCGTGTGCGATTGTGGCGCGGAAGCTTGGGGTGCCGGTGGCGCATGTCGAGGCTGGGATCCGGTCGGGTGACTGGAGCATGCCCGAGGAAGTGAACCGGGTTGTGACGGACAGCATTACGAATTGGTTTTTCACGACATCGGCGTCAGCCGGTGAGAATCTGCGGGCTGCGGGGGTGGGTGACGACCGGATTTTCTTTGTGGGGAACACGATGATTGACACCCTGCTGCGGCAGCTTCCGAGGGTGCGTCCGCACGAGGGCCTCGCCTCGCTGCCGTCCCGTGGGTACTGGGTGGTGACGCTGCATCGGCCGGGCAATGTCGATGATCCGGCGAAACTCGTGTCGTTGCTGCGCACCATTGAGTCGTCTGCTGGGGGGCTGCCGGTGATTTTCCCGGTGCATCCGCGCACGGCGAAGATTCTGGAGGTGTCCGGGGAATCATTCCCCGGGATCCGTCAGGTCGATCCGCTCGGCTATCTTGAGTTCATTCACCTTGTGCGCGGGGCGGCGGCTATCGTGACTGATTCCGGCGGAATCACCGAGGAAGCGACCGTGCTGGGGATTCCCTGTCTGACGTTGCGGGACAGCACGGAGCGGCCGGAGACGGTGACGGTGGGGACGAATGAACTGATCGGGACCGATCCTGCGGCGGTGCCGCCGGCCATGCGCCGGGTGCTGGCGGGCGAGTGGAAAAAGGGTGCCATTCCGGAGAATTGGGATGGCAAGGCAGCCGAGCGGATTGTGGCTGTGCTTGAGGCGGTTGCGTGAAGGAACCCTTAATGATTGTGCAGATTTGAATTGCGCGGAATGGAAACGAGGGTGACGGGGCGATTCAATGAGGGTACTTGTTCTAGCGCCGCACGCGGACGATGAAGTTCTTGGGATGGGGGGGACGATGGCCCGCCTTGCAGCCGAGGGTCATGAGGTGGTACTTGCCGTGCTGACGGGACACGGGCCGCGTCCGAACCCGCTTGGACCTCCGGGTGGATGGGAGCGGGTGCGGGAGGAATGCCGGGAGGCGGCGGCAGTGCTGGGAGTAGCGGAGGTACATTTCCGGGAACTTCCGGCAGCTTTCCTTGATGTTACTCCCGCTCATGAGATCAACGGCACCGTGCGGGAGGTGATTGCGTCCGTATCACCAGAGGAGGTTTACGTTCCGTTCATGCATGACATGCACCGGGATCATGATGCCGTTTCCTATGGGGCCTTGGTGAGTTGTCGTCCGTACCTGCCTTCTGCGCGGGGCATTCGGAGGGTGCTGGCGTATGAGACCCTTTCCGAGACGCATCTTCCGCCGGCTTATCTTGTACCCGGTTTTCAGCCGAATGTCTTTGTGAACATCAGCGAGACGCTGGAGCGGAAGCTTGAGGCGATGTCCATGTACCGGAGCCAACTGCAGCCGGACAACATGCCGCGGTCCCTCTCGTCTTTGCGTGCCCTCGCATCTTTGCGTGGGTCTCACATTGGCTGTGCTGCCGCGGAGGCATTTGTTCTGCTGGGGGATTATCAGCGATGATTTACCGTGATGGTGCGAAACGGATGCTGGATGGGGTCGGCGCCGGGGTGCTGCTGGTTTTAGTCAGTCCGCTACTTCTTCTGGGAATCGTGGCAGTTCGGTTAAGTTCACCCGGGCCTCTTTTCTTCCGTCAGAAGCGTGTGGGCTTTGCTCAGCAACCGTTCACGATCCTCAAACTGAGGACGATGCACGTTGATGAGGAGCGCTCACCCGGTCAAACGCGGGGGGGAGATCCCGGGGTATTTCCCGCGGGACGTCTGCTCCGGCGATTCAAGATCGATGAGATGCCGCAGTTGCTGAATGTGCTTATGGGGGACATGAGCCTGATTGGTCCGAGACCTTGTCTTGAACACACCCTGGGTGAAATGCCGGAATGGGCGAAGGAGCGGTTTGCGGTGCGACCTGGGCTTACGGGGCTAGCGCAGGTGCGGGGGAATATTGAGCTTTCGTGGCCGGAGCGCTGGCGGTACGACGTTCGGTACGTCCGCGACTGCAGCTTTCGTCTCGATGCCTCGATCGCGGTGGCGACGGTACTGGTAGTACTACTCGGGGAAAAGCTATTTCTGAGAGTGCCATGAAGACAGCGGTCATTGGTGGGGTCGGTTCAACTGCGCTGCTTGTGCGCAAACTCAGCGAGCATGGCTATCGCGAGGTGAGAGTGTGGGGTTATCATCCGCCTGACTGCACTGATGTGAGTGGATGGAGTGACGTAGTTTCTCTGGCAGAGGAACTCGGCTTTGAGGGCAGAAGATTTGTCCGGGTGACTGAATGCCTGCGAGACCTTGGGACATGGGGTCCGGATGTGATTTTTGCGGTGGGTCTTTCCCAGTTGATTCCCGAGGCCATGATCCGCATTCCGGCGATGGGCTGCATTGGATTTCATCCGACGAGGCTTCCTCTTGGGCGCGGCCGGGCACCGCTTGCGTGGATTGTGGAGGACGGGGTGCCGGCTGCTGCCAGTTTCTTCCGGATAGGTGAAGGGGTCGATGACGGACCGATTCTGGCGCAGGAAGCGTTTGAAGTGGTTCCCGAGGATGATGCCCTTGCGGTTTCGGCTAAGCTCATGGCAGCGATGTCTGTCGCGGTGGATCGGTTGCTTCCTGCGCTGCTTGCCGGGAATCTGGTTGGGCAGGATCAGGACCATGCCAGGGCTACATGGTATGGAAGGCGTACTCCGGCGGACGGAATTATCGATTGGGAGCGGGATGCGGGCGTGATCCTCCGGAAGATCAGGGCTGCATCCATGCCGCACCCGGGAGCCTTCACTTTTGCGGGAGACGAGAAAGTGATCATCTGGAAGGCGCAGTTGAGCAGTGAGCCGATCACGGGGGTTCCCGGCAGGATTGTGGCGGTAGATGCCGATGGCGGGTTTCAGGTCCAATCCGGCGGTGGTGTTGTGCGGGTGGTGGAATGGGTTTCGGGAGACTGGAAGCCGAGAGTGGGTCAGCGCCTCGGCTTCAGTGCTCAGTGGGAATTGAGCAGGCTGCGGGGGCGATGTGCGTCTTTGGAGGCCCGGTTGGCAGAATTGGAGCGGCGCTGTGGCAATGCATCGGAAGAAACGGTCTGATGGGTTTTCGTTGCCCTGAGAAGCTATTTCTTCGACGGCCGGGCGTACCTGGCCTAGGAGCCTGCTGAAAAACCGGGCCCGACAGCGGATCCGAACCGCGGTGGTTGGATGAGCGGCTGCGCCGTGGATTCGGGGGAGGTATCCCCTGCGGGCGGCGAGCCCTATTCCACAAGGCTTCGATGCGCCGCAGTCGAAGGTCTAGGCGCACACAAGGATTCAAACAGCACAAAATATTGAAAGCCCGGCATATCATACCGTTGTTGCGCACGCTTGGGCCGGGCTGGGTGGTGCAGCGGGCGAAGATGAAGGTGGATGCGGTGCGTGGGGTGATGCGGCGGCGCACACCGCAGCGGGGATGGGATTGGTATGGGGCGGAGCCGATGCGCGGGGGAGGGGATTTTGATGGGGCGGGTCACGGGCTCGGGGGAGGGCGGGAAGAAGCCATGGACCTGCTGGCGGGGAAGCTGCGGATATTCTCCGGGCGTGCCGTTTCCGTGGGGGATCCGCCCGATTGGTTTCTGAATGTGTGCACTGGTCAGCGGGTGCCATCTGATCAGCACTGGACGGAGATCGGGGATTTTGCGCAGGGGGATGTGAAGGGGGTATGGGAAGCGAGTCGCTGGAGCTGGGCATGGGTGCTGGCGCGGGCGTGGCAGGCGACTGGCGACGACCGGTTTCCGGAATGTTTCTGGCGCTGGCTGGAGGACTGGATGGATAAGAATCCTCCGAACACTGGGCCGAACTGGAAGTGCGGGCAGGAAGCATCCATGCGGCTTTTCGCGGCTGCCTTTGCGGCCGAAGTCTTCCGCCGACATGCCAGTGCGACACCGGAACGCATGGCACGGCTCAGCCGGCTGGCCCATGCCACCGGCGACCGGGTGGCGGCCCACATCGGTTACGCTATTTCCCAGGACAATAATCATGGAGTCAGCGAGGCCGTTGGACTGATTACGGCGGGGGCCCTCTGGCCAACCCTGCCCGGAGCGGAGCAATGGCTCGGAGAAGGCATGGAAACCCTTGTTCGGCTCTGCGATCGTCTCATTGCCGCCGATGGTTCCTTCAGTCAAAACTCGTCGAACTATCACCGCGTCATGCTTGACGACCTCTGTTTTGCGGAAGCGGTGGTCCGCCGCGCCGGGCTCGGGCTTTCGGATGAAGTCCGCGAAGCAGGACGCAGGGCGGCGGCCTTTCTTCATCAACTGATGGTCTCCGATGGTTCGGTGATGCGTTACGGGTCCGATGACGGGGCCCGTGTGATCCAGCTCAGTGAATGCCGTTATGGCGACTACCGTCCGACCCTTGCGGCCTGTGCCCTGTTCTTCCGCGGACCGGATCCGGGGCCGGGGCCATGGCAGGAACAGGCGGATCAGCTCAATGCGTTCTCAGGAGGCTTCGGCCCCGGAGTGTCTCCCGGGCGGACGCCCGCCGATCCCGCGATCCTGCGCGAGCCACCCGGAGGCATTCACATCCGCCGGCGGGGGGCTGCCACCCTCCTGTTCCGTGCCCCCACCCAGTTCCGCTTCCGTCCCGGCCACGCGGATCACCTCCACGTCTCCGTCCACGACGGAAATGATTTTCTCACAGCCGACCCGGGATCTCTTTCCTATAACGACCCAGCGAAACCATGGGCTGGTTTCTCCGCCGCCCGCTTCCACAACGTCCCCACGGTCGACCAGGACAACCCCATGGAACACGCCAGCCGTTTCCTTTGGCTCCCATGGATCCCCTGCCGACTCGAAGTCAACGAGCCAGATCGTCTCGTCGCCTCGTTCGAAGGGGTCAATCACTTCCTCTACCGGCGCGAAGTCCAGATCCGTGCGGACCACTGCGTCGTCCTCGATCACATCGAAGGCTACCGCGCAGCTGATCTCGCCATTCGCTGGCACGGCCGCCATCGTCCCGCCCTCGCGGCCATTGCCATGTCCTGCAGCGACCCCGCCGCCACGGAACACTGGCACCACCACGACGAACAGTCGGGCCTCGGCCTCCACGCCACTACCTACCATCACGCGGAACCAGCATGGTGCCGCGAACTCCGCATCCACGCCCGCTCCGCCAGCTTCCGCTCAGTCATCCGCTGGGTCACTCCCGACTTGGCATAAGCGCCCGCTGAAGAACCAGTCCCGGCAGCGGATCCGGAATCCAAAGTGGTTTGATGACCCACTGCCCCGTGGTTTAGGGACCGGATCCCCTGAGGGCGGGCGACTGGATCCCCCGAGGGCGGGCGGCTTTATTCAGGAAAGCTTACTTGCGCCGCAGTCAAAGGTCTCGTCCTTCTTCTTTGTTTTGGCTCGCCTTGTGAAATGAATGCTTTGTCGTGCTAGCGGCCCTGATTCATCAACAGACTCTCTCATCAGTTGAGCCCATGATGCCATCGTTGCTCTCGCTGTATTTGGATTTGGTGCGGTTTACGGCGGCTGTGGCAGTGCTCCTGTCGCATCTTTCCTCTCCTCCATTCACCGAGGGAATCATTTTCCGGGGCGCTGGTTCCGTTGGAACTTTGGCGGTAACTGTTTTCTTTGTGCTCTCAGGGCATGTGATTTCCTACGTGACGAGTCACCGGGATCGCACCGCCATCGGCTATGCCGCCGCCAGAATCAGTAGATTGTACTCAGTCGTGATGGTTGCCTTGCTGCTGACGTTTCTTCTGGATTCATTGGGCATGCTGCTGAATCCTGACTTCTATTCTCATCGGAAGATGCTTGCGGATCCACCTTCGGTGCAAGGATATGCAGCCTCATTTTTATTAGTAAATGAATTTCAGAGTTTTGGTTTCAATGGAATCTGTCCAGGTACCAACGCTCCATGGTGGACGTTGAGTTTCGAAGCAGCCTATTATCTCATCGCTGGTCTGTTTATTTTCCTGAAACCAAGGATTTCAGTGCCTCTGTGTCTTCTTGCATTGATCGCCTGTGGCCGCACGATCTGTGCCCTGTTCCCCCTTTGGATGATGGGATTCCTGCTATACCGGGTTCCTTCAGAACGCCTTCCGGCATGGCCAAGGAGGGTTTGGGCTTCGCTCTTTGCAGTGTCAGCGGTTCTGACGGTTGTCTCCCCAATGATCGCATGGTATCTGCCCAGTGATAATTACGGCCATCGCTTTCCGTACAGTAAGTTCCTAATAGACCGCAACTTAGTCGCTGACTACCTGCCGGGCGCACTGTTCTGCCTCAATCTGGTGACAGCCAGGAAAATGTTCGAGGGAGTTGCCTTTGAACCGCCCGGTGCAATGATCATCCGATGGTTCGGATCCTTGACTTTCCCGCTCTACCTGAGCCACTACCCCGCGATGTGCTTGTTGGCTGCAGTGAGTCCCTGCGGCCGCGACAGTTGGGCTCATTTGCTGTTCCTCACCGGTGGAATCCTTCTGCTGGTGGTCGCCCTGACTCCAGTCTGCGAACGTCTGAAGACTTCGCTCCGCAGCGGCATCATGAACCTCGCTGCCCACAGGAAAACGGCATGCGGGTAGCCATCCCTAACTGAAACACTCGCAGCTTCTGCCGAAAAAGCGCATCGGCCGTCTCCTCGCCGTTTTCCGGAAGCCTGTTGGGGAACGGTTCTTTATAGCGTGGCGCTTGTCATCATAATGGCTTTCGCTGAGCCGTGGCGGGTCCAAATGGGTTGTGCAGCTGGTTCTGAGGTAATAACCGTTTCCTTGAAGCCTTTGCCGACTCTGCACAAGACTGAGCCCAGCGTCTCATGAAGATCCTCTACTGCCACCAGCACTTCACCACTCCCTATGGCGTC
>Ga0315904_10010729_pt1 | contig 11799 bp, 13 predicted proteins | sample LakEriMetagenome_6_FD_203529 | JGI IMG/M metagenome (GOLD analysis project Ga0315904, IMG submission 203529) | Freshwater fungal communities from buoy surface, Lake Erie, Ohio, United States - Buoy 12 MA120 | ecosystem: Environmental > Aquatic > Freshwater > Lake | place: USA: Lake Erie, Ohio...
CCATCGGGTTCATCGGATCCTGGTTCTTCAGCTGCGTCACCAGCAGCTTGAGGAACCGGTCCCCTGACTCCTCGTTGCTGACCGCGGTGGGACTCTTGGATCCGCTGGACGCGGACGCCAGGTCAGTGACAGAAGGGACGGCAGACAAGGCGCTCATGGGTGACCTCAGGGCAAGCAGATGACGTGATCAGGGCGACGCAGCCGATTCAGCAGGAGCACACAGCGCCTCACTGCCCCATCTGAAGGGTCTTGAGCAACAGGCTCTTGGCGGTGTTCATGACCTCGACGTTGTTCTGGTACGAGCGAGAGGCCGAGATCATGTTGACCATCTCCTCCACGGCACTCACGTTGCTGAAGGTCACGTAGCCCTCGGTATCGGCGGCCGGGTGCTTGGGGTCGTGCACACGGCGCCCGGGAGTTTCATCTTCACGCACGGTGCTGACCCGAACACCGGCGGAGCTCTCGGGGCCCAGCGCTCCGCCGGCGCCCATCAGCGCGGTCTGGAACACCACCTGGCGCGCCTTGTAGGCCTTGCCGTCGGGCCCAGCCACGGTGTCCGCGTTGGCCAGGTTGGAAGCCACCACGTTCAAACGCTGGCTTTGTGCGCTCACCGCGCTGCCCGCCACGTCAAAGATGCGGAACATGCTCATGCTTCAGCCTCCTCAGCCACCGCTGTGGCTCTTCATGGCGTCGAGCATGGTGCGCACGCTGCCGTTGATGAAGCGCAGGGTGGACTCGTACTTCACCGTGTTGTCGGCAAAGGCCGCGCGCTCTCGGTCCATGTCCACTGAATTGCCGTCCAGATTGGTCTGGGCGGGCGCCGCGTAGCGCAGCATGGCCCCGGCCCGACGCGAGGGATCTGCCACACCGCCACCCGAGGTCGCCTCGCGCAAGGCCTTGGAGAAGTCGAAGTCGCGCGCCACGTAGCCTGGGGTGTCAGCGTTGGCAATGTTGCTGGCGATCATGCGCTGACGCTCGGCCCGCATCACGAGGGCCTCGGTCTGGAAGTTCAGCGCGTTGGTCAGTCGGTTGATCATGTACTGGCCCTCTTGTGTTGGGCTTGGATGCTGTCGATTCTCGGCAGGCGACACGCCTTCCATCGCCTGAAAAGACCGGTGTTGAGGCCGCATTTCCAAGCCTGCAAACGGCCGCCCAGCCCTACATTGGCGAGCGTGAAGAACCCGCACTCCTCCATCAACACTGCGTCATCCGGCGCAGGCAGGCTCCACCGACATCGGCCATGGCTTGCCGGCCTGGCGTGGCTGGTCTGCGCCAGCGCGAGCGCCCAGCCCATCCTGGACCCGGCTTGGGTGGCCCAGGCCCAACAGGCCGCCCAGGACGCCGCCCGCGCGGCCTTCGGCAACCGCGTACCGGTGCGCGTGGAAGTGGAAGCCGGCACGCTGGACCCCAGGCTGCAACTCGCACCCTGCACACGCGTGGAGGTTTTTCTGCCGCCGGGTCAGCGCGCCTGGGGCCGCACACGCATGGGCCTGAAGTGCGCCCAGGGCGCCGTGGCCTGGAGAGTCACCGTGCCGATGACCGTGAGGCTCTGGGCCCCCGGCCTGGTGGTGGCGGCTTCCCTGCCCGCTGGCACCGTGCTGGCACCAGGACATCTGAAGATGACCGAAGTGGACTGGTCCGAGCGCGACTCCCCCGTACTGGTCAACGAACCCGCAACGCTGGGCCGCACCTTGGGGCTGACGCTCTCAGCCGGAGCCGCCCTGCGCCAGGAACACCTGAGAAAGCGCCAGTGGTTCGAGTCTGGCGACACCGTGCGGCTCACTGCCGTGGGCCCCGGCTTTTCCATTCAGGGCGAGGGCGTCGCACTCAACCCGGGCATCGAGGGTCAGAGCGTGCGCATCCGCACCGAGTCAGGCCGGACGGTGACCGGCACACCCACGGGCCTGCGTCAGGTGGAGGTCACGCTGTGAACCCTGAAGACACGCGCGTAAAGACTGTTACGCCCAAAGGGCTAAAGTTGGAGCTTGAAATGACCGATAGAGCGACACAAGGGGTGGCGCATTTGCCCTCAGCCCTCAGGAGCACACCATGAAGATCGGCCCGTTTGAACCCAAGAGTGTCCCGACGCCGGTGTCCAGCGAGCGCAAGGCCGCATCGACTGGACGGTCTGAGGCGGCACCCAGCAGCGCGCGGGTGGAACTGTCTGCGGCCGCCACTTTGCAAGTGGATGCGAATGGCGAGGGTGCGTTCGATGCTGCCAAGGTTGAACGCATCACCCAGGCTATCCGAGACGGCAGTTTCACCGTCAACGCCGGCGCCATCGCCGACAAGCTGATCGCCAACGCCCAGGAACTGCTCGACCGGACCCCGCGCCCATGAAGACCAGGCCCGTCACCATCGACCTGGAAGTTCCCGTGCAGCAGGTGGAGAAGCATCTGGCAGATCTGCACGAGGCCCTGCGAGGGGGTGACCCGGCCGCGCTGGAATGCTCAGCGGCGGCGCTGCACCGTGCGCTGTCGAGCGCCGTGGAACACTTTCGAGCCGCAGCGCACCATGGCGCGGTGCCCCCTCCCCTGCGCCAACGCCTTGCACTGGCCAGCGCCCGGGTGGCCGCCCAGCGCGAGGCACTGGCCCGCGCCACCGCCTCTCTGGACCGCGCCATCGACGTGCTCCTGCCTGCGCGTGCGCCCACCTACGGCGCCACCGGCCAGGGTGCACGCCAGAGCTACAGCGGCTCCGTCATCGCCTGAACAGGTTTGATCAGGCCGCCTGCCCCGCTGGCCTGCCGACCTTTCAGCACCACGCACCGCACCAACAAGAAAGCCGGCTCAAGCCGGCTTTCTTCGTTATGGCCACAGTGCAGGTACCCTGCACCCGACCTCTGATCACCACTCCCGCAGACGTGTGCGCAGTCGGGCGATGGCCTGACTGTGCAACTGGCACACGCGGGACTCGGTCACGCCCAGCACGGCAGCAATCTCCTTGAGGTTCATGTCGTGTTCGTAGTACATGCCCATCACATACTGCTCGCGCTCGGGCAGGTTCTCGATCGCGGCCACCAGCGCTTCGCGCATCTTGCGGTCTGCCAGACGGCCCAGCGGGTTGGCCTCCACGTCCACCATGTGGCGGTCCAGGTAGTCCTCGTCGCCGTCGTCACCCGACATGTCCTCCAGATACACCAGCTGGGTGCCGCGCACCTTGTTCAGCAGCTCCTGGTACTCCACAAGCTTCATACCCATCTCGGCGGCGATCTCGGCCTCGTGGGGGGCTCGTCCGAGCTTGTGCTCCAGCTTGTGCACGGCCGTCTCGATGAGGCGCTGGTTGCGGCGGTCGCCGCGGCTCATCCAGTCGCTGCTGCGAAGCTCATCCAGCATCGCCCCGCGGATGCGCTGCGTGGCGAAGGTCTCGAACTGCACGCCCTGCGCGGCGTCAAACCGTGCCAGCGCGTCACTCAAACCCATCATCCCGACCTGGATCAGGTCGTCGATCTCCACGTTGGCGGGCAGCTTGGCGATCATCTGGTGGGCCAGACGCCGCACCAGAGGGCTGTACTGCTTGAGCATGGCCCCAGGATCGGGACGGCCTTTGGCGGTATACATGACGTGAGCTCCTGCGCAGTCAGTTCCGATGAGCGGAAGTCGCGGCGGCGCCGTGGGCCGCCTGCCATGAGATGTGGGGACCCGGCCCATCGAGCTCGACGTGGGCCTGCACCAGTGCCTGCAAGGAGGCGCTGGGCGCTTCCCGAGCAGGCGTGAGCGGGTCGATCCAGGCCCAGGCGCGCAGCGACGCGCCGATGAACTGGTCGGCGCAGTCGGCCAAGGTCTTGCAGATGGGCTCCACGCGGGGTGAGCGGTCTGGTGCCAGCATCAGCAGGTCAAAACTCATCCAGCCCGAACGCTGCGCCAACAGCTTCATTCCGGCGTAGGCATGCTTGACGCCCTCCGGGTGATCAGAGGCCAGCACCACGGGCCTCAAGGCACGGCCGGTGCACAGCCGCGCCAGATCGGGCGCCGACGCATGCAGCAGAAGCACCTGTGCGTCAGGCACCAGCCGCGTCAACTCGTCGAGCAGGCGGGCGGCCGAGCCGTGCGTGTCCACATACCGCCGCGGCAACCCGCGCGCAGCCAGGTACGCGATGTGCTGGGACAGGCGCTCGATGCAGGGCGCCAACTCCAAGGCCGAGGCCTCGGCCGGCGGCGGCGAGGTCTCGCCCGCATCCACCACCAGGGTCTTGCATCCCTGCATGGCCAATGCTGCGGCGAGCCGCTCCACGGCCACGCCGCTGGCCTTCACGTGCGGGTTGGACACCAGGGGCACGATGGTGCAACCGGTGCGGGCGAAAAGACGGCGTAGGCCATCGGCCTGGTCCACCGTCCAGCTGCCGGGGCTGTCGAGCAGGTCCTTCATGGGTTGCACCAACTCAGAACACGCGGGTTGGGGTCTCGACGGTCTGTGAACCCGCAAAGACCAGGTTCACGTCGGAGGAGTCCATGCGCCAGGCCGAGGAGCCGGCCGCGCGCAGCGCACGCTGCACCAGCGTGGCAGACGACAGGCGGTGCCAGTCTTCCGGCACCCGCTGGCCGTTGGCCACGGCCACCACCTTCAGCCGGTGGCGGATCATGGCGTCCAGCGCCGGGCCCAGCTTGACGGCCTCGTCCACCTTGGTCAGCACCACACCCTTGCAGGCGGCCGTGCGATAGGCGTTCACCACGTCTTCGATCGTCTCTCCTTGGGCGGAGGCGTTGACCACCAGCATCCGCTGGATGGACGGGTGCGACAACATCTCCATCAGCTCGGCCGTGCGCGCATCGCGCTGGGCAATGCCAGCGGTGTCGATCAGCACCATCTTCTTGCCCGACAACAGATCCAGCAGGTCGTCCAGCGAGGCGCGGTCGTGCGCCGTATGCACCGGCACGCCGAGGATGCGTCCATAGGCCCGCAACTGCTCCTGCGCGCCCATGCGGTAGGCGTCCAGCGTGATCAAGCCCAGGTTGGCGGCGCCGTGCTTGGAGGCAAAGGCGGCCGCCAGCTTGGCCGTGCTGGTGGTCTTGCCCACCCCCGTGGAGCCCACCAGGGCCCACACGCCGCCCTGATCCTCCAGCGCAGCCTCTCGCTCGGCCGTCTGCAGGTTGCGCTGCAGCACCGAGGCGGCCCAGGCGGCCTCGTCGCCTTCTGCCGGCAGGCTGGCCACCAACTTGCGGGTCAGCGCCGGAGAGAAGCCACTGTCCAGCAACTTCTGAGACAACAGCGCCTGCCGGGGCTGGCGCTGGAGTTTCTCCATGAAAGCCAGGGTGCCGAAGCGCTCCTCGATGAGGCCCTTCATGGAGCGCAGCTCATTGACCATCTCAGCGCGCTCGCGCGCCAGGGCCGCGGCGGCCAGGGGGTCGGCCGCAGCCGCAGGCATCACCAAGGGGGCCGCTGCAGATGCAGATCCAGACGCAGGGCTCGGCCTCGCCTTTGACGAGCCGGCTGCGGACGCTCGGTCCTGCCGGCCTTCCTGCTGTGGCGAGGTCCGCAGCTCGCTCATCGGCCGCGCGGCTGATGGAGCGGTCGCGGCAGGCGCAGCCGCCTTCGCAGCGCTTGCAGCCTGGGCTTCAAGTTCCGCCTTGCGACGGCGCAGCATCCGCTCGCGCACATAGTCCTGGAAAGACAGCGTGCTCATGGACAGCTGCTGAACGTCGTCGTTCACCTCGTCGCCCAGCTCCCTGGACTGCCGTGAAGATGACGACGATGGGGATGGCCCATCAAAGGAAGGCTCCAGGCGCTCACGCAGCGCTGAGGACGCACGACCCAGGGCCTCATCCTGCGCCGCAGCCCGGGCAGCCAGCCGCGAAGGTGCGCCCGCCTCGGCCGCAGGACGGCCGGGCGCAGCCCAAGGCGCGTCGTCCGCCGGCGCAGCGCTGGGCCTGGGCGCCGCCACGGCCACCCGCTCAAACTGCTGTACGGACTCCGGCGCCATGGCCAGCACCTCCACCCCTTCCGGGCAGGGACGGGTGGACAAGACGATGGCGTCTTGCCCAAACACCTGGCGGACCTGCTTGAGGGCGTCGCGAGACTTGCGGGCGGTGAAGCGCTTGACGTTCATGCCGGGGCTCCGATGATGGATGCAATGCGAATGGAATGGGTCTCAGGAATCTCGCTGTGCGAGATCACGCGAAGTCGGGGTGCCACGCGGCGCAGCAGGCGGGCCATGGCAGCGCGGATGGGGTCGGGCACCAGCAGGCAGGCGGGCAGGCCCAGGTCCTCCTGGCGGCGTGAGGTCTCGGCGGCGCTGCGGGTGAGCGTGTCGGCCACGCCGGGGTCCAGCGCGGCCCCATGGGGCGAAGTCAGGGCCTGAGTGACCAGACGCTCGAGCTCGGGCTCCAGGGCGATGACTTCCAGCTCCTTCACCGGGCCGTAGATCTGCTGCACGATGGCCGGGGCCAGTTGCACCCGCACGCGCTGGGCCAACTCGGCCGGGTCGGTCACGTTGGCGGCGTGCTCGGACAGAGACTCCACGATGGAGCGCATGTCGCGGATGTGCACGCCCTCTTCCAGCAGAAGCTGCAACACCTTCTGCAGGGTCGTGACGCTGACCATCTTCGGGATCACGTCTTCGATGAGGTTGGGTGCAAGCTTTTTCACGTGGTCGACCAGGGCCTGGGTCTCGGTTCGGCCCAGCAATCGGGCCGCATTCACTTGCATCAAGTGTGAGAGGTGTGTGGCCACCACGGTCGCGCAATCAACCACGGTAAAACCTGCCATCTGTGCGTTCTCGCGGTTGCGTTCCTCGATCCACACCGCGGGCAGGCCAAAGGCCGGGTCGGTGGTCCTGGTGCCGGGCAACTGCTGCGTGGCACCGCCGGGGTTGATGGCCATCAGCATGCCGGGGTAGGCCTCGCCCTCGCCCACCACCGCGCCGCGCAGCGTCACGCGGTACATGCCGGGCTTGAGGTCGACCAGGTTGTCGCGGATGTGCACCGCCGGAGGCAGAAAGCCCACGTCCTGCGCGAACTTCTTGCGCACGCCCTTGATGCGGCCCAGCAGCTCGCCGTTGCGCGCCTTGTCCACCAGGGCAATCAAACGGTAGCCCACCTCCAGGCCCAGGGCGTCCACAGGTGCCAGGTCGTCCCAGGTGGCCTCGGTGCTGGCGCTGGGAATGTCGCTGGCGTCGCCCGTGCGCGCCGGCTCATCGGGCTTGCGCTGGCGCCGGTACGCCATCCAGGCCATGGCGCCCAAGACCGAGGCGATCAACAGGAACACGAAGTGCGGCATGCCAGGCACCAGGCCCAAGGCCCCCACGATGCCCGCGGTGACACCGATGGCACGCGGCGAGTCAAAGACCTGGCTGCGGATCTGTGTGCCCACGTCCTCTTCCTTGCCGACGCGAGACACAACCATGGCCGCAGACACGGAGATCAGCAGTGCGGGGATCTGTGCCACCAGCGCATCACCCACCGCCAGCAAGATGTAGCTTCGAGCGGCCTCACCGGCTGAAAGATCGTGCTGCAGCATGCCGATCAGGAAGCCGCCCACCACGCTGATGAACAGGATCAGCAAGCCGGCCACGGCGTCGCCGCGAACGTACTTGCTGGCGCCGTCCATGGAGCCGAAGAACTCCGCCTCGTCACCCACCTCGGCGCGGCGGCGCTTGGCCTCCTTATCGTCGATCATGCCGGCGTTCAGGTCGGCGTCGATGGCCATCTGCTTGCCGGGCATCGCGTCCAGCGTGAAGCGCGCACCCACCTCGGCAATGCGCTCGGCACCCTTGGTCACCACGATGAAGTTGATGACCACGAGGATGGCAAACACCAGCAAGCCCACGACGAAGTTGCCGCCGATCAGGAAGTGCCCGAAGGACTCGATCACCTGCCCGGCGGCGCCCGGCCCGGTGTGGCCTTCCATCAGCACCACGCGGGTGGACGCCACGTTCAAGCTCAGGCGCATGAGGGTGGTGACCAGCAGCACGGCCGGCAAGGCCGCAAAGTCCAGCGGCCGCTTCATGGTGGAGGCCACCATCATCACCATCAGCGACAGCGCGATGTTGAAGGTGAACAGCAGGTCCAGCACCAAAGGCGGCAGCGGCAGCACCATCATCGCGAGGATCATCACGATGAAGATGGGCGCGGTCAGCGCCTTCAGGAGGCCAGCGTCCGGGCCCAGCAGTCCCTGTGCCTTGGCCAGCCAGGGGTTGGCTGCGAGTCGAGCGGTGTTCATTGATCATCCTCCGCGCCAGCGCGCTCGTGGGCCGGTCGGTTCTTGGGGTCGAGTTCGGGGGGCACGTGCAGCTCGGGCAGATCGCCCGGCGCCCTGCCCTTGCCGGACATGGCATTGCGCAGCTGGAACACCCAGGCCAGCACCTGCGCCACAGCCGAGAAGAGCGCCGCGGGAATCTCCCGGTCCACCTCGGCATGGGCGTACAGGGCACGGGCCAGGGCGGGGGCCTCCAGCACAGGCACCTGCGCGCCACGGGCTGCGTCGCGGATGCGGAAGGCCATCAGATCTGCCCCCTTGGCCACCACCTTGGGTGCGGCCATGCGGCCGTCTTCATACAGCAGGGCAACGGCGAAGTGGGTCGGGTTCATCACCACCACGCTGGCGCCTGGGACCGCCGCCAGCATCCGACGGTTGGCCGCCTCTCTCATCCGGGCCTTCTGCTTGCCCTTGACCTCGGCGTTGCCCTCGACCTCCTTGTATTCCTTCTTGACTTCCTCGTGGCTCATGCGCAGGCCGCGAAGCCACACGAACTTCTGCAACGGCACATCCACCAGCGCAAAGGCACCCACAGCCAGCAACAGCAGCAGCAGACCCGCCCATACCGTACCTGCCGCGTGATTGAGGGCGGCCGGCAAGGGCACGCCCGTCGAGTGCATGAAGCGCCCCACATTGGCCTGCAGGAAGAGCGCCCCAATGATGCCGAGCACCAAGGCCAGCAGGCAGGCCTTCAGCGTCATGCCAATCTGGGAGGCCTTGAACAAGTTCGCCACGCCGCTGATCGGATTCAGCTTGCTGAACTTGGGCTGAACCGCCTTCCAGGAGAAGTTCCAGCCGCCGCACGCCACACTGGCCACCACACCCACGGCCATCATCAGCAGGCCCATGGGCACCACCACCAGCAGCATTTCGGCACCGAATTGCGACAGGCGGTCGGTCATCCGCAACGGCTCGGCGACGGTCTGCGCATCAAAGCTCAGGCCCTTGGCCAGCAGGCGCTGCAACCAGCCCGTCAGCGTCGAAGCCATCGACACCAGCACCAGGCAGGCCGCGAACAGAGCGGCAAAGTGCCCCAGGTCGCGCGAGCGCGCAACCTGACCCTCCTCACGGGCTTTGGAGATCTTCCGCGGGGAGGCGGGTAGGGTGCGGTCTTGGGAGCTGTCGGACATGAAGGTGAGGCCCCTTTTGGAGCCTCACCATGTTGCCGGCAGCGCGGCGGAACTTGAGCCGGAAAGGAGGGGCGAAAACCCCTCTATTCGCTAGAACCCCAGGCTGGCCAGCAGGTCGTCCACCTGCTCTTGATTGGCCACCACGTCGGTACGGCCCTCGGGGTTGACCACGGGACCACTCAGGGCCTGCTCCACCTTGTGGACCTGGTCCTCAGGGACCACTTGCACCAGCAGCTTGACCAAGCTGCCTTCAAGATCGTTGGCCAGGGTCACCACCTTGGCCACGACCTGACCGGTCAGATCGTGAAAGTCCTGCGCCAGCATGATGTCGGTCAGGTGCTCATCGGCCCGGGTGGCCGAGGCCTCGATGTCACGAACAAAGTTCAACACCGCTCCGCTGGCCACGGCCTTGACCGGATCTTCTGTCAAGTTCTTGGCCAGCGTCTGCGCTTGGCTCAGCATGTGGGCATGAACCGACTTGGCCTGATCCACCGAGTTCAGGACCTTGTCGGCCGCCGAGGCCGTCTTCTCGGCGATGTAGTTCAAGCGGCTGCGGGCATCAGGCAGCCCCTGCGCGGCCGCCTGCAGCTTGGGCATCACGCCCAGCTGGGACAGGGTGTCGTGCAGCAGTCGCGTGATGGTGCCAATCTGGATGAACACCTCCGTGGTGCTCAGGTCGCGAGGCGCGGTCTGGCCGGCCGTCTCGTGGTTTTCCTGCATGTCTTGTCCCCGGTTGCTGGAAGGGTGGCTGGCTGTTGTGCCCGCTGCAAAGCTCAGGCCGTACCTGCCATCTTCTGCACGATCTTCAGTACCTTTTCTTCCAGCGTGGCCTTGGTGAAGGGCTTGACGATGTAGCCGGCGGCGCCACTCTGCGCGGCCAGCACGATGTCTTCCTTGCGGGCCTCCGCCGTCACCATCAGCACCGGCACGTGTTTGAGCGTGGCATCCGCCTTGATGGCCTTGAGCAGTTCAAACCCGTTCATGTTGGGCATGTTGATGTCCGACACCACGAAATCGTGGCGCTGGTTTCGCAGCATGTTCAGCGCCACGGCACCGTCCTCGGCCTCATCAACGTTGTTGCAGCCGATTTCCTTGAGCAGGCCCCGGATGATGCGACGCATGGTCGAAAAGTCATCGACGACGAGAAACCTCAAGTCTGTGTGAATGGTCATTCGTTCCTCGTGAGCCTGGAAACAGCCTCTGGAGATTCAGGAAAATCAGGACGTCAATCAGCGCTTGAGGGCCGGGGGCGCCATCGGGCTCGGTGCCACCCCCGCGGTGGGACCGGACGCACCCCCAGCAGGCTCCTGCGACCCCGCACTGTCCGTACCTGCGCGGAAGAAGCGGTCCTCCGCGTCGCGATTCATGACAATGATACTGATGCGCCGGTTGACCGGACCGCTCGGGTCATCACGGTCAAAGGGCACGCTGGCAGAAAGACCCTGCACGCGCAGGACGCGATCCTCCGTCAAGCCCCCCGCTGCCAGCTCCCGGCGCGATGCATTGGCGCGGTCGGCCGAGAGCTCCCAGTTGCTGTAGCCCTGCCCGCCCCCGACGAAAGGCATGGAGTCGGTGTGGCCCTCCAGCGTCAGGCGGTTGGGCACCTCGGTCAGGATGGCTCCGATCTCGCGCAGCAGGTCGCGCATGTAGGGCTGAACCACCGCACTGCCGCTGGCAAACATGGGCCTGTTGTTGGCGTCGACGATCTGGATGCGCAGACCATCGCGCGTCATGTCCAGGCGGATCTGGGACTTCAACGCATCCAGCTTGGGGCTTGCGCTGATCTTGCGCTCCAGCTCTTCCTTCAACTGCTCCAGGCGCGCCCGCTCGGCCCGGGCCTGCTCGGCTTTGAGAGCCTGCAAATTGACAGTGCGCGTGGGAGCTTCCACATCACCGCGCTTGACCTGGCCACCGGAGCGGCTCAAGTCCTGGCCCCCGCCCTTCACCACCGAAGAAGAGTCACCCGAGCCCGAACCCCCACCCAACATGGACACTTTCAAAGGCGTGCTGAAGTAGTCCGCGATGCCCTTGCGGTCCCCCTCGGTGGTCGAGCCGATCAGCCACATCATGAGAAAGAAGGCCATCATGGCGGTGACGAAGTCGGCGTAGGCGATCTTCCAGGCCCCGCCATGGGCGGCATGGCCGCCCTTCTTCACACGCTTGACGATGATGGGCTGGAGCTTCTTGGTGTCACCAGCCATGGACGCGGCTCCTGCAACAGGTCAAGGGCCGGAGGTTCACTTCTTCTTGCCCTTCACGTGGCTTTCCAGCTCATTGAAAGAGGGGCGATCGTCATGGAAGAGCACCTTGCGTCCGAATTCGATGGCCACCTGAGGCGCGTAGCCTTGCATGCTGGCCAGCAGGGTGGTCTTGATGCACTGGAGCTCCTTGGTACCCTCCTCGACCTTCTGCTCCAACAGGCCTGCGAGCGGCTCGGCAAACGCGTAGGACAGCAAGATGCCTAGGAAGGTGCCCA